>Ga0302299_10000814_pt1 | contig 18006 bp, 17 predicted proteins | sample III_Fen_N3_4_FD_198795 | JGI IMG/M metagenome (GOLD analysis project Ga0302299, IMG submission 198795) | Peat permafrost microbial communities from Stordalen Mire near Abisko, Sweden - III_Fen_N3_4 | ecosystem: Environmental > Terrestrial > Soil > Wetlands > Permafrost | place: Sweden: Abisko... | reverse complement strand
CCACGGCTGCCGCTCTATCCGGAATACGTGGCCGAGCTCGACCGGTGGGTCGACCCGGCCGTCGCGCCCTCGGTGCGACGGGCGTCGGACGCTCTCGGGCTCGCCCGCGAGGACACGTGGGCGCCCGGCGAGCCGGTGCAGGTGCCCTTCCTCGTCCGACGCGACGCCGTCCCGCTCGAGCTCACGAACGGCGAGCTGGACCCGGACGAGATAGTCCGGCTCCTGTCTGCGCGGGGCAGCGAGCGCGAGCGCGTCTTCGCCGCCGCGGACAGGCTCCGGCGCGAGGTCTGCGGCGACGAGGTCACCTACGTCGTCACGCGGAACATCCAGTACACGAACGTCTGTTACTTCAGGTGCGGCTTCTGCGCCTTCTCGAAGGGCAAGCTCGCCGAGAACCTGCGTGGGCCGGCGTTCCTCGTGCCGATGGAGGAGATCGTGAGGCGGTCGCGCGAGGCGTGGGACCGGGGAGCGACCGAGGTGTGCCTGCAGGGCGGGATCCACCCGGCGTTCACGGGCGACTACTACGCCGAGGTCGTCTCCTCGATTCGCGAGGCGGTGCCGGGCCTGCACATCCATGCCTTCTCCGCTCTCGAGGTGTGGCAGGGAGCCGCGACGCTCGGGCTCTCCCTCGAGGAGTACCTCACCCGCCTGCGCGACCTCGGGCTCGGCTCGTTGCCGGGGACGGCAGCCGAGATCCTCGACGACGAGGTGCGCGCGATCATCTGCCCGGACAAGGTCTCGACCGACCAGTGGCTCGAGGTGCACGACGCCGCCCACCGGGTGGGGCTGCGCTCGAACGTGACGATGATGCTGGGGCACGTCGACACGCCTCGCAACTGGGCGAACCATCTCGCGCGCGCTCGCGAGCAGCAGGCTCGGAGCGGCGGCTTCACCGAGTTCGTGCCGCTGCCGTTCGTGCCCATGGAGGCCCCGATGTTCCTGAAGGGGCTCGCCCGTCGGGGGCCGACGTTCGGCGAGTCGCTGCTCGTCCATGCCGTGGCCCGGCTCGCGCTGCATCCGCTGATCACGAACATCCAGGTCTCGTGGGTGAAGATCGGCCCGGAGGGCGTCCGGCAGGCGCTCGCCGCCGGCGTCAACGATCTCGGCGGAACGCTGATGAACGAGTCGATCTCACGCGCGGCGGGTTCGGAGTGGGGGCAGGAGCTGCCGCCCGAGCAGATGGAGGAGGTGATCCGCTCCGCCGGGAGGGTGCCGCGGCAGCGGACGACGACCTACGGGACACCACCGGAGGGGCAGGTGCGCCGTTCGTTCGGTGCCGAGCAGCTCGCCGAGCCACTCAACCCGCCGGTTCGCGAGGCGGGCCTGAAGCGGCCGGCACACCTCGTGCGACCCGGTCTCGCCGGCGCCACCGCCTGACCTCTCTAGGCGGGCTTCCGCATCAGTCGCCGCGGCAGGGAGAGGCCCCAGCTGAAGAACGACAGCCGCGAGCGCTCGAGCGCCCGTTGGAGTGCGACCGTCGCGTACTGCCCGTGAACGCCCTCGCCGTGGCCGACGAGCAGGTGCTCGGGCTCGTACGCGCCGAGCACCCGCGGCGGTGTCAGCTTCAGGAGCCCGTGCACGCCGACCGGGTCGTCACCGGTCGGGAAGAACTCGTTGGTGCCGAGAGCCTCGGCGACGACGAGCGTGCGGCGCTCCGGCCACCACAACGCGATCTCCTGCCAGTGGCGCGAGCGCTTGATCTCGACGACCTCGAACGGCGTCTCGGGCAGAGCTCGCGGCACCGTGAGGTGCGGCACGCCGAGCCGCTCGGCGATCGCCGCCGAGTCGCGATTGTGGCGGTCGAGGAGCTGCAGGACGGCCGCGGGCTCGCCGAGCGAGCAGGCCCGCTCGACCGCCTCCGGCCAGTCGACCGGGTCGACGAGCCACACCTTCCCGGACGCGGCCAGGGCGTGTGACGTCCGCGTCATCGGCTCTTCGACGACCCAGGAGAAACCGTCACGACCGAGGTCGTCGCTGAAGCGAGACGTCATGCTGCCGGCGAGCGTAGACGAACGCTCATGCGTCGCGGCCGTCCTGTCGAGGGCTTGACTCACGCCAATCCGGCGGCAGCTCAGATCCGGAATCTGCCGGCCGGCCTCGCGCGAGGCGGCAGAGTGCGCAATGCTTCGGCGATGCGGCTGCTGTTCAGGCTCCTCGTCCTCGCTGCAATCGTGCTGGTCGCGATCCAGCTCGTCCCCTACGGGAGGGACCACACGAACCCGAGGACGGTGCAGGAGATCAGGTGGAATACCCCCGCGACGCGCGCCCTCGCCGAGAGCGCCTGCTTCGCGTGCCATTCGAACCTGACCGAGTGGCCGTGGTACACGAGCGTCGCCCCCGTCTCGTGGCTCACCCAGCGCGACGTCGAGGACGGGCGCGCCAAGCTCAACTTCTCCGAGTGGCAGCGGCCGCAGGATGCCGACCTGCAGGAGGTCGTCGAGGCGATCCGCGGCAAGGGGATGCCACCCCTGGAGTACCGGGCCATCCACTCGGAGGCCCGGTTGAGCGATACGGAGCGGCAGCAGCTCGAACGCGGTCTCGTCGCGAGCTGGACGAAGGATCCGCCCGGTCGCTAGGCGGGTCCCGGCGTGTCTCAGTAGTTCGCCCGCGCGGATCGTGCGCTTCCCGGATGCCGTTGCCGGGCGTCGGGCCATAGCGTTCGACCCATGAGGAAGTGGCTCGTCAGAGGGACTCTCGCCGTGCTGGCGCTCTTCCTTCTCGCGCAGGTCGTTCCCTACGGGCGCAACCACACGAATCCTCCGGTGACCCAGGCGGTCAAGTGGAACAGCCCGCGCACCGAGCAGCTCGCGGCAGGCGCCTGCAACGACTGCCACTCGAACCTGACCAACTGGAAGTGGTACAGCAACATCGCGCCGTTCTCGTGGCTCATCTACAAGGACGTGGTCGACGGCCGCGCGAACCTCAACTTCTCCGAGTGGAACAAGCCGCAGGCCGACGCGGGCGACATCGTCGACGTGGTGCAGAGCGGATCGATGCCACCGCTCCAGTACAAGCCGCTGCACGCCGGCGCGCGTCTCTCGAGCAGCGAGCGTGACGAGCTCGTCCGCGGTCTCCGGGCGACGCTGGCCAAGGATCCCCCGATCCCGGGCGGCGGCGGAGGTTAACCGCGCAGCGGGGCGTACGGGGCGTCCTCGGTGCGGGCACTCTCCGCGACGCGGGCTCAGGCACCGAGGCGCGCGAGTGCATCGCCCAGCGTGAATCGCCCTGCGAGGATCGCGCTGCCTGCGACTGCGGCCTCGCACCCGAGATCGCGCACGGCGAGCAGGTCGGCGATCGTCGAGATGCCCCCTGCGGCGATCACGGGCAGGCCGGTGCCGAGGACATCCGCGAGCAGGTCGACGTCAGGCCCTGCGAGCGAGCCGTCGCGTGCGGTGCTCGTCACGAGGAGGCGCGCGACGCGGGCGGTCGCGCAGTCGGCCGCCAGCATCGCTGCGGTCGTCCCCGACGTCCGCGTCCAGCCCTCGACCGCGACCTCGCCGTCGCGCACGTCGATCGCGACCACGAGCCGGTTGCCGAACCGGGCCGCCGCCGCGGTGAGGAACGCGCGGGAGAGCGCCGCTGTGCCGATCATCACCCGGTCGGCTCCGGCGCCGAGTGCGTCGGCGATGGCGGTCTCGGTCCGATAGCCGCCGCCGACCTGCAAGGGCAGGCCTCCCGCCGAAGCCACCCGCTCGACGAGGCCGAGCGTCGGCATGCCGCTGAAGGCACCGTCGAGATCGACGAGGTGGAGGCGACGGGCGCCCTCGTCGCGAAACCGCCGCGCGAGCTCGACGGGATTGCCGCCCTCGATCGTCACGGCCTCGCGGCGCCCCTGCGAGAGTCGTACGACGCGGCCTTCGAGCACGTCGATCGCCGGGATGACTTCGAACTCTTGTGTTAACACGCTATCATGCTATCATGTTGCGCATGGCAAGGACGACGTCACCCGTTGCATCTCCCGGACGCTCGGCCCAAACGCTCGATCTCGTCGACGGGATCGACGAGCTCGCCGCCGCAATCCGCACGCTCCGCACCGCTGACGAGGTGACGCGGTTCCTCCGGGACCTCTGCACCCGTGCCGAGCTCGAGGCGCTCGTGCACCGGTGGCAGACGGCCAGGCTCCTCGACGAGGGCGTGCCGTACGTCGAGATCGCCGAGCGCGTGCCGACTTCGACGGCCACGGTCACGCGCGTGGCGCAGTGGGTGAGGCACGGGGCGGGCGGCTACCGCATCGCGCTCGAGCGGGCGAAGCGACGATGAATGCCTTCACGCGGGCCGGCGAGAACGGCCGACTCACCCTCGCCGTCCCGGCCAAGGGACGAATGGCGGAGCCGACGCTGCGGCTGTGCGCCGATGCCGGCCTCTCCTTCGAGACGACCGAGCGCTCGCTCGTCGTGCCCTGCGCCAATGCTCCCGTCGACCTGCTCCTCGTGCGTCCGAGCGACATTCCGGAGTACGTCCAGGACGGCGTCGTCCACCTCGGCGTGACCGGCGCCAACCTCGTCGTCGAGGCGGGCGCCGATGTCGTCACGCTCGCGGAGCTCGGCTTCGCGCGTTGCACCCTGCAGGCGGCGGTGCCGAACGACGCTCCTCAGGCCGGGATCGCCGACCTCGACGGCCTCCGGATCGCGACCGCCTACCCGGTCTCGACGAGGATGCTGCTCGACGAGCGGGGCATCGCAGCGGAGCTCGTCGCCGTCTCCGGCTCCGTCGAAGCGACACCCCGGCTCGGGCTCGCCGACGCGATCGTCGACCTCGTCTCGACCGGCTCCACGGCCAGCGCGAACGGCCTGCGGCTGATCGGCACGCTGCTCTCCTCGCAGGCGGTGCTGATCGGCGGTCGGGTGGCGGTCGAGGAGCAGCACGACCTCGTGGAGCGGCTGGAGCTCATGCTGTCGGGCGTCGTCGCCGCTCGTCGTCGCCGCTACGTGATGATGAACGCGACCACCGAGACGCTGCCGGCGATCCGCGCGGTGCTGCCGAGCATGGGGGCCCCCACCGTCCTCGCGCTCGCCGACGAGGGGGAGATCGCGGTGCACGCCGCCGTGGCCGCGGACGACGTCTGGGCGCTCCTGCCCGCCCTGCGCGACGCGGGCGCCACGTCGATCCTCGTCCTCCCGATCGAGCGACTCGTCCCGTGAGGGGCGCCGGTCTCGACGACGCGATCGGCGTTGCGGCGCCGATCGTCGCAGACGTACGCGACCGGGGCGATGCCGCGGTGCTCGCGTGGACAGAGCGCTTCGACGGTGCCCGCCCGGACGGCTTTCGCGTTCCGGCGGAGCGCATCGAGGCGGCGGCCGTCCAGGACGACGTCCTGCAGGCGCTGCGCGCGATGATCCGGGCTGTTCGGACGTTCAACGAGGCGCAGCGTCCCGCCGACACGGCCGTCGAGGCGGCGCCCGGCATCGTCTCGGAGCGGCGGTGGCTCCCGCTCGACTCGGTCGGGATCTGTGTCCCGAGTGGGTCGTTCCCTCTGCCGTCGTCGCTCGTCATGGCGGCCGTTCCCGCGCTCGTCGCGGGTGTCAGGAGGATCGCCGTCGTGACGCCGCGTCCGGTCGACGCGACGCTCGTCGTCGCCCGGGAGCTGGGCCTCGACGAGGTCTATGCGATCGGCGGCGCGCAGGCGGTGGCGGCGCTCGCCTTCGGGACGGAGACGATCGCTCCCGTCGATCGCATCGTCGGCCCCGGCAACGCGTACGTCACCGCCGCGAAGCTCCTCGTCTCGAGCCGCGTCGGCATCGACCTCCCGGCCGGCCCGAGCGAGGTCGTCGTGATCGCCGACGAGACCGCGAATGCGGAGGCCTGCGCCGCCGACCTGCTCGCGCAGGCCGAGCACGGTGCCGAGAGCGAGGCGCTCCTGCTCAGCACCGATCGCGCGCTGTCCGACCGCGTCACTACCCTTGTTGCTCGATATGACAACGTCAAGGTGGAGACCGTTTCTTCTCTGGCTGATGCGCTGGCGCGCTCGGAGGTGTTTGCGCCCGAGCACCTCGAGCTGCACGTCCGCGATCCCGAGGCGCTCCTCGCCCAGGTACGCAATGCCGGGTCCGTGTTCATCGGTGGCTCGGCCGTCATCGGCGACTACGCGGCGGGCGCGACGCATGTCCTGCCGACCGGTGGCCTCGCGCGCTCCTCCGGCGGGCTCGGGCTCGAGATGTTCATGAAGCCGCTGCAGGTCGTCCGCGCGACGCGCGCAGGCGCTGCTGCCGCCGCCCTCGTGATCGGTCCGATCGCGCGGGCGGAGGGGCTGCCGCTCCACGCCGCAGCTGCCGAGCGTCTCGTGGAGCGGGCGTGAGCGCCTCGCCCTCGGCCGGCGGAGATGGAGCCGGCGGAAGCTCCGGCGCGGAGGCCGTCGCGGACGGCGGGCCGCGCGCGGTCCCGCTCCCGGACGCCTTTGCTCCCTACGCCTGGGCCGCCACGGAGGCGGAGGTCGCGGCCCGTCACGGCCTCGACGTCGCCCAGGTGCTGAAGTTCGACCAGAACACACCGCCGCTGCCGGGCGTCGCGCAAGTGCCGCTCGCCGAGAGCTTCGCGACCCTCAACCGGTATCCGGAGGGGACGTACCGCGAGCTGCGCGAGGCTGCTGCGGCCTACGTCTCGGGGGCGGACGGTGGCAGCATCGGCAGGGAGCAGATCGTGATCGGCGCCGGAGCGGACGACCTCATCCTGCTCTGTGCGCGCACGTACCTCGCACCGGGACGGACGGCCTCGATCCTCCCTCCGACCTACGCGCTCTACCGCATCGCGACGCTGCTCGCGGGCGCCGAGCCCGTCGCCGAGCCGGAGGGCGCGAGCGTCCTCTGGCGCTGCAATCCGGAGAACCCGACCGGATCGGTGACGCCGGCCGCAGAGCTCGTGGAGCTCGCCCGCCGTCACTCGGATGCAGCGGTCGTCGTCGACGAGGCGTACGTGGAGTACGGAGGCGAGACGGTCGTCCCCTGGCTCGACGAGTGCCCGAACCTGATCGTGCTCCGCACGATGTCGAAGGCGTTCGGCTACGCCGCCCTCCGCGTCGGCTACGCCGTCGCCGCTCCGGCGACCGCGGCCGTGCTCGAAGCACGCAGGGCGCCGGCACCGGTCTCCGCGCCCGCCGCCAGGATCGCCACCGCCGCGCTCCGCGACCCCCGCTACGACCTCGCCTCCGAGATCGCCGAGCGGGAGCGCGTCCGCGCCGCGCTCGTCGCCGCCGGCTACGACGCGCCGGCGACCGCCGGCAACTTCGCCTGGATCCGCAGCGACGACGACCTCGCCGGCCGCCTCGAGCAGCAGGGCATCATCGTCCGCCGCTTCCCGCAGGGGATCAGGGTGACGTTGCGCCGGCCGACCGAGAACGACATCCTCCTGCGCGCGCTCGGAGCCGAGCCGGGACCGCCGCCGGGTCGCGAGGCCACGATCATCCGAACGAGCACCGAGACGGCCCTTCGCATCACGCTCGCGCTCGACGGCAGCGGCAGATCGCACGTCGCGACGGGCATCGGCTTCCTCGACCACCTCCTGACGCTGCTCGCCTTCCACGCCGGCTTCGACGTCGACTGCGTCACGGGAGGCGATCTCGACGTCGACGAGCACCACACGGTGGAGGACGTTCTCGCCGCGTTCGGAACCGCCGTGCAGCAGGCGCTCGGCGTGCGCGAGGGAATTGCGCGCTACGGCTCGGCCGTCGTCCCGATGGACGAGGCACGGGCCACGGCGGCGGTCGATCTCGTCCGGCGCCCGCACGCGGAGATCTCGCTCGCGTTCGGCGGCCAGCGGGTCGGCGGGCTCGCGCTCTCGCTGCTACCGCACGCCCTCGAGCGCTTCGCGATGGAGGCCGGGTGCACGATCCATGTCGAATCGGCCGGGGCCGACGACCATCACGTCGCCGAGGCTGCGTTCAAGGCCCTCGGCCAGGCGCTGCGCCAGGCGGTCGCCGAGGGTGACGGCGGCATTCGCTCGACCAAGGGCATCGCGTGAAGGTCGTGCTCGCCGACTACGGCGCGGGCAACCTCCGCTCCGTCACCTCGGCGCTCGCCCGGGCCGGTGCCGAGGCCGAGATCACGACCGACGCCGCCACGGTGCGCGCAGCTCCGCTCGCCGTGATCGCCGGGGTCGGGCACGTCGAGAGCGCCGCGCGCGGGCTCGCGGCGAACGGCCTGGACGAGGCGATCCGCGACCGCGTCGCCGCCGGCCGGCCCGTGCTCGGGATCTGCGTGGGCATGCAGCTCCTGTTCGGCGCGAGCGAGGAAGGCGGGAGCGGCCTCGAGCTTCTGGCCGGCCCGGTGCGTCGCATCCGGGCGCGGCGGGTGCCGCACATGGGCTGGAACGACCTCGCGGTGACGCGATCGTCGATCCTCGTCGACGGACTCGACGGCGAGGACGTGTACTTCGCCCACAGCTTCGTGGTCGACCCCACCGACGAAGCCGTCGTGGTGGCCGCGGCCGACCACAACGGCCGTGTCGTCGCGGCCGTCGAGCACGGTGCCGTGGCGGGCGTCCAGTTCCACCCCGAGCGCAGCGCCCGCGCCGGCGCCCTGCTCCTCGAGAACGCGTTGGCATGGTCAAGAAGCGCGTGATCCCGTGCCTCGACGTCGCGAACGGACGCGTCGTCAAGGGCGTCAACTTCGTCGACCTGCGCGAGATGGGAGAGCCGATCGAGCTCGCCACCCGCTACTCGGAGCTCGGAGCCGACGAGCTCGTGTTCCTCGACATCACGGCTACCCTCGAGGGCCGAGGGCCGATCCTCGACCTCGTCGAGCGGGCGTCCGCGGAGCTGACGATCCCGTTCACGGTCGGCGGCGGCGTCACCTGCCTCGACGACGCGCGGTCGCTCCTGCGCGCAGGAGCCGACAAGGTCGCCGTGAACCGCGCCGCCTTCGACGACCCGTCGATCCTCACCGCGCTCGCTGACGAGTTCGGCTCGCAAGCGGTCGTCTGCGCCATCGACGCCAGGAGCGGAGAGGTCGTCACCCACGCCGGCAAGAACGCCCGCGGCCGTGACGCCGTCGACTGGGCCAGGGAGGCGGTGGCCCGCGGCGCCGGCGAGCTGCTCGTCACCTCGATCGACGCCGACGGCACGCGCGCGGGCTACGACCTGCCGCTCACAGGAGCGTTCGCAGACGCCGTCGAGGTGCCGGTGATCGCCTCCGGCGGAGCCGGCGAAGCGGCGCACCTGGCAGCCGCGTTCGAGGTCGGAGCCGAGGCGGCAATCGTCGCGTCGATCGTGCACGAGCGACCCGAGCGGCTGCCCGAGTTGAAGGCCGAGCTGAGGGAGGCGGGATGGAACGTCAGGATCTGACCCCGGGCGAGCTGATGCCCGCGATCGTGCAGGACGCCGCCAGTGGTCGCGTCCTCATGCTGGCCTGGATGGACGAGGAGGCCCTTCGCCGCACCCGTGAGAGCGGCGAGGCATGGTTCTGGAGCCGCTCGCGCCAGGAGTACTGGCACAAGGGCGCCACCTCGGGCAACACGCTGGCGGTCGTCGAGGTTCGCGACGACTGCGACGGCGACGCGATCCTGCTCCGCGTCGACCCGGCCGGGCCTGCGTGCCACACCGGTGCCGCGTCGTGCTTCGCACCCTGGCTCTGGCGCGTCGTCGCCGAGCGCGCCGTCACCCGCCCGGACGGCTCCTACGTCTCGAGCCTCCTCGACAAGGGCACCGCGGCCGTCGCACAAAAGGTGGGGGAGGAGGGCGTCGAGGCGGCGCTCGCCGCCGTCGCCGACTCCGACGAGCGCCTCGTCGAGGAGCTCGCCGACCTCTGGTTCCACAGCTACGTCCTACTCGCGTCACGCGGCCTCGACCCCGAGCGGGTCGAGGAGGAGCTCCGCCGCCGCCACGCCCGCTGAGCGCGACGGAACCCGGGTCGCCGATCGAGTGCGGCTATCGGCCCGGCCGGGGCGACCCGGGGCGGGCCGACCCACCGGAAGTCAAGCGCGGCCGGCGGCGTCCCACTCCTCATGTGTCCGGCGCACGTTGCCCCACACCCGAACCCGCTCGTCTCGGGGAAGGTCGGCATAGGCCAGCCCGAACCGGTCGATCACGATGCCCCACCAGTCCTCGCCGGAGTGCACGTCGCCGCTCTCGATCCCCTCCGGTGTGATTTTCGAGTGCACGCAGCCGCGAAGAACCTCGATCGCACCGTCGGCGCGGCGCATGACGGTTACCACGCGAACGAAGCCGGACGTCGGCGAGGTCGAGAGCTCCCCGTGCATCTCGACGAAGTCGTCCGTGCATGCTCGAGCGCGCGCGAAGTCGGCGCCGGCGAACGCGCCGCGCGCGTCGTGCTCGAACCGCCACCCGTCCGGGTCGAAGCTCGACGGGCGCAGCTCGTAGGTGAACCCCTCCTGCTCGTGCTCACCCCAGACGAGCGGCAAAGGCTCCGCGGGGCCGTCGCCGAGGCCCGCATCGACGAACCACTCCGAGCCGTCGGGAGTTCGCGCCGTGATCCCGAGGTGGTTGCCGCTCGGGCCGGGGGCCGGGTCGGCCGCGCGTCCCTGGACACCCGAGACATGGCGGGTGACGTCAACCCGAAGCCACTCGAGCAGGGTCACGAGGGCGCCGTTCAGGTGGAAGCAGTAGCCGCCGCGACCTGCGAGCACGCGCTCCACACACGAGAGCGGCTCGATTCCCGGCGGTTGACCGCGGTAGATGTCGACGTTCTCGTACGGGACCTTCGAGACGTGGGCCCGCATGAGTGCCGCGAGGGTCGCCACATCCACGTCGCCTCTCGAAGCGTCGACTCCGAGGCGCTCCAGGTACGCCGAGGCGCGTCGATCCGATAGCTCGTTGCTCTCCAGGCCGGGGACGCTACTCGCTCCGTCAGGTGCGCGCAAAGATCGCTTCGGGACGCCTCTCCAGTCGCTTTACACGAACACATGTTCGCTCTGTGTGCCAGGATGTCAGAGATGGAGGCGCTCTCCCTGCCGGCCCAGCTCCTCCGCACGCGGCGCTTCTCCCTGGGCGTGCCCGAGCTGTTCACGGTCGCGCCGGACGGGTCGGCCGTGCTGTTTCTGCGCAGCCGCGCGGGCGACGACCCGATGGCCTGCCTGTGGGCACTCCAGCTCGACTCCGGGACGGAGCGGCTGCTCGCCGATCCCTCCGGGCTGCTCGGCACCTCCGGAGGGGTCGACCCGGGCGCCGGGATCTCTGCCTACGCCACCGACCGGTCCGCCGGTCTCGTCGCCTTCACCCTGGCCGGCAGGCTGTGGGCGGTCACGGTCTCCGACGGCCGGCCCAGATGCCTGCCCGCCGAGTGGCCCGTGGTCGATCCACACCCCGACCCCACCGGCCGGCTGATCGCGTACGTCTGCGACGGCGCGCTGCGGGTGATCGAGGCGGATGGGGGCGGTGACCGCGCGATCGCGTCTCCCGACGGGCCGCACGTCACATTCGGGCTCGCCGAGCACACGGGAGCCACGTCGACCGGTGGCCCGCGCGGGTACTGGTGGGCCCCGGACGGCGACCGCCTGCTGGTCGCCCGGGTCGATTCGGCAGCGGTCGATCTCTGGCAGGTCGCCGACCCGGCGGAGCCCCGCAACCCGCCGCGCGCTGTCCGCTATGCGGCGGCCGGCACCGCAAACGCCGAGGTGACGCTATGGATCGCGGCGCTCGACGGCTCGCGGACCGAAGCGCGCTGGGATCGGGGCGCCTGCGAATACGTGCCGGGCGCGGGCTGGGACGGCCACGGCCCCTACGCCGTCGTGCAGTCGCGCGACCAGCGCACGGTCCGGTTTCTCGGAATCGACCCGATCGAAGGCGAGACGAGATCTCTGCTCGAGCAGCGCGACGCCTGCTGGGTGCAGCTCGTCCCCGGACTGCCGGCGCGTACCGGCTCGGGAGCGCTGATCGCGCACGCCGACCTGCAGGGAGCCCGGCAGCTGACGGTGGACGGAGACTCCGTCACTCCCCCCGGCCTTCAGCTGCGCGCCGTGCTCGGCGTGGACGGCGACGAGGTGCTGTTCACCGCCTCCGAGGAGCCGACCGAGACCCACCTGTGGAGCTATCGGGCCGGCGAGGGACTCCGACGGCTGAGCGCCGAACCGAGCGTGCACGAGGGCGTACGCGGCGGCGGGACCCTGGTGCACGTCGCCCCGTGCGACGATCGACCGGGCGGGCGGGTGACGGTGCATCGGGAGGGAGAGCCCGCCCGTTCCATCGCATCGCTCGTGGAGCGGCCCGTGCTCGACGTGCACGCGACGTCCCTCGTGCTCGGGACGCGCGAGCTGCGCGGCGTGCTGTACCTGCCCTCCTGGCACCGTCCGGGTGGCGGCCAACTGCCGGTTCTCGTCGACTCCTACGGCGGAGCCGGCCGGCAGCGGGTCACCGCCGAGCAGGACTGGCGGTCGCTCGTGTCGCAGTGGCTCGCCGAGCAGGGCTTCGCCGTTCTGGTCGCCGACGGGAGAGGCACCCCGGGGCGCGGGCCCGACTGGGAGCGAGAGGTGCACGGCGACCTGTTCGGGCCGGTGCTGGACGACCAGGTTGCCGCGTTGGAGGCGGCCGCACGCCTACATCCGGAGCTCGATCTCGCCCGGGTCGGGATCCGCGGCTGGTCGTTCGGCGGCTCGCTCGCGGCGCTCGCCGTCCTGCGCCGGCCCGACGTCTTCCACGCCGCGGTGGCCGGGGCGGGGGTCACCGACCAGCGGCTCTTCAACGCGTACTGGCGTGAGCGTTTCCTCGGCCATCCCGACGAGTTCCCGGAGCGCTACGCGGCCTGCTCCCTCGTGCTCGAGGCGCCGAAGCTGACCCGACCGCTGTTGTTGCTGCACGGTCTCGCGGACGAGAACGTCTTTCCCGTGAACACGCTGCGCCTGTCGAGCGCATTGCTGGCCGCAGGGCTCGAGCACGAGGTGCTGCTCCTGCCCGGTGTCGGCCACCAGGCGATCGGCGGTGCCGTGACCGAGGGCCTGTTGTGGCACCAGGTGCGTTTCCTGCAGCGGCACCTGGGCGTGGACGCCGCGGCCGTCGAGACCGAGGTCAGGCAAGGGTTCGGGAACGTCGGATCGATCGATGGGGCATGATCGTTCGCATGAGCAGTGAAGAGCACACCGCGGAGACGGCCTGGCCGGGTGGCATTGCCGCTATTACCTTGTTCGTCGAGGATCTGGAGGCGGCGAAGCGGTTCTACGGAGACGTCTTCCAGCTGCCTGTCGCGTTCGAGGACGGAAACTCTGCCGTCTTCAGGTTCGGCGAAACGCTCGTCAACCTGTTGCGGGCGAGCGAGGCGCCGGGCCTGATCGCTCCCGCCCCGGTCGCGGCCCCCGGGGATGGTGTCCGCTTGCAGTTCACGCTCGCTGTCGAGGACGTCGACGCGACCTGCGAGCGACTCCGAGAGCGCGGCGTCCAACTGCTCAACGGGCCGATGGACCGGCCCTGGGGCATCCGCACCGCGAGCTTCCACGACCCCGGCGGGCACATCTGGGAGATCGCGCACTAGCTCGACGGGCAGGAACGCCGGATGCGCCGTCTCGGGAACGCTATCCCCTGAGCGGCGGCGTCTTCCTCGTTCTCGGTATCGCGCTGAATGAGGCTGGTGAGGCCAGCTTCTCGATGACCCGACCACGATGCCCCCTCTCCGGACGATCGACACGTCGCCGGGCCAGCGTTCATAAGACCGCCGAGCTACTGGGAGTGTTCGTGACCTGCGACACTCGACTCACGTGAAGTCGGCTGCGTTCAATGTCGTAGTGCTCGGAGTGCTGACGGTCCTCTTCGGCCGCAGGGACCCGTGGGCGCTCCCTGGACTTCTCGCGATCACGACATCGCGGATCGTCATGTTCGGAGTTGTCACCGGTCGCACGCCGCGAGCGCGTTCGAGCAGCTCTGCTTGCGAACACCGTGCTTTTCTACGTCGGAGTCGCGTACCTCGTCTCCCTGTTGGCCGGGACGCCGCTCACGTGGAGGTTCTGGCTGATCTTCGTTGCCTTCTTGCTCCCTTTCGGACTGATCCTGTCTGCCGCGCGAGCGTTCCGTGTCAAGCGAACGAGTAATGATTAGGTCGTCCGGCGAAAACGGCGCGCCTGCGCCAGGGTTGCGGGGTGTTGCCCGAAGCAGCCTCGACGATGATGGTCACGCAATCGCGGATGCCTGGTGACTAACAGTCACAAAGTGCTCTCGTGCATCCCGCGGGGCATCGCGAACCGGTCGAGCCCGAGCTCGTTCGTGGTCGTCTCCGTCGTCCGGCGCGCGAACGGTCAGCTGGGCCAGTGATTGCGAATGTCCCGCGGCGTCGGGCAGGTCCAGACTCAGGCTGGTGAGCGAGCAGAAGTCAGGTGCCGCGCGTGTCCTCGATGTCGTTGATTGGTTCAGGGGGCTCGGCGGTCTTCTCCTGATTGCGGGCATCGGGATCGCGGCAATTCTTTCCGGCGGAGTCGCCGGCTGGGCGCTCGGCTTGGTGCTCGTTGTGCTGTGCTCGCTGAGCGCTGTGCGGCATTTCCGCCGCGGGGCCTAGCAGCCCCGCGCGCGCGACGTTGCCCTCATCCGACCACCGCGGCCTTTGATCCGTCGGCTACACCTCCCACTCACCGGCGAGCAACCGCGGCATGAGGTCGTCGAGGACCCGCAGCGTCATTCCCCACAGCACGTGGCCCTCGACGTCGACGCCCTCCACCTCGAGCGGCTCCCGGAAGTGGCTCGAGGTGAACGGCAGGCGCCGCCGCTGTGAGGGGTCGCTCAGCGTCGCTGCGGACGGCGTCAGGAGCTTCACGACCTCGTCCGGCTGCAGGCGCCAGTCGACGGCGGCGGGGACGAGCCCGAGGAACGGATGCACCCGCCAGCCGGTCGCGAATGTCTCGACCGGGTCGAGCGCGGCGAGCACCTCCACCTGGTCGGGCCGCAGGCCGACCTCCTCCTCTGCCTCGCGGAGCGCGGTCGCGAGGAAGTCGCGGTCGCCGGGCTCAGGCCGGCCCCCGGGGAACCCGAGCTGGCCGCCGTGAACTCCCCGGTCGGTCCGCAGCAGGAGCAGGATGCGCAACACGCCCTCCGCGTCACGGAAGACCGGCGCCAGCACTGCCGCGTCCGCGAGCTCGGCGGCCGTGTCAGGCCTCCACGCGGAGCAGGTCGTCGAGCGTCTCGCGACGCCTGATCAGCCGCGCCTCCCCGGAGCCGACGAGGACGGCGGCGGGCCGGGTGACGCCGTTGTAGTTCGACGCCATCGCGAGGGTGTACGCGCCGGTCGCGGGCACGGCGACCAGGTCGCCCCGACGCGGGGCGGGCAGGGCGACGTCGTCGATCAGCACGTCGCCCGACTCGCAGTGCATCCCGGCGATGCTCACGCGCTCCGATGCGGGCTCGTCCGCCCGGGCCGCCGAGAGTGCCGTGTAGACCGCGTCGTAGAGCTGGGGGCGCGGGTTGTCGGACATGCCGCCGTCGACCGCGACCCAGGTGCGCTCGGGCAACCGCTTGACCGCCCCGGCCCGGTAGAGCGTGACCCCGGCGGAGCCGACGAGCGATCGCCCCGGCTCGAGCCACACCTCGGGCGCGGGCAGCCCGGCCTCGGCGAAGGCGGTTCGCGCAGTCTCGACCGCAGCCTGCGCCAGCACAGAGGCATCGGGCGCGTGCTCGTCGAGGTTATGGCGAATGCCGAAGCCGCCACCGAGGTCAGCGACCCGCGGCACCCAGCCGAGCCGGTCGCGGCACGACGCCGCGAACGACGCGAGCCGCACGATCGTCTCCGCCTGGGCGTCGAAGTCCGCGAGTTGCGAGCCGACGTGGACGTGGAGCCCGAGCACGTCGAGTCCGCGAGCGAGTGCGTCCGCCACGAGAACTCGTGCCTGCGCGGGCGGGAGGCCGAACTTCGAGCCGTGGTGGCCCGTCTGGATCGCCTCGTGCGTGTCGGCGTCGACCCCGAGCGTGACGCGCACGAGCACGCGCTTCACCCCGGCCGCGGCCGCCATCGCAGCCTCGTCGGGCGCGTCGAGAACGACGGTGGCGCCCTCCCGGGCCGCGTCGCGCAGGAAGGCATCGTCCTTGTTGTTCCCGTGCACAACGAGCTCCTCGCCGCTGAATCCCGCCGCGCGGGCAAACGCCAGCTCGCCGACGGAGGCGACGTCGGCGCCGATGCCCTCCTCGCGCAGGAGCCGCAGGACGGCGACGTTCGCGAACGCCTTCGTCCCGAAGGCAACGTGCCCGCCGGCGGCAGCCTCCTTCAGCGCCCGCGCCCGCGCCCGCAGCGTCTCCTCGCAGTAGACGACGAGCGGCGTGCCGAACTCCTCGGCGAGCGCGGCTGCAGCGACACCTCCGAGCACGAGGTCGGCCCCGTCGATCCGGGCCGAGCCCGGGAACAGCCGGAGGACGGCCGCCGCTCCATCGCCCTCGCTCACCTACGCCGCCGCGGCTGCGGCGTAGCCGTCGCGCATCTCCTCGAGTGAGAGCGGCTCGTAGTCACCCGCGTGACCGGCCTGCCCGAAGTCACGCATGCGTCCGGCGATCAGCTCCTGCATCGCCGTGCGGGCGGGCTTGAGGTAGTCGCGCGGGTCGAACTTCTCGGGCGACTCGGCGAACACCTTGCGGATCGCACCGGTGACGGCGAGCCGGGAATCGGTGTCGACGTTGATCTTGCGAACGCCGTGCCGGATCCCGAGCTGGATCTCCTTCACGGGCACGCCCCAGGCGGGCTTGAGCGCACCGCCGTACTGGTTGACCTGCGCCACGAGCTCGGGCGGGACGCTCGACGAGCCGTGCATGACGAGATGCGTGTCGGGCAGGCGCCGGTGGATCTCCTCGATCAGGTCCATCTTCAGCACCTCGCCGTCTGGCTCCTGCGCGAACTTGTAGGCGCCGTGGGACGTCCCGAATGCGACCGCGAGGGCATCGACGCCCGTCTCGTGGACGAATGCGACGGCCTCGTCCGGATCGGTCAGGTGGACCTCGCCGGAGCCATGGCCGTCCTCGACCCCACCGAGCGTGCCGATCTCACCCTCGACCGTGACGCCGCGCGCGTGCGCGTACTCGACGACCTCCTTCGTGGCGGCGACGTTGTAGTCGAACGACGCCGGGGTCTTCCCGTCCGCCTCGAGCGAGCCGTCCATCATCACGCTCGTGAAGCCGAGGTCGATGGCAGAGATGCACGTTGCCGGCTCGTTGCCGTGGTCGAGATGCAGTGCGACGGGGATCTCGGGGTACAGCTCGACCGCCGCCTGCATCAGGTGCCAGAGGAAGCGGTCGTTCGTGTACGACCGGGCGCCGCGCGAGGCCTGGATGATCACCGGCGAGGACGTCTCGCGCGCGGCCTCCATGATCGCCTGGATCTGCTCCATGTTGTTGACGTTGAAAGCCCCCACGCCGTAGCCGCCGCGGGCGGCCTCGTCGAGGAGTTGGCGCATCGAGACGAGCGGCATCTTCCGGTTCTCCCTGTTCGCAGTTGTCGTCGTCCAGCGTACTCACGGCGCGGGGAGGAGTGGTCGGAAGGCGGCAACGCTGGTACGATCCACGGAGATGTTCGTGCTTCTTACGTGACCGAGGGAGGCCTGCGGCGGCAGCCGTGACGATCTCCCCTGAGCCTCTCCCGTGAGAGGCTTTTTTGTACCCGCATTCCCGAAGACCACCGACGAGCGATGGAGACGATGGAGCGCTACGACCCACAGGCGATCGAGGCGAAATGGCAAAAGGTCTGGGCCGACGAGCAGTCGTTCCACGTCCCGAACCCCGACGCGGCCGGGCTCGGGCTCGAGCCGAGCAAGTCGTACGTCGTCGAAATGCTCCCGTATCCGTCCGGCGACCTCCACATGGGTCACACGCTCAACTACACGATCGGCGACGTGATCACGCACACGCGTCGGCGCAAGGGGATGCAGGTGCTGCGCCCGATGGGGTATGACGCGTTCGGCCTGCCGGCCGAGAACGCCGCGATCAAGGAGGGCGGCCATCCTCGCCCCGTCACGGAGCGCAACATCGCGAACATCCGCGAGCAGATGCACCGGATGGGCTGGGCGATCGACTGGGCCCGCGAGATCTCCACCGCCGACCCGACGTACTACCGCTGGACGCAGTGGCTTTTCCTGCGGTTCTACGAGAGGGGCCTCGCCTACCGCAAG
>Ga0302299_10000813_pt1 | contig 18010 bp, 15 predicted proteins | sample III_Fen_N3_4_FD_198795 | JGI IMG/M metagenome (GOLD analysis project Ga0302299, IMG submission 198795) | Peat permafrost microbial communities from Stordalen Mire near Abisko, Sweden - III_Fen_N3_4 | ecosystem: Environmental > Terrestrial > Soil > Wetlands > Permafrost | place: Sweden: Abisko... | reverse complement strand
GCTTGACGTTGTTCTTGAGCTCCACGCCGAGGGGCCCGTAGTCCCACACGGCGTTGATGCCGCCGTAGATCTCGGAGGACGGGAAGACGAAGCCGCGGCGCTTGCTCAGCGAGACGATGGTCTCGAGGTTGGCGACGGCGGGCGCGACGGCGTTCGGGTCGATGGCGTCGGGGGTCACGAGGTGCTCCGGAGGGTCGCGCGGCCGTGGCAGGGGCACGCGAGCGGGCTCATTTGACGCGAGAGGGCGTCAGCCGATCCTAGCAGACGGCCAGTGCGCGCCCGCGCGATCTACTCGAGCGGGCTCTCGACGTGTGCCGTCGACACTGGGGAGAGGTCGGATCGGCCGGGCGGCCGTCGGCGTCGCACTGGCGCGAGCGGCGGCAGCCGTTCGCGGAGCGCCGCATCCCTATGGCGCCGTGTCGGTGCCGGCCCGCATGGCGTCGAGCGTGGGGCAGGACGCGCCGAACCCGAAGCGCGTGCACTCATCGGGCGTGAACCCGCGCGTCAGCGACTGTCGGACCGCCTGAAGGAGCTGCGTGCCGTCGAGACTCATGATGAGGACGTCGCCCGCCTGTGGCGCTACGGCGAGACGATCGTTGGCTAGGAAGGCCACACCCTGCGCCTGCCCCGGCACGCTGAACTCGTGAAGCAACGACCCCGTCGCAGCCTCCCAGACCCGCACCGATCCGTCGGACGCCCCCGTGGCGAGCAGCGTGCCGTCCGGGCTCAGGCTGGCGGACTTGACCGATCCGTTGTGCGCCCGGTTGCTGCCGGCGAATGTGAGGCTTGCGAGGTCGATCCGCTGGAGCCACGCTCCGCCCGTACCGCCGAGTCCGCTGACGCCGACCAGAGTCGATCCGTCCGGGAGGAAGCCGACCAGTCCCATCCTGCCGCGGTCCTCGACGGCCGGATCGAACGTCGCGCGACGGGTGACCTGCCACGTCGCGGTCGACATCGCGACGATGCTGCCCTCCTTGGTCAACAGGATCAGCTCCCGCGAATCTGGCGTGAAGATCGCACCCCACGGGGTCACGTCCAGCACCTTGAGGAGCTTTCCCGTGCGGGCGTCCCATACGGCGGCATACAGCGGCTGGGTCCCGTTCGTATGGACGCCGAGCAACATGCCGCCGTCCGGCGAGAATACGAGGTTGCCGTTCCACATCGGAAACGGTGTCGCTGGGAAAGGTCTGCAGCCGGGGGAAGCCGCGAAGTCGGCGAGCGTCTCGTCGAAGGAGCACAGGCCGTCCAGCTGCCGCACCATGCGACCGGTTCGGGCATCGTCGATCTCGATCGGGTGGGTGATGATGCCCGTCCTGGTCTGGCGTGCCAGCCAGGTCCCGTCCGGGGACAGCGCGATGCCCTGCCCCTCGTCGTCCCCGGGGGCCGGCGTCGCCGTCCCCTTCAGCAGGTCGATGAGGTACGTCGGGCTGTGGTCGCCGCAGATCACGCTCAGCGCGGCGGCGCCGCCGACCGACGTCAGCTGGAAGCCTGGCGTGAAGCCCGAGCACGTCGCGATCGTCCCGAGCTCACCTCGGATCCCCGGCCGCACGAGAGTTGCGACGTTCGTCGCGAAGTCGGTCACGAGGACGCGGCCGTCGTCGCTCGCGGATGCCCGGCCGCCCCCGACGGCGGGAACGGACGCCACCAGCTCGCCCGTTGCGGCGTCGACGATGCGAAGCGTCGAATCCCGGCCCGACAGGTAGACACGGCTGCCGGTCCGGCCGAATGTGATCCCGTAGTTCTCGCCGGCGCCGGACGGGAGCCTTGCCCGCACCTTCCCCGTTGCGACGTCGAGAACGAGGATCGGCTGGTCGCCGAACAGGGCCAGCGTTCCGTCGGGGCTGATTCCGCGGATGTTGGACGGCTGGTTCTGGCCCGTCGGGTTGTTGTCGTTCTGACCCTCGGGAAATGCCATCGCACGCTTGCCTGTGGTCAGGTCGACCACGACGGCGAGCTTGTCACTGGTGTCGGTGTACCCCACGTAGCGGCCGTCCTGGCTGAGCGCGCCCCCCTCGAGCGCGTGATCCGACAGGCGTCGACGTGCGCCGACCGCGAGGTCGATGACCTCCTTCGCGGTTGGGACCCCCGCGCCGTAACACGCCGGAGCCGAGTCGTCGGGCAACGGTTGCGTCAGCGCGTTCGTCGACGACACCACGACGAGGCTCGCCCCGCACACCCCGTCGTCGAGCCGCTGAATGAGATGTCCGCTGGTGCTGTCGAAGACGAGGATGCCGAGTGCGTTCGGTGGCGGGGCCTGGCTCGGCTGGGTGGTGTCGGGTGCCCAGTAGAGGCCTGCGTACACCCGTGACCCGTCGCGCGAGAAGAAGCCCGGACCAATACTCGCCGCGGCCCATGCCGGTCGGTAGGACCAGGCCACGGTATCGGTCGCGAGGTCGATGACCTGCAGCTCCTTGCGGGCACCCCCGATCGGGCCGCCCGCGGCGACCATGAAGCGGCCACTGGGATCGAGGTCGCCGGTGAGCCTCGTGATCGCCGTTGAGGCCTCTGCATACCGGTGCGTCGTCTGATCCGCCAGCCAGGCCTGGTGGAGTGCTGTCTCCGTGACGGCGTCGGGCATAGCGTCGGCGGCGGCCACAGCCAGCAGCTTGGCGAGCGAAGGATCGGTGCCGAGCACGACCGTGGATGAGGCTGCGAGCTCGCGCGAGCGTGCGAACCGCGCTTCGGCCAAGGCCTGGTCACGCGCCGCCTGGGCGTCGGTCGCGTTCTGGGCGGCCAACGTAGCGGCGTTCTCAGCAGCGTCCCGCGCAGCTTGGGCATCCTGTGCTCGCTGTGAGGCCAGACCTGCCTGGTCGCGGGCAGATCCCGCCTGGGCGACGGCGGCGAGCCCCGCCAGCACCGCGACAGCGAGGAGCACGCCGACCATGCCGAGCATTCGCCGGAGTCGCGAGTTCATCTGGCGCTGGGCTCCCACCTGGGCCTCCGAGGCGGCCCGGCCAGCGGCGAGGAATCGTCCTTCAAGGTCATTGAGCTCCGGCTCGTGGTCGGCGGCCCATTCGAGCGCGGCGGCGAGGCGCGAACCCCGATAGAGCTCGGCGGGGTCGTCGCCCGCTGCCCGCCACTCCTGCGCAGCCCTGGCGAGGTGCAGCTGGATCCTGCGGCCCTCCGCATCGGCCTCCAGCCAGACCCGCATACGGGGCCATTCGCGGAGCAGGGCTTCGTGCGCGAGCTCCACGAAACCCTCGTCGACGGTCACCAATCGGCTGTCGATCAGGACCCCGAGAACGCCCGAGGCCGTCGAATTGGTCTCGGCGTCGAAATCGGCGACGGGTGCGCGCTTGCGGACCACTTGGCCGTCGTCGCCGGTGGTCGACAGGCGAAGGAGCATCGACCGCGCGACCGCTTGCTCGGTCTCGGTCAGGCGTCCGAAGGCGGTCTCGGCCAGCCGCGCCACTGCGCCACTGACGCCGCCCAGCCGAACGTACGTGTCGCGTCGTAGGACCCGGCCGTCACGCTGCTGCCAGAGGTCGAGGAGCGTCGTCGACAGCAGCGGCAGGCCGCCTGGCTGCTCGAGCACGTCAGCGACCAGGGCCGCGGTGAGCTCCGGCTCCACCCGAAGCCCGGCCGCCCGAGCCGGCCACTCGATTGCTCGCGTCATCTCCTCAGCGGTCATCGGGCCTAGGAGGACAGTGCCGGCGCTGAGCAGGTCGGCCAGATCCCGGTGCTCCGCGCCTCGGCCGTAGAAGTCGGCCCGGATCGTCACCACCAGCAGGGCGCGCCGCTGTGGATCCCGGGCCAGCGCCACGACGCCGTCGAGGAAGGCGGCTCGCTCGGCGGCATCGCCCGCAACGGTGAACGCCTCCTCGAACTGGTCGATAACCAGGATCAGCCGTTCGCCTACCGACAGACGGTCGAGGGCGGTCGTCGGATCGACGTCGGCCGCCGGCTCCCCGACAGGCAGCGCCGTCTCCGCTGGCAGGGCCATCGCCAGCGCTCGCGCCAGTTCCCGGACCGGGTGTTCGCCCGGGCGGATGATCGCTACCGGCCAGCGGTCGCTGGCCGGGAGGACCCCATCTCGAAGTGCGGGGACGAGCCCGGCTCGCACGACCGACGACTTCCCGCTGCCGGACGGTCCGGCCAGACCAATGAACGTCGAGCCCGCGAGCCGGGCGACGAGCTCCGCAACGGCCCGCTCGCGACCGAAGAAGAAGCCCGCGTCGGCGATGTCGAAGCTCGCCAGCCCCTTGAACGGGCAGACAATTGGCTGGCGCACCGGTCGCAGCGGTTCTCTGGCAGGCGCGCCGGCGGCGCCGGAATCGTCCACGAGGCCGAGGCGCCGCGCGATCACGGCGATCTCCACCCGGGACGACGCCGCCAGCTTGCCCTTGATGTTGGCGACATGGACCGAGGCCGTCTTCTTGCTGATGAAGAGCTCGGTGGCGATCTCCCCGTCCGTGCGGCCCGCCGCGACGAGGCGAGCGACCTCCTCTTCGCGCGCGGACAAGGGCGCCACGAGATCGGGCCGATCGACCGCCTGGGCGGCGGCAAGGCCAGCCCGTTGTCGCGCCAGCTGGAAGGCCACGACCTCGCTGGCGATCGCCTCCTGGGACGCCTCGAGGCGCGTCTGGTCGCGCGCCGTCCGGCCCGCGGCAATCGAGAGGCGCGTGCCCGCGTCGCGATCAGCCCCCACTCCGGGGGGACGCTCCGGAGTCTCCATCACGGCTCGTAACAGGATATGCCGAGGGCTCATTACACCACGCCGCACAATAGGTCTGAGCAGGACGTCAGCCGGGCCATCGGATCGCCGGGTCGGTCGCCGTTAGCGGACCAGGTACGCGCCACCACCGGTCGTTGGTGAGGCGATGCGGGTCGCCGCACCGGCGCCGGTGCCCGACATAGCCGTCGACTCGGGCGCCCTGACGGCGCCGGCGACAAGGATCGACGCGAGCAGGACTGCCGCGCCCGCGCCGACGAGGCGGAGCCGCACAGCCCGTTGCCGATCGTGCCCTCCATCAGGCTGCGAAGCCCCGGCAAGGCGGTGGGCCGCCGCCTCGGCCTCGAGTCGGGCCATGTGGTAGTCGACGTGGACGCCAGGGTCGATGTTGGGGCGCATGATCCGTCTGCCTTCCTCCGCGGCCGGCGATCTGCGCTGGCCGGGTCAGGCCCATCAGGTTCGTCCTAAGGAGGAGCCCTGACATCGGGCCCCGCCTCAGACACGTCCTCAAACCGGTCGGGCGCGACGCCGGCGGCCGAACGCGATCAGTCCCGCGGCGGGAGCCGGGGCGCGACCGCGGGTTAGCACTGGGCGCTTGTGCGTCGCGAAAAGGGAGTCTGTGAGCCGATTGCTCCAGACTCCCTTGGGGAAGCGGACAGGGGGTAGGTCGCGCCCTGGCGACGCGTTCGAGACCCCGCGATCAGCCGCCGTCGCGGCCGACCTGGAGTCGACCCTGGAAGCAGTCGCTGCGGATGCCGTCGTGGCTGCAGACGATCTGCGTGTAGTGGCCGTGGACGACCTGGCCCCGCCCCCAGCCATCGGTCACGACGCCGATGATGACGGCTTGGAGTCCAGTCTGCTCGACGTGCACCAGCGCCGTGAACGAGTGCCGCGCGCCCGCCAAGTGGTAGATGGCGTCGATGACGGTGGTGGGGCCAGGACTGTAGCCGAGGACCGTGCCGGCGAACGTGCCGTTGCCAACCGAGCCGCCGACGACGCCGGCCATGCTCGGCCACGCGGTCACCCACTTCGTGAAGGTCGCGCTTCCATCGTGGCTGCCCTCGGCAGCCGATGCCACACCTGCGCCTGCCGACAACGTCAGGAGCGCGAGGCTGGCGACGAGGATGACGACGCGGCGTGCGATGCCTCTCCTGATCGTTGTTCCGGTGAGAACGGGACGCATGTCAGAGCCCTCCGTCCACGGACTCGGGTCGACTGACGGTCCGGCTCCCTGGTCGGGATCCATTGACACGCCGATGATCGGTACCGGTCCGGGTTCAGGGCCTCAGGTTCGGCATAAGGAGGCGCAACGACATCAGGGCACGCCTCAGCTACCTCCTCAAAACGTGGCGGGGTCGATGCCCCTGCCGGCGTCCTCCTGGCGCGAGCAGCCCGATGCGAGGGTTGGGGCGCAAGGAAGGCGTCGGCGACGGGCTGACCGCGGGGATCCGCGCCCGCGGAGCCGGCACATGCGCTGCACGAGAAGGGTCGCTCCGACGCGCCGACCCGGTGGCGGACACGCCATACTCGCTGCACCGAGACCCGCGCACGGAGACCCACGCAATGACCAAGTTCGTCGGCGCCCTCGACCAGGGCACCACGAGCACCCGGTTCATGATCTTCGACCATGCCGGGGACGTCGTGGCGATCCACCAGAAGGAGCACGAGCAGATCTTCCCGCGCCCCGGCTGGGTGGAGCACGACCCGGCAGAGATCTGGGCGCGCACGCGCGAGGTCATCGAGGGGGCGCTCGACAAGTCGGGGCTGGCGTCGGCCGACCTCGCGGCCGTGGGCGTGACCAACCAGCGCGAGACCGCGATCTGCTGGGACCGCCGCACGGGCAAGGCGGTCGGCAACGCGATCGTCTGGCAGGACACGCGGACGGACGCGCTGATCAAGGGCTGGGCGGCGTCGAGCGAGCTCGGCCGGGACCGCTTCCGCGCCTCCTGCGGCCTGCCGCTCGCGACGTACTTCTCGGGGCCCAAGGTCCGCTGGATCCTCGACAACGTGCCGGGCGCCCGCGCGCTGGCCGACGCCGGCGACCTGCTGTTCGGGACACCCGACACCTGGGTCATCTGGAACCTGACCGGCGGCGTCGACGGCGGCGTCCACGTCACCGATGTCACCAACGCCAGCCGCACCATGCTGATGAACCTGCGGACGCTCGCGTGGGACTCCGGCACGCTCGAGGCGATGGGCATCCCGGCCTCGATCCTCCCCGAGATCCGCTCCTCGTCGGAGGTCTACGGGACCGCGACCGGGCTCCTCGCCGGCGTGCCGGTGGCCGGTGACCTCGGCGACCAGCAGGCGGCGCTCTTCGGCCAGACGTGCTTCGCGGCGGGCGAGGCCAAGAACACGTACGGCACCGGCTGCTTCATGCTGCTCAACACGGGCGAGCAGATCGTCGCCTCCGAGCGCGGGCTGCTCACGACGGTGGCGTACCGCATCGGCGACAAGGCGCCCGTCTACGCGCTCGAGGGGTCCATCGCGATCGCCGGGGCGCTCATCGGGTGGCTCCGCGACAACCTCGGGATGATCACCTCGGCCGCCGAGGTCGAGGCGCTCGCCAAGACGGTCGACGACAACGGCGGCGTGTACTTCGTGCCAGCGTTCTCCGGGCTGTTCGCGCCGTACTGGCGGTCCGACGCGCGCGGCGTCATCGCGGGCCTCACGCGGTACGTGAACAAGGGCCACATCGCCCGCGCCGCGCTCGAGGCGGTCGCCTGGCAGGTGCGCGAGGTGCTCGACGCCATGAACGCCGACTCCGGCGTCCCGCTAGCGACGCTCAAGGTGGACGGCGGCATGGTGGGCAACGAGCTGCTGATGCAGTTCCAGGCCGACGTGGTGGGCGTGCCCGTCATCCGGCCCAAGGTCGCGGAGACCACTGCGCTCGGCGCGGCGTACGCCGCAGGCCTCGCCGTCGGCTACTGGCACGACAAGGAGGACCTGCGCGTCAACTGGCTCGAGGGCAAGCGCTGGACGCCCGTGATGGACGAGGCTCGCCGCGACCGCGAGTACGCCGCGTGGAAGAAGGCCGTGACCCGCACCTTCGACTGGGTGGAGGACGAGTGACCGACGCGTCGGCCGCCAGACCCGCGACCGCGCACGGCGACCGGGAGGCCGTCCCGCCGCGCGTCGCCGTGGTGGTCGGCGCCGGGGCCGTGGGCTCGTTCCTCGGCGGGACCCTCGCCGCGGCGGGCTGGGACGTGACGCTGCTGGGCCGGCGGGGCGGCGGCGACGGGTCGACGACGCCGATGGTGATCGACGTCCCCAAGGGTCGCCGGACCACCGTCCGCGTGCGCCGGGTCGGTGCGCCCGAGGCCGCGCCCACGGCACCTGACGTGGTGATCGTCGCGGTCAAGATGTACGACCTCGCTGGGGCGCTCGAGGTCGCCGCGCGCTGGCCGGCCCTGCCGCTCGCCACGGCGCAGAACGGCGTGGGCGCGGAGGCGCTGGCGTCGGCCGTCCGCACGTCCCCGCTGATCGCCCTCTCCCTAACCACCGCGGTGGAGGCCACACCAGAGGGCGTTGCCCGGCGGCGCACCGGCGGGCTCGGCATCGCGGCCGTTCGGGGCGACACGGCGGTCCTCCGTCACGACCTCGCGGACGCCTTCGCCGACGGCGGCCTGCCTACAGTCGCCTGCACCGACGCCGCGACGATGAAGTGGTCGAAGCTCCTCGCCAACCTGGTCGCCAACGCCACCAGCGGCCTGCTCGACATGGACGCGGGCGCGGTCTGGGCCGACCCGGCCGGCTTCGACCTCGAGCGCCGCCAGCTGCGCGAGGCGCTGGCCGTGATGCGGGCGCAGGACCTCGGCGTCGTGTCCCTCCCCGGCGGCCAGGTCGGGGCGCTGCTGTTCGGCCTGCGGTTCCCGGCGTCCATCGCGCGGCCGGTCATGGCGCTGGCCATCGGGCGGGCCCGGGGCGGCAAGCACCCCTCGCTGCGGATCCGTTTGCGAGGCGGCGGCACTGGGCCCACCGAGGCACGCTGGCTCAACGGCGCCGTGGCCGTGGCCGGGGCCCGCCTGGGCATCGCGACGCCCGTGAACGCCGCGCTCGCGACCCTCGTGGATCAGGTCGCCGACGACCCCGCCGCCGGCGACCGCTGGCGGGGCAACCCGTCAGCGCTCCGCGACGCCGCCATCGGCTGGAACGACCGGGCGTGACCCCCCGGCCGTGAGCGTATACTCCGGCGCCGTGGACGCCCCCACCCTGATCCGAGACGCCGTTGTCGTCGCCATCGCCTTCGTGATCGGCGGCATCCCGTGGGGCGTGATCATCTCCAGAGTGGCGGGCGGGCCGGACCCGCGGACGATCGGCAGCGGGCGCACCGGCGGCTCCAACATGATGCGCGCGCTCGGACCGCGCTGGGCGCTGCTGTCCGGGCTCCTCGACGCGGCCAAGGGCTCTGCAGCCGTCCTCCTCGCGTATGCCGTCGGCGGCGGTGCCGGGCTGGCCGTGTTTGCCGCGCTCGCGGCCGTCATCGGGCACAGCCGGTCGATCTTCATGGGGTTCCACGGCGGCCGCGGCGTCGCGCCGTCCTGGGGCGCCCTGCTGGTGATGCAGTGGTGGGTCGCCCTGGCCATCATCCCGCTCTTCGCCGGCGTGATCCTGGTCACGCGGTACTCGTCGCTCGGCTCGCTGACCGCATCCGCCTCGGCGGGCGTGCTGCTCGCGATCGCGACCTACGCCATCCCGCTCGACCCCTGGTACTACGTGTACGCGGTGGGCGGCGTGGTGCTGATCTTCGGGTTCCACCACGACAACATCGGCCGGCTGCTCTCGGGCAAGGAGCGCAAGATCGGCTCGCCCAAGGTGGACCCGCCGCCCGCCTGATCAGGCGCCCGGCAGCACCGCGCCGAGCACGCGCAGCACGTTCTCGCCCATGACCAGGCGGATCGTCGCCTCGTCGAGACCCACCCGCAGCAGCGCCTCGGTGAGGATGACGAGATTCGCGGCGTCGAACGGCACCGCGACCGCACCGTCCCAGTCCGACCCCAGCCCCACGTGCTCCGCGCCGATCCGCTCGACGGCGTAGGCGATGCTCCGGGCGATCCACTCGGGCTCCTTGCCGCCGGACGCGGTGTCCCAGAACCCGATGCCCACCACGCCGCCGGTCGCGGCGATCCCCTGGAGATGGGCGTCGCTGAGGTTCCGGCTGTTGTCGCAGACGCCCTTGACGCCCGTGTGCGAGGCGACGACCGGGCGCGTGGCGATCGCGAGCGCATCGTCGATCGTGGCCGCGGACGCATGGGCGAGGTCCAGGACCATGCCCTTGGCCACCATGCGCGCGACCATCTCGCGGCCCACCTCGGTCAGGCCCCCCTGCTCCATTCCGTGCGCGGACCCGCCGAACACGGTGTCGAAGAAGTGCGACGGCGAGACCATCCGCACGCCGGCGTCGAACACGACGTCCACGTTGGCGGGGTCGTCGTCGAGTGCGTGGGCGCCCTCGATCGAGAGCATGCCGGCCGTCAGGGACGGGTTCTCGGCGCGCTCGGCGAGGTACCCCGCTAGGTCGTCTCGGGTACGGATCAGGCGGAAGGCGCCGCCGGATCGCGCCTCGACCCGCTCAGCCTGCGCGGCAAGGTGGAGGACCCGCGCCGTCAGGCTGCGCCATGTGGCGGGCGGCCAGCGCTTGGCCAGCGCGAGCGCGAGGACGTCGTCGGTCGAGTCGTCGTTGTGCTCGATGTTCGTGTGCTTGGGGGTCTTCGTCGCCATGGAGAAGACCTGGAGCGCCACGTTGCCGGCCTGCATCCGCGGGACGTCCACGTGCCCGCGCGACGAACGGCGCGTGAGGTCGCGGCCGAAGAGCAGCGAATCGGCGTGGAGGTCGGCGATCCGCAGCGTGGGGTGCAGGGCGAGCGCCTGCTCGGACGGGGCCGGCCACGGCCCAGGCGTGACCGGGTTCATCCGCGCCTCGATCCGGCCGGCGACCCGGTCGAGCACCGGGCGGGCCACCGCCGCCGCCCCGACCACCGCCGTGCCGGCGGCCAGCGCCACCTTGCCCTTCATGCGCCGGTCGCCCGGCCGCGCGTCGGCGTGATGCGCACGGGGATCGTGTAGTCGGCCACGAACCGCTCGACCGATCCGACGTCGCGGACCATCAACTCACCGTACTTCGCCATGTAGGCGGCATGCCGGTCGGGCGAGGGCGTCGTGTGGTCCACGCGGGCCGTCCCCTCGATGATCACGAGGTCGCCCCCGTCGCCGTCCCCTTCGAGGTGGACCGACACGCGGGGATTGGTGGCGATGTTCCGGTTCCGCATCGCCTTGGTCGCGCTGTAGACGAGGACCTCGCCGTCCCCCCAGAGGAACCACACCGGGAACGTCTGCGGCTGGCCGGCGGGCGTGACGCTGGTGAGCCAGGCGACCTTGTCACCGGCGAGACGGGTCAGGGCGTGGCGATCGGCGTCGCTGCCGGAGTCGAAGACCATCAGGTTCCCCTCGTGCTAGGCGGGCGGCTGGACAATCGGCAGTTTCGAGGTCGGCGCGGGATGGGTGCGGACCTCATCGAGGAAGGCGAGCGACCGCGGGTCCCGCTCCAGGGCGACCCGCATGAACTCGCGCATGGCGGACTCGACCTCGCGCTCGACGTCCTCCGGCAGTCGGAGCGCGGCGATCGCCTCGATGTCGAGCCGCTGGTACGCCTTGAGCACTTTGAGCGCCTCGAGGCTCAGCCCCGTGCGGTCAGAGGCGGGACCCGGGCAGCGGCCGCACAGCACGCCGCCCAGGGGCGGGACCCAGCGGAACGTCTCGCTGGCCTCGAGCATGCGGTCGCACTCCACGCAGCGGTCCACCTCGGGCCGCTGGCCCAGCTCGTCGGCGAGGTGCATCTCGTACCAGCGCGCCACGCGCCCGGGCGCCATGCCGGCGTCGAGCAGCTCGTAAGCGCGGTGGAGCATGGCGTACTGGGCCTCCGCGGCGTGGCGCTCCTCGAGGCTCCGGTCGGCGAGCTCGGCGAGGTACCACGCGGTCGCGGCGCTCTCGAGGCTGTCGCGCAGCCGGAGCCATGCGTGGCCCACGCGGACCTCGGTGACCACGTCGAACGTGCGCCCGCGGGCGAGGGCGACGGTCAGCTCGGCGAAGGGCTCGAGGCTGCCGCCCAGACGCGAGGTCGGTCGGCGGACGCCCTTGGCGATCGCCTTGAGCTTGCCGTGCTCGGGCGTGATGAGCGTCAGGACGCGATCGGCCTCGCCCAGGTCGAACCGGGACAGGACGATGGCGTCGGTGACATAGCGTCGCGGGACGGGCACGTTCCGACGGTAGCACTCCTCCGGTCAACGGCTGTCGCTTGATCCGGCGCCATCGCGGCGTTGTCGCTTTTCGGCGACGGCGGTTGCGCCGACGAACGCAGTCTTGAGGCCGCTCCGGTCATGGGCTGGCGGCTCAGCCGCCGGACGCTGCGGCGCGAGCCAGCCGAACCGCCTCGGCGGAGCCGCCGGTGAACGGATCGCCGTGGCCGGGCAGCACGAGGCGTGCGTCGAGCGGCTCGAGGCGCGCGAGGGAGGCGAGCGCCTGATCGCGGTCGGCGCAGAACGGGGCGATCCTCGGGCCCCGCTCGCCGGTGGTGACGGCGTAGGTCGCGAGCGCATCGCCCACGAAGAGCGCGTCGTGGGTCGGGATGTGGAGCGCAGCGGAGCCCGGCGTGTGGCCGGGGACGAGCACCACCCGCGGGGCGCCGGGGACGTCGAGGGTGGCGCCGTCGCCAAACGTGGAGACCTCGGTCAGGGCCGGAACGCGCATGAGGCCGTGGCGGAGGCCCCACCAGACGAAGCCGAGGAGCGGACCGACCTTCATGGCCCCCTGCTTCGCCGGGTTGGGAACCTTGTGCATGGCCAGCGCCTCGTCCGCCTCATGGACCAGGACCCGCAGGCCGCGCTCGCGGCGGGCGCGCTCGGCGTAGCCCACGTGGTCGGTGTGGCCATGCGTCAGCACGATGGCGCGCACGTCCTCGAGCGAGCGGCCCATTGCGGCCAGCTCGGCCGGCACGAGGCCCCAGAGGCCCGGGGCGCCGCAGTCGACGATCGTGACCTCGCCAGACTCCTCGACGAGGTACGAGTTGACCACGCTGTCGGGACCAACGCGGCGGATGCGCGGTGCGAGCTCCATCAGTTCGTCTCCTCGGGCGTCATGGCCCTGATCGTCGACGCCATGTCGTCGAGGCCGAGTGCGAGGATCAGCGCCTGATCGACCACGACGACGACCGCGAACGTGCTCCCCCACCCCGGCTGGCCCGCAGCGGCGACCATCGCGGCAACCAGCACGAGGAGTGCTGTGCCGATCAGCCCGCGCACGCGGACCGACAGCGGGTTGCGGGCCTTGGGCGCGACGACGATCGCCCACACGACCGCGAGCACCAGCGGTGCGCCGATGCCCAGGACGACGCGAGGGACGGTCTCGGTCGGCGTGACGGCGCCCCAGTAGGCGAGCCCGGCGAGGCCGAGGAGCTCGACGATGAAGCGAATGGCGAGGAGGAGCATGGGACGAGACTCCTTGCCGACGTTGCGGCGCTGCAGTAGGATCCGGGTTGGAGGCTACTGTAGTTAGCCATCATAGCTATTGTCAATAGCGTTCCCTCCTGCCGTCGCTGGAGACCGCCCATGCCCACCCCGCCGCGCACCTCGCTCGACGAGATCGTCCGCGCCGGCCGCGCCATCCTCGACGCCGACGGGATGGACGCGCTCACGATGCAGCGCGTGGCCGCCGCGGTGGGCGTGCGGGCGCCGTCGCTGTACAAGCGCGTGCGGGATCGCGACGCGCTGGTCCGCCTGATCGCCGAGGACGTCGTGGCGGACCTCGGCACCACGCTCTCGGGCGCCGCGACGTCCGGCGATCCTCGAGCCGACCTGCGCGCGATCGCCGGGGCGTTCCGGGCCTGGGCGCATCGGCACCCCGGCGGCTTCGCCCTCCTGTTCGCCCGTCTCCCGGACGCCTGGCGCCTCGAGCCGAGCGCGGGCAGCAGCGCGCTCGACGCCATGTTCCGGACGGTCGCCGCCCTCGCCGGTCCCGACCACGTCCTCGAGGCCGCGCGCACCGTCGTGGCCTGGGCGAGCGGGTTCGTCTCGATGGAGCTCGTAGGCGCATTCCAGCTCGGCGGCGATGTGGAGGCGGCCTTCGGGTACGGCGTCGATCGTCTCGCGGAGGCGATCAGCGCGGTCGAACGACCGGTCTGACGACCCCTCGCCAACAGGCTACTTTTCATGGGCACGTTTAGCGGATCTGACGCTACACTGCTCCGCACCATGACCGTGACCAACGACCTCGACCTGGGCCAGATGCTCGCCGACACCGAGGCGGAGATCCTCCGTGTCGTCGGCGAGCGCGAGGGCGCCACGTCGGGCGTGTACGAGCAGATCCGCTACCACCTGGGGCTCGACGGCTCGGACGGGCCGCGCGGCAAGCGGATGCGCCCCCTCCTGGGCCTGCTCGCGTACGCGTCCATTGCCGGGGACCACGCCGCCGCCCTGCCGGGTGCTGCCGCGGTCGAGCTCGGGCACAACTTCAGCCTGGTCCACGACGACATCGAGGACGGCGACGTGGAGCGCCGCCACCGCGCCACCCTGTGGGCGATCCACGGCGTGCCCCAGGCCATCAACACGGGCGACCTCATCTTCAGCCTCTCGCGCGTGGCCCTGCACCGGCTCTCGGACCTCGGCTTCTCGGACCGCAAGGTCCTGCGGCTGATGCGCCTCTACGACCAGACGTGCGTGCTGCTCTGCGAGGGGCAGTACATCGACATCGCCACCTCGGCACAGGACGCGCCGATGACGGTCGAGCTCTACTTCGACATGATCGGCCGCAAGACCGCGGCGCTGATCTCGGCGTCCATCGAGGCGGGCGCGCTGCTCGCCACCGACGACGAGGACGTCATCGGCCACTACCGGCGCTTCGGCTGGAGTCTCGGCCTCGCGTTCCAGCTGAACGACGACCTGCTGGGCATCTGGGGCCAGGAGCAGAAGACCGGCAAGGTGCCCACCGACGTGGCGCGCCACAAGAAGACGCTCCCGGTGCTCTACGCGTTCGAGCACGCCGCGCCCGCCGACCGCGAGCGCCTGGCCGAGCTGCGGGCCAAGCCCGTGCCGTCCGACGCCGAGATCGCCGACGTCGTCGCGATCCTCGAGCGCGCCGGTGCCGACACCTTCACCCGCACCGAGGCGCGCCGCCACCGCGACGCCGCGCTGGCCGAGCTCGACGGCCTCGCCGCCGTGGAGCCCGCCGCCCGCGAGAAGCTCGCGGGGATCATCAACTCGGTGATCAGCGCCTAGGCTCCCGCGGGCTAGGTCCGCCTAGTCCCCGTCGTCCTCGTCGGATTCGTCGGTGACCGGGCTCTCCAGCTCCACGAGCACCTTCGACACCCGCCGGCCATCGGTGGATTCCACGGTGAGGTGCAGCCCATCCATGCGCACCTCATCGCCCACCTGCGGGATCCCGCCGATGCGGTGATAGACGAGACCGCCGACCGTGTCGTACTCGTCCTGGTCCTCGAGCTCGATCTTGAGGTCCCAGATGTCGAGGAGGTCCTCGATCGAGGCGCGCCCGTCCACGCGCGCCAGGTGCTCGCCGATGTTCTCGACGAGCGGCTCCTCGACGTCGTACTCGTCCTGGATCTCGCCGACGATCTCCTCGAGGAGGTCCTCGATGGTCACGAGGCCCGCCGTGCCGCCGTACTCGTCAAGCACGATCGCCATGTGCACCTTGCGGCGCTGGAACTCGTGGAGCAGGTCGTCGATCGAGAGCGACTCGGGGACGAACACAGGCGTCCGGAGCAGGGTCCGCAGCCCGGGCCGACCGGTCACGTCGGACTTGAGGAACGGCAGGAGGTCCTTGGCGTAGAGAATGCCGACGACCTCGTCCACGGACGTCTCGTACACCGGCACGCGCGAGTGGCCGCCGTCGATGATCAGATCGATCGCCGCGTCGAAGGACGCGTCCGCGCGCAGGCCGATGATGTCCACGCGCGGCACCATGACCTGGTGCACGCGCCGGTCGCCGAGCTCGATGACCGCATTGATCATCTGCTCCTCCTCGGCCTCGAGGATCCCCTGCTCCCCGCCCCGCTCGACGATCAGCCGCAGCTCCTGGGCGGTGATCTGCGCCTCGGCGTTGACGTTGGCGCCGAACGGCTTGGTGATGGCTCGGGTGATCCCGGTGAGGAAGGCCACCAGCGGCGACAGAATCCGGCCGAGGACGTCGAGCGGGACCGCGAGCGTGAGCGCGAACCGCTCCGCGTACGCCAGCGCGAGCGTCTTCGGGACTAGCTCGGCGAACACGATCGTGAACAGGGCGAGGATGACGGTGACGATGATCAGCGCGAGCCCGTCCGCGGTGGAAGCGCTCATCCCGAGCGACACGAGGAAGGTCGCGAGCTCGTGGCTCAGGCTCACGGCGGCGAATGCCGAGGCCAGGAAGCCGATGACCGTCAGGCCGAGCTGGCAGACCGCGAGGAAGCGGCCGGGCTCGTCGAGCAGGCGGCGCACGCGCCGGGCGCCCGCCTTGTTCTCATCGACCAGCTGGTCCACGCGGCTGCGCCGGATGGACACCAGCGCAATCTCGCCCGCGACGAAGAACCCCTCGAGGAACGTGAGGACGACGAGCAGCAGGATCTCCGGGATGGGGGCGCTCACCCCGCCGAGCCGTTCGGCTTGGGGGCGTCCTCGGCCGTGCCGGCGGGGCTCGGCGCGACGGGATCCTCGGGTTTGCGGATCTCGCGAATCCGCGCGGGGACGCCCACGGCGAGCATGCCCGCGGGCACGTCGCGGGTGACCACGGCACCGGCGCCGGTCTTGGAGCCGTCGCCGAGGGTCACGGGCGCGCGCAGCATCGTGTCCACGCCCAGGAACACACCCTCGCCGATGGTGGTGCGGTGCTTGCGGACCCCGTCGTAGTTGGCGGTGATGGTGCCCGCGCCCACGTTCGTCTCGGCGCCCACGTCGGCATCGCCCAGATAGCTGTTGTGGTGCTGGCGGACGTGCTCGCCGAGGCGGCTGTTCTTGATCTCGGCAAAGTTGCCGACCTCCGAGCGCCGGCCCACGTGGGCGCCGGGCCGCAGATGCGACATCGGGCCGACGGTGGCCGCGTCCTCGATGACCGACCGCTCCACGATGCTGGCCCAGACGACGCAGTCCTGGCCCACCGTCGAGTCGATGATCTGCGAGCCGGCGCCGATCCGCGAGCCCCGCCCGATGACGGTCTTGCCGCGCAGGATCACGTTGGGCTCGAGGAGAACGTCGTGGGCGAGGTCAACGCCGTGGTCGATGTAGGCCGTGGACGGGTCGAGCATGGTGACGCCGTCGCGCATCCAGCGGTCGTTGATCTCGACCCGCATGTCCCACTCGGCACGGGCCAGCTCGGTGCGGTCGTTGATCCCCATGAGCCGCCCGTCATCCTCGACGTCGAGCGCGCCCACCAGGCGCCCGTCGGCTCGCGCCAGCTCCACGAGCTCGGTGAGGTACAGCTCGCCCGTCGCGGGCGACGCCCGCAGGTCGCCGATCCGCCGGCGGAGCCACGCGGCCTCGAAGGCGTACAGCCCCGCGTTGATCTCCGTGATGGAGAGCTCGTCGTCCGTCGCGTCCTTGACCTCGACGATCCGCTCCACTGTGCCCGCCTCGTTGCGGACCACGCGGCCGAGACGGGCCGGGTCGATGGCGTCCACCGCGACGAGCGCGAGGGCCGCCTGGTCCAGACGCCGTGCGTCGAGCAGCGCCGTCAACAGCTCGCCACGGATCAGCGGCACGTCGCCGCTGAGGACGAGCACTTCCTCCGCGTCGTCGGGAACGGCCGCGAGGCCAGCCCACACCGCATCCCCGGTTCCGCGGGGGACGTCCTGGAGCGCCGTGTCCGCGATGGCAGCCACGGCGTCACGCACCGCCTCGGTGGCGGGCGAGTACACGACGACGGGCTTCGTGCCGGTGGCCTCGACCGCGGCCTCGATCACCCACTCGACCAGCGGGCGCCCGCAGATGCGGTGCAGGACCTTGGGCGTGGTGGACTTCATGCGCGTGCCGAGGCCGGCCGCCATCACGATGGCGACCGTGCGGCGCGCGGGCACGCCGAGGTTCGAGGTGGTCACAGGACCGGGCGCCGCGTCGGTCGCGGTTCGACGCAAGCCGGGCAGGCGGCGTCGTCGCCCTGGGGAGGGTGGGTGTCAGTCATGGCGGGCTGGGCGATTCTGTGGGCCATGGGCGAGGGTGTCAAACCGGCGCGGGGGCGGGGGCGCGTGCCGGGCCGAGAGTGTCGGTCAGCTGGCCCGATGATGCGCCTCCGCCTCGTCGCGCGTCTCGTGGTCGGCGGCACCGTAGGCCTCGGCGGCGGCCAGCAGGGCGAGCCCCAAGAACA
>Ga0302299_10000811_pt1 | contig 18021 bp, 21 predicted proteins | sample III_Fen_N3_4_FD_198795 | JGI IMG/M metagenome (GOLD analysis project Ga0302299, IMG submission 198795) | Peat permafrost microbial communities from Stordalen Mire near Abisko, Sweden - III_Fen_N3_4 | ecosystem: Environmental > Terrestrial > Soil > Wetlands > Permafrost | place: Sweden: Abisko... | reverse complement strand
CTCGAGGTGTCCTTGCCGCAGGCCGACAGGACCAGCGCGGGCAGGCAGACAGCCACCAGTAGTAGGGCCGGGCGACGGCGCACGAGGCTCCTCAGCGGAAGGCCGGACCAAGAAGGGTCCGGCGGGATCGGGCAACGTCAGCCTAAGTGGCCCGACGGGCCGGTCAGGCCACCGACCCACCCGGGCCCGGCTCGGGCCGCCCTCGGCCCAGCAGGGTCGCCGCGTGCCGACCGGCGGCGGCGGCCGCCAGGAAGGCGGGCGCGTCCTGCGCGAGACCGCGCCCCATGGTGGACAGCGGCACCGGGCAGGCGGCCAGGGCGTCCAGCAGGCCGGCGCAGTCGACGGTCACCAACCGGTGCCGGCCGGCCAGCTCCTCCACCTGCCGCCGGACCAGCACGCCGAACTCGCCGGCCAGCTCGGGCACCGGGACGTCGGCCGACACCAGGGCCACGCGCCCGTACCCGGTGAGCGAGTGGTGGGAGACGCCGACATGCCGGTCCCGGGTATCGGCCTGCGACAGCCGCAGGGCGGCGATCGGGCGCCCGCCGAGAACCCCCACGGCGTTGACCACCTCGCCGACGGCGACCCCGGAGAACCCCCAGCGGGTGCCCGTGCCCAGGTTCCCGGGTCCCTGGGTGACGACCGCGACGTCGGCGCGCAGCACCCGTTGGGCGGCCAACAAGCCGTTGTGCACCGTGACCGCCTCCAGGTCGCCGCCGAAGGCCTGCCCGACGGTCACCGTGCCGGCCAGCCAGCCGGCGTCCCGCAGTCCCGACACGGTCCGCGAGAAGGCCAGCGGCAGCGCGCCCCCGTCGGTCTCCACGTAAGCCACGGTGGTTGCGGGTCGGTCGTGCAGCAGCCCGGCCAGGACCGCCGGCAGCGACGAGTGGAGGTCGGCCACCACCACCGGCATCCCGGCCAGCCCGTCGGCGTCGCGCAGCGCCTCGTGGTGGGGGGAGTCCGGTTCGTCCACCCCGAGCACGGTGGCCTGCAGCGGCAGGTATCGCGCCTTGACCAGGTGCCCAGGTCCGTGGACGTCCGGCGGGAGGCGGTCGGGCAGGGCGACCACCAGCGCGTAGCCGCCGGTCCCCAGACCGAGCGCCAGGGCCGAGGTGTTGAGCAGCACGGTGTCGCCGATCTCCGCCTGACCCACCAGGTCGGGGTAGGCGAGCGCCTGGACGAGGGCGCCGCCCTCGGGCCCGTCGTCGCGCAGGCGGACGTCGAGCTCGGCGGCCCCCGGCCACGACCGACCCAGCGCCGTCACCACACCTGCCCGCCACCGGATCACGGCCGCGAGGCTACCGACCCGCCACGCCGGGGCGCAGGACGCGACCCGGTGGCCATGGCCGGTTAGCCTCGGCGCCATGGCTGCCCGGCGCACCGAGCGTCTGCTCAACCTCGTGATCTGCCTGCTGGCGGCGCGACGGTTCGTGCCGCGCGAGCAGATCCGCGTGATCGTGCCCGGCTACGCCGAGTGCGAGACCGACGAGGCCTTCGAGCGGATGTTCGAGCGGGACAAGGACGACCTGCGCGAGATGGGCATCCCCTTGGAGACCGGGTCGAACAGCGCCTGGTTCGAGGACGAGATCGGCTACCGGATCAACGGCGACGCCTACGCCCTGCCGGCCGTCTCGTTCGAGCCGGCCGAGCTGGCGGTCCTCGGCCTGGCCGCGCGGGTGTGGCAGTCGGCGTCGTTGGCCCGGGCGGCCTCCCAGGCGATCCTGAAGCTCGAGGCGTCGGGAGCCGACGTCGATCCCGATGCGCTGGCCCTCGTGGAGCCGCGCTTCGCGGCCGCCGAAGCGGCGTTCGGGCGGCTGTACGAAGCGGTCCGCGACGGCCGACCCGTGACGTTCGGATACCGGCCGGCCGGGGCGGAGGCGCCCGCCCAGCGCAGCCTGGAGCCGTGGGGGATCGTCTCGTGGCACGGCCACTGGTACGTCGTGGGCCACGACGTGGAGCGCGCCGCTACCCGCGTCTTCCGCCTCTCCAGGGTCGACGGCGAGGTGCGGTTCACCGGGCCGGCCGGCCGGGTCCAGGTACCGCCGGGAGTCAACGTGCGCGACGAGGTGCGCATGCTCACGCCGCCACCCGCGGACCAGACGGCCACGGTGCGCGTGCGGGCCGGCACGGCCCAGCCGATCCGACGTCGGGCGGTGTCGGTCACGCCGGGCGACCAGGGCTGGGACACCGTGAGCCTCGCCTACGGTGACGACGAGACGCTCGCGGAGGAGATCGTGGGTTTCGGTGCCGACGTGGTGGCCGTCGCCCCCGACGAGCTGCGCGACGCCGTAGTCCGTCGGCTGACCTCGGTGCTGGCCGTGACCGCGGAACCGTCGTCATGAGCGCCGCCGGTGGGTCGGTCGCCCAGCTGTCGCGGCTGCTCGCCCTGATCCCGTGGTTGCTCGCCCGTCCCGGTGTGACCGTCGACGCGGCGGCGGCCGAGTTCGGCGTGACGCCGCACCAGCTCGAACGTGATCTCGAGCTGGCTTTCATGTGCGGGCTGCCCGGGCACATGCCCAACGACCTGATCGAGGTCGACTTCGAGGGGGGGCGGATCCACGTCGGGAACGCCGACACCATCGCGCGGCCGTTGCGCCTCGGTGTGGACGAGGCGGTGGCGCTGCTCGTGGGGCTGAGGGCGCTCACCGACGTTCCAGGACTGCACGATCGCGAGGCGCTGGAGGCCACGCTGGTGAAGCTGGAGCAGGCCGCCGGGGACGCTGCCGGCCCCGGGGACCGGGTCGCTGTGGCCGTGGACCCGGCGGCACCCGTCACGCCGCTGGTCGAACAGGCGCTGGCCCAGCAGCGGCGGCTGCATCTGCGCTACTACGTCCCGGCCCGCGACGAGGTGACCGAACGCGACGTCGACCCCATGCGCCTGGTCGTGGTGGACGGTCGGACCTACCTCGAGGGCTGGTGCCGCTCCGCCGACGCCGTCCGACTGTTCCGGGTGGACCGGATCGAGGCGGCCGACGTGCTCGACGTCGCGGCGGAGGTGCCGCGCCAGGCGCACGCCAGGGACCTCGACGACGGCCTGTTCCGGCCGGCGCCCGAGGATCTCCTCGTCGTCGTCGACCTGGCCCCAGGTGCCTCGTGGGTGGCCGACACCTATCCCACCGAGTCGGTCGTCGAGGCGGCCGACGGACGACTCCGGGTCGCTCTGCGGGTGGCGGACCCGGCGTGGGTCACCCGCCTGCTGCTTCGGCTCGGCGACTCGGCGCGCGTCGTCGAACCGGACTCGCTACGGGCCGACCTCGCAGCCCGGGCCGCGGCGGCGCTGGCTGCGTACTGAGGAACCGGTTGCGCCGATCGGGTGACCGGTCTTGCGCAACGACCCGGAACCCCACCGGGGGAGCCGTCAAGAAGTCCCCCGCCGGTGCCGAACCCTTCGTCAGAACTTCCCGAACGACGGGATCAAGAGGGGGGGAGGGGAGCCATGACGACGATCAAGGCCTCGTGCCCGTGTTGTGGGGACGTCGAGCTGACTCCGGTCCAGATGCGTCTGGTGGTGTGCACCGTTCCACAGTGGTCGTACTACGCGTTCACCTGTCCCACGTGCACGGACGAGATCCGCAAGCCGGCCGACGGCGAGATCGTCACCTTGCTGAAGTCGGGCGGGGTCACGGCCACGGCCTGGCACATCCCGGCCGAAGCGCTGGAGGCGCACTCTGGCCCGGTGATCAGCTACGACGAGCTGCTGGACTTCGCCCTCTGGCTGGACTCCCACGACCTGTCGGCGGCCGACTTCCGGCTTCCGACCCGCTCCTGAACGTCGGCCCCGCTCCAGGCCCGACCGGCGAGTTCCCGGCCGGCGGCCGCCCCCGGGGTACCATCGCGGCAGGCGTTCGTCCGAGATGAGGTTCTGATGGGGCTAGGCGATATCAAACCGGTGGAGATCCTGATCATCGTCGGGGTGCTTGTGCTCCTCTTCGGAGCCAAGAAGCTCCCGGACACGGCGCGGGGACTCGGTCGCTCGCTACGCATCTTCAAGTCCGAGATCAAGGCGTCCGACGACGACGACGCCAAGGACGAGTCGGCATCCGCGAAGCAGATCACCGTGACCCGGGACGACGTGACTCCGGCCCCGGAACCGACCCCGCAGCCGGCGCCGAAGTCCGAGCAGCCCACCGACCACTGACTGCCGGAGCATCCGGCCGTTGAGTACGAACGAATCGGCCTCGAAGGGATTTCGGCGCAGCCGCGGTCGTAGTGCGGCGCACGACCCCGAAGGTCGGATGCCGATCATCGAGCACCTGCGCGAGCTGCGCGGCCGGCTCGTCAAGTCGCTCGCGGCGGTGGCTCTCGGCTCGATCCTCGGCTTCGCCTACTACCAGCAGATCATCGAGTTCGCGACGGCCCCGATCCAGCGGGTCATCGACGCCACCACCGCCAACGGTTACACGGTCGAGCTGGCGATCCAGGGGGGTGTGACGAACGCCTTCAGCCTGCAGCTGAAGATCGCCTTCCTGATCGGGCTCATCATTGCGGCGCCAGTCTGGATCTACCAGGTCTGGCGTTTCGTCACGCCAGGTCTGCACCGACACGAGAAGAAGTACGCCCTCATCTTCGTGGCGGCCGCCGTCCCGCTGTTCTTCCTGGGCATGTTCATGGCCTGGTCGGTGCTGCCGGGGGCCCTCACGCTGCTGCTGGGGTTCACCCCCAAGGGGCTGCTGAACCTGCAGAACTTCGACCAGTACATCACGTTCATCCTGCAGATGACCGTGGTGTTCGGGATCGGATTCCTGATCCCTGTCTTCATGGTCGCACTCAACTTCTTCGGCATCCTGCCCGCCCGGATGATGCTCGCCAGCTGGCGCTGGATCATCCTCGGAACCATCATCTTCGGCGCGGTGGCAACGCCGACGGGGGACCCGATCAACCTCGCGCTCATCACTGTGCCGGTGCTGACTCTCATCTTCGTGGCGATCGGTATCGCCTGGCTCCACGACCGTCGTAAGCCCCGGTCCACCGACGAGCTGGACTACTCGACGTTGTCCGACGACGAGGCCTCGCCGCTGGTACCGCCGCAGGCGGTGGACCATGACGACGAGATCACCTGACGCGGCTGTCGTAGCCTGACCGACATGCCAGCCCCGCCGTCGCCAGCGGAGCGATTCGCCGCCGCCCGCGACCGGACCGCTTTCGAGCGCTCCGACCTCGCCCGGTTCGCCAACGACTACGAGTTCGGCCTCGACGCGTTCCAGGTGACTGCGTGCCAGGCCCTGGAGGCGGGAACCGGCGTGCTGGTGGCGGCGCCGACCGGTTCGGGCAAGACCGTCGTGGGGGAGTTCGCCGTCCATCTCGCGCTCGCCCGTGGGCAGAAGTGCTTCTACACCACACCCATCAAGGCGCTGTCGAACCAGAAGTACCACGATCTCGTCGACCGCCACGGCGCCGAGCGGGTCGGCCTCCTGACCGGGGACACCTCGATCAACGGTGAGGCGCCGGTGGTCGTCATGACGACCGAGGTGCTGCGGAACATGCTCTACGCCGGGTCGGGAACCCTCGCCGGACTGGGTTTCGTGGTGATGGACGAGGTGCACTACCTGGCCGACCGCTCACGTGGGGCCGTGTGGGAGGAGGTGATCATCCACCTTCCCGAGTCCGTAGCCGTCGCCGCGTTGTCGGCCACCGTGAGCAACGCCGAGGAGTTCGGCGACTGGCTCGGCGAGGTGCGCGGCGAGACCACCGTCGTGGTGTCGGAGTTCCGGCCCGTGCCGCTGTGGCAGCAGGTGATGGCCGGCAACCGGCTCTACGACCTGTTCGTCGACGACGAGCAGCGACAGGTGAACCCGGAGCTGCAACGGCTCGCCCGCGACGAGGAACGCTCGTTCCGCCTGCGCGGGCACCGCAGCCGACGCGGGCAGCGCCCCCGCGGGCGCCCGCCAGGCGTGCCGAGCCGGGTCGAGGTGGTCGAGGCGCTCGGTCGGCGCGAGCTGCTCCCGGCGATCGTCTTCATCTTCAGCCGAGCCGGTTGCGATGCCGCAGTGCGACAGCTCCTGACCGGGCACGTCCGCCTGAACGAGCCTCGCCGACAGGCCGAGGTCCGCGCGGTCGCGGAGGCAGCGACCGCGCACATCCACGACGACGACCTGCGCGCCCTCGGGTACGGCGAATGGCTCCAGGGGCTGGAGTACGGATACGCCGCTCACCACGCCGGCATGCTGCCGGCCATGAAGGAGGTGGTCGAACAGCTCTTCGTCGGTGGGCTCGTCCAGGTGGTGTTCGCCACCGAGACGCTGGCGCTTGGGATCAACATGCCCGCTCGCACCGTGGTGATCGAGAAGCTGACCAAGTGGAACGGCGAGACGCACGCCGAAGTCACGCCGGCTGAGTACACGCAGCTGACCGGCCGGGCTGGTCGACGCGGGATCGACGTCGAAGGCGATGCCGTGGTGCTGTGGCAACCCGGGTTCGACCCACGCGCCGTCGCCGGCTTGGCGAGCACCCGCACCTACCCCCTGCGCTCGTCCTTCCGCCCCACCTACAACATGGCCGTCAACCTCGTCCGCCAGTTGGGTCGGGTGACGGCGCGCGACGTGCTCGAGTCCTCGTTCGCCCAGTTCCAGGCGGACCGGGCGGTGGTGGGGCTGGCGCAGAAGGCCCGGACCAACGAGGAGGCGCTCGTCGGGTACGAACGGGCGATGACCTGCCATCTCGGCGACTTCCGCGAGTACGCAGCGCTTCGGCGGGCGCTGAAGGACCGGGAGACCGACCTGTCCCGCACCCGCAGCGCATCACGGCGTGCGGCTGCGGCGGCCTCGCTGCGGGCGCTGCGTCGAGGCGATGTGATCCAGGTGCCGGGCGGGAAGAAAGCCGGAGTGGCGGTCGTGGTGGACAGCGCCGACGTCGCCGCCAGCGAGCGCCATCCGGGGCGCCGACCCGGTCCCGACGACGACGCTCCGCGGGTCGTCGTGATGACCGACCGCGGCCAGGTTCGTCGGCTGTCGGCCACCGAGATCACCCACGAGATCCCCGCCCTGGGTCAGCTCCGGCTCGGCAAGTCGTTCAACGCCCGAAGCGCGCAGTCCCGGCGCGACCTGGTCGCCAGGCTCCGGGACCTCGACCTGTCCCCGGACGCCGAGGTCCGTCGTCAGGCCCGCAGCGAGGCTGCCGACGACACCGAGATCGCGCGGCTGCGCAGCGAGCTGCGGGCCCATCCCTGCCACGGGTGTGACGAGCGCGAGGACCACGCCCGGTGGGCCGAGCGGTACGACCGGCTTTCCAAGGACACCGACGACCTGCGCAAGCGCATGGACCAGCGCACCAACACGATCGCGCGCACCTTCGACCGGGTCCTCGCGGTGCTCGAGGAGCTCGACTACGTGGACGGCGACCACGTCTTGCCCGAGGGGGAGCGACTCGGGCGGATCTACTGCGAGCTCGACCTCTTGGCCGCCGAGTGCCTGCGGGAGGGCCTGTGGCAGGGGCTCAGCGCGCCCGAGCTCGCCGCCGCTGCCTCGCTGCTCGTGTACGAGTCGCGCACCGACGAGCCGCACAGCCCGAAGCTGCCCGGCGGACAGGCTCGATCGGCGATCGAGCGAAGCTTCGAGCTGGCCGCGGACCTGCGCGCGCTGGAACGCGACCACCGGCTCGACTTCAAGCGGGTCCCCGACGCGGGTTTCGCCTGGGCCGCCTTCCGCTGGGCCAGCGGGCACCGGCTCGAGGCCGTGCTGCACGAGTCGGACCTGACCGCCGGCGACTTCGTCCGGTGGACCAAGCAGGTGGTGGATCTGCTCGGCCAGATCGCCGACGCGGCCGGCGACCTGGACCTGTCCGCGACGGCACGGTCCGGGGTCGACGCCCTGCGTCGGGGCGTGGTCGCCCTGGCACCGCTGGAGGACTAGCGCCGCTGGCCGCGACACGTCTGCGCAGGTCAGGGTCGAAAGACCTGGGCCGCCGACCGCACTGGCCCGATACTGAGAACATGCAAGAAGTCCGGATCCAAGCCCGCTCACCGATCGACCTCGCTCCGGTCCTCGGCCCGGAACGCGTCGAGCACCTGATCCACGAGGTCGCCCCCCGGATGCAGTCGATGCTGCAGGGGCACAGCGTGATCAACATCAGCTCGACCGCCGCCGGTGGTGGCGTGGCCGAGATGCTGCAGGTGCTCCTTCCCCTGTCGCGCGGCGCCGACGTCGACGCGCGATGGCTCGTGATCGACGGCGATCCGGAGTTCTTCGCCACCACCAAGCGGCTGCACAACCGGCTCCACGGGCAGCCCGGCGACGGCGGTGCACTGGGGTCAGCCGAACGGGAGCACTACGAGGCCGTCATCCGGGCGAACGCCGACGAGATCGCCGCGGTTCTGACGGCCGGCGACGTCGTGATCCTGCACGACCCGCAGACCGCCGGACTCGCGCCCCTCCTGAAAGAGGTGGACGTCCCCGTCGTCTGGCGCTGCCATGTGGGCATCGACGGTCGTGACGAGTGGACGGCGCAGGCGTGGGACTTCCTGCGCGAGTACCTCGACGGCTTCGTGGACGCCTACGTGTTCACCCGCGCCTCCTACGCCCCCGACTGGGTGTCGGCCGAGCGGCTGCACACGATCAAGCCGAGCATCGATCCCTTGGCGGCGAAGAACCTGGACCTGTCGGAGAAGACCGCCGCCGCGGTACTCGCCCACGTGGGCATCATCTCGGGGCACGCCAGCCGACCGGTCGCGTTCACGCGGGGCGACGGTTCGCCGGGCCGGGTCGAGCGGTTCGCCGACGTGATCCGGACCGGACCCCCACCGCGCGCCAGTGCGCCGCTGGTGGTCCAGGTGAGTCGCTGGGACCCGCTGAAGGACATGGCCGGGGTCATGCACGGATTCGTCGACCAGGTGCTCGACGGCACCGACGCCCATCTGGTGCTGGCCGGTCCGGTCGTGACGGCGGTCGCGGACGACCCGGAGGGCGCGCAGGTGCTCGAGGAGACCTGGGTGCAGTGGCGGGCGCTGCGTCACCACCAGCGCAGCCGAGTGCAGCTGGTCTGCCTGCCGATGAGCGACATCGAGGAGAACGCGATCATCGTCAACGCGCTGCAACGCCACGCCGCCATCGTCGCGCAGAAGAGCCTGGCCGAGGGGTTCGGGCTCACTGTGGCCGAGGCCATGTTCAAGGGCACTCCGGTGGTGGGCTCGGCCGTCGGCGGAATCGTCGATCAGGTGGTGGACGGCGAGACCGGCCTGCTCGTGCGCAACCCCTACGACCTCGAAGGGTTCGGAGACGCGCTCAACCGGCTGCTCATCGACCCGACCTACGCCAAGTCGTTGGGCGAGGCCGGACGTCAGCGGACCATCGAGCAGTTCCTTCCGGACACGTCGCTGGAGCTGTGGCAGCAGACCCTCGTCCAGGCGATGAGCAGCTCGGTCTGACGGTCGGTTCGCGGGGGACTTCGATCAGGCCTCGTCGAGGGCTGAGCCCACCAGCCCCTGCTGCATCGCGAGCATGGCCGCACCGGCGCGGTTGGAGACCCCCAGCTTGGTGTAGATGTGCTCGACGTGGTTGCTGACGGTCTTGGGGCTGATCCGCAGCTGCCGGGCGATCGACTTGTTGGGCAACCCCTGGGCCAGCAGACCGAGCACCTCGGCCTCGCGGCCGGTGAGCCCGGCCGGGGCGCCGGCGTGCGACCGGCGTGCCGCGTGCCCGGCCGCAGCGAGCACGGCGTCCGTCGCGACCGGGTCCAGACGGCCGTGCTGTGCTTCGAGCCGCAGCTGGCGGGCCGCCTCGGCCTCTGCGAGGGCGCTGCGGTGCGGGCGAGGCTGCGTCATGGCGTGGTAGGCGTCGGCGGCAGCGAGCACCCGAGCCGGTGCGGAGATCATCGAGGCGCCGACTCGGCGGTGGTACCCCGATCCGTCCATCCGCTCGTGATGGGTCGCAGCCAGAAGTCCGATCCGCCGGATCGACTCGGGGCGGCTGAAGATCCGTTCGACGTAGTAGGCGTGCATCCGCATCCGTTCTTCTTCGCGTCGGCTGAGCGGTCCGGGCTTGTTCCACACCGACCCTGGAACACCCGTGCGCCCCACGTCGTGGACGAGCGCCGCCCTTCGGGTGATCACCGCGTCGGCAGCCGGCATCTGCAGGAGCGCCGCCGCGTCGGCCGCGAGGCCAGCCGTCCCACGGGCATGGCCGGCGAAGTAGGTGCATCGAAGGTCGCAGAAGTCTCCGATCACCTCCAGGTCCCGGTCGAGCTCGTCGTCGGTCAGCTGCGGCCGACCCGCCGGATCAGCGTCGAGGACCGCGTCCACCGTGTCGTCATCGATGCCCTCGAACAGCGCCTCCGGATCGTGTCGCAGGACCGCGACGATCTGCGGGTCGAAGTGGGTCCCACTGCGCGTTTGGACCATCTCGATCGCGTGCTCGACACCCGCGGTGCGGTGGATGACCTCGCAGGCGTTCGCGACCTGCGACACCCGCGCGGACAGTGCCAGAGCATCTCCGGCCAGATCACCCGGCACACCGCGACCGTCCCAGCGGGCGTAGGACTGCTCCACCCCGGCCCGGACGTCTTCGCTGAGTCCCAGCCTCTGCGCCAGCACACCAGCTGCGGAGCAGTGGTTGGCCATCTGCTCGACCACTGCCCGTCCGCCGGTCGCCATGAGTGCGGCCGCCTGACGGGCTCGGTTCAACGCGGACGTGCCGGAACCGGCCCGGCGCAGCATGAACCGCAGGGCGGGAAGACCAGCCATGTCGACCTCGTACGAGGCTGCGCGGAAGTCGATGTCGTCGCCGAACAGCAGGGCCGCCTCGTTGCCGTACACCGGACAGCCGACGTAGGTGAGGATGCTGACGTCGTACAGCGTGGCCAGATCGGCAGGATCGAGCCCGAGCCGGCCACCCAGTCGCATGCTGATCCGTGCCGAGCGGAGCATGTGCTCGGAGGGCTGGCCCAGCCCGAGGTCGGTGGCCAGCGACAGCGACACCAGAAGCTCGGTGAGCCTGACCCCGGACGACGCCATTCGCCGACGATAACCTCCGCCCGCTCGCGGCATCCAGACATGGGGCGAATGCCTCATGACGGAGATTCGACTGCTCCTTACGTTGACTCCAGGAGCCCAGCGGTGGCTCCCCGACCAAGGAGGAAACGACATGGCGAAGTACGTGATCGAGCGGACGGTCCCCGGCGCCGGGCAGATGGATGCGACGGCCCTCGGCGCGATCGCCGCGCAGTCCAACAAGGTGCTGCGAGAACTCGGTCCCGACGTCCAGTGGGTCCACAGCTACGTGGTGGACGACAAGATCTTCTGTCTGTACCACGCCACCGGCGAGGAGATCATCCGCGAGCACGGTCGCTGCGGGGGCTTCCCGGTCGACGCGGTCTACCAGGTCCAGGCGACCATCGACCCGGCGACCGCAGAGCAGATCCGATGAACCGCGCGGCGATCAGTCTCACCACCGGCCTCGAGGATCCGGAACGGGTGACCGTCGCCCTCCTGGTCGCCGTCGGCGCGGCGGAGAGCGGAAGGAACTCGGTGATGTTCCTCACCAAGGAGGCGGTTCGCCTCGCCGTCGACAACGTCGCCACGGGCGTCGCCTGCGAGGGATGCCCACCGATCCCGGAGCTGATGGCGCGCTATGCCGCCGCGGGCGGTGAGTTCCTGGTCTGTCCGATCTGCTTCAACGCACGGCGACTCACGGAAGGCACTCTCGTCGGGAACGCAAGACTCGGTGGGACGGTGCAGCTGTGGGAGTGGATCGGCGAGGGCGCCACCACCTTCAGCTACTGACGAGGCCGGCGGTCATCCTCGAAGTCCAAACCAGTGGAGAGGTGTGGTGATTCTCGTGCACACGACCGGACCCCTTGCCGCCACCTTCGCCCGGTGCGTCGCAGCGAAAGACCTCGACGGCGTGCGTGACCTGCTCCACCCAGGGGTCGACTTCCAGGCGATGACTCCGCGCCGCGTCTGGGACGCCGACGGACCCGAAGACGTGCTCGCCGCTCTGCGGACGTGGTTCGACGACGACGACGTCATCGAAGGCATCGAGTCGCTGGAGACGGATGCCTTCGCCGACCGCGAGCGCGTCGGCTACCGCCTTCGGGTGCGCACTCCCGACGGGCTGCACCTGGTCGAACAACAGGCCTACCTCTCGGCCCGTGAGGGCCGCATCGGCTGGCTCCGCATCATGTGCGCGGGGTACCGACCGGTGGCCGACGACCTCAGAGCCGAGCCGTGACGACGCCCAGCTAGCCGAGGGACCGCTCGATCGCGGCCCGGAGCCGGCCGACGCTGCTCTCCACACCCCATCGGTGCTCGAGCCGGGCGAGCGCATCGGGATCCCGGGGGACGGGAGAGAGCTGCGCATCCACGTGGGGCAACGACAGGTCGTCGCGGACCCGCACGACCGGGCCGGCAGCCACCAGGTAGTCACGTGCGGCGACCAGGGCGGGCCGCTTCGGCACGTCGACGGCGGGGTCGTCGAGCGCGAGCAGGAGCGCGTCGACCGAGCCGAACCGCGCCAGCAGACCGGCCGCCGTCTTCTCCCCGACCCCGGGCACGCCAGGAAGGCCGTCCGATGAGTCGCCGCGGAGCAGGGCCAGGTCTGCGTACTGCTGAGGGGGGACACCGTGCCGGGCCAGCACGCCCGCCTCGTCCAACACCTCGAGCTTGGCGTAGCCGCGGGCGTTGTACAGCACCCGGACGTGCCGCGCGTCGTCGACTACCTGAAACAGGTCTCGGTCGCCGGTCACCACGTCCACCGGGTCTGGCCAGGTGGCGGCGACGGTGCCCAACACGTCGTCGGCCTCGAACCCCCGGACCCCGATCCGAGCGATCCCGATCGCGTCGAGCAGGTCTTCGATCACCGGCACCTGGGGGCCCAGGAGGTCCGGCACCTCCTCCACCGTGCTCCCGGCCGCCGCTGCCTCGACCCCGCCGTCGACCCGGTGGGCCTTGTACGACGGAACGAGGTCGACCCGCCACTGCGGGCGCCAGTCCGCGTCGAAGGCGGCGATCACCTGGGTCGGCCGGAAGTCGGTGACGAGCCGGGCGATCGCGTCGAGGAAACCGCGGACCGCGTTCACCGCAGTGCCGTCGGGTGCGGTCATCGTCTCCGGCACCCCATGGAACGCCCGGAAGTACATCGACGCGGAATCGAGCAGAAGCAGCTTCTCCGGTCGGGGCTCGCTCACCCGGTGAGCCTAGAGCCAGATACCGGCGGCGGGCCGAGAGCCTCCAGCGCGGTATCATCCATGATACCTTCGATCATGGCGATGACTCTGCGGCTGACGCCTGAGGAGACCGAGGCGCTGCGCCGACGGGCGGACCTCGAGGGTCGTTCGATGCAGGAGGTGGCCCGCGAGGCCGTGCGTGACTACGTCGAGCGGACCAGCCGGCGGGAGCTGCTCGACCGGGTGCTCGACGAGGAGCTCCCGCGCTTCGCTGAGGCGCTGGAGCGACTCGGCCAGTGATCTTCTTGGACCTCGACGACCTGTTGCACGTCGCCGAGCGCACCCTCGGTGCGGCACCCCAGATCCGCGACGTCGGCTTGCTGCAGTCCGCACTGGCTCGCCCCCAGGCGAGCATCGTCGGCGACGACACGTACGCCTCGATCCACGCCAAGGCCGCTGCGCTGCTGCACTCGTTGGCCCGCAACCACGGCCTGGTGGATGGCAACAAGCGCCTGGCCTTGGCCGCCGTCCTCGCGTTCTACGGCTTGAACGGGATCCGTCTCACGCTGACCAACGACGAAGCGTTCGACCTCGTGATGGCGGTCGCCAGTGGAGAACTGGAGGACGTGCACGGCGTCGCCTCGGTGCTGAGGCGGGCCGCGCAAGCATGACCCCGAGGGCGCCACGTGCCCTACCGGATCGCGTCTCGACGGGCGAACCGGCACCATCGCTGGCATGAGCCGTCGCATTCAGGTCACCTTCGACGCCCACGATCCGCGAGCGCTGTCGTCCTTCTGGCGCGATGTCCTGGGCTACGTCCACCCAGGGCCACCCGGGATCGACCTGCCCGAGGACGCGGACCCTCTGGCGGCGTGGGACCAGTTCCTCGCCAGGGTCGGCGTACCGGAGGAGCAGCGCAACGCACGGTCGGCCATCGAGGACCCGGACGGGGCCGGTCCACGATTGTTCTTCCAGCGGGTGCCAGAGGACAAGCTCGCCAAGAACCGCGTCCATCTCGACGTCCGTGCGGCTCCCGGACTTCAGGGGGAGGAGCGGATGGCTGCGCTGGAGGTCGAGTGCGACCGACTCGTCGCGCTGGGGGCGACAAGGGTGCGTCGCGACGAGCCTGCTCCGCCGATGAGCGCCGGCTTCATCGTGATGACCGACCCCGAGGGGAACGAGTTCTGTCTGGACTGACGCAGATCAGCCGTCGTCACGGAACCCGGCCTGGTGGTCGGCAATCTCGTCGGGGTGGGATCCGCACGCACCTGGTGTGCTGGCGGCACGGACTGACGAGTGTGTCGGACGCTCTGACAGTTGGGTCTCAACGGACGCCAAGCGGGCTTCAAGCCTGTGCAAGGACGCGAGCATCAGCTCCTCGACCTTCTCCTCGCGCGCATCTCGGGGGAGTTCCTCGTCGCGCACGAACAGTGCTGCCAAGGAAGCGCTGACCATGGCCAGCAACAGGAAGCCGCCGACCATCAACGCCACGGAAAGCACGGCCCCGGCCCCGGTTCGTGGAGGCTCACCAATGAAGCCGACTGTGGTGATCAGGCTGATCGACCACCACACACCGCGCCAATAGGAGTGGACCGTGTCCGTCTCGATGGCTGCAGCTGCACCGCCGGTCATGGCCACGAGAAGCAATGTGGTCATCAAGACCGGGAGCAGCCAGCTCCGCCGCACCCGCAACCACGAATGTCCAGGCATGTCGGCCCTTCCCGGATCGGGCAATCCCCGTTCCGGGAATCCTTGCATGCGTGACCGCACCGTGTGGGTCGCCCGCAGCGGCTGATCCGGCAGGATGTCGGGGTGCGGAACGCGATCATCGTCAACGGACCGCCAGGTTCTGGGAAGTCCACCCTGGCTGTCCCGCTGGCCGCCGCTCTGCGTGTGCCGCTGCTGACGAAGGACTCCGTCAAGGAGACGCGGGCAGACCTCCGGCACGATGAAGCCCATGAAGGGGCCAACTGCTCGACGACTTGCGCGACCGTTCCCCACGGCTGCCTCAGGCAGACGAGGTGCGCGAGGCTGAACACGGTGACCTCACCGAAGCGCAGCCAGGGCGGGCCGCGGACTACAGAAGCTTCTTGTGGAGGACAGCCATGTGCTGGCCGCTGCTCCTGGTGAACGCTTCTTCCACGGTCCATCCGCACCGCTGGTAGAACTCGAGCGCAAGGTCTGTGCCGACCCAGGCTTCGGCGATTCGATGTTCGGCAGCCCACCGCTCCAGGTGCCGCATCAGCGTCTGCCCCACCCCCGCCCGCCGGCGATCCCGTCGGACGATCATGCCCGTGACCCAGGGGCTGGTGTCCTGCCGCTCGTCGAGGTCGTAGGTGTCCAGGCCGACCGCACCCAGAACCCCATCGGCCGGGTCGTGCGCGACGAACGTCACCGGCAGCGTCTCTTTCCCGGCCTCGCGGATTGTGGTCTCGAGCCACCAAGTCCGATCCTCCGGCTCCGGAGGATGCCCCCACTCGCGCCACCTCATCTCGGCCACAGCCTCCGCCAAGGAGAGACACTCCGCCAGCATCGTCACGGTGGGTGCCATTCGACCAGGCTACGTCCGCTGAGTTCCGCCGGCCGGCCGACTGCTTCGTGCCCGGTGGCATCCCGCCAGACCGTCAACTCGATCGAGGCCGAGTCGTGATGGTCTACATCGAGTAGCGGTCGGGCAACTCGGTGGCCCGAGCCCAGGCGGTCAGGGCGAGGGAGGCTTCGTCCCATTGGGCCACGGCGGATTCATCGGGCAGGCCCGGGATGCAGACCACGGTGCCGCGTGCGAGATCGTTCAGGCTGGCGCGGACGACCCGATCCGGTTCCATTCGTGGGACGGCGCTGAGGTCGAGGCCCTGTCGGGAGTGAAACTCGGTGCGAACCACCCCGGGACACACCACCTGCACCCGCACTGCGGTGCCGACCACCTCGGCGGCCAGCACTTGGGTGTGGGTGACCAGGAAGGCTTTGGTGGCCGCATACACCGCACGTTGCGGCAAGGTCGGTCCGGTCGCAGCTCCGCTGAACGCCAACAGCGACGCGATGTTGATGATCGCGCCAGAGTTCCGCGCCAGCATGCCGGGCAGAGCGGCGCGGGCCAGCAACACCGGGGCGGTGACGTTGACGTCGATCAGCTCCCGGGCCTGCTCTGGTGGCAGTTCGGCAAACGGCATGTAGTGGGCCAGCCCGGCGTTGTTGACCAGCAGGTCCGGTGGGGAGCTCGACAGGCGATCGGCCAGTGCGGCGACCGCGTCGGGGTCGGCCAGGTTGGTGGTCACCGGCTCGACGAACGTCCCGTGCTCTGCTTCCAACGCTTTGGCGAGTTCGACAAGCCGGTTCCGGCGTCGGGCGACCAGTACCAGGTCATGACCGTCGGCGGCCAGTCGCTGCGCGTACGCACGCCCGATCCCCGAGGACGCCCCGGTCACCACTGCGGTGGACATGACGACTCCTAGCCCGTCGGCTCGACCCACGGGCCGCTGCCTGCGATGCGGCTGATGGTGATGTGCGAGATGAAGCCAGCCGGCGGATCGGGCATCGGCGGGAAGACCGTGCCGGGTCCGATGTAGGTCTGCGCCAGTCGGTGCAGCAGCTCTGGAGCGCCGCCCTCGGTGATCCTGGCTACACCGTGGATCACCAGGTAGTTCCGCATGCCGATCGCGTTCGCTCCTGGCCCTTCGAACGAGACCGTCACCCGTGGGTCACGGCGCAGGTTGTGCAACTTGCGCTGCCGTCCGTCCAGGTGAGCCGAAACCAGCTCACCACCGTCCAGACCAACCCACACCACGCTGACCTGTGGTGAGCCGTCGTCATTGATGGTCACCATGTGCGCCAATGCGCCGGACTCGACCACTTGTCGTCCAGCCGGGTTCAACTCCGCCATGCCAGAACTATGCCCCAGAACCAATGACGAGCCGCCATCGGTTGACTTCCGGGTTCAGTGGAGGGGTTTGCTGACGTCGGCGTAGCCGATCACGGTCGTGCCGTCGACGTCGTACACCGGGACGGATGGCTGGCTGGTGCCGTCGGCAGTCAGTGTCGGGTGGCCGGCGTCGGTCAGCAGGCGGTAGTCCACGTACCCGTTGCGGCCGTTGGTGGCGACCATCGGCACCAGGTCGGGCGGGATCATGGCGGGGATGCCGACAGTTCGGCCGTCGCCGGCGGTGGCCGGTCCGGGGAGGAACTGGTCGGTGTAGACCGCGTAGAGCCGCCAGTGGGTTCCTGGGTTGACGTCGATGTGGACACCGACGGCCGGGTCGTACGGGGGGATCCGTTGGGCGTCTCTGGGGTCATGCGCGTCGGTCAACGGAATGTCGTCGCGTTGCACCATCGGAATCCCGGTGTCGGCGTCCCTGGTCGCGCCGCCGCCTGGGGTGTTGCACTTCAGTCCGTCGTAGCAGGTCAGCTCGAGTCTCACGTACAGCGCACCTTGCGGCACCGGGGGGAGCACGACGTTGGCCGGGCCGACGGAGTTGACCACGACCGGTGGTGCGAGCGGCTGGGTGACGCCGACCCCGGGGGGCTGGGATCCGGCGACCGCCGCAACTCCGCCGAGGGTCAGAACACCCATCACGCCGACGCCGACAACCAGTGCGCGACGTCGCACGCGATGCGTCGGGGCCGACACCTGGGCGACGAGCTCGCGGCGCAGGCCTGAGGCGAACACCGGGTCAAGGGTCTGGTTCATGGTCGTCTCCTGGTCAGTGCTCGGCGGCGAGGGCGAGGGTCTCCGGGGTCACCGATCCGGCGAGCCGACGGCGGATCCGCTGCCAACGGGACCGGGCCGCTTCCGGGGACAGCCCGATCGCGGTTGCCGCTTCACGAAGTTGATACCCCTCCAGTGCGACCAGGACCACCAGCTGCTGGTCGGTGGCTCCGAGTTCCCGGATGGCGTCGATCAGGCGTGGATCGACGTCGAGGTCGGCTCGGGAC
>Ga0302299_10000810_pt1 | contig 18028 bp, 17 predicted proteins | sample III_Fen_N3_4_FD_198795 | JGI IMG/M metagenome (GOLD analysis project Ga0302299, IMG submission 198795) | Peat permafrost microbial communities from Stordalen Mire near Abisko, Sweden - III_Fen_N3_4 | ecosystem: Environmental > Terrestrial > Soil > Wetlands > Permafrost | place: Sweden: Abisko... | reverse complement strand
CGCGCCGCATCGAGACACGACCGTCTCCGCCGTCACCGGCGATGACCTCGATCTCGGCTTCGTCACGGAACATCGCGCACCTCGTTCAGACTGGAAATGCGGGCTCCCGCCGTTGCGCGCGCTCGAGCGGAGCACGGCGGGCGGGAGCTCGCGGACGGAGCCGGACGCGCTCAGCCCTCTTGGGCTGCGTCGACGTGCACCTTGCCGTTGGGCTGGTAGCGCACCGTGCCGGTGACGCGCGCATAGAGCGTCCAGTCCGAGCCGGTGCCGACGTTGCGGCCCGCGTGCAGCACGGTGCCGCACTGGCGGACCAGGATCGTGCCGGCCGTGACCTTCTCGCCGCCGTAGCGCTTGACGCCGCGGAACTGCGGGTTCGAGTCGCGACCGTTGCGCGTGGAGCCTTGTCCCTTTTTGTGTGCCATGTAGGTTTGCTCCTCGAGCTCAGCCGATGATCTTAGTGATCTTGACTTCGGTGTACTTCTGGCGGTGACCGCGCTTGACGCGCACGTTCTTGCGGCGCTTGAAGCGGAAGGCGATCAGCTTGGGGCCCTTCTCCAGGCCGATCACTTCCGCGGTCACACTCGCGCCCGCAACGGTCGGCTTCCCGATCTTGACCGAGCCCTCGTTGCCGACGAGCAGGACCTCGCCGAGGGTGATCTTCTGGCCGGGCTCCGCGGAGCCCTGGAGGTCGAGTTTCACGACGTCGCCCTCGCGGACGGTCGTTTGACGACCTCGGTCATTGATGATGGCGTACACAGTTCGTCTCCGTGGGTTGCCGCGGTGGAATCCCTCCCGCGGGGGCTGGCCCGAAGGCCGGCCGGGTTCGCCCGGAGCCCAAAGGGTCCGGACGAGGGCCGAAAAGTGTAGCGGCGAGACCGGGGGGCTGGGAAGGGGCTCCCTATTTGGGCTGCGGCGGGGCGGTCGGCGGCGCGACCACGGCCTCCCCGAGCGTGGGCGCGGGCTCGGCCACATCCCCCATCACGTGCGGGGCGGCGATCTTGCCCATCTTGGAGGGCGGTTGGACCGGGGCCGGGGTGCCTGGATCCGCGGCTGGGGTCCGGCCCTGGCAGGCCGCGAGCAGGGTAGCCCCCGCCGCGAGCGCCCAGCGCGAGAGGCGCGCGATGCGCGTCGGGCGGTGGACCGGCACGCCGGCGGCGTCGTACTCCAGGCGCATGCACACGCGACCCGGAGCTTGCGTCACGAGCGTGCGCGCCTCGCGCTGCGTGAGCTCCGCGGCGTTGTGCACGTGCAGCGAGCACTCGGAGCAGAAGCGCCGGCGTTCGTCGCCGACGAGTTCGTCCCAGCGCTTCGGGCAAGGCGTGCGGATCTGGATCGGCAGCTCGATTTCGTCCTTCATCGTCGAGAGCAACGACAGCGCGCCGCGGGTTCTTGGCCGCGGCGCGCGATTCGAAGGCGGAAGAGTTTTCGTGCTAGCGCTTGCGCCGGCCGCCCGGACGGACCTCGCGGCCGTCCGTGCGCAGATAGCGCAGGACCGAATCCTCGGCCTGGTCGGTGGCCTCGATCAGGCGGATCTGGCGCTCGCAGCGGTACTCGAGCGCGCGCAGGTACTCCGAGCACTGGCCCTTCAGGTAGTCGACCACCTCGGGGTGCGCGCGCACCTCGACGGTCGAGAAGCCCTTCAGGTTGAGCGCCGAACCCAGGCGCCGCAGGATCGCCGCGGCGCGCGACTCGACGGTGCGGATGTGGCCCGTGCCGCGGCAGCGCGCGCAGGTGTGGAAGACCTTCTTGTCGATGCCCGGGCCGAGGCGCTGGCGCGTCAGCTCGAGCAGGCCGAACTGCGATATGCGGCCGATCTTGAAGCGCGCGCGGTCCTGCGCGAGCGACTCGCGGAACTTGCGCTCGACGGTGCGCATGCTGCCGGTCTTCATCATGTCGATGAAGTCGACCACGATGATGCCGCCGAGGTCGCGCAGGCGGATCTGGCGCGCGATCACGGGGGCCGCCTCGAGGTTGGTCTTGAGCGCGATCTGCTCGAAGTCGAAGCTGTCGGTGCGCGTGCGCCCGGAGTTGACGTCGATCGCGACCAGCGCCTCGGCCTGGTCGAAGACGATCGAGCCGCCCGAGGGCAGGTCGATGCGGCGCGCGAACATGCGCTCGAAGTCGGGTTCGATGCCGAAGCTGTGGAAGAGCGGCTTGGGACCGGTGTGCAGTTGCACGCGCGCCTCGTCCTCGGGCATCAGCTTGTGCGCGAACTCGACGATCTGGCGGTGCACCTCGACGTCGTCGACGATGATCGCCTCGGTCTGCTGCGTGGCGAGGTCGCGCACGGTGCGGATCGCGATGTCCGACTCCTGGTAGAGCGGTGCGGGGCCGTGGCCCGCGCGCAGGCGCTTCGAGAAGGTCTCCCAGACGCCCATCAGGTAGTCGAGGTCGCGCTGCAGGTCGGCCTTGGAGCGGCCGACACCCGCAGTGCGCACGATGACGCCCATGCCTTGCGGCACATCCATCTGCTCGAGGATGCGCTTCAAGCGCCGGCGTTCCTTCTCGTCCTCGATCTTGCGCGACACGCCGGTGCGCGACATCGAGGGCATCAAGACGAGGTAGCGGCCGGGGATCGAGATGTAGGTCGTGAGCGTCGGTCCCTTGTCGCCGATCGCGTCCTTGGTGACCTGCACGCAGACCATCTGGCCCTTCTTGAGCAGGTCGGTGATCGGCAGGCGCGGGCGCGCGCGGAAGCTGCGACCGGCGCGGCCGCCGCGTTCCTTGCGGCGCGGCTTCTCCTGGCCTTCGCCGGCCTCGCCGCCGCCCTCGCCGTGCTCGAGTTCCTCGCCCACCTTGGGCTGGCTCGAGTTCGAGTCCCACTCCTGCGGATCGATGCGTGTCGTCAGCAGGCGCTCGAGGTTCCAGTTCGGATCGCCGTAGACCGAGAGCACGTCGGAGGTGTGCAGGAAGCCGTTGCGGCCCTGGCCGAAGTCCACGAAGGCGGCGCCGATCGCCGGTTCGAGGTTGACCACGCGGCCGCGGTAGATGTCGTTGACGACCGAGGTCTCGGTGCGCACCGTCATCTGGAAGTCGACGATCTGGCCGTTCTCGACGACCGCGACGCGCTTCTCCTCGGGGTCGGTGGCGTTGACCAGGATCTGCTGGTTGCGCTGCAGCGCGGGTGCGCGCTGGATTTCGAGATCGAGATCGTCGTCGGCCTGCTCGAGCGGAGCGGCCTCGAGTTCGGGGCTCTCGCCGCGGCGGCCACGTCCGCGCGCGCGACCTCGGCCACGTCCGCGACCACGGCGGCCGTCACGACCGGGCTCGCCCTGCGGGCCACGCGGCGCGACTTCCTCGTCGGGTGCGAGCTCGGGCTCGACGACCGGCGCGGCCGGGAGCTCGGCGAGATCGTCCTCTTCGCCGGGGATCGATTCGACGAAGACCGCTGCCGGAGCGGCACGCCGGCCGACCGGCGGCCGGCTCTCGTCCGGGCCGCGGCGCTTGCGGTTGCGCCCGCCGCGCGAACCCCGGCGGCGGCGCTTCTTGCGCTCGAATGCATCCCCCGCGGGCTCGCCCTCGGGTTCGAAGCGCGGTGCAGTGTGCGTGTCGGCGCCGACTTCGACTTCCGCTTCCGGTTGCACGTCGAGATCGCCGTCCTCGCCGGGGATCACGTCGATGCCGATCTCGCGCGGCAGCGCGGAACTCGGGCGGCGCAAGGGCGCGCGTTCGAGCGGCCGCGATTCCTGCTCCTCGCCCTCGGGCAAGGCAGGCGCATCTTGCGCGCGCTCCGCGCCGCGGCCGCGACCTCCGCGTCCGCGACGGCGCCGGCGGCGCCGGGCGGGCTCACCCTCGCCGAGGGGAGCGCCGTCCTGTTCGTTCGCTTGGCCGGGCGGCGCAGCCTCGGCGGCATCCGTGGACGGGAGCGACTCGTCCGTCGGCTCGACTTCCGGGTTCTCGAGCCCGGGTTCCTGCTCGAGCGCATTCTCGGGCAGCGCCTCGCCACCCTCGCCGACAGCGCGTCCGCGACGGCGACGGCGGCCGCCGCGCGACCCGCGCCGGCGACGACGGGGGCCGTCAGGGCCGGATTCGGTGGCGCCACCTTCGGGCGCGATGGAAGCGGAACTGTCACCGCTCGGAGTGTGAGGCACCTCCTCATCGCCGCTCCGATTTGCGCTCGTGTGCGGCGGATCGCGACGCGGCTGCCAGCCGATTTCGGCGGGGAGCGAGCTGTGCTGATCGGGGAAGGCTGAGAAAGACGACCGGAAAGTACCGGGGATCGGACCCTCCGTGGGATCCGAAGGCTGATCTGCTGTCATGTCAAAGGGCTCTGTCTCGCAGCACCACTGGCGCGCGGGACGGGTACAGTCGCAGCGCACAGGCAGGCGGCGGGGAATCCCCGGGCGGGCTGCGGCGCGCGACACGGTTGGCTTGGATGAGGCGGGCACACTCGTGCCCGATCCTCGAGAGCGATCGTGGACCCCGAAAAGGATCCGCGTGTTCGAACTGGGCTGCTGCCGGAAGCGGGCCAAGAAGGCCCCGCGGGCCCGGCATCAGTTTGCCCAGGATGGCCTATCGGCACGCCGGAGTCGAAGCACAAAGCCCTACTTTTCCGCCGTGCCAGGCACGAGACCGCCTGCAGCGACCCGCAAACGCAGGGAGCCCCGCCGAAACGGGGCTCCCTGGAGGATCAGGATCGAAGGCAGCTCAGTTGCCGGTCCCGGCCGCGGGTTCCTTGGCGGGCGCGAGCTGGGCATCCCGCAGCTCGTCGAGCTCCTTCTTGAGCTCGCCGCGGCGGCGCTTGAGTTCCTGCTGCAGCAGGCGCTGGCTGTCCTCGCTCGAGCGCACGATCGTGGGCGTGAGGAAGACGAGCAGGCTGCGGCGTTCGCGACTGTTGTTCTTGTGCTTGAACAACTCGCCGATGAGCGGGATGTCCCCGAGCAGCGGCACCTTGGTCTTGGTCTGCGTGTCCGAATCGCTCGAGAGGCCGCCGATCATCACGGTCCGGCCGCTCTCGACCATCATCGAGGTCACGATCGTGGAGCTGCGCGTGCGCGGCAACGCGATCGAGCCTGCACTCCCGCCCGCGCCGACGGTGAACACGTCGAAGCCGGCCGGAGCGAAGGCCGAGGAGCCCGTGCCCGAGAGGCTGGTTTCCTTGGGGATGACTTCCATGACCATCTTCTCGGTGCCCGGGATGACGTTCGGGCGCACGAGCAGCTGGAAGCCGACCTCGACCGGCGAACCGCTGGCCTCCGCGACCGAGAGCTGCAAGCCGCCGGCCTGGCCCTGCTCGGACTTGGCCTCGGCGTAGCGGATCGTCTCGCCCACGAAGATCGTGCCGGCGTTGCCGTCGAGCGTGATCAGCTTGGGCGCCTGGATGACCTCGCTCTTCGTGTCACGCTGCAAGAGGCGCAGCGTGGCGGTCACTTCCGTGAAGGAGAGCGAGCCGAAGATCGTGTCGGGGATCTGCGTGCTGCCCGCATTGAGCGTCGGATCCGCGAACGGGCCCGTGCCGGTCGTGTTGGCGATCATGCCGTCTTCGAAGCCGCCCTTGCCCAGGTCGAAGGGGAAGGTGATGGGTATCGCACCTCCGCTGAGCGAGACCTGCGGGCCGGCGTCGCCGTAGTCGACCCCGAGGTTGAGCAGGTCGGTGTTGGTCGTGGAGACGAACTTCACGTCCACGAAGATCTGCGCGGGCTCGACGTCGAGGCGCGAGAGCATGTCCTTGATCGAGGCGTGCACCTGGGCGGTGTCGCGCACGATGACCACGTTGGAGATGTCCACGTAGTCGAGCTTGCCCTGCGCGCTGAGCGTCTTCTCGAGCGCCGCCAGCACCGTGAAGGTCTTGGTGTAGTCGATCCCGCCGCCCTTGGCCTGCGCGTTCTGCTGCTGCTGGGCCTGCATCGGCTGCAGGAACTCGGACTTGATCAGCGGCAGGTACTTGGTCGGCGGACGCAGGTAGCGCAACTGGTAGGTGTGCGTGTCCAGCTGGTCCTTGAGCGTGTCGGGCGAGACGATGCGCAGCACGCCGCGCTTCTCCTCGACCACGACGAAGCCCAGGGTCTTGGCCGTGACGTCGAGCGCCACGCGCCAGGGCACGTCCTTGAAGCGCACGGTGATGTTGCCGCTGACTTCCTTGCCGAGCGTGATCGAGGCACCGCTGACAGCGGCGATCGTCTCGATCACCTTGCGCACGTCCTGGTCCTGGAACTCGATCGTGACCTCGGGCGGCTTGGTGATGGCGAGGACGCCACCGGGCCGGTCCTCGACCACGCAGCCCGCCTTCTCCGCGACGAGTTCGAGCGCATCGCGCCAACCCACGTCGAAGACCTCGATCGAGACCTTGGTGGTCGAGATCTTGGCCTTGTCGACAGGATCGATGATCACGATGTTGGAGCCCGACCGGTCGCGCAGCGACTTGACGATTTCCTCGAGCGACTTGTCGGCGATGCTGAGCGTGACGCGTGCGTCGACGCTCGGCACCTGCGCAAGTGCGCTCCCACCGAAGAGCGGCAGCACGAGGGCCACCGCCAGAACACTCATTCTCTTCTTCACGAACATACTCCCATCCGGCAGGGGCCGGAGTCCTGGTCCATCTCGGCTAGAAGCGGCGCGCGAAAACCATTCCTCGGAAGAGGAATTCGATCTCGTCGCGGTTGATGGAGTGGATGAGCAGCTCCTTGTCGAGCAGGTCCCCCACACCGACGATCTTGCCGTTGATCACGGCGATGGCCTGGCCATTCACATAGGCCCGGCCGTCGAAGCGCAGTGCAATCTTGTCGAAGTCCAACACGGTGCGGGCATCCGCTTCGATGCTCTTGATGCGGTCGACCAGCCGCTTGCGCAGCGGATCGGACTCGACGAGTGCCAAGTCCTTCTCGACCGACTTGTACGACTCGAGCACCTGCTTGAATTCGCCGCGCTCGGTCTGCTTGGTCATGGTCTTCTCGATCTCGTGCAGCTGCGCCTCCGTCAGGCCGGTGCCGATCGGCCCGCCCTGGATCTTGGCGCGCAGGGAATCGAGCGCATCGGTGACCTCGGTCTGCAGGCGCCGCTTGGCCGGCGGATAGGTGATCGAGTTCTCGGTCACCAGCCGGCGCACCTCTTCCTCGAGGGCCGAGAGCTTGCCGTCGAACTCCGAGCGCTTGAGCATCTGCTCGATGACGTTGTCGATCTTGTCGATCGTGTCCCACTCCTCGGTGGCCTGCTGGGCGCGCTCGGCGAGCGACTGGATCAGCCCCATCTGTTCCTGGACGGACTTGATCTCGCCGCCGGTGCCGCCCGGATCCTGGGCCGGAACGCGCGGGTCGATCCAGGGGTCGCGACGGCCGCGTTGGCCGTGGTAGACGAAGGGCACGAGTGCCAGGTCCTGGCGCCGGCGCTGGATCTCGCCCAGCAGGAGGTCGCGCTTGCGCTCGTAGCCGTCGATCTTGACCGTCTTCGCGTCCTTCTTGGGCTCGTAGACGAAGGTCTCGACGTCGAGCTGGATGCGGTGCGCGATCGCACTCTCCTTCTCGATCTGCGTGCGCTGCGCCGCCTGGATGCGGAAGGTCGGCACGCGCATGAAGCGCTTGTGGCTCTCGAGCATGTTCATGAAGTCGAGCAGCTGGAACGCGTCGCCCTCGAGGGAGACCTGGTAGGCCACCTTGTCGAAGTCGCTCTTGTTCTTGGTGTCCTCGGGCTTCTTCTTGAGGCCCGAGATCTTCACCTTGCTGTCCTCGGAGAACTTCTGCAGGGTGCGCACGAGGTTGTTCACGTCGTCGGTGTCCGGCAGGACGCTCTTCATGAGCTCGTTGATCTCGCGCAGCACGATCACCTCGCGCTCGAGGTTGGGCGTGCCCTCGATCTGCTTGCGCGAGCTCTCGATGTTCGCGCGCAGGCTCGTGATCTCCGCGCGGTCGGTCTCGATCGAGCGGTACTTGGTCCAGATGAAGGCGCCGAGCGTGCCGCCGAGCAGCACGCCGCCGCCGAGTACCGCGATCCAGGTCTTCTTGGTGCTCACTTGGCCTCTCCCTTGTCCGCCGGGGCGGGCTCTTCAGCGCTGGGCTTGGCCCCGCGCGCGCCCTTGGCCGGCTTGCCGCCCTTCGCGGCCGGCTTGGCGGGGCTGGATTCCTCGCGCGGTTTCATCTTGAGCTTGAGCGGGAAGGCCCAGGCGACGGGCGGCACGAGCGTCTCGTCCACCAGCTGCGCCGTGCCTTCCGGGTCGGAGGGCTTCTCGAAGTCGCTGATGAAGCTCGAGCCCGCGAGGTCCTCGAGGAAGTTCGCCACCTGGCCGAACTTGTCGGAACCCGAGTGGCCCGCGGCCGAGACCGTGCCCGGCACCTTGGCCTTGGGGTCGAGGTTCTGCACCACCTGCAGGTCGTCGAACCAGACCAGGTGGCGCTCGCCGTCGCCGCCGCGGCTGCAGACGTCGATCAGCTCGTCGAGCTTCTTCGTCCAGCAGATGCGGCTCTTGGTGATCGAGGCCAGCGTCTGCTCGCGGCTCTTGTACTGCTTGGACTCGCTCTCGAGCGAGGTGTAGTAGTCGAGCTGCGGCTTGAGGCCGCCCATCTCGCTCTGCACGGTGCTCTTCTCGCTCTCGACCTGCAGTTCGACGTTGAAGTGCACGTAGCCCAGCCAGGCCACGAGGGCCGCGTTGACGGCCACGATTCCCGCGATCGACGCCATCAGCTTGATCGGCGTGCGCGTGGACTTCCGGTACTCCTCCGGAAGCAGGTTGATGCGGATCATGCTCATGCTGCACGCACCCTCGAAGCAAGGCCCAGCGCGACCACCAGGGTCGACGACCAGGCTTCCAACTCCTCGACATCGACCCGGGCGGAGTCGACGCGCAGGCCCTCGAGGGGATTCCAGGTGCGCGCGCTGCGCCCCGTGGCCTGCTCGATGTACTGCACTGCGCCCGGGGCGAGCACTCCGCCGCCCGAGAGCAGCACCTGCTCGACGTGCACGCCCTCGTGGTGCTCGACGTAGTCGAGCGAGAGCGAGAGTTCGCCGACGAGGTCCTCGAGCACCGGCGCGATGGCCGAGTTGACCTCGAGCTCGTGGTTCTCGCTCGAGCGCTTGATCGCCTCGGCTTCGTAGCCTTCGACGCCCAGGCGTCGCGCCACGGCCTGGGTCATGTCGCCGCCGCCGATGTTGATCTCGCGGCTGAAGCAGGTCTCGCCGTTGACGAGCACGTTGATCGAGGTGCGCGCGGCGCCGATGTCGACCAGCGCGATCGCGTGCTGCTCGCCGTCGGCGGCCTCGTCGAGCGGCAGGCCGCACAGGTTCCAGGCGTTGGAGAGCGCGAAGAGGTCGATGTCGACCGCGATCGGCACGAGGCCCTGCGCCGTCGCGAGCGCGACCTTCTCCTGCACGGCCTTGGTCTTGCAGGCCGCGAGCAGCACGGTCATCTGCTCGCCCTGCTTGGCGTCCTTGCCTTCGCCCTCGGCGCTGCCCGCGGGCGCGCGCTTGAGTGCCTGGCTGTCGAGCTGAACCTCGGACAGGTCGAAGGGCAGGTACTTGTCCGTCTCGAAGCGGATGGCCTGCTTCACCTCGGCCTCGGTCATCTTCATCATCGGGACGTAGCGCACGACGACGTCCTGGCCCGAGACGGAGGTCACGACCTGCTTCGTCCGGAATTTGCCTTCGGAGAAGGCGGTCGCGACCGCTTCCGCCTGGGATCCGCCGGGCGGGATCTCCACGCGGGCAAAGCCCGTCACGACGGGTTCGGTGCCATCGAGGGTCAGCTCGACCGCCTTGACGACGGTGCTGCCCACATCGAGCCCCACGATACTCTTGGATTTGCGGAACACGCCTGTCCTGCTGTTTGGGTATGCGGCCGGAACCTGCGGGACCCGCCCCAAAGAGGGGCGGACCTCCGCGGCCGCGAACAGCGATCGGCGTGAAGTGGCTTCCGGGTTTAGAGGTGTTCCCCGAATCCCCCCTCGACCAGCGTTGCGAGTGCGGAAATGAGCGCTTCCGCGTCCTCGCCCCGGGCCTGGAAGGAAAGAACTGCCTCGAACGGCGCGCACAGGGTCATCAGTTCCAGGATGCTGCGGCCGTTGACCTCGTGCCCCTCGCAGGAGACCCGCAACTCGCTTTGGAAGGCCTGCGCCATGCGCGCGATGGCGTGGCAGGGCCGGGCATGCAGCCCGGTCGGGTTCACGAGTCGGACGCTGCGCTGGGCTTCCACGGCGCTCTCGAGATCGGTCCCGCCGCCGCTCAGACGGCCGACATCTCGCGCAAGAGGTCGACCAGCTCGGTCTTGGTCTTGACCTTCAGCGCGAAGCGGCGGAAATCGGGCTCGCGCGCCAGTCGCGCGATCCACTGCATCATCTCGAGGTGCCGCTGCGGATCATGGCTTTCGCCCTGCTTTTCCGGGCGCAGCACGGTGAAGAGGATGTGCACCGATCCGCCGTCGAGCGCCTGCCATTCGAGACCGCTCGAGTGCACCGAGAGGCTGCAGGCGGCGCGCTCGAGGCCCTTCAACTTCACGTGCGGGATCGCGACGCCCATGCCGACGCCGGTCGAGCCCAGGCGCTCGCGCGCGAGCAGCGCCTCGAGCGCCTCGCTCTTCAGGCGCGCCGGCAGCGTCTCGCCGGCGATCAGGTTGTCGACCACCTCGGAGAGGGCTTCCTCTTTCGAGACGGCCTGGATGCGGACACTGCAGCTCTTGGGCTTGAAGGACTTCCAGAAATTCATGGTGCGCGGGCGGAAGCCTAGCACATCCGCGCCACGGACCGATGCCTGCGCAGAAGGCCGCAGGCGCCTCAGGCCTCGCGCGGCGTGCGCCGGCGCAGGTCCTGGTGCTTCTCGCGGTGGCGGATCAGCAGCGCCTGCATGCGGTCGAAGGCCTCGTCGAGCGCCGCCGGGAAGGCCTCCTTGCGCGCGTCGGCGACCAGCACGGCCCCGTGCCCGACGTTGCACACGAGTTCGACGCGGTGATCCTCGTTCTGGCGCTCGAGCAGCGCGCGCGAGGAGACGATGCGCTCGTGGAACTTGAGCAGGTGGTCGAGGCGCAGCTCGACGTCTTCGCGAACGCGGCCGGGGTAGTCGTGGTGAAGGATCGAGACCTGCTTCTGCATGGAGTTCCTCCGGGAGTTTTGGCCTGGGACGCGCTCGTGTCGTCAGGTTGGACCGTAACAAGGAGCGGGTCAAGCCCCCGGACGACAGCTCTTTTTCGCCTCGGCGAACCTCAGACCTGGAACAGACCTGGCACTCCTCGCGGGCCGCGGTCCGGACCCGGAAAGACGTTCTCCGGGTAGCGCACGCGCAAGAGGTAGAGGCCGCAGGCGGGTGCGGTCGGACCCGCAAGCGTGCGCTCGCCGGTCTCGAGCGCCGCGCGCACCTGTTCGGGCGGGAAGCGTCCGCGCCCGACTTCGATCAAGGTCCCGACCAGCGTGCGCACCATGTTGTAGAGGAAGCCGTCGGCCTCGGCGATCACGCCGAAGCCGCGCTGGTGCGGCAGGATGCGCAGCGCGCGCAGCGTGCGCACCGTCGTCTTGCGCGGCGAGCCGGTGTTGCCGAAGGCCTTGAAGTCATGCTTGCCCTGGAGGAAGCCCGCAGCGGCGCGCATCGCGCGCAAATCCAGCGGCTCGTAGGTCCAGTGCAGGAACTCGCGCGCGAAGGGCGGCTGGAAGCGGCTGGTGGCGACGAGGTAGAGGTAGCGCTTGCCGATCGCGTCGAAGCGCGCGTGGAAGTCGGGCGCGCAGGTCTCGACGCGCCGGATGCGGATCGCGGGCGGCAGCGTGCCGTTGAGCGCATGACGCAGGCGGTCGTCCGCGAGCGGCGTGTCGGCGTGGAAGTGCGCCACCTGGCCGAGCGCGTGCACGCCGGTATCGGTGCGGCCGGAGCCCTGCACGATCACGCGCTCGCCGACGAGCGCGTGCAGCGCTTCCTCGATGCGCTGCTGCACGGATTCGAAGCCGTCCTGGCGCTGCCAGCCGAAGAACTTCGAACCGTCGTAGGCGACCAGGAGGCGGACGTTGCGCATGCGCGGAGGCGAGAGCCTAGCCGCGGGCCGCGCCGGGTGCTACGCGTGCCGCCGGCGCAGGTACGAGCTCTTGATCCCCAGTTCGCTGCGGTACTTCGAGAGCGTGCGCCGCGCGAGCTCGAAACCCTTGAGGCGCAGCTTCGCGAGCGCCTCGTCGTCCGAGAGCGGGTGCGCCGGATCCTCGCTCGCAAACAGCGCGCGCACGGCCTCCTGCAGCCCGCCGCGCGTCTGGCCTTCCTCGCCGCCGGCGCCGGCCTGGAAGAACCAGCGCAAGGCCAGCACACCCCAGGGCGTCTGCGCGTACTTGCCCGAGATCGCGCGGCTGACGGTCGAGAGCGAGAGCCCGAGATCGTCGGCGAGCTCGCCCATGCGCAGCGCCGCGAGCGCGTTCGGCCCGTGCTCGAGGAACTGCGTCTGGCGTGCGAAGAGCGCCACCGCGACGCGCGCCAGCGTGCGCTGGCGCTGCGCGAGCGCGCCCTGGATCGAGCGCGCGGACTCGATCTTCGGCCGCAGGTAGCGCGCGAGCTCCGAGGCGCGGCCGCTCTCCTTAGCGAGCGCCTCGAGCTCGGGATCGATCTCGACCGAAGGCCAGGCGCCGCCGTCGAGGCGCACTTCGAAGCCGCCCTCGGGCAAGCGTTCGACGAGCACCTCGGGCCGGATCGCGGGCGTGGATTCCTCGCACAATCCGCGGCCCGGGGCCGGGTCGAGCGCGCGGATGTGCTCGAGCAGGCCGTCGAGGCGCTCGAGATCGATGCCGAGCGCGCGCGCGACCTGCGGCAGGCGGTTCTTCCCGATCTCGGAGAGGAAGTCCTCGAGCAGCCGCGCGAGCAGCGCGTAGTCCGGATCGCGCGGGTCGAGCTGCAAGAGCAGCGCCTCGATCGCGTTGTGCGCGGCGAGACCGCGCGGCTCGAGCTGCTGCAGCGTCGCGATCGCGGCGGCCATCTCGCCCACCTCGCGCTCGCGCTGTTCATCCGTGCGCGCGCGCGTCAGGCCGTCCTCGCAGGCGCGCCCGTAGAGCTCCTCGTCGCTGAGCGGCAGCCAGCCGTTCGAGTCGAGCTGGCCCACGAGCCAGCGCACCCAGGTGGCGCGCTGCGGCGTGAGTTCGAGCAGCACGAGCTCCTGCTCGACGCGCTCGGCGAGGCTCGCGCCGCGTCCGGGCTGCTCTTCGAGCCAGCTGTCGTGGCGTTCGGTGGCCGCGCGCGCCGAGGCGTTCGAACGCGGCAGCGGCGGCTCGGGCAGCGCCGGCGCCTCGGGCGAGCGCACCAGCAGCGCCTCGTTGGACTCGGCCTGCGACTCGAGCCAGGACTCGAGCTCGGTCGCGGGCAGCTCGAGCAGCTCGAGCGACTGCAGCATCTGCGGCAGGAGCAGCATCTGCTGCTTCGTGCCGAATTCCTGGCGCAGTCCGTGGGAGGGGCGGGTCACCCCGGCGCTATCGGCAGGAACTTCCGGGGGGTTGAGCGGCCTCCGCGCCCGTCCCTTCAGCTTCCCTGGCGCGAGCGCAGCGTGCGCCGGTGTTCGAAGGCGTCCTCGAGCACGCCCTTGTGCAGGTACTCGATCGCGGCTCCGGAGGGCAGGCCGCGCGCGAGGCGCGAGACGAGCAGATCGGGCTTCTTGAGCGCTTCGAGGCGTTCGAGCACCAGCATCGCGGTCGCCTCGCCCTCGGCGTCGGGATCGGTGGCGAGGATCACCTCGCGCACGTCCTCCTTCGAGACGCGCGCGACGAGGCGCGCGAGGTCGAGATGGCGCTCTTCGGTGCCCTCGCCCGGGTGGTAGGCGCCGAGCAGCACGTGGTAGAGGCCCTTGTAGTTGCCGGCACGCTCGATCGACTCGACGTGGCGCGGTTCCTCGACCACGCACACCGAGCGCGCGTCGCGCGCGGGATCCGAGCACAGCGCGCAGGGGTCGGAGCCCGCGACGTTGGCACAGCGCGAACAGCGGCGCGTCTCGCGCACGGCGCGTTCGAGCGCGCTGCCGAGCTCGCGCGATTCGGGGTCGCGCAGCGCGTGGAAGGCCAGGCGCTCGGCCGTGCGCCGGCCGATGCCGGGAAAACGCTCGAAGGCCGTCACCAGCGCCTCGAGCGGCTCGGGATAGGCCACGCGCGCGCTCCTTTCAGAACAGGCCCGGCAGCGAGAGGCCGCCGGAGATGCGCGAGAGGCGCTCTTCGCGCAGGACCGCGGCCTTCGTCAGGCCGTCGCGCACGGCGGCGAGCACGCTCTCCTCGATCAGCGCCGCGTTGCCCGAACTCGCGAGCTCGCGCTGCAGGCTGAGGCGCGTGAGCATGCCCTCGCCGTTGACGGTCGCCTTCACGGCGCCGCCGCCGGCGCTGCCCTCGACGGTCGTCTTGCGCAGCTCCTCGCGCGCCTTCTCGAGCTGCTTGTGCATCTCCTGGGCCTGCTTGAGCAGGTTGCCCATGTCGCCAAAGGTCCCGCTCATCCCTCGTCCTCCACCCGGCCGCCGAAGAGCTCCGTGACCCTGCCGGTGAAGGGGTCCTTGGGCTTGCGCGGAGGCGCCAGCGGCTCCTCGATCGCGAACTCGACCTCGCGCCCGAGCAGTCGCGAAAGGATCTGCGCGCAGGCCTTCTGGCTGCGCGGAGTCTGGAACAGCAGCCGCTCTTCCTCGGAGAAGTTCGTGACGCGCGCGCTGACGCGCCGTTCCGTGGTCTCGCCCAAACGTCCGCGCGTGCGCAGCGTCTCGGCCAGCGTGCCCGAGGAGAGCGCGAGTTCCTCGAGGAAGCGATTCCAGAGCGTCTGCGCATCGCGTACGGGCGCGGGCGCGGGAGCAGTTGCCGGCGGCGGCACGGGCCGCAGCTCCTGCGGCGGCAGCGCTCGTGCGGCAGGAGCGCTGGCGGGCCGCGGCGGCGCGGCTTGTCCTGCTCGGCCTTCGAGCGCCTCGAGCCTTTCCGCGATCTCGGTCAGCGAGAGCGCGCTCTCCGGCCGGCACAGGTCGAGCAGGCACAGTTCGAGCGCGAGGCGCGCGTGCTGCGGCAGCTCGCGCATGCGCTCGCGCGCGATCAGCAGCTCCTCGACCCAGATCGAGAGTCGCTCGATGCCCAGGCGCTGCGCGCGTGCCTTGGCGCGCTTGCGCTCCTCCGGCGCGAGGCTCACGGACGGGACGTCCTCGCCGCACAAGCCGACGAGCAGCGTGGCGCGCAGGTGGTCGAGCAGCACCGAGAGGAACTCGGCCTCGCTGCCCTCGGAGGCCGGCAGCGCCGCGAGCAGCTGCACGCGATCGCCGGCCTCGAGCGCCGCGCAGAGCGCCTCGAAAGCCTCGCCGCCCGCGGCGGCCGAGAGCCGCTCGATGTCGGCGAGCTTGGGCGTCTCGCCCGAGAGCGAGAGCAACTGGTCGGCGAGCGAGAGCGCGTCGCGCATGCCGCCGCGCGCGCGGCGCGCGAGCGCCTCGGTCACGCCTCTTTCGGCCTGCACGCCCTCCTGCTCGAAGACCGAGTCGAGGCGCCGCGCGATCGTGGCCTCGTCGATCGGCACGAGGCGCAGCACCTGGCAGCGCGAGACGACGGTCTCGATCACCTTCTCGAGCTCGGTCGTGGCGAAGAGGAACTTGACGTGCGGCGGCGGCTCCTCGAGCGTCTTCAAGAGCGCGTTGAAGGCCGGCTTCGAGAGCATGTGCACTTCGTCGACGATGTAGATCTTGAAGCGCGCGTGCATCGGCAGGTAGGCCGCCTGCTCGCGCAACTCGCGCACGTAGTCCACGCCGGTGTTGCTCGCGGCATCGATCTCGACGAGATCGATCTCGCTGCCCGAGTCGGCGGCACGGCAGCGCTCGCACTCGCCGCAGGGATCGGGCGCCGGGCCCTTCTCGCAGTTGAGCGCCTTGGCCAGGATGCGCGCCGTGGTCGTCTTGCCCGTGCCGCGCGGGCCGGTGAAGAGGTAGGCGTGGCCGACGCGGCCTTCCTTGATCGCGCCGCGCAGCGTGGAGGTGACCACCTCCTGGCCGACCATGTCGGCGAAAACGCGCGGGCGGTACTTGCGGGCGAGGACCAGGTAGGACATCGGGGTGCGACGCTCAAACTACTGGAAGCGCGCGCTGTGCGCGAGCCCGCGAGTGGGTCCGGGCATCCCTCGCATGAGGCGCATGTCCTTAGGGCTGCTCCGTTCCCGGCCTGACCCGGTTCGAACCGGTCCCATCGTTGGCGACCGGACCCACGCGCGGGCTCGCGCGATTTCCTGCACTGCGTTTGGATGGCGGAGAGGGGGGGATTCGAACCCCCGGTGCCTTTTGGACACACACGCTTTCCAAGCGTGTACCTTAAGCCGCTCAGACACCTCTCCGGATACGTGACGGGATGGCGGAGAGGGGGGGATTTGAACCCCCGGTACCCCATAAGGGCACGCTGGTTTTCGAAACCAGTCCGATCAGCCGCTCTGGCACCTCTCCGTGTTCGTGTGGACGCGCAGCGAGCGCGACGGCCGTGATGGCTCGCCTACTCTTCGACGCTGCGTCCGCGCTTCTTGCGAAAGAACCCTTGGAGCAGCGCGCGCGCCTCAGCAGCGCACACGCCCTCCGTGATCTGTGCCCGGTGGTTCAGACGCGGATCGCTGAGCACGTTGCCCAGCGAGGCGCAGCCTCCGAACTTCGGGTCGCGCACGGCCCAGACCACGCGCGCGACGCGCGCATGGGAGAGCGCGCCGGCGCACATGAAGCAGGGCTCGACCGTGGTGTAGACCACGGCCCCGGGGAGCCGCTGCGCGCCGAGCTTCCGGGCTGCCTTGGAGAGCGCCAGGACCTCGGCATGCGCCGTCGGATCGCACCGCGTGCGGGTCAAGTTGTGAGCGCGGGAGAGCAGACGCCCGTCCAGCACCACGATGGCGCCGATCGGAACCTCGTCTACCCGCTCCGCGGCGTGCGCCTCGCGGAGCGCCAGTGCCATGAACTCCTCGTCGGTACGCGCGGCGCCTCGCGCCTTCTGCGCGGGACGACGGCGTGCCCGCTCGGGCTCGGGGGGCGCTGTCACTCTTGGATTCGCACGTCTGCCGGACCCCGCCGAGCGCGGTCCGGTGGTTTGGTACACCCTAGTGGAGTCGAACCACTAACCTCCTGATCCGTAGTCAGGTGCTCTATCCAGTTGAGCTAAGGGTGCTTGGGGGCCGAAGGTTGTAATGCCGCTCCCCCACGCTGTCAAGGAACGCTCCGGCTGCCACGGTCTTGGAATCCGGCGCGGATTCCGTAGGCTCAGCGCATGGCCGAGGGGAACACGATCCAGCACCTGATCTCCCTGCAGGATTGGAGCGCCCAGGAGGTCGACGACCTGCTCGACCTCTCGGCGCGCATCAAGCGCCGCACGGCACCCGCCCAGCTCTCGGGCAAGACCGTCGGGATGCTCTTCTTCCGCGGTTCGCTGCGCACGCGCACCTCGTTCGAGGCCGCCATGCACCAGCTCGGCGGGCACACGATCCACCTCGCCGCGGCCTCCGATTTCTGGGACCTCGAGGTGCAGGAGGGCGCCGTGATGGACGGCCGCGCGCCCGAGCACGTCAAGGACGCCGCGCGCGCCCTTTCGCGCTACGTCAACGCGCTCGCCATCCGCCCGGCCTATGCGGGCCAATCCTGGGAGGTCGACCGCAAGGACTCCGGGATCCAGGCCTGGGCGCGCTACGCGCGCGTGCCGGTGATCAACATGGAGAGCGCGCTGTGGCACCCGCTGCAGGCGCTGGCCGACCTGCTCACGCTGCGCGAGGCGCTCGGCGACTTGCGCGGCAAGCAGCTCACGATCACCTGGACGCGCTCGACGCAGCCCTCCTCGGCCGCGGTCACGAACTCGCTGCTGCTCGCGGCACTGCGCGCCGGCATGCGCGTGCGCGTGGCGCACCCGCAGGGCTACGACCTCGACGACGAGGTCCTGACGCGCGCGCGCGAGCAGGCCGAGCTCAGCAAGGGCTCGTTCGAGACGGGCATGGCGCAGGACACGGCGCTGCGCGGCGCGCACATGGTCTACGCGCGCTCGTGGCAGTCGCTCGAGGACTACGGCAATCCGACGCTGGCGGCGAGCCGCCGTTCGCGCCTCACGGGCTGGACGCTCGACGAGTCGCTCATGAAGCTGACCGAGAACGCGCGCCTGATGCACGCCATGCCCGTGCGCCGCAACCTCGAGGTCAC
>Ga0302299_10000809_pt1 | contig 18048 bp, 17 predicted proteins | sample III_Fen_N3_4_FD_198795 | JGI IMG/M metagenome (GOLD analysis project Ga0302299, IMG submission 198795) | Peat permafrost microbial communities from Stordalen Mire near Abisko, Sweden - III_Fen_N3_4 | ecosystem: Environmental > Terrestrial > Soil > Wetlands > Permafrost | place: Sweden: Abisko... | reverse complement strand
ATTACTGGAGCATTCGTTACAGGAATCTTCCCCGCTCGTGAACCGGTTCACGAGCGGGGCTCATGTACGCGCTTCCAGCACGCCCCAACGGTTCTCGACGCATCCCCGGACATGGCACCGCCCCGGGGCGCGAGGCGTTCCGGGGCGGTGACGGGTCGGTCGCGTCGCTACGCGGTCCTGCTCCGGTTGCGGACGATCTTGGCCAGCGCGACGGCGACGACGAGGCCGGCGCCGTAGAAGACGTTCTGGACCCAGCCGGCGAACCCGAGGAGCTGGAGGCCGAAGATGCCGGTCCAGAGGAACCAGATCGCGATCATCGTGCCGATCGGGTTGAACTGACCGGGCTGGACGACGGTGGTGCCGAGGAAGACCGCAGCGAGCGCGGGGAGGAGGAACTGCCCGCTCGTGGTCGAGTCGAAGCCGCCGAGGGTGGAGACCAGGATGATCCCGGAGAACCCGGCGAGCAGGCTCGACACGATGTAGGCCCCGGTGCGGATGCCGTTGACGCGGATGCCGGCCAGGCGCGCGACCTCGCGGTTCGCACCCACGAAGAGCATGTGGCGGCCCAACGGGGTGTAGGCCAGCACGTAGGCGATCACGAGCGCCAGGACGATGCCGTAGTAGAACGACACGGGCATGCCGAGCACGGGCAGCAGCGAGAGGTTGCCGAACGCGTCGTCCTGGATCGACACGACGTTGCTCGAGCTCAGCCACTGCGACAGGCCGATGAGCAGGGTGCCGGTGCCGAGCGTGACGACGAACGACGACACGTCGAGGTAGACCACGAAGAACGCGTTGACCGCTCCCGCGACCGCGCAGGCCGCGAGCGCGATGACGCAGGCCACCCACACGTTCACGCCGTGCAGACCCGCCAGCACCGGGACGATCGTGGCCGACAGGCCCATGATCGACGCGACCGACAGGTCGAACTCCGCGACGAGCAGCGTCACGAGCGCCGACATCGCGAGGAAGACGAGGACCGGCTGGCCGCCGAAGATCGCGCGCACCGCCCCGACCGAGCCGAACGTGTGCGGCATGAGGATGTAGTAGAAGAGCGACATCGCTGCCCACACGAGCACGAGCGCGTACTTGCTCGTGATGGTGTGCAGCCACTTCGGCTCGTACTGCGAACGCAGCGTGACCCGGGTGGGCGGCTCGCTGGCCTCGGCAGGCTCGCCGCTGTCGCTGATGATGCGACCGGTGACGTCCTCGTCGCTGGAGAGCCGGACTGCGGCGCTCTCGCTGGAGTGGTCGGGGGGGTTCACGCGGGGCCTCCTGCCGTGGGGGCGGGTGTTCCGTAGATGGCCTCGAGCACCTCGTCGGCGCTGTCGGTGCGCAGCTCGACGACGTCGCCGTCGCGGCCGATGACCAGGATGCGGTCGCAGACCTCGACGAGGTCGCCGGGCTCCCCGGAGGCGAGCAGGACGCCGACTCCGCTGTCGGCCACGGCGTGGATGCTGCCGAGGATGTCCTGACGGGCGCCGACGTCGACGGCCTGGGTGGGCTCGTGGAGCACGAGCACCGCCGGGCTCACCGAGAGCCACTTGGCGAACAGCACCTTCTGCTGGTTGCCGCCGGAGAGCTCCTTGATGAGGGTGTCGACGCTGCGGGTCTTGATCGAGAGGCGCTTCACCGCGGTCTCGGCCTCCTCGCGCTGCCAGCCGCGGCCGACGAACCACCGCGACCCGCGCTTGCCGATGTTGGGCAGCGCGATGTTGTCGCGGATGCTCATCTCGAACGCGAGCCCGTCGCGGTCTCGTCGCTCGGGCACGAGCGCGACGCCGGCGCGCATGCAGCCGGCGACGTCACCCTTGGCGAGGTCGACGCTGCCGCTGGCCGTGCGCAGCGTGCCAGACGGTGCGGGGCGCGCACCGGACACGACGTAGGGGATGGTCTCGAACCCGGTGCCCGGAAGGCCCGTGACGCCGACGATCTCGCCCTTGCGGACGGCGATGTCCAGCGGCGGCCGGCCCGGGACGGTCACGAGCCGCTGCAGCTCGAGCGCGGTCGGACGGTCGTCGAAGCTGACCTCGCGCCGCGACTGCGACCCGACCGTCTTGCCGAGCATCAGCTTGGCCATGTCCTGCTCGGTGAGCTCGGCGGTCACCAGCCCGGGGCCGACGACCTTGCCGTCGCGCAGGACGGTGACCCGGTCGGCCAGCGCGAGCACCTCTTCGAGGTTGTGGGTGACCATCAGCACGCTGGTGCCCTCGGCCACCACGCGCTTGAGCAGCCCGTGGAAGCGCACGAGCTCCTCGCGCGGCAGGGCGCGCGTCGCCTCGTCGAGGATGATCACGCCCTCGCCGGGCTTCTGGTCGCGCAGCGCGCGGGCGATGCCCACCTCGGCGCGCTGCGTGGCGTTGAGCGCCCCCACCTGGGTCGAGGGGTCGACCTGCACGTCGAGCCGGTCGAGCACCGCCTGGGCGATCTCGCGCTGCTTCTTCCAGTCGATCTTGCGCAGCACCCGGGAGCGGACGAACCCGCCCACCCCGATGTTCTCCGCCACGCTCGCGTGGTCGAGCAGACCGAGGTCCTGGTGCACGACGGACACTCCCGCCGCGGTGATGGCGTCCCACTGGACGGGCAGCTCTTGAGGCCGCCCGTCCAGGGAGAACGACATCCCGGCATCCGGCGTGTGGTAGCCGGTGAGGATCTTCACGACCGTCGACTTCCCTGACCCGTTCTGGCCGATCAGGGCGTGGATCTCTCCGGGTTCCACCAGGAGCTCCACGTCGTCGAGCACCCTGGTGGAACCGAAGGTCTTGGAGACATGTCGAGCCTCCAGCCGGTGGTGCGCCATGTGGGAGCTACACGCCCCACGCGGTCTTGAACGCGGCGACGTAGGAGTCGTCGCCGTACCACGCGTTGGACAGGTAGGCCTCCGGCGTCAGCGTGAGCGAACCCACGTTGGACGAGTCGAAGTACCGGTTGGCGAGACCGTCCTGCGGAGCCACGGTGTCGCCGACGAGCTGCTGGAACAGCGCGTTCGCGTAGGTCCAGCCGGTGTAGATGACCGGAGTGCCGAGGTCACCGGCCTGCGTGCCCGCCTTGACGTTCTGCATGTTCGACAGGTCACCGCCGGTGGAGACGACCTTGACGTCGGTCTTGCCCGCGGTCTTGAGCGCCTGGCTCACCGCCGGCACGTACGAGTCGACCGGCACCATGATGACGTTGACGTTCGGGTTGGACACGAGCGCGGCGCTGACGGCTGACGGCAGCTTGTCGGCGTTCGCGGTCGTGTAGTCGAGAGTCGCGAGGGCGCAGTCGGCGCACAGCACCTTCCAGGCCGCGACACCGGCGTCCGAGGCATCCTTGGTCAGGCTCGAGTCCTGCAGCTTGAGCCACAGGCCGTTGGGCTTGTCGCCGCCGTTGACGATGCCGGCCGCGGAGGTGGTCTCGTACATCTTCTTGACGCGGCCGCTCGGGTCGAAGAACGCGAGCTGAGCGCTGCTGGTCTTCCCGCCGGACGGCGCCTCGCCACCGACGAGCACCGGGATGCCCTTGGCGGTGAGCGCGTCGAACGCGGTCGGCAGCATCGCGTAGTCGATGAACGCCGTGACCACGGCGTCGGCCTTCTGGTCGGCGGCCTGCTTGAGGCAGTTGCCGATGTCGGCCGGGTTGAACTTGCCGTCACAGAGCTTCACGGTTCCGCCGGCGGCCTCGACGGCCTGCTGGAAGCCCGAGTAGAAGCCGTGGATGACCGGCACCGCGTCACCGATCGGGATCCACCAGATCGTCTTGCCCTTGACGTCGACGGCCTTGCCGAGCTTGGTCGGCGTCGGCCACGTGATCTGGGCCTTGAGCGGGTCGATGATGGCAGCGGCGGCAGCGGCCGGCGTGGTGCCGGAGGCACTGCCCGAGGGGGACGTGCTGGTGGTGGAGCTCTCGCCCGAACCACAGGCGGCGAGCACCAGCGCGGCGACAGCCACACCGGCCGCGGTCATGGACCGCTTCAGGCTCGTAGTCATCCAGATTCCTTTGCGCTGTTCGTGCCACCGGCGCGGCACGAGTGTGACGTGGGCCTCGGACCGAGGTGGAGCAAGAGTTACAGGGAGGAAACCATGCCGGAACCTCAGCGTTCCGCTCCCTGGCACGTCGTTATCAACCCTTGTCCGACGAGCGTGGAACCGGGCTCGACCGTGACCAGGTCGTGCTCTCACGTGGCGGAAGATGCGCCCCACGAGCCGAGGAACGAGTCCTCCAGCGCGCCGAACTCGTCGAGCCGGAACAGCGCCTGACGGTCCTGCCAGGGAAGCAGCCGGTCGGCGTACGACTCGGTCTCCCCCGCCTCCGCGAGGTGGGACAGAGCCTGCTGGCCCGCCTGGAGCATCACGCGCATGAGGAAGTTGGCGAACAGCAGGACGGTGAAGCCCATCGCATGGAGGTCGGCGACGCTCGACGCCGGCGTCTTGCCCCCCTCGACCACGTTGGCCACCAGCGGGACGCCGGCGAACTCGCGGGCGACGCGCTCCATCTCCTCGAGCGTGCGCGGCGCCTCGACGAACAGGGCGTCGGCACCCGCCTCGAGGTAGGCGTGGCCGCGGCGGATCGCCTCGTCGAGGCCGAGCACGCCGCGCGCGTCGGTGCGGGCGACGAGCACGAGGTTCGGGTCCTGCCGCGCAGCGGCCGCAGCCGCGATCTTCGCCTGCATCTCGGCGCTCTCGACCAGCGTGTGACCGTCGAAGTGGCCGCAGCGCTTGGGGAAGGACTGGTCCTCGAGCTGCAGCGCCGCGGCGCCCGCCTGCTCGAAGAGCTGCACGGTGCGGATCACCGAGGGCACGTTGCCGTAGCCGGTGTCGGTGTCGACGACGAGCGGGACGCCGGTCGCGGCGAACATCCGCTGCACCTGGCCGAGGATCTCGGTCTGCGAGACCAGACCGATGTCGGGCAGCCCGAACTGCGCGTTCGAGATCCCCGCGCCGGTCGCGTAGCAGGCGGCGAACCCGGCCCGCTCCACGAGCATCGCCCCGGCGGCGTCGGACGCCCCGGGGAGCACGAGTGGCCGCCCCGAGCCCAGGTGGGCGCGCAGGGCGGCACGGCGCTCGGCGGCGCTGCGCACCGGGCGGACGGCGATCTCGGCCACGGGGACTCCTTCGACGGGTGACGCGACGTTAGCCCCGATCGGTCGCGCCGCGCGCCACCCGTGCTGCCAGGCCGAACGCCTGCTGGACAGGCCCGCGGACGGCCACCTATCGTCCGGTGCTCTGTAACGTCCGCTACAGATTCTCACCCCGCCCCGTACGCCGGAGTCGCCCGTGTCCCCGTCGCTCGCGCAGACGCTCGCCGAGCTCGGACGCCCGGACGTCCTCGTGCTCGGTGCGGGCCAGGCGGGGCTCACCGCCGCGGTCGCGGCGGCCCAGCAGGGTTCTCGCGTGCTCGTGCTCGAGAAGCTGGCGCTCGCCGGGGGCAGCACCGCGATGAGCTCGGGCCTGACGGCGTACGCCGGCACCGACGAGCAGCGCGCCGAGGGCATCGAGGACACCGCCGAGTCGCTGCGTGCCGACATCCTCGCGACCGGGCAGCACAAGAACGACGAGGCGCTCGTCGACGTCTACTGCCGCGAGCAGCTCACGACCTACCGCTGGCTCAAGGACCTCGGCGTGGTCTACGGGCACATCCACGCCGCCTCGGGGCAGAGCGTCCCGCGCTCGCACGCCACCGACCCCAGCCGGATGATCGACACCCTCGTCAAGCGCGCCGAGGAGCTCGGCGTGCGCATCGTCTACGGCGTCCGCGGGTTCACGCTGATCGTCGTCGACGGCGACGTGCGCGGCGCGACGGTCGAGAACGGCGGTGCGCTCGTCGAGGTCGAGGCCGGGTCGGTGGTGATCGCGACCGGCGGGTTCTCGCGCAACCTCGAGCTGCTCGAGCGGTTCGCGCCGCAGATGGTCGACGCGATCCACGGCGGCGCCCCCGGCTGCGAGGGCGACGGCCTGCTCATGGGGTGGAAGGCGGGAGCCGACTTCCGCGACACGCCCTACGTCAAGGGCACCTTCGGCATCTACCCGGGCGACGACCCGCGCGAGGGCGGCACCGGGATCCTCGCCGTCTACAAGGGCGCCATCGCGGTGAACCTGGAGGGTCGCCGATTCGTCGACGAGTCGCTGCCCTACAAGGCGATCGGCGACGCCTGCCTCGCGCAGCCCGGCCACCTCGCCTGGCAGGTGTTCGACCAGCAGACCATGGACAAGGACGACCCCGAGGTCCACATCTACTGGTTCTCCGGCCGGCTGGCCACAGGCCTGCTCGAGGTCGCCGACACCCTCGAGGAGCTGGCCGCGAGGATCGACGTCCCGCGCGAGACGCTCCTCGAGACCGTCTCGGCGTACAACGCCGTGGTGCGCGGCGAGCGCACCGACGACCTCGGCCGCACGTCCCTGTCGGGCACGGCCGAACCGCCCACCGAGATCGCGCGGGGGCCGTTCTACGCGCACCTGTCCGGCACCTCGGTGCTCGCGACCTACTGCGGCCTCACCGTCGACCGCGGCACGCGCGTGCTCGACGTGTACGGCGAGGAGATCCCCGGCCTCTACGCCGCGGGCGAGGTGACCGGCGGCTTCCACGGCGCCGGTTACGTGACCGGCACGTCGGTGGGGAAGTCGGGCGTGTTCGGCCGGCTCGCCGGCCTCGCCGCCGCGGCGTACGCAGGGCCGGGAGGCACCGCATGAGCGACCTGTTCTCGATGGCGGGCCGCGTCGCGCTCGTCGTGGGCGCGGCCGACGGCGGGCTCGGCGGCACGGCGGCTCGGGCGCTCTCCGAGGCCGGCGCCACCGTCGCGCTCGCCGACCTCCCCTACCGCGACGACGACGTCGCGACGACGGCGTCCTCGTGCGTGGGCCCGACCACGGCGCACCGCGTCGACGTCACCGACGCCGTGTCGGTGCAGTACCTCGTCGACGAAGCCGTCGCGGCGCACGGACGCGTCGACGTCCTCGTGGCGTGCGCCGGCGCCATGCTGCGCCGCGAGATCGAGCTCACCGAGCCCGCCGAGTGGCAGCGCATCATCGACGTGAACCTCACGGGCACCTGGCTGCTCGACCGGGCCGTGCTCGCACCCATGCGGGCCCAGGGCTACGGGCGCATCGTGAACTTCTCCACCGTCTACGCCGAGCGCGTCGGTCCGATCCCGGAGTCGGCGTACTACGCCGCGAAGGCCGGGATCGTCAACGTCACCCGGGCGGTGGCGAGCGAGGCAGGCCCCCACGGCATCACGGCGAACTGCCTGGCGCCGGCGGTGTTCTTCCCGACGCGCATGACCGCTCCGCTGGCCGACGACCCCGAACGGCTCGAGTGGTTCCGCGCGCGCACGATGCTGGGCCGCCTCGGCGACCCCGACACCGACCTGACGGGCCCGCTGCTGCTCCTCGCGAGCGACGCGGGCGCGTACCTGACAGGACAGATCCTCTACGTGGACGGCGGTTGGTCGGCATGGTGAACGAGCGCACAGCAGCGCCTCGAGCAGCACTGCTCCTGGTGGACTACCAGGTGGCTCTCTGCGAGGAGGGCGAGCACACGCGTCTGCCCGCGCTCGCCGCGCAGGTGCGCGAGCGCGGCGTGCTGGCCGCGGCGGCACGCGTGCTCGACGCGGCACGCGCCGCCGGCGTCTACGTCGTGCACGTGCGGCTGGCGTTCGACCCCACCTACGAGGTGCGCTCGAACCGCACCGCCCGCTGGGACGCCTACCCCGCCGAGCGCGCGATGCTGCTCGACTCCCCCGCCTCGCAGATCGTCGCACCGCTGGCGCCGCTCGACACCGAGCCCGTCGTGGTCAAGGCGAGCGTCGACCCGTTCATCGGCACGGCGCTGCACAACATGCTGCTGGGCAACGGGATCCGGAAGCTCGTGGTCGCCGGCGTCGCCACCAACCTCGCGGTCGAGTCGGCCGTGCGGCACGCGGGCGACTCGGGCTTCGCGGTGACCGTGGTCGAGGACGCGTGCGCGTCGTTCTCCCCTGCGGCGCACGAGTTCTCGGTCGGCACGATCCTCCCGATGTTCAGCACCCTCTCGTCCGCCGACGACTACGTCGCCTCCCTGGGCCAGGGCGCCTGAGATGGCGCACGACTACGACGTCGTCGTCGTCGGCCACGGGATCGCCGGACTGTCGACCGCCATCTCGGCCCTCGAGGCCGGGGCGCGCGTCGCCGTCCTCGAGCGGGCGACCGAGGCCGAGGCCGGCGGCAACACCCGCTACACCGAGGCGTTCCTGCGCATGGCCTCGCTCGACGACGTTGCGCACGACCTCGAGGACCGCCTCCTGTCCGACCACCTGGGCTACCCCGACCCGGGGATCCTGCAGGACGCCGTCAACGACCGTGCGACGTGGTCGACGCCGATGCGCACGCTGGACGTCGTCGACGGCGACGTCGTGCTCCGCCTGTCGGAGGAGGCGCCCGCCACGCTGCGCTGGCTCACCGACCACGGCATGCAGTTCGACGCGCTCCCGACGCCGTTCCTCACCCAGTCGACCACGCGGATGTCCCCGGTCGGCGGCGGCTGGCAGCTCGTGGAGACGCTGTCCGCCCGCGCCAAGGGTCTCGGAGCGACGTTCCTCTACGAGACCACCGCTCTCTCCCTCGTGCAGGACGAGGCCGGCGCCGTCGTCGGCGTCCGCACCACGCCCCACGGCGTGATCGGGGGCCGCGTCGTGCTCGCGTGCGGAGGCTTCGAGGGCAACACCGAGATGCTTGCCCGCTACATGGGGCCGAGCGCGCTCAACACCCGGCCCGTGGCGCGCGGCGGCCACTACAACAAGGGCGAGGGCATCGAGATGGCGCTCGCCCTCGGTGCCGCGGGGGCCGGAAACTTCGGCCTGTTCCACGCCGAGCCGATCGACCCCCGCTCGGGCGTCGCCGAGGCGGCGATCTTCGCGTTCCCGTACGGGATCCTGGTGAACTCCGACGGCGAGCGCTTCGTCGACGAGGCTCGCGGCCCGGTCGACGCCTGGTACGAACGCGTGACGCGGAAGATCCACGACCAGACCGATGGCATCGCCTACATGGTGCTCGACCAGAAGGGCGTCGGCGTCCCCAACCTCACCGCAGGGATCCGCACCGACCAGAGCGCGATCACGGCCGGCACGATCGAGGAGCTCGCCGACCGACTGCAGGTGCCGTCCGACGCGCTCGTCGCCACGGTCGCGGCCTACAACACCGCGTGCGTCGACGGCACGTTCGACCACAGCGCCCCCGACGGCCTCGCGACGGCAGGGGTGTCGCCTGCGAAGTCCAACTGGGCGCAGCGCATCGACGACGGCCCCTACGTCGCCTACCCGATCATCGCGGCGAACGTGTTCACCTTCGGCGGCCTGCGGATCGACGCCGACGCGCACGTCGTGAACCGGTCCGGGTCCGCGATCGACGGCCTCTACGCCGCCGGCGAGATCACCGGCATGTACTACTCGAACTACACCGGGTCGACGTCGGTGCTCCGCGGCGCGGTGTTCGGACGCGTCGCGGGCGCGAACGCCGCGGTGGGGAGCTGAGATGCGCGTCTGGCACCAGAGCTTCACGGTCCTCGAGGACGTGCCGCACTACACGGCCGCGCTCGAACGGCACCTCGGACGCGTCGCGGCGGCGGGCACGACGGTCGACCTCCACGGCATGGCACCGGGCACCTACCCCAGCGACTACCCGGGCGTGCACATCGGCTACGCCTACCTCGCCGGCCTGCACAAGGAGCAGTTCGTCCGGGCCGCCCAGCAGGCGCAGGCCGAGGGCTACGACGCGTTCATGATCGCGACGATCCCCGACACCGCGTTCGAGGAGTGCCGCAGCGTCGTCGACATCCCGGTCGTCGCGTTCGGCAACTCGTCGGTGGCCTTCGCCGCCACGCTCGGCAGCCGCGTCGCGATCGTCCACTTCATCGGCGGGCTGCGCGACCAGATCCGGCGCAACATGCGGTCGTACGGGTTCTCCGACCTCGTCGGTCCCGTGGTGCAGGTCGACGCCCGGTTCCACGACATCATGGCCGCGTACGCCGAACCGACGGGTCTGCTCGACGCGTTCCGCGAAGCGGCGCGCACCGCCATCGCCGACGGCGCCGACGTCATCGTCCCGGGCGAGGGGCCGCTCAACGTCTTCCTGGCCGACCAGGGCGTCGTCGAGGTCGACGGCGTCCCGGTCGTCGACTCGCTCGGCGTGCTGCTGCAGATGGCCGAGATCCGCGGAGCGACCTACTGCCGCACGGGGCTCACGCCCTCGCGCGCCGGGTTCTTCCACGCGCAGCCGCCGGCCGAGGCGATCGACGCGGCGCGCGCGTTCTACCGCAGCTTCGAGGCATGAGCGTCGACGTCGACGTCGCTGTCGTCGGCGGTGGCGCCTGCGGCATGGTGGCTGCGCTGCGCGCCGCGCGTGGCGGACTGTCGGTCGCGGTGTTCGAGAAGTCGACGCAGCACGGCTGCAACACGCAGGTGTCGAGCGGGTCGCTCGCGGCCGCGGGCACGCGCTGGCAGGAGGCCGCCGGCATCGACGACTCGCCGCAGCGGCAGGCCGACGACATCGTGCGCGAGAGCGGCGACGAGTCCACCCGACCGCTCGTCGAGGTGCTGTGCGCCGTGGCGCCGTCGTACCTGTACTGGCTCGACGACGAGCTCGGCCACACCCTCGAGCTCGGCGGCGACATGCGGCGTCACGGGATGAGCGCGCCGCGGCTGCACACCGACCCGGCGCGCTCGGGCGGCATCGCGCTCGTGCGGACGCTGCGGAACGCGATCGCCGCGACCGACGAGATCGCGTTCGTCGACAGCACTCCGGGCACCGGGCTCCTCGACGACGGCGAGCGGGTGACCGGCGTCGAGGTGCTGCAGAACGGCGAGCGGGTCGCGGTGCGGTCGCGCGCGGTGGTGCTCGCGAGCGACGGCTTCGCCGCCAACGCCGACCTGCTGCGCGAGCACGTCCCCGAGGCCGTCGACGACGTGTTCCAGGGCGTGTCGACCTCGACCGGCGACGCGCTCGCCTGGGCGGCCAGGCTCGGTGCGGCCACGCGCAGCATGACCTCGTTCCTCGGCAGCGGCATGGTCGTGCCCGGATACGCGACGCGCATCAACCCGTCGCTGCCGTTCCGCGGCGCGATGCTCGTGGGCCTCGACGGCCGGCGCTTCGTCGACGAGCACGAGCACGGCTACTCCTCGCTCGCGACCGTCCTGCGCGCGCTGCCGCACCGTCGCGCGGTACTCGTGTGGGACGACGCCCTCCACGGGCCGTCGCTGCAGTCCGAGCTCATGCGCGAGTCGGAGAGGGCCGGCGCGTTCCGGCGGTACGCCGACACGGCGTCGCTGTGCGCGGCGCTCGGCGTCGAGCACGACGCGTTCGACGCGACGCTCGCGTCGTTCGTCGGCTGGGACGAGGTGACCGGTGCCCGCCGCGCCCTGCGGGCGCCGTACTGGGCCGCACCGCTCACGAGCGGGATCCTCGCGACCCAGGGCGGCCTCGACGTCGACACCACCGGGCGCGTGCTGCGCCCCGACGGCTCGTGCATCGAGGACCTCTACGCCGGCGGCGGTTCGGCCGTGGGCATCAGCGGCCCCAGCTCGCGCGGCTACTCCTCGGGCAACGGCCTGCTCGCAGCGCTCGGCCTCGGCTGGATCATCGGCGACCACCTCGCCGGCACGTTGCGCTGAACCCGGCGCCCGAGGGTCGGTGTGGCGTCGGGACCCTCGTGCGTGCAGGATGGATGAGGTAACCCTTACTTCGTGATCCCGCGTCACCGACACCCCTTGCGAGGAACCATGGCCACGACCCGTCGCGCGTCCGCCGAGTGGAACGGGAACCTGCTCGAGGGTGCGGGCACCGTCACGCTCGAGTCGTCGGGCATCGGCAGCTACCCGGTCTCGTGGCCGGCACGCTCGGCCGAGCCGAACGGCGTCACGAGCCCCGAGGAGCTCATCGCCGCCGCGCACTCGACGTGCTTCTCGATGGCGCTCTCGCACAGCCTGGCTCAGGCCGGCACTCCCCCGACCCAGCTGCGCACGTCGGCCGAGGTCGACTTCCAGCCGGGCACCGGCATCACCGCGATCCGGCTCACCGTGAGCGGCGAGGTCCCTGGCCTCGACGCCGACGGGTTCCGGGCCGCCGCGGAGAACGCCAAGGAGAACTGCCCGGTGAGCCAGGCGCTCAAGGCGGTCCCCATCACGCTCACCGTGGAGTAGCCGCGTCCTGCGGGTCGTCGACGCGCGCGAGGCGGCGCGACCCGCCTGCGGTGAACAGCCACGCGGTGAGCACCAGCAGCAGCAGGCCCGCCAGCACCATCGCCGTGCGCGGTCCGGCGCGGTCGGACACTGCGCCGAAGCCCAGCGCGCCCAGCGGCGTCGCGATCATGTAGGCCATGAGCCGCACGGCCATGACGCGGCCGCGCAGGTGCTGCGCCACGATGAGCTGCACGGCGGTGTTGCCCGACGAGATCGTCATGAGGAACCCGAAGCCCACCGCGACGAGGACGAGCGCGCCGGTCCAGAACCCGGGTGCGACGCCGAAGGCGACGACGCCGACGCCCATCACCGCGAGCCCGCTGCGCATGCTCGACGACAGACCGCCGTGCGCCTTGGCGCGCACGACGAACGGGACGGCGATCACGGCCCCGATGCCGAGCGCGGTGTTGAGCAGCCCGACCTGCAGGGCGCCGACCTGGTAGACCGCACCCGCGAACACCACGGTGAAGCCGAAGACCGGCGTGCCGAGCAGACCCATGAGCGCGACGAGCACGATCACCAGGGCGATGCCCGGCTGCGTGGGCACGTAGCGCACCGCCTCGACGAAGCCCGAGACGAGTCGGACGCCCCGGTCGGCCGCGCCCTCGACGCGGGAGCGCGCCCGCACCATCAGCAGGGCGAGGACCACGAACCCGAACGAGACGGCGTTGAGCGCGAAGGCCCACGCCGGGCCGAGCGCCGCGATCACCAGGCCCGCGAGAGCAGGGCCGAGCGACCGCGCCGCGTTGAACTGCAAGGAGTTGAGCGACACCGCCGACACGAGGTCCTCGCGCGGCACGAGGTCGTTCACGAACGCCTGCCACGCGGGCAGCGTCGTCCCCCACACCAACCCCATCACGGCGACGAGCCCGAGGATCGCGACCAGCGACCGCGACCCCGACGCCCACACCCACCAGAGCCCGAGCGCGGCGATGCCCATGAGCGACTGCAGGAGGAGGAGCAGCGTGCGCCGCTCGCGCGTGTCGGCGAGGTGGCCGCCCAGCGGGCTGCCGAAGAACCCGGGGAGGAACTGCGCCGCGGTCGCGACGCCGACCCACAGCGCGCTGCCGGTGATCGCGAAGACGACGTACGGGACGGTGAGGTTCTGCAGCCACGACCCGACGTTGGAGACGAGCGCTCCGGACCAGAAGATAGTGAAGTCGCGGTGCCGGAACGCACGCAAGGCGCCCTCGGAGACCTCAGGCGTCTCGGCGTCGGGCTCGAACGGCGGGTCGACGGTGCTCGTGGCGGCTCAGCCCCAGGAGGTGACGACGGAGCGCGCGGCCCGGCCCGACCGCATCTCGGCGAAGCCCGCGTCGAGCTCGGAGAGCGAGATCTCGCGCGCCGCGAGGTCGTCGAGGTCGAGCCGGCCGGCGAGGTAGAGCTCGGCGTAGCGCGGGATGTCGCGACGGATCACGCTCGAGCCCATGGAGACGCCGACGATCGAGCGCTGCGGCACCAGGACGTCGGACATCAGGTCGAAGCCTATGACGGACCCGGGCTTGTGCAGCCCGACGAGGTAGGCCGTGCCACCGACGCACGTCATGCGCACCGCCTGCAGCGGCGTCGACTCGAGCCCCACGACCTCGAAGGAGTGCTGCACGCCGGCGCCACCGGTGAGTGCGCGGACCGCCTCGATCGGGTCGTCGAGCGACGCGTCCACCGAGTGCGTGGCGCCGAAACGCCGTGCCAGCTAGAGCTTCTCGGCCGCGCGGTCGATCGCGATGATGGTGCCGGCACCGGCGATGGCCGCACCCGGCACCGCATTGAGACCGACGCCGCCGAGCCCGATGACCGCGACCGACTCGCCCGGCGCCACCTGTGCGGTGTTCAGCACCGAGCCTGCGCCGGTGATCGTTCCGCAGCCGAGGATCGACGCCTGCGGGAAGGGCAGCTCGGGCGGGACGACGACGAGCTGGTTCTCGTGACCCAGGGGTCTGCTCGGCGAACGCGGCGGTGCCGAGAGCTCCGGTGACGGGAGTGCCGTCGAGACGGCGAAGCCGCGGCGGGTCGTCGGGGCCGCGGAGATGCCCGGCACGACTGCTGCACCGGTAGGGCTGCTCGGCCGTGCACGCAGGGCAGTGGCCGCACGCGCGCACGGCGAGGACACCGACGCCGTCCTGCGCGAGGTCGGCCTCACCGACGCGCAGATCGCGACCCTGCGCGAGCGCGGCGTCGTCTGACGTCGCCGACGTCGTCGGGCTCCGTCGTACGCCGGATCACTCGGGGCGGTGGCAGACGGCCTCGACGTTGTTGCCGTCCGGGTCGCGGACGAAGGCTCCGTAGTAGCCGGGGTGGTACTCGGGCCAGGCACGCGGTGCGTGCAGCACCTCCGCGCCCTGGGCCTCGGCCGCTTCGAAGAAGGCGCGGACCGCGCCCCGGTCTGCTGCCGCGAACGCGATGTGCGCCTCGCGGAAGCCCTCGCCGGTGGACTGCGGCCCGATCCAGAAGTCGGGCTTGCCGTCGGCGCCGTAGCCGACGACTGGTCCGTACTGCATGACGCGCGCGACGCCGAGCGGAGCCAGCACCGCGTCGTAGAACGCGGCGGCCGCCCCGGCGTCGGCGCACTGGATCGACAGGTGATCGAGCATGGCTTCATCCTTCCGCCGGCTTCATCCTTCCGCCCCGCGCGCCGTGTGTCTCAGTCGTCGGGGTGCGGGCGGTGCGGTGGTGGCGTGAAGGTCCAGCGGTCGGGGTCGCCGGGTGGGGAACCCGGACGTGCGGCCACGACCCAGCCGCCTTCGTGGACCGCATGATGATGACCTAGGCAGAGCAGGGCGAGGTTGTCGAGCGACGTGCTTCCCCCGTGCCTCCAGTGGACGACGTGGTGGGCCTCGCAGCGCGACGGGTCGACGCGGCACCCCAGGAACGCGCAGTGCTGGTCGCGCACCTCGAGCGCGCGACGCCTCGCTCAGCGCCCGTACGGCATCGGCGACCGGATCCTCAGGGAGGCACGGCACCATCACCAGATTCGAACGCATGTCTGAATCATGTCGACATCCGTCGACGTTGTCAACCCCGAAACACGAGCAATCTCAACGAGTTTCGGAGATTCTCCCTGTGGACGACACGCCGCGATCCTCCGCCTGTGGACGATCGCTGGGCCCGCCGTCCCACTCGTCGTCGAACCTCCGCCGGAGGTCGCGCACGACCTGCTCGAGCTGCACCGCAAGAGGCGTGTCGTCGCCGTACTCGTGCGTCCACCCACCATCGGGCAGGTCCCAGTCGCGCACCACGCTCACGTGCCACCACGGGTCGCTGACGAGGTTCATGACGACGTCCTCGCACCCCGGGGCGCCGTCGGGGAACGCACGGCACCAGATGAGCTGACCGTCGACCCGCGGCAGCGGTTCGCCCGGGACGAGTGACACCGGGCCACCGTGGAGACCGCCCTGGCCCGAGGCGAATCCGAACGGCGCCAGCACCGGGTCCACCGCCCGCGTGATCGTGCCGACGACGTCGGCGCCCGACCCGTCGCGTTCGTCGCCGTCACCCATCCCCCGAGCATGAACCGGATCGGGCCGCTCGCCCACCCGGTTACCGGTCTGCGCCTGCGTCGTCGGCTCGGTTCTGCGACGGTGGTGCGAGCCGCGGGGCGGCCGTGGGCAAGGTCGCCCGCAGCGTGAGCACGCCGGCTTCGACGTGCCGTGACCAGGTCAGTCCCGTCGAGTCCAGCACGCGCATCATCTCGTCGTTCTGCGCGAGGACCGTGGCGGTGACGTCGTCGAAGCCGAGGCGTTCCGCCAGCTCCAGCATGTGCCGGACCAGGCGGGTTCCGACGCCTCGGCCCTGGTAGGCGTCCTCGACGAGCACGGCGATCTCTGCCGTCTGACTCTGTGCGGAGGCGTCGGGGAACACGTGCCCCAGACCGACGATCGTGCCGTCCTCGCTCATGGCCACGAGGGTCGCGCCCCGGTGACCCCCCGTGAGACGGCGCAACGTGACGTCGCGCCACTGGCCCACGGCTGTGAGGTAGCGCCGGTAGAGAGTCGACTCGGAGCACCGCTCGTGCATGGCCGCGACCGCGTCGGAGTCCTCGGGGCGGGCCAGACGGATCCACACGGTGCCGCCGAGCTTCATGGGCTCGACCCAGCCGAGGGCCTCCGCCTCGCCCGCCACGCTGGCGATGGATGCCGCCAGACGCAGCAGCGCTGACGCGCGGGACTTCTCGGCGCGCGCGAACGGCGCCCAGTCCCGGTGCAGGACGACGTGACGGTCAGCGGTCCACTGCAGCCGAAGGACGTCGGTGGCGTCGTCCTCGCCGTGCGCCGCGTCGGTGACCTCGAACCGGTCCGCCTCCACGAGCATCGCGGCCGCGGCCGGGGCCGACTCGGGGTTGGTCACGAGCTCGGTGGTGCCGTCGAGCACCCGGGTCGGCAGGTCTCCGGCGTCGTCGAGCGAGCCCTCCATCACGTAGCCGCTGCGACCGATCGTCATCGCCGCCGCGAGCAGGGTGTCGGCGGCGACCCTGTCCGGCGCCATCAGCGCCAGGTCGATCGTGCGGTCGCCGTCGTGGGAGTCCAGCACGTAGGCGGCCACCACGTAGACGTGGAGCGTCCCCAGAGCGTTGAGCAGGAGGGACAGACCGCCCGGCCGGTCGGGGATGTCGATGCGCAGCCGCCACGGCGTGTTCGCCTCGTGGTCGGCCGACAGCAGGAATCCGGGCGGCGCGAACGCGGCGCCCACACGGGCCATCAGCTCGTTCCAGCTGGCCTGCGTGGGCCGGCTCTCCGACACGGGGTCGATGACAGCGAGACCTGCCGACAGCGCCAGCGCGAAGTGCACGAACGCGTCGTCGCCGATCCGCTCGTCGATCCCGCCCGCGCGTCGGGTCTGCTCGGTGACCGCCTTGAGGTTCGCCTTGCGCGTCTGGACCCGGGAAGCCTCCAGCGCGCGAACCTCGTCGTCGGTGTGGGCTCGGCTCAGAGCTTCGAGCTCGACCACGTTCCAGCTCCGCCGGGGTGACGCGAAGGCGTCGCCAGCGGCCTCGAGCAGCACGGAGACCGGGGGTGCGGCATCGGGATCGGCCGCCGCGGCGGCGACGCGCGCGGCGGACTCGGACGGTGGTCGGGTGGCCAGCACGTCGGCGAAGAGCTGGGCGCGACTACCGGTCAGCTGCTTGACGACTCGGGGCGTGACCCCGGCGCGCTCGGCCACCATGCGCGTCCTGGTACCGCCGTAGCCTTTGTCCGCGAAGAGCTCTGCCGCCGCATCGAGGATCCGCTGCCTGAGCTCGTCGTCGGTCACGGGGTCCTCCTGGTTGCGGCGACGAACCTCCGACGCCCACGAGTCGGTCCGGGCCGGCCGTACGGCAGACCCAGCCTCCCCGAGTCGAGCGTCACCACCCTAGGCGGGGAGAGCCGTCGATGGCGGCGCAGCGCGTCCCGCTCCGTCGCACAACAAGAGTCGACGTCCTCGACCGACGTAGGGTCGCAGGTGTCGGCCCCTGATGCCGGCGGTCCACTGCTGCGCTGGGGGCCTGGAGGCGTCATGAACGCAACCGTCGGTTCCCTGGATCCTTCCGGCTATCCCGTGCCTGCAGCATCGGTGGGTCGGCTGTTCCTCGACCGGGTCGCGGCCACTCCCGCGGCTGAGGCCTACCGCTGTCCGGAGCCCGGCGGCTGGGCGTCGGTGACCTGGGCGCAGGCCGCCGAGACCGTCAGGACCGTGGCGGCCGGGTTGCTCGCCCTGGGGATCGGGCCGCAGGAGCGGGTCGCCATCGCGTCGTCGACCCGCATCGAGTGGCTGTACGCCGACCTCGCGGTCATGTGCGCGGGCGCGGCCACGACGTCGATCTACCCGTCGACCGGTGCGGAGGACGTCGGATACATCCTCAACGACAGCGGAACCCGGCTCGTCTTCGC
>Ga0302299_10000808_pt1 | contig 18052 bp, 16 predicted proteins | sample III_Fen_N3_4_FD_198795 | JGI IMG/M metagenome (GOLD analysis project Ga0302299, IMG submission 198795) | Peat permafrost microbial communities from Stordalen Mire near Abisko, Sweden - III_Fen_N3_4 | ecosystem: Environmental > Terrestrial > Soil > Wetlands > Permafrost | place: Sweden: Abisko... | reverse complement strand
CCGTACCGGTACCACCCCACGCTGGTGGGGGCGGCGGGGATGACCATGGCTCCGTCCGGCTGCACGCCGACGGCCTTGATGGTGGCGTCGACCCCGAGGTCACGGATCACCAGCCGGGTGGGTGCGGGTGCGCGCGAGTCCGCCAGCGAGTCGAGGGACGCGTCACGCGTACCGGGTTGCGGGAGTTGCGGGGTGGAGACGGTGCTGGATGCCGTTTGGCGAGCCGTGGACTCCGCCTCGGCAAGGGTGGTGCCGGCCGACGACCCCGGCAGCCCCACGAACCAGACGGTGAGGGCGACGAGCGCCGCAACGGACGCCACTAGGGAGACCACGGTCACGGTGGTCCAGGTGCGGCGTCGGGTGCTCAGGGTCACGGCTGCTTCCTGGTTCGACGGTGGGGAGGGAGTTTGTGGTCGGGGACCGAGGTGATGCCGGGGGTCCGCTGGGAGCGGACCCCCGGCATCCGACTGGGTCGGTTCGGGCGGGTCGAAACCCGGACCGTCAGTCGTTCACGCGGACCCGGCGAGCCTGGGCCGCGGCTCCGCCGGCGGCGAGCAGGCCCAGCAGGGCGATGCCGCCGAGCAGGACCGGCGTGCGGTCGGCCGGGAGGTCGGCGGTGCCGGAGGGCACGCCCGACGGCGAGCTGTGCAGCCCGGAGATGGTCTGCACCGCGACGGCGAGGTTCTTGTCCGCTGCGGAACCCCAGGCGTAGACGATCGTGGCCTTGCCCTCGACGACCGGGACGTCGGCCGGGCCGATGACCGGCGTGGTGGTGCCGGCGAGCGCGACCGACGCCGAGACGGTGCCCGCCGGCAGGTCGGCCTTGGCCTCGTCGGGGTTGGCGAGGTTCTTGAACACCGGCTTGCCACCGGCGAGCACGTCGACGGCGGGAGCGGCCGCGTCGTGGCGCACGATGAGCCGGCCCTGGCCCGCGGCCACCTTGCTCACGTCGTTCACGTACGGCGTGAGCACCGGCTTGCCGTCGGCGTCGAGGTGGGCGACGACGCTGATGTTGGCGCCGCCGGGCACGGTCACGTCCTTCGCCTCGATGGCGGGCTTGCCCGACGGGTCGGCCTTGGCCGCGAAGACGGCAAGGTTGTAGGTGCCGCCCGGAAGCTTCACCGGGTCGGTGACGGTGCCGGGCTTGAAGTTGGTGAGCAGCGCCTCCTTCTTGGTGTAGGTCGCGTCGGCGCTGACGTAGACGTCGACCGTGAGGTCCGGGACGCCGTGGACGACGACGACCGTGGCGTTGTCGGCCGCCGCGGCCGGCGTCGCGAATGCCGCGATGGGTAGGGCGGCGACGGCGAGTGCCGCGGCCCCTGCGAGGAGAGTGCGCATGCTCGAGTCCTTCGGGTTGGAGGTGGGGTGACACCTCCTCTTCCCGTCGGGCCGGTGGTTCGGATGCACTCGTGCGGACTTATTGCGATCCACCCACGTCTGCGCCGCCGAACGGCGTGGGATTGGGTGGGTGCATCGCAATAAGTCGGGTCAGGTGGTGCGGCGGGTGACCTGCGGTGCCTTGCGGATGCCGGCCCACGCGATCGCGCCCGCGACCAGGGGGACGGCCAGTCCCACGACGAACAGCGCGAGCCACGGGATGACGAGGATCGCCCCCTGGGAGCTCGAGGCGCCGGTGAGCGGGTCGTACCCCTGGCTGGTCAGCGGCCGGGAGATCGCGATGCCGGGCACCAGCCCGACGGCGACCCCGAGCAGGCAGCCCACCGCGGCGAGGAGGAACGCCTGGGCGGCCGCCATCACCCGGCGGGTGCCCCGGGTGGCCCCGAGCGCCGCGAGGGTGGCTTGGTCGGTCTGCTGCTCGGCCAGGGTGAGGGCGGTCGAGGTCAGGGTGATGACGAGGATGAGCAGTGCGAACACCCCGAGCAGGATCGCCACGACCAGCCGGTCCTGGCGCTCGAAGCCGCGCTCGACCTGTACGAAGACCTCGTCGCCGAGAGTCTGCTGCAGCTTCTCGGCCGCATCGCTGGTCACCGCCGCGCCGGAGGGATCGCGCACCGTGAAGGACTGCGGCACCGTCGCCCACCCACGAGTGGTCGGCGTGTCGGTGGCCAGGAGGAGCGAGGCGTTGAGCATGCGGGCGGCCGAGTCCTTGGTCTGCGGCATCGAGACGGCCGGCACGGTGACGTCCTGGTCGACCTTCAGGTCGGGTGCGATGGCCTCGGTCGCCGTGGGGTCGACCGCGTACGTCCCTCGGGCGATCCGCACCGTGCCCGGGGCGGCCATGGCGCGCGGCTCGCGCACCACGGCCCCTCCCTCACGCACCGTCCTGGCCTGCGCGGTATCGAGCCCCAGCCGGCGGACGATCTCGTCGGCCGGCAGCAGGGTGGCCGTCATCTCGTTGTAGCCGCTGGTGCCGGCCACGGTGCAGGGCGGCCCTTGGTCGGCCTCGGCCTGGGTCGCGGGAATCCACCCGCCGTCCTGGACCGTGCGCTCAGGGGTGCAGCCGGGTGGCACGACGTTGACGAAGACCACCCGGTACGGCTCGGTGGACTGGCCCCCGTGGAGGTTGGGGTCCCCGGTGTCGACGGCGAGGTTCGGCACGACGGTGAGCCCGGGAGCCGCCGCCTTGACCGAGGCGATGGGGATGTCGTCACCCCCCGACACCAGGGCCTCGCCCGCTATGGTCTGCGGGAGGTACTCCCGCTCCTGCTGGGCGGTGTCGCTGGACAGGCCGGTGAGCCCGAAGGTCAGCCCCGCCACGGCTGCCAGCACGGCGGCCACCGACGGGGCGCTGCGCGAGCGGTGCCGGGCGAGGTCTCGGGCCGCCATCCGCAACGACGTCGGCATCCGGCTGCCGAGCCGGCCCACCACGGTGAGGAGCACCGGCACGAGGAACAGCGCGCCCACGATGAGCACCACGGCACCGATCGTGACGAGGTAGTCCCCGCCCATCCCGAACCGCTCCTGCTGGCCTGCGCCGACGCCGGCGAAGATCGCCGCGGCCCCCACGCCACCGAGCACCAGCCCGACCACGAACAGCAGCAGGCTCGGCCGGGGCGAGACGCTCTGGCCGCGCATCACGCCGACGATGTCGAGCCGGCCCAGCCGGCGGGCCGGGGCGAGCGCCGCGATGAGCGTGCTCGCCGTGGCGCACAGGGCAATGCCGGCGAGCAGCGCCCAGCGGATGTCGAACGGTCCGTCGATGCCCAGGCCGTCGCGGGCCGTCCAGGCGATGACAGCCCGCGCGACGGCCACGCCGAGGGCGACACCGATCACCGCCGATGCCGTGCCGAGGACCAGCGCCGAGGCCAGCACGGTGCGTCGCAGCACCGCGGTGCTGGCTCCGTTGCTGGCCGCGAGGGCCAGGGTGCGCCGTTGCCGTGCCGCGCTCACCGCGAAGGCGGGGCCGACGAGCAGCGCCGTGATGATGAGCAGCATCACCCCGCCGAGGGCGACCATCAGGCTCGTTTGCGAAGCCTGGTTGCCCCACCCGTTGCGGATCTCCGGAGCAAGCTCCGACTCCGCTGGAGGGTGGCGCAGCACGGCGGCGGAGGTCACCTGGAACCCGTACTCGTTGAGCGTCAGGACCTTCGGCCACGTGACTGGTGCCGTCCCCATCACGATCCAGCTGCCGGAACCGCCGGAGTCGGAGAGCGGCTCGGCGACCACGAGACCCGACATGCCGCCGCCGAGGTGATCCGACGCCATGCCGACGACGTCGAGGGTGTGGTCGGTGCCGTCGACGCTCACGACGAGCCGGCCGCTGGCAGGCAGCCCGCGGGAGATGCCGTATGCCGTGACGAGCGCCTCGCTGGTGCCCACCGGCCAACGACCGGACTCCAGCCGCAGCTTGTCCCCCAGGCCCCGGCGCCCGTCGAGAGCGGTGGCGTCGACGCTGACCCGCCGCTCACCGATCGTCGTGCGGGCGAGGAAGCTCTCCATCGGCACGACCGGGGCGCCGACGAGCCGTGACACGGCATCCGCGTTGGCGTAGGGGCCGGCCGCGGCAACGAACCCGGGCGCCACGCGTGCCGCGTCCGGGAGCCCAGCGGTGCCCTGGTTCGGGTCAGCGGGCTGGCCGATCCGAGTGGGTGACGGGCCTTCCACGAGAGCCTGACCGGTGCCCATGGTCGGGCCGATCAGCTCGGTTCCGGACACGTCGGATGTCGCCGCAATCGTCGCCAGCGCGCTGAGCAGCAGGGTCGGCACGGCGACCATGACGACGATGAGCGCGCTGCGTCCCTTGTGCCGGCGCACGTCGCGGCGCGCCATCCGCAGGGCGACCGCCCAGCTCGCGCGCCACGCGGCATACCGGCTGGGTTCGCGGGGCGCACGAGGCCGGTGGTCCCCGCTGCCGTCGGCCGGCGCGTCGGGGCGGACCAGGGTGGTCATCGGGCGGCCTCGTTCGCGGCGAGGAGGTCCTCGGGGCTCTCGCGGTGGCCGGTGGTGTCGACGACCACGCCGTCGCGCAGGAAGACGACCCGGTCGGCCCAGGCCGCGTGCCGCGCCTCGTGGGTGACGAGCAGCCCGGCGACGCCCTCGTCGCACCGGTCGCGCAGCACCCGCAGCACCTCCTCGCCGGTGTGGCTGTCCAGCGCCCCGGTCGGCTCGTCGGCGAGCACGAACCGGCGGCTGCCGACGAGCGCCCGGGCGATGGCCACCCGCTGCTGCTGGCCGCCCGACATCTGGTCGGGGTAGCGGTCGGAGAGCTCCATGAGGTTCATCAGGTCGAGGGTGTGCCGGGCCTGCCGGCGGGCCGCGCGGGCACGGGTGCCGTCGAGCTCGAGGGGCAGCGCGACGTTCTCGGCCGCGGTGAGGCTCGGGATGAGGTTGTAGTCCTGGAAGACGAAGCCCATCCGCCGCCGACGCAGCTTGGCCAGGTCGCGGGGGCCGAGGTCGGTCAGCGTGTCGCCGCCGATCGACACGGTGCCGGAGGTCGGGCGGTCGAGCCCGCCGGCGACGTTGAGCAGGGTCGACTTGCCGGAGCCGCTCGGCCCCATCACGGCGACGAGCTCACCGGGGAAGATCTCGAGGCTGACGCCGGCCAGCGCGGTGACGGCCGTCTCGCCGCTGCCGTGTACTCGGGTGACGTCGCTGAGGACGACGTGCGGTGTGGTGCTCATGAGTGCTCTCCCCCTGGGTTGGTGCTGACGACGGCCGGTTCGTGCCGGCTCTCGGTGCGGTTCGCTGTGGTTGACGGCTCAGTGGCGTGGGTGGTCGTGCTTGCCGTCGGTCCGGATGCCGGGGTCGCGGTTCGGCGGGCCAGCATCGTCTCGACATGGTCGAGCCAGCGGGCCTCGGCCTCGGTCGCGAAGATCAGGTTCTCGAGCACCAGCAGCCAGGCCAGCCCGTTGTCGCCGGCCCCGCGTGGCTCGGCGAGCGCGCCGAGGCGGGTGACGGCATCCACTGCGGCCCTGGCCTGCGCGGCGCCGGGCGGGGGCGGCAGCGCCTCGCGCTTGAGGCGGGTCAGGTCGTGGAGGTGCCGCAGCGTCGCGGTGCGCTGGGTCTGCACGACGCGCTGGACGTCGACGTCGGGGGCGGTCACGGCCAGGGCCAGCTTGATGGCCAGCTCGTCGCGCGGGGTGCTGCTGCGGTCGACCGGGGTGCTCCACCACGTGCCCAGCTCGGTGTGCCCTGCGGGGGTGAGCCGGTAGGCGATGCGACCCTCCGCATCAGGTGCTCCGGCCGTCTCGACGAGTCCGTCGCGGGCCAGCCGGTCCAGGGTCGTGTAGACCTGTCCGACGTTGAGCGGCCAGGTGCCCCCGGTGCGCGCCTCGAACTCGGTGCGCAGCTGCGCTCCGTACTTCTCGCCCTCGGCGAGCAGGGCCAACAGCCCCGACCGAACCGACATGCTGGTCCCCCTCGTCTACGCACGACATACTGAGTATGCCGGTGTCGCTAGGAGATGTATACCGAGTATCTATAGTCGGGTCAAGCATGGTCGGTGTCGAGCGGGGCAGGGGGGCGCGGTGAGCCCCCTTCAGGTCAGACCGGCCGGAGGCGCTGCCGGCTGCCGCGTCATGCTCGTCGTGTTCGTCGTGTTCGTCGTGTTCGCCGTGCTGTCGGTGCTGCTCACCCTGGGCCTGAACCTGCTGCTGCGCCGCGGTCGTTCGTCGCCGCGAAGGAGTGCCTCCCTCCCGGCATCCGGCTCAGTGCGCGAGCACCTGTGCGACGAGGGCGAGGGCGGCAGGCAGGGCCTGCACCCACAGGATCCGGCGGCTCGCGGTGACGGCTCCGTAGACGCCCGCGACGATGACGCAGGACAGGGTGAAGAGCGCGAAGGCGTAGCGGTGCGCCTCCGGGCCGACGAGCGCGAGCACCAGGCCGGCGACGAGGAACCCGTTGTAGAGTCCCTGGTTGGCGGCGAGCACCTTGGTCTGGGTGGCCAGCTCGCGGCTGGTGCCGAAGGCGGCGCGCCCGCGGGGGGTGTCCCAGAGGAACATCTCGAGCACGACGATGTAGACGTGGATGAGCGCCACGAGGGCGGTGAGGACCGTGGCGATCGCTGTCATCCCCGATGTCTACCGCACCGAGCACCCGCGGCGTCAGGATGTGAGCCCGTCCGAACCGGCGCGGTGTGGAGGCGCGCACGGTGAGCTCCCTCAAGAGAGGTGCGCGCGGTGGGCTCCCTCAACAGAGGTGCGCGCAGGGAGGTCCGGATGCTCCACGTGGTGAGCCAGGCCGGCAGACGCGCACCACGCGGGTCATCTCGGGGTTGGTCCGGGTTGGCTCATGTCGTGGGGCAACCATGGGTTTGGTGCGCGATGGCTCTTCGGGCGGGTCATCTCGGGGTTGGTCCGGGTTGGCCCACCTGATGAAGCATCCGGACCTGTCGGGACGGGGCACTCCCGCGGCCGTCTATTCGCCCGGGGTCGGGCGCCGAATCCGCGCGCCCCGAGCTAGCTCAGCCGGTGACGAGCAGGATCTTCCCGACGTGCCCGCTCGCCTCCAGCTCGAGGTGGGCCGCCGCGGCATCCGCCAGCGGGTGCCGCGAGTGCACGACCGGCTGGACGCGCCCGGCCGCGATGAGCGGCCACACGTGCTCGCGCACGGCCGCCACGATCGTCGCCTTCTCGCCAGCCGGCCGGGCACGTAGCGACGTCGCGATGACGGCTCCGCGCTTGCTGAGCAGGGCCGCGATGTCGAGCTCGCCGCGGGTGCCCCCCTGCATGCCGATGATTACGAGCCGACCACTCGTGGCCAGCGCAGAAACGTTGCGGGACAAGTACTTCGCGCCGACGATGTCGAGGATGACGTCCGCGCCCACCCCGTCGGTCGCCTGCAGGACGCGCTCGACGAAGTCGTCCTCGCGGTAGTTGACGAGCACCTCGGCGCCCAGCTCGCGGCAGGCCTCCAGCTTCGCCTCGGACCCGGCGGTCACGATGACGTGCGCCCCGACCTGGCGGGCCAGCTGGATCGCCATCGTGCCGATGCCTGACGACCCGCCGTGCACGAGCAGCGTCTCGCCGGGCTGCAGGTTGGCGATGAGGAAGACGTTCGACCACACCGTGCAGACGACCTCGGGCAGGGCCGCCGCGTCAACGAGCGAGACGCCCTCCGGCACGGGCAACAGCTGCCCGGCCGGCACCCGCACGTACTCGGCGTAGCCCCCGCCCGCGAGCAGGGCGCACACCTCGTCGCCGACCGCCCAGTCCTCGACACCCTCGCCGAGCGCCTCGACGACCCCGCTCACCTCGAGCCCGGGGACCTCTGACTCCCCGGGGGGCGGCGCGTAGTGGCCCTGCCGCTGGAGCGTGTCGGCGCGGTTGACGCCCGCGGCGGCGACGCGCACGAGCACCTCTCCGGCGCGGGGGGTGGGGGTGTCGACGTCGGCGAGAACAAGCGCCTCGGGGCCGCCGAACTCGGGGAGGGTGATGGCCTTCATCCCATCACCGTATTGCGTGCCGCCGCCTGCCGCCGCCTGCCGCCGCCTGCCGCCGCCTGCCGCCGCCTGCCGACACCGCCGCCGCGTACTGCCGCGTGCCGCCGTCTGCCGGCACCCCGCCTCCCACGCCCCTCCCGGCGGGAGATCAGTGCGCAGGCCGACCCAGCCGAGCGCTCAAGGTCCTCGCGGCGCGCGCCACCGCCGTCACCAGGGCGGCGGCCGTGTCGTCGTCGACGTCCGCCTGCGGGTACGTGACGGCCACCCCCGCCACCGGGTAGTCGTTGTGGTCGAGCACCGCCACGGCGACCGATCCCAGGCCCGGGGTGACCAGCCCGTCCTCGACCGCGTGGCCGCGCTGGCGCACCCGCTGCAGCTGCGAGCGCAGCTGCGTGGTGGACGTCGGCCCGCGGTCGTCGCGCTGCACCAGAGCCGTGCGGTCGGGATAGAGCGCGCGCACCTGCGCAGCCGGCAGGGCGGCGAGCATCGCCAGTCCGGATGCCGTGAGCACCGCCGGGAGCCGCACCCCCACGTCCGTCACAAGCAACGGACGGCCCGGCGCGCGGTCCTCGATGACGTAGAGCACGTCGCGCCCGTGCAACACGGCGAGGTGCGCGTTGTGGCCGGTCTCGTCGACCAGCCGGCCCATCGCGCCACGGGCCATCCGCTGCAGCGGTGCCTGCCGCTGGTAGGCCGACCCCAGCTCGTACGCCGCCAGGCCCAGGCCGTACCTGCGCTCCTCGGGCAGGTGCCGCACGTAGCCGCGGTCGACCAGCACCGAGAGCAGGTGGTAGACGCTGGAGCGGGGCAGGCCTAGGTCGCGCGCGATCGCGGCGGCGGGCACCGGCTCGCCCCGGCGGGCGATGAGCGCGAGCACGTCGAGGGCCTGACCGGCGGCGGGGGCGTTGGCCACGATCAGCCCACCCAGCGGTATCGACGCTCGGGGCGGCCGGTCGACCCGTAGCGCAGCCGCACGTCGGCCGAGCCCGTGGTCACGAAGTGCTCGAGGTAGCGGCGAGCGCTGACCCGCGACAGCCCCACCAGCTCGGCGACCTCGGTCGCCGACAGCGTGCCGTCGGCCGAGCGCAGCGCGTCCTGGGCGAGCAGGGCCGTCTCGGCGCTCATCCCCTTGGGCAGCGCGACCGTGGCACCGGACGCCCCGGCCGCCCGGACGAACACCCGGTCGACGTCATCCTGGCCGTGCACCTTGGTGCGGTCGAGGAGCCGCCGCCGCTCGGCATACCGCTCCAACCGCTCCTCGAGGTCGGCGAAACCGAACGGCTTGAGCACGTAGTCGGCCACCCCCAGCCGCACGGCCGCGCGCACCGCGTCGCCCTCCTTGGCGGCCGTGATGACGATGGCGTCGCACGGCTGGGGGAGGGTGCGCAGGTCGGCGAGCAGTTCGAGCCCGAACCGGTCGGGCAGGTACAGGTCGAGCAGGAGCAGGTCGGGGTGCAGCGCGGCGACGGCTTCGGCGGCCGCCGCCCCCGAGTGCGCGACGCCGACCACCTCGAACCCGTCGACCCGCTCGACGAAGCCGACGTGGATGCGGGCCACCATGAAGTCGTCGTCGACCACCAGCACTCGGATCACGAGAACGACTCCGCGGCAACTGTTTCGGCGAGGTTGGCGACACCGAGTCGGGCGACGAACGACATCACGCCATCGTCGCGCTCGACCTGGATCTCACCGCCGCGCCGGCGGCACACGAGGCGGGTGAGGGCGAGGCCCACGCCGTGCTCCATCGGGTCGACCCGCTTGGAGGTGACGCCGTGCTCGAAGACGGTGGGCACCAGCTCGTCCGGGATGCCGGGGCCCGAGTCGGACACCACGATCTCGACCGTGCTCGCGTCCTGGCGGATCCGCGCCCTCACCCACGGCGTGGATGCCGTGCCGCGCGGCGCGTGCTCGAGCGCGTTGTCGACGAGGTTGCCGAGCACGGTGGCGACGTCGGCGGCATCCCCGGGCTGGAGGCGCTCCAGGGTCGTCTCGTCGCTGATCGTCAGCTCGACGCGGCGCTCGTTGGCCGTGGCGACCTTGGCCATCAGCAGGGCCGCGATCGTGGGGTCGCGCACCAGGGTGTTCACCGTGAGGTCGAGGGCGTCGCGGCGCTCGCTGAGGGCGTCGACGTAACGCACCACCTCGTCATGCTCACCGATCTGGATCAGGCCGCTGATGGTGTGCAGCTGGTTCGCGAACTCGTGAGCCTGGGCACGCAGCACGTGCGCCGTCGAGCGGAACGAGCCGATCTCCTGCTCGAGGTCGGCCAGCGCGGTGCGGTCGCGCATCGTCGTCACGGTGCCGAGCACCCGGTCGCCGCTGACCACGCGCATCGTGCTCATCACCAGCACCCGGCCGCGCCGGATGACGACCTCGTCGCGGGCGGCGGTGACGTGGTCATCGGCCTCGACGCCTTCCGGGTCCCGGGGCAGCACGTTCTCGCCGACGAGCACCTCGCGCAGCCGGCCCTCGAAGCGCAGGTCGGCGATCGAGGTGCCGATGGCGTGCTCGGGCAGGTCGAGCAGCTGGCGGGCCACCTCGTTGACCAGCGTGATGCGGTGCTGCGGGTCGAGCGCGATGACGCCCTCCGCGATGCCGCGCAGCATCGCCTCCCGGTGCTCGGCGAGGCCGGCGATCTCGCGCGGCTCCATCCCGCGGGTCTGGCGCTTGATCCGGCGCGAGAGCAGCCACGACCCGCCGAGCCCGACGGCCAGCGCGATGCCGAGGTAGGTGAACAGGTAGGAGGAAGTGCCCTGCAGCCGCTCCCACGTCGAGGGGACGCGCTCGGCGACCATCACGGTGCCGAGGTGCGCGCCCACGGCATCCCGCGACTCGCCGAGCACGGGCACCTGCGAGACCAGGTGGTCGACGCCGTCGATGCCGAGGGTGCCCGACCAGCTCGCGCCGGTCTCGACTCGCGGGCTGCCCAGGGCCAGCCGACCGCCCTCGATCGACGGGTCGGTCGAGACGCGCACGTCGAGGTCGGTCTCGGCGAAGCTCACCGACGTGACGCCGGTCGAGGTGACCAGGCTCTGCGCCAGGGTGGCCAGGCCGGTGCGGGTCTCGGGCTCGGCGAGGCTGGCGCGCACCAGCGGGCTGACGGCGATCTGCTCCGCGAGCCCGGCGACCCGGCGGCCCTCGACGCGCTCGAAGGTGGCGCCGGACTGCGCGAGCGATACCCCCGCGACGGCCACCAGGACGACGACGATGATCCCCAGCTGGAGGGTGAACAGCTGCCCTGCCAGCGTCGGGCGTCGTCGCCTGCGCGTGACCACTATGAACTCAACCTTCTCTGCTGACAGAAGCGCGACAGTAGCCCACCGCCGCACCCACGATTCTCGCGTTGCCCTTCCCCACATGAAAGTGATCTCAACGATGAGACTCCACCGCATCGCCCTCGGCGCCGTCGTCGCGGCCAGCCTCGCCCTCACCGGGTGCGGGGCCACGAAGGACTCGGCATCCGGCGACTCGTCCGCCAGCGCGGGAGGCGCTGCCGCGCCCGCGAACGGCTTGCAGTACATGGTGCCCAACGCCCCCGGCGGTGGGTACGACACGACCGCACGAGCTGCCGCGCAGGTGATGGAGAAGGAGGGCATCACCGGCACGGTGCAGGTCTTCAACCTCCCCGGCGCGGGTGGCACCGTCGGCCTGCAGCGCGTCGTGAACGAGAAGGGCAACGGCAAGCTGGCCATGCAGATGGGCCTGGGCGTCGTCGGCGCCGCCTACACGCAGAAGTCCAAGGCGTCGCTGAGCGACACCACCCCGATCGCCAAGCTCATCGAGGAGGCCGGCGCGATCGTCGTGCCCAAGGACTCCCCGTACACCGACATCAACCAGCTGGTCGCGGCGTGGAAGAAGGACCCGAAGCGTCTCTCGGTCGGCGGCGGGTCCTCGCCGGGCGGCCCCGACCACCTGCTGCCGATGCAGCTCGCCCAGGCGGTCGGCATCGACCCCAAGACCGTCAGCTACGTGTCGTACGACGGCGGCGGCGAGCTCCTCCCCGCGCTGCTCGGCAACAAGATCGCCTTCGGCGCCTCGGGCTTCGGTGAGTTCCTCGGGCAGGTCCAGGCCGGGGACATCCGCGTCCTCGCCGTGACCAGCCCGCAGCGGGTCGAGGCGCTCAAGGACGTGCCGACCCTGAAGGAGAAGGGCATCGACCTCGAGTTCGCCAACTGGCGCGGTGTCGTGGCTCCCCCCGGACTGTCCGAGAAGGACAAGCAGGTCTGGATCGACGCCTTCACCAAGATGCACGAGTCGGCGTCGTGGAAGGCCCAGCTCGAGGAGAAGGGTTGGGTCGACGCCTTCGCCACCGGTGACGAGTTCGGCTCGTTCCTCAAGGAGCAGGACACCACGGTGGCCCAGCTCCTGACGACCCTCGGCCTGGCATGACCGCCGAGACCACCACGGCTCCGGCTCCGGCTCCTGGCCGGGTCAGGGACCGCGCGCAGTACGGCCTGTGCGCGGCCCTGGCCCTGGCCGGGCTGGTCGTCATCTGGGACGCCACCCGGATCGGCGCCGCCACGAGCAGCAACGACCCGGTCGGCCCGAAGGCGCTGCCCTTCGTCATCGGCGCGGCACTGATCGTGGTGTCGGCCCTGTATGCCCTGGACGTCTCGCGCGGCGGGGTCGGTGAGCAGGAGGCCGGCGAGGACGTCGAGCTCGGCCACGCCGCCGACCGGAGGACGGTCGGCATGCTCGCCGGCGCGTTCCTGCTCAACGCGCTGCTCATCGAGCGGCTCGGCTGGGTGATCAGCGGTGCACTGCTGTTCGCCATGGCGTCCTTCGCGCTCGGCAACCGCCACCACGTGCGCGGGCTCGCCATCGGCATCGCCCTGAGCCTCATCACGTTCTACGGCTTCGCGATCGGACTCGGCGTCAACCTGCCGGCCGGCATCCTGCAGGGAATCCTTTGATGGACAACGCCTCCGCACTCCTCGGCGGCTTCGCCGACGTGATCACGCCGATGAACCTCCTCTTCGCGCTGCTGGGGGTCATCGTGGGCACGGCCGTCGGGGTGCTCCCCGGTATCGGACCGGCCATGACGGTGGCACTCCTGCTGCCGATCACCTACGGGCTGCCCGTCGAGAAGTCGCTCATCCTCTTCGGCGGCATCTTCTACGGAGGGATGTACGGCGGGTCGACAACGTCGATCCTGCTCAACACCCCCGGCGAGTCCGCGTCGGTCGTCACCGCGCTCGAGGGCAACAAGATGGCCAAGACCGGGCGGGCCGCCCAGGCGCTCGCCACCTCGGCGATCGGGTCGTTCATCGCCGGCACGATCGGCACGATGCTCATCGTGCTCGTGATGCCGCAGGTCGTGAAGTTCGCGATCTCGCTCGGCTCACCCGAGTTCCTCGCAATCATCCTGGTCGCCTTCGTCGGCACCGCGGCGATCCTGGGCTCTTCGCGGGTGCGTGGCTTCGCGGCCCTGCTCATCGGGCTCAGCCTGGGCCTGGTCGGCACCGACTTCGTCACCGGCCAGCAGCGGCTGACCTTCGGCAGCCCGTTCCTCGCCGACAACATCGACGTCGTCGTCGTCGCGGTCGGCATCTTCGCCGTCGGGGAGGCGCTGTGGGTGGCAGCCCACCTGCGGCGCCGGGCGGCGACCGTCATCCCGGTCGGCCGGCCGTGGCTGTCGAAGGCCGACTGGGGCCGGTCGTGGAAGCCCTGGCTGCGCGGCACCGCGCTCGGCTTCCCCTTCGGCGCCATCCCCGCCGGCGGTGCGGAGATCCCGACCTTCCTGAGCTACCTCACCGAGCGCAAGCTGTCCAAGCACCCGGAGGAGTTCGGCAAGGGTGCCATCGAGGGCGTCGCGGGGCCGGAGGCGGCCAACAACGCGTCCGCAGCCGGCACGATGGTCCCGCTGCTCGCACTCGGCCTGCCGACCAACGCCACCGCCGCGATCATCCTCGCGGCCCTGATGAGCTACGGCATCGAGCCCGGCCCGCTGCTGCTCACCAAGGAGCCCGACCTGGTCTGGATGCTCATCGCCAGCCTGTTCATCGGCAACTTCTTCCTGCTGGTGCTCAACCTGCCGCTGGCGCCCACCTGGGCCAAGCTGCTGCGCATCCCGCGCCCCTACCTCTACGCGGGGATCCTCTTCTTCGCGTCGATGGGCGCGTATGCCGTGCAGGGGCAGCCGTTCGACCTGTACCTGCTGCTGGCCCTGGGGCTGCTGGGGTTCGCGATGCGGCGCTTCGGGTTGCCGGTCCTTCCGCTGATCGTCGGCACCATCCTGGGGCCGTTGTTCGAGCGGCACCTGCGGCGTTCGCTGCAGGGAACCGGAGGTGACGCGTCGGGGTTGATCGGCGGACCGGTCGCCTGGGTCTGCTACGGCGTCGTGGTCGTCGTGCTGCTCTGGCCGCTCGTGGCCCGGTTGCGCCGGGTCCTCGACCGCGGGACCGGTGACGACGGTGGTCGCGGTGGCAGTGCTGCCGGCGGCCCGGACGGACCGCAGGACTCCGCCGTCGGCGCCACTGGTCCGGATGGCGCCCAGCTCGCCGGACGCTTCGACGACGCCGAGCGCGACCGAGCCTTCGACGACGCCGAACGCGCGTCGGTCGGCTGGGCGAGCGACCGCGATACGCCCTCGGCCGCCGGCCGGGGCGCGACCTGCCCCTCCAGAAAGGACTCCGAGTCATGACCGTTCTCGTCGGCTACGTCCCCACTGCGCTGGGGGAGGCCACCCTGCGCGCCGGGGTGGAGGAGTCCCGCCGTCGCTCCGAGCGCCTGCTGGTCGTCAACATGTCGCGCGACGACGTGCTGGTCGACGCGCACCGCGCCGCCGGCGACGACCTGGAGCGGGTCGAACGCGACGTCACCGAGCTCGGCGTCGACGTCGAGGTGGTGCGCATCGAGCAGGGCACGGACCCCGCCGACGCCCTGGTCCGGGTTGCCGAGGAGCGGGACGCCTCGGTGGTCGTCATCGGGCTGCGCCACCGCACCCCGGTGGGGAAGCTGATCATGGGGTCGGCCGCCCAGCGGATCCTGCTCGACGCCCGCTGCCCGGTGCTCGCCGTCAAGGAGCACACCGCGTGAGCGTCGCCTCCACCGCCGACCTGTGGGACGAGCACGGCGAGGCGCTGCAGTCCTGTTCGGTGCAGCTGCGGCACTTCGGCGGCCGCACCTCGTTCAGCGGGGTCGTCAGCGCCGTGCTGTGCCACCGCGACAACGCCCTGGTCAAGGCCGCCCTCGCCGAGCCCGCGGAGGGGCGGGTGCTCGTCGTCGACGGGGGCGGCTCACTGGAGTCGGCGCTGATGGGTGACCTCGTCGCGGCCTCCGCGGTGGCGCAGGGCTGGGCCGGCGTCGTCATCCACGGCGCGGTGCGCGACGTCGCCGCCCTGCGCGAGCTGCCGGTGGGTGCCCTGGCGCTGGGGTCGAACCCGCGCAAGAGCGCCAAGAGCGGGGTGGGCGAGCGAGACGTGCCGGTCGCCTTCGGCGGGGTCGAGTTCGTGCCCGGGCAGCGGCTCTGGGCCGACGAGGACGGCATCGTCACCACCCGCCCCTGACCGCTCCGATCCTCTTCGCCGCGAGTGCGGAAGTGGTCGCCTTGGCAACCACGTCCGCACTCAAGGCCGGTCTGGTAGGTCCGCGTCGAGGCGGGTGAGGATGCGGCGCAGCGTCGCCCGGTCGCGCTCGGAGAGCTGCGCGAAGTAGGTGCGCGAGTCGGCCCGCCGGGCGGCGTCGATCTCGTCGACCAGGCCCCGGCCGGATGCCGTGAGCGTCACCACCGTGGCCCTCCGGTCGGTGGGGTCGGGCGTCCGCTGGACGAGCCCGCGCTCCTCGAGGGCGTCGATGACGTCGGTGACCGAGCGCGGCGCGACGCGCAGGTGGCCGGCGAGCTCCCCGGGGCGGATCCGTTCATGCCGCGCCACCACCCGCAAGGCCCGAGCCTGGTGCGGTGCCAGGGCCCAGGGCGCGGTCACCTCGGCCCCGCGCTGGCGCAGGCTGCGGGCCACCCGCATCACGAGGTCACCCAGGTCGGCCTCGGAAGGGACTTCGGGGCGGGGGGTCCTCACGCGGGAATGCTAGCGCGGATTGCTGCGTTGGGCTCATTGTGAGGTAACCTCACCAAAGATTTCCGACTCCCGGCCCCGACCTCGAGAGGAGGGGTGCGCATGACAGCCACCCTCACCCGGCCACGTTCCCCCCGTCCATCCACCCATCCCGCCGCCGCCCCTGCGGGAACATCCGCGCTCGCGACCCCCGCCGGCGCACCCGACCCCACGGCATCCTCCGGCGGTGGCCGGGGTGGCGGTGGCCGGGGCGGCGGTCGAGGCGGCGCCATGCGCGTCGACCCGCGCGACCGCGCCCAGCTCGCCGAGACGCCCGTGCCCCTGTCGCGGGTGCTCGCCCTCTTCCGCCCGCACCGCGGCCGAGTTGCCGTCGTGGTCGCCATCATCGTCGCGACCAGCGTCGTTGCACTGGCCCAGCCTTTCCTCGTCCGCGAGGTCGTGGACGTCGCTCTGCCGCAACAGGACTCGCGGCTCCTTCTACTCACCGTCGGCGCGATGGTCGCTGTGGCCGTCGTGACGCAGCTGCTCGGCGTCGTGCAGACCTGGCTGTCCACCCACGTGGGCCAGCGGGTGATGCACGAGCTGCGCACCTCGGTCTTCGCGCACCTGCAGCGCCAGTCGCTCGGCTTCTTCACCCGCACGCGCGGCGGCGAGGTGCAGTCGCGCCTGACCAACGACGTCAACGGGATGCAGGGCGTGGTCACCTCCACCGCGACCTCCATCGCCTCGAACCTGACCACTGCCGTCGCCACCACCGCCGCGATGGTCGCGCTGTCCTGGCGCCTCTCGCTGCTCTCGCTGCTCGTCATCCCGCCGGCCTTGTGGCTGACCCGCAAGGTCGCGCTGCTGCGCCGCGCCGTCACTGCCGCCCAGCAGCGGCACCTGGCCGAGCTCAACTCCCAGATCGAGGAGGGCCTGTCCGTCAGCGGCGTCCGGCTCGCCAAGACCCTCGGCACCTCCGCCCGCACCGCTGAGAAGTTCGGCGCCACCTCGCACGAGCTGGTCGACCTCGAGCTGCGCTCGCAGCTGGCCGGGCGCTGGCGGATGGCGACGATGCAGATCGTCTTCGCCGTCATCCCCGCGCTGGTCTACCTCGCGGCCGGGCTGCCCGCGACTGCCGGTGGGATGACGATCGGCACCCTCGTGGCCTTCACCGCCCTGCAGGCCGGCATCTTCCGGCCGCTCATGGGCCTGCTCAACGTCGGCGCCCAGTGGGTGGCCTCGATGGCGCTGTTCTCCCGGGTGTTCGAGTATCTCGACCTGGTGCCCGACGTCCCCGCGCCGGCGCACCCGGTGGCGCTCGACCCGGCATCCGTGCGCGGTGACGTGCGCATCGAGGGCGCGACGCTGCGCTACCCCGGGTCCGACCGGGATGCCGTCGCCGACCTCACGCTGTCGGTGCCGGCAGGCTCCACGCTGGCCCTGGTCGGGCCGACCGGCTCGGGCAAGTCGACCGTCGCCGGGCTGCTCGCGCGGCTGCACGACCCGGACACGGGGCGGGTGACCGTCGACGGCATCGACGTGCGCGACCTCGATCCCGATGTGCTGGCCTCGGTCGTCGGCGTGGTGTCGCAGGAGAGCTACCTGGTGCACGCCTCGGTGCGCGACAACCTGCTGCTCGCCCGGCCCTCCGCCACCGAGGGCGAGCTGTGGGCGGCGCTGGCCGCGGCCCAGGTCGCCGACCTGGTGGCGTCCCTGCCCGACGGGCTCGAGACGGTCGTGGGCGCTCGCGGGCACCGGTTCTCCGGTGGCGAGCAGCAGCGGCTGGCGGTGGCGCGCACCATCCTGCGTGACCCGCCGGTGCTGGTGCTCGACGAGGCCACGTCGGCGCTCGACACCACCACCGAGCGGGCCCTGCAGCGGGCGCTCGACGAGCTGGCTCGCGGTCGCACGACCATCACGATCGCGCACCGGCTGTCGACCGTGCGGGATGCCGACCGGATCGCCGTGCTCGACGGTGGTCGGCTCGTGGAGTCGGGCGCGCACGACGAGCTCGTGGCCGCCGATGGGCGGTACGCCGCCCTCGTGGCCGCGACCGAGCGAACCGAGCCCGCCCGCGCCGCCTGACGGTCTCGACCCACCACGCGTTTAGGACAACTTCGACCAATAGGTCGATCTTGTCCCAGGTCGACTGCTCCGGTGTGGGGCAACTTCGACCTATTGGTCGATCTTGTCCCAGGTCGACTGCTCCGGTGTG
>Ga0302299_10000806_pt1 | contig 18107 bp, 12 predicted proteins | sample III_Fen_N3_4_FD_198795 | JGI IMG/M metagenome (GOLD analysis project Ga0302299, IMG submission 198795) | Peat permafrost microbial communities from Stordalen Mire near Abisko, Sweden - III_Fen_N3_4 | ecosystem: Environmental > Terrestrial > Soil > Wetlands > Permafrost | place: Sweden: Abisko... | reverse complement strand
ACGGCGTTGGTGAACGTAGCGCCGTCCTCGGTGCCCGCGGGGATCCCGGTGGTCACCGTGATCGGCGGGAAGCTCGCGTTGGCCGCGAGCGTGTCACCGGTGTTCGTGCGGGTGCACACGATCCGGGTGAGGGACCCGCTGCAGGTCCATCCGGGGCCGGCAGCGGTCGCGGACGAGATCCCGGACGGCAGGTCGTCGACGACCCGGAACGGCCCCGTCGCCGGGTCCGTGCCGTGGTTGGTGACGACCACCGACCAGGCGAGGGGCTGTCCGGGCACCGCGTTGCCGGTGTGGCTCTTGTCGACCGAGACGTCGGCCGAGCCGATGAACACCGTCGAGCTCACCTGCGGATCGGCGTAGGGGCCGTCGGCGTTCCCGGTGGCCCCCGTGAGGTCGGCCGCGTGGACCTCGAACGTGTTCGTGTGAGGCACCGACGAGCCGACCCCCGGATCGCCGACGACCGCCGGTTGCGGGGTGGCGGAGTAGGTGATGACGACGTTCTGTCCTGTCCGCAGGTCGAACAGGACGGGCAGGCTGAGCGTCTGGACGTCCCCGGTGGTCACCACATCGGGCTCGACCTGGACGGCCGGGCCGCCGGCGACGCTGACCATGGCGCTACCGGGGTCGTAGGTCCAGTTCGGCGGCAGCGTGTCGGTGCCGCCGATCTCATGGGCAGTCGCGTCGCCGTCGCTGGTGATCGTCAGGGTGAACGACTTCGACTCACCGAGGTACGCCGGCCCGGCGCTGGCCCGCTTGGCCAGCGAGAGGTGCGGGAAGGCAGGCGTGATGGTGGCCGGGTCGGAGGGCCCGACGTAGGACCGCCCGCCGCTCTCCAGGCTCTCGTAGTGGGTGACCTGCACCGTGTTGGTGAGCGCGGCCGAGGTCAGAGACGAGCTCTCCGCCAGGGTGGCCTGATAGGTCACCGACGTCGTGGAGCCGGGTCGTCGCGGTCCCGGGACGGTCCACGTGATGGTGCCGCCGCCATCCGGTCCGGTGCCCGTCAGCTGGCCGGCGTCGCTGACCGAGTCGGGGTCCACGACCACGCCCACCGGGATCGTGTCGACCAGGGTGATGTTGAACGCGTCGCTGGTGTTGGGGCCGGCCAGGTTGGTCAGGTCGACGTTGTAGGTGAACGTCTCACCCGGGGCCGGCCGGACGGGGTCGACGTTCTTGTCCACGCTCAGCACCGGCTCGATGATCGTGACGCTCGCGCTGGCATCGACCGAGCGCTGGTCGAACGGACCTTTGACCGTGGTGGGCGACGTCCCGGGAACCAGGTCCCAGGCCGCGTGGGCGGTGTTGGTGACCACGTCACCGCGGTGCAGTGACGGCAGGTCGGCGACGACCGCCGAGTAGGTGATCGTCACCAACCGGGGGCTCGGGTCGGCGAGGGCGTCGCCGAACGTCCAGCCGATCGTCGTACCGCTGCCGGGGCCGGGGGCCGGGTCCAGCGGGGTCGGGTCGACCGCGCACGTGCCGGGACCCAGCACGTCGCAGGTGACCGACTCGAGCCGGACGGAGTCGGCGTCGATCCCGGCCGGTAGCTGGTCGATGATCGAGGCGTTGTAGAAGTTCACGTTCGGGTTCACGCGCACCTGGATCGACCAGCTGCCGCGCTCGCCGATGGTCAGGTGGTCGGGGTCCGCGATCTTGGTGATCGTGCCCGAGCCGACGGTGATCGTGTTGCTGTCGGAGGACGTGACCACGCGCTCGAGCGGGTTGTTCGGGGCCAGCGGATCGGTCTTGCCGTCGTTGAGGGAGCTGCCCGTCGCCGTCGCGGTGTTGGTGTACTGCTGGCCACCAGCAGCAGCCGGCGAGACCGTCGCGGTGTAGCGAAGGATCTGGGCGGAGGTCGAGCTGTCGGGCAGGTTCCACGCGATCCGCGTCGTGCCGGCGGCACAGCCGTTGCTGCCGGTGCCGGCCACGGCGGTCGCCGTCCCGGGATGGGGATCGAGGAACCCGCCGAACGTCAGGCCGCTCGGCAGGCAGTCGACGACCCAGACGTCGTGGGCCGGCGGCCGTCCGGTGGTCCCGACCAGCCGCAGGCTGTAGGTGACCTGCTGGCCTGCCTCGACGACGTTGTCGGGGTCGTCGTCGCCCTTCGTCAGCGTGATCTGCGGAGCGACGACCGTGACCGTCGAGCTGTCGCTGACGCTGGGGAGGTCGGTGCCGAGCCCGAGCGCCGACCGACTGTCGAAGCGCGACGTGTTGACGCGTGGAACCCCGTGGGCGTTGCTGGCCAGGGTGCTCACCCGGGCGCGGATGCGGACCTCGAACAGGTGGGGGTTGTCGTCGTTGTTGGCGTAGCTCGGGGGGAAGCGGAGGGTGCCGTTGGCGGGATCGAGCGTGAACCCGGCAGGGAGGGGGTCCGTCGCCGGGGAGGTGTTGCCGGCGGAGAACGTCGCGCTCGAGGACAGGTAGGTGAGGCCGAGGGGCATCGGGTCGCTGAGCACGCCGTGGAAGACCGACGTGTGGGCCGGCACCCGGAGCTGGAGGGTGTAGGTCAGCGTCTCGCCGACCACGGCTTGGTTGGGTCCGTTGTTCTGCTCGGTGATGTCGGTGAGGTTGCTCTTGTCGAGCGAGACACTCGGCGTGTGCACCTCGGAGTCGTCCGACGCGCGCGGCACGTCCCAGTCGAGCGGGTCGGTGGAGGTGTCGACGTTGGCACGAGGCAGGTGCTCGGCCGTGACTCCCGGTCGGTTGGTGGCGGTCTCGTAGGACCGCACCGACGCAGTGTTCGGGAACGAGGTGTTCACGCTCGTGTCGGCCGGGATGGTCATCGCGTAGGTCAGGGTGCGGGAGGCACCGGCCGCCAGCGCGGGGCCAGCCGGCAGCTGCCAGCGGATGGCGCTGTGGGTGCCGTTGCCGGAGAACGTCGGCTGCCCGGCGTCCCCCGGGTCGGTACACGCACCGTTGTTGCTGATCGCCGAGATGTCCGTGCAGACGATCCCGAGCGGGAGCACGTCCCACACGTCCGGTGACAGCACGCCGACGGCGTTGTCGTCGCCCGCGGACCCGTCGTTGTGCAGGTCGACCCGGATGGTGACGGTGTCGCCCGCGCGGACCTGGACGTTGTCGGTGTCCGGCGGGTTGGCCGGGCCGCCGTTGACGTCGGCGACCCCCTTGACGATCGAGACCGGCGGCGGTGCGGCGATGCGGACGTCGACGGAGTCGCGCTGCGAGACGGTGCCGCTCGACGTGGTGTAGGTCAACTTCGCGAGGTTCGAGGTCACGTCGGGCGCCGGCCCTGCAGCCGGGTCGCCGACGATGGCCGAGAGCACCACGTCGAAGGTGGCTCCCTTGGGCACGTAGCGGAACGCGGGCTTGGTGCGGGTGTCTCCCAGCAGGAAGAGCGGGTTGCCGGTCGACTCGTCGACGGTGAAGTCGGTGTCGTTGGCGATCGTGGCGGTCGCCGACCCGGGCTCGTAGGTGAGGCCCGGCGGGAGGAAGTCCTTGACGTTGGCGTTGCGGGTGGCCACGTCGGTGGGGAACTGCACCCGGATCTTGAAGCAGACCCGGTCTCCTTCGCTGAACGTGCCCTGGGCCGGGGTGGGGTCGTGGAGGTAGCCGTCGCCGGTCGTGCCGCACGTCATCGGGGTCGTCTGCGGGAGGAGCGTCTTCTGCAACGCCGGGCCGCCGGCTGTCAGCGTGGCCGACGAGGTGTCTCCCACGGTGAGCGAGCCCGTCGGTGGGGGCGGGTTCACACCGGGCGCCGGGACGGTGGTCCCGGTCAGGCGCGCGGTGTTGGTGAAGGAGTCGCCCGACGACGTCGGGTCGCCGGCGACGTCGCCACCGGTGAACGTCGTACGCATGCGGGCGAAGTAGCGGATCTGCGTGCTGCCGTCGGCGTCCAGGGCCACCGGCGAGAAGGTCACGTCGAACGAGCCGTCGGGGTTCTGGACGACAGCGGTGATCGTGGCGTTGTCGGGAGCGAACGCGGCGGACGGGTCACAGTCGGCGGGCGCGCCGGTGACGTGGTTGTTCACGTCGTCGAGAGGACACAGGCCGTTGGGGAGGTGGTCGGTGACCACGATGTCGGAGGCGTCGACGTACTCACTGGTGTCGATGGCCAGGGTGTAGCCCTGGACGCCGCCCTGCACGAACGAGCCGGAGTCGCTGGTCTTGCGCATCCGCACGTCCTCGGCGGTGACGGTCTCGGTGTCACTCGCACTGACCTGCGTGCCCGTCCCGGGTGCGACCGGCCCCGTGTAGTCACCGGTGACGGTCGCGTGGTTGGTGAGGGACTGCTCGGTCGCCGTCTCACGCGTGGACGGACCGTTGTTGTTGTCCAGGTTGGCGGCCTGGCGCAGGCTCGCCGGGGTAGGGGTGGGCCCGTTCCAGGTGGTGGTGTTCGCCCGCTGCGGGATGCCGGCGGCGTAGCGGATCGTCACCACCTGGTCGGGGGCGAGGTCACCCAGGGCCCAGACCACGCGCGTGTAGACGCCGGGCGGTACGCCGGCCGGATTGCTCACTGTGCTCACCGAGTCGGGTGTCGGGCAGCTCGACACCGGCGGCGTCGCCGTCAGCGACGGGGCCCCGGGGTACTCCGGGCCGGTGGTGGTGTGGTCGACACCGCCGCAGCCGAGGAACTCCAGCCCTGCCGGGATCAGGTCGACGACACCGGAGCCGGTGGTGTCCGCGCCGTGGTTGTTGGTCACGGTGAGCGTGTAGACCGTCGTGTGGTCGTGCACGCCACGGAGCAGCTCACCCTCAGGGCTCGGCTCGCTCTTCTGGAGGCGTACGGCGCTCACGTGCGTCGAGGCGAGGTCGGAGGCGCTCTCGGTGAAGCTGGTCGGGATCGGCTCACCGGAGCCGGTGAACTTCGGGACCTTCCGGGGGTCGGAGTTGGTGTAGACCTCCGCGTTGTTGATCGCCACGGTGCCGACCGGGTAGTCCGTGGCCGACAGGGTCGCGCTGAACGAGAGCGTGGTCGACGAGCCCGGCGCGAGGTCTGCGACGTTGGACCAGATCAGGGTCTGCTGCCCGGTGTCGGAGTCGGTGATGACCCGCGGCTCGCCGTACCCCGTGGGGGTCGTGCTGCCGCCGTCGTAGGTGACGCCCACGGGGAGCACGTCGCGGAACGTGACGTTGTACTCCGGGACCGCGTCCGGGTTGGCGCTGGGGTTGCTCGCTGTCAGCGTGTAGTCGACCGAACCCCCGACGAGGACGTCTGCCGGGGCGCTCTTGTTCAGGCTGATGCCGGGCGCAGCGAAGGACGGGGCCTGGGTGACGAGCACCAGGGACAGCGACGCGAAGACCAGCGCGCAGAGGAACCGGAACGCCCGCACCGACGAGCTCCTCCGTGGCGCACCCATAGCGCCGTCATCCGCCATCTGACCGGCCTCCCCATCGGCACGCCCGAACTCCGACAGCCCGAGGTGGAGTTGTCAGAAACTCACCGTAAACGAGATGCCCGCACGCCGGAAGAGGCCTTCGGCGGGCGTGCCACCCCGTTCGACCTCGGAAGTAATACCCCCTGGGGTAGGGACGTTCGCCTCTGGGGAGGCCGGTTTCCGGCTGCCTAGCGTGGGGGCAGATCCACCGCTAGGAGGGACCATGAGGACACTCCTCGTGCTCGGCGGAGGCACCGCCGGCACCATGGCCGCGAACCGGCTGCGGCACCGTCTCGACGCCCACGAGTGGCGCATCGTCGTGGTCGACCAGGACGACGAGCACCACTACCAGCCCGCCTACATCTTCGTCCCGTTCGGGGAGGCGACCCGCGACCAGGTCATCCGCTCCCGGCACCGCTTCCTCGCCGACGGCATCGAGCTCGTCCTCGCCGAGATCGACCGTGTCGACGCCGAGGCGAAGCAGGTCGCCCTCGTCGGCGGCCGCGAGCTGGCCTACGACTACCTGGTCATCGCCACCGGTACGACGCCGCGGCCCGACCAGACGCCCGGCATGCTCGGCCCGGAGTGGCACCGCAGCATCTTCGACTTCTACACCCTCGAGGGGGCAGAGGCCCTCGCTGACGCCCTGACGAGGTTCGACCACGGCCGACTGGTCGTGCACATCACCGAGATGCCGATCAAGTGCCCGGTGGCGCCTTTGGAGGTCACCTTCCTGGCCGAGGCGTGGCTGCGCAAGCGCGGGCTGCGCGACCGGGTCGAGGTCGTCTTCGTCACACCGCTCGACGGCGCGTTCACCAAGCCGGTCGCCTCGGAGCGGCTGGGCGCGATGCTCGACGAGCGCAAGATCCACGTGGAGCCGGACTTCATGGTCGAGCGGATCGACCAGGACCGCCACATGCTCGTGTCGTTCGACGAGCGCGAGGTGCCCTACGACCTTCTCATCACCGTCCCGCTCAACATGGGCGCGGACTACGTGGCCCGCTCCGGACTGGGCAACGAGCTGAACTACGTCCCGGTCGACAAGCACACCCTGCTCTCGACGGCGTACGACACGATCTTCGTCCTGGGCGATGCCAGCGACATCCCCACCTCGAAGGCCGGTTCGGTCGCCCATTTCGCGGTCGACGTCTTCGTCGACAACTTCCTCGAGCACGTCGAGGGGAAGCCGATGACCGGCTCGTTCGACGGGCATGCGAACTGCTTCGTGGAGTCCGGGGACGACAAGGCCGTGCTGATCGACTTCAACTACGACACCGAGCCGCTGCCCGGCAAGTACCCGCTCCCCTACGTCGGCCCCATGAGCCTCCTGAAGGAGACCCGGACCAACCACCTGGGCAAGCTCGCGTTCCGGCACATCTACTGGAACGTGCTGATGCCTGGTCGTCCCGTCCCGCTGCCCTCCCACATGTCGATGATGGGCAAGCAGGAGCCATCCGCGCCGGACCAGCCCGAGAAGGAGGCCTGAGCCATGCCCACCACGACCATCGACGGACACGAGATCCACGTCAACGAGGAAGGGTTCCTGACCGACCCCACCGAGTGGAGCGAGCCTCTCGCGAAGTCCCTCGCCGCCCAGATCGGGATCGAGCTGACCGACGAGCACTGGCAGGCGATCCGTTTCCTGCGCGAGGACTTCGCGAAGGAGGGCGAGACGCCGACGCTCCGTCGGATCAGTGTCGTCGGCGGCATCCCCACCAAGACGCTGTTCCAGCTGTTCCCCCAGAAGCCCGCCAAGAAGCTCGCGTACGTCGCGGGCCTGCCCAAGCCACACGGCTGCGTGTGAAGGAGAGAGAACCATGACTGCCACCGAGACCCAGCCGGTGGTGCCGTCCTTCGGCACCACCCAGACCGACCGCACGCTCGCGATCATCTGCTCCAAGGGCAACCTGGACATGGCCTACCCGGCCCTGATCCTGGCGAACGCCGCCCTGGGTGAAGGAGTCGAGACCCACGTGTTCTTCACGTTCTGGGGCTTCGACATGATCAACAAGAAGACGATGGGCGACCTGAAGTTCACGATGCTCGGCAACACCGCGACCCACATGCCCCAGGGGCTCGGCGGCCTGCCCGGCATGACTGCGATGGCCACCCATCAGCTCAAGAAGTCGATCGCCGACCTCGGCGTGCCCGAGGTCCCGGAGTTCCTGCAACAGATCGTCGACTCCGGCGGTCACCTGTGGGCGTGCCGGATGTCGGCCGACATGAACCACCTGACGATGGACGACCTCTACGACGAGGTCGAGGACATCATCAGCGCGTCGGACTTCATCGAGAAGACCGAGGGCGCCCAGCTGCTGTTCATCTGACGTGTGGCACGGGCCGGGTCACGTCAGCTCGTTGGCCGCCTCGATCCGGCCGGTGCGGACGGCGCCGGCGAACGCCTCGTAGTCGCGGTCGTTCTGGCGGGCGTAGTACTTCGCGAAGTCCGCGATGGCCGCGTCGAACGTGTCGAGCTTCCCGAGGTACTTCGCGATGGCGACCGGGTCGCCGGAGCGGGCGTGCGCCCGGGCCAGGGTCCAGCCGCAGGTCCTCGCGTAGAAGGTCATGCCCTCCGGCGTCATCACCTCGACGTCGACCGAGCCCTTCATGTCGCGCAGCTGCCGCCAGTAGTAGCTGCGTGAGGCGTCGGCGCCGGTGGTCCAGCCGAGGAAGATGTCGCTGGTCGCCTGCATCATGCGCTGCCCCTGCACGACCCGTTGGCCCGACTGGCGGTAGCGGCTCTTCGGCAGGTGGCTCTCCAGGACGGAACTCGTCGCCTCCTTCATCTGGAGGAACAGCGGGTCCTGCTCGTCGCGGCCCTGGAGGAGCGCGATGAACGCGCGCGTTCCGACGCTGCCGACCCCGACCACCTTGCGGGCGGCGTCGACGAACTCGAAGCGCTCGAGCAGCCGGCGGCGATCCGGGCTCAGCGTTCGGCCGTAGGCCGCGAGCTGCTGCTCGATCAGCTCTCCGGCGTCCCCGGGGAACGACGGGTAGATCGTGTGCACGTCGCGGAGCGGGACGATGAACGGCGGTTGGCTCACGATCCGGTAGCCGCCGTCGACCAGCTCGCCCAGCTTCGCCAGGGCCTGGGCACTGTCCCGCGTCCTCGCCTTCAGGGCCACTGCCTGGGCGCGCTTCTCCTGCTTCTTCAGCGCCTTCCGGTCCTTGCCCGCACCGGAGAGGTCGGTGACCGCCGCCTGCACGGACCTGAGCAGCTCGTCCTCGGACAGGTGGGCGTACCAGACATCCAGCGTCTTCATCTCCGCGAACCCCGCCATCGCCTCCCGGTAGGAGGAGGCGGCGGCCCGCGTCACGGAGCGCACGTCGTCCTTGGCGAAGCCTCGGTGACGGGCAGCGATGGTGAAGCTCGCCGCCAGCCGCTTCACGTCGTACTCGAAGGGCCCGGCCAGCGTCTCGTCGAAGTCGTTGATGTCGAAGACCAGCGACCGCTCCGCTGAGCCGTAGACGCCGAAGTTGGACAGGTGCGCGTCACCGCACAGCTGGACAGTGAGCCCCGCCGTCGGCGTCCGCCAGAGGTCTTCCGCCATGATCTTGGCCGCACCACGGTAGAAGGTGAACGGCGACGCCAGCATTCGCCCGTGCCGGACCGGGACCAGGTCGGCATCGCGGGCTTGGTTCTGCTCCTCCAGGAGCGCGACCGGGTCGGCCCGGTCCGGGGGCGGAGCCCACCCCCGATGGCTCTCGAGCGGGGTGGCGCTGCGGGCCTGTGCGCCTTGGGCCCGGCGGTCCGCGAGCCTCGGGCGCTGGACGTGTGTCGTCATGGTTCCACTCCGTGGTCAGGTCGTGACGGTCCCGAGCGGGTGTGTCGCAGATTACGCCACTTGGGCGCTGCCACGAGCGGAGGACTCAGAAGATCGCGTAGACCTTGCGGACGGTCTCGTGGATCGTCCACGAACCAGCCCAGCCCCGCGGGAACACCGCCACGTCCCCAGCGCTCATCTCCAGGGGTTCGCCGCCGTCGGGCGTGACCGTCATCCGGCCAGCGACCAGGTGGATGACCTCATGGGTCTCCAGGGTCCAGTGCGACGGACCCGGCGCGCACTCCCAGATGCCGGCGGAGGCGTCGCCGTCCTCCCAGAGGGTCACCCCGGCGGTGGCCATCTCGTGACCGGTCGCCTCCTCGAGCGGGCCCCAGTCCTCGAGCTCCGCGGACGTCGCTCCCGCGAGGTGGGGTGTCAGGACGGGGACGGTGCTCATGGTGGGTCCTCTCGGGGCTGGCGTGTCCCGAGCGTATCCGAACTGAACGGTCAGTCAATGACGCCGGGCAGGCTACGGCGCCACCGGCTCGAACGGCCGCAGCTCCTCGTGGCCGCCGTGCACCGTGACGCACGACGACTCCGGGACCTCGCGCCAGGCACCCGCCAGATCGCCGAGCGGCTCGGAGACGACCAGCCGGGCGTCGTCGGACAGGTCGTGCAGCAGCGGGTTGTCCGGGTACTGGTGGCGCAGCGTCGACATGTCGGTGCTGTGGAACAGCGACCGTGACTGCCTTGCGCTCGAGTAGCGGAACGCCCAGGTGGCGTCGCCGTCCGTGGTCGCGACGGTCATCTGGACCGGGTCCGGGATGCCGTGCTTCGCGGCGGTCGCCTCGACCAGGCCGACCGCTCGGGCGACCGCTGCTGCGGGGTCCGCCGCCAGCCCGAACGTGAGCGCCAGGAAGAACAGCATCTCCGAGTCGGTGGATCCCTCGATCTCGGAGAACAGCGTGGGGTCGACCGCCATGGCCAGATCGCGCTTCATCGTCGCGAACTGCGCCAGGACCCCGTTGTGCATCCACAGCCAGTTCGCGTGCCGGAAGGGATGGCAGTTGGTCTGCTGCACCGCGGACCCGGTCGAGGCCCGGATGTGGGCGAAGACCCGTCGCGAGTTCGCCATCGCCGACAGCTCGCGCAGGTTGCGGTCGTTCCACGCCGGCTCGGTGCTGCGGAAGATCCCCGGCGTCTCCCCCGCGCCGTACCAACCCACACCGAACCCGTCACCGTTGGTGGTGGTCGCGCCCATCGTGGAGTGCTTGCTCTGGATGACCAGCGAGTTCTTCGGCTTGAACAGCAGCTCTTCGAGGTTCACCGGGGCACCGGAGTACGCGAGCCACCGGCACATGTCAGTCGCTCCCCGTCGTGGCCGTCGCCTTCGCCAACGACCAGGTGAACTCGAGCTCGACCTCCACCTGGTCACCGTTGATCTCGACCTCGAACTCGGCCCGCACCTCGTCGGGCATGCGCAAGGTCACGGTCCCTCCGCTCCCGACCGGGAGATCGACCTCGCCACCGCGAGCGAAGCCCTTGGACAGGGCCGACAGCCAGACGGCCGCCTCTTCCCTGGACAGCACCTTCGTGCGCTCGAAGCTGACGTCCGCCATGTGCGTGCTCCTCTCGGGCCGAGCACGCGACGGCCGCACGGACGGTCTTCGTCGCCTGCCACGGGATGTGACGACAACGTATCCACGCCCCGAGGGCGCAGTCAGGGGCGAAGGTCCCTGACGCTCCCGCTCCCCCACGCCCGGGCGCGGAGGAGCGGGTACTGAGCTGCTCGACTCAGCTGCCGCCGAGGGCCTTGGCCTTGCCGGCCTGGAACTCGGCCTCGTCGATCACGCCCTTGTCCTTGAGGTCGGCCAGGCGCGCGATCTCGTCTGCCGCACCGCCGGCGCCGCCACTTCCGGCCACGTTCTGGATGTACTGGCGCTGGGCCGCGTCCATGGCCTGGGCGTCCTCGATGGAGTGCTGGCTCATCTCCTTGCCGCGGGCGATCAGGTAGACCAGGACGCCGAGGTAGGGCAGGACGATCACGAAGACGATCCACAGGGCCTTGGCCCAGCCGGACATGTCGTGACTGCGGAAGATGTCGGAGAAGACCCGGATCAGCAGCCAGATCCAGATGAAGAAGCAGAAGAACCACAGCATCGACCAGAACACCTGGCCGGTACCGAAGGTGGAAAGCGCAGTGATCGTCTGCGTTGACATGGACGTCCTTTCGTCGGGGTCGCGCCGAGTCGCCACCACTGGTGCGTGCCGCGCCCAGGGTCGGACGACGGCCCACACAGCACAATCTGCCCACTTCTCGGGCCGGACGCCAGGGCCGCTGGTCCGACCTCAGTCGGGCTGCTGATCCTTGCCAGTCAGCTCATGAGGTAGATCCTTCGTGAAGGCCAGGGAGAGGAGGGCCAGGAAGGCCGCCGCCAGGAGACCGGTCTTGAGCGCCTGCAGCTGTGCGGACTCGTAGTCGTCGACCAGCGCCTGCGTGGTCGGCTCGTCCAGCCCCGCTTCCTGCGCAGCGGCGCCGATCTGGTCGGCGGACACGAAGTCGATCCCGGACCCTGCGGCCACACCGACCTGCTCGGAGACGGAGCTGTGGATGCGCTCGTCGTGGGAGATGTTGGACACGAATGCGGACGTCAGTCCGGACAGCACGATCGCACCGAGCAGGGCGACACCCAGGGACGACCCCAGCTGCTGGCCGGTGAACTGCAGCCCGCCGGCCTCACCGCGGCCCGAGGCGTCGACCGAGGACTGCACGACGTTGCCCAGCTGGGAGGCGAGCAGGCCCATCCCGACCCCGAGCACCGCCATCGACCAGGCGAAGCTCGAGTTGTCCAGCTCCGGCTCGATGGTGGCCAGGAGCATGAGGGCAGCGACCATCGACAACAGCAGGCCGGACCGCACGATCGAGCGGACGGGGAAGCGGGCGGACAGCCGGGACCCCGCGGCCGAGGCCAGGAACATGGCGATGGACACCGGGAGCATCCTGACGCCCGTCTCCAGAGCGTCGAGCCCGATCACCAGCTGCAGGTAGAGCGGGATCGTGAAGAAGACACCCATCAGGATCAAGTTCTGGCTGAACAGCCCGATCAGGCCGGCGCGCAGCGAGGCGATCTTCAGCAGCGCCAGGTGCACCAGCGGGTCTCGGCCATTGCTCTCCCGGCAACCCTGCCACGCCGTGAAAGCCCACAGCAGGACCGCCCCGAAGCCGATCACGAAGACGGTCAGGGAGAAGCCGAACGGCTCCACCGGGGAGTCCTCCTTGGGCCTGACCCACCCCCACGTGCTCGACTGCAGCACCCCGAGGACGACCAGACCGAGGCCAGTGGCCGACAGCACGGCGCCGACGATGTCGAGCTTGGGCGCAGGCCCGGTCCGGACCGAGTCGGCCACCTTCGGGGTCATCGCCAGGATCAGGGCCACCAACAAGACCTCGCCGGCGAAGATGATCCGCCACGAGTACTCCGTGGTAGCCCAGCCGCCCAGGATCGGACCCACCGCGATCCCCGCGCCAGCGACCCCGCCGATCACGGCGTAGGCCACCTTGCGCGAGGCACCCTCGAAGTTGCCCGCGATCAGCGCCACCATCGCCGGCAGGACCAGTGCAGCGCCGATCCCTTCCAGGACCGACCAGCCCAGGGTCAGGATCGCTACCGAGGGCGCCACCGCCGTCACGGCCGACCCGCAGGCGTAGATGACCAGTCCGACGACGAAGGTCTTCCGCCGACCGATGATGTCGCCGATCTTGCCGCCGGTGAGCATGAACATCGCCATCACCAGGCAGTAGAAGGTGATCACGGCCTGGATGGTGGTCACCGTCGTGTCGAAGTCATCGACCAGCGCGCTGATCGAGACATTCATGGCCGACTGGTCCAGCACCATGACGAACTGCGCAATGGCCAGGGCCACCAGGGGCAGCCAGTTCACCTTCGGCGCTGGTTCAGCCTGTGCCTCGAGGGCTTCACCGGCTGTCACGGTTGCTCTTCTCGTCGTCGCGGCGAGCGGGCCCGACCCTCGCCGCGCTGGTGGTGATGTCGGCGCGACGCTAGCACCGAGCGGCCGCGACTGCGCCCCCGAGCCCGCTGCCCAGGCCCCCTCGTAAGCCGACCGTGGGTGCCCGGCCAGGCGCTCCGAGAGGTCAGTGCGGGCGGTTGAGCCGGTGGAACATCCGCCGCTGTGACCGGTAGAGGCGCGGGAACTCCGCGAACGACCGGTCGTAGGTCGCGCGGTTCGAAGGGTCAGGACGGAAGGTCCCGTCGAGGGGGACGAGGCGTCGCAGCTCGTCCCGCTCGACGTCGCCCAACGCCATGCCACCGGCGAGCGCGGCGCCGCGCAACCCGCACAGGAGCGGGTCGGCCACCCGCTCCACCGTCCGGTCGCAGACGTCGGCGACGATGCGGCACCACAGCTCCGACTGCGCGCCCCCACCGATGAGCCGGAGCGGGTCCAACCGCCGTCCGGTGAAGTGCTCGGCCGCCCCCAGGAGCCAGCGAGCGTTGAAGGCCACCCCCTCGAGCACGGACCGTGCCAGGTCCGCGGTCGACGTTCCGACCGAGACGTTGTGGAAGCCGCCGCGTGCCGAGCGGTCGTCGACCGGGCTCCGCTCCCCCGCCAGCCACGGCGTGAAGACCACGCCGCGCGAGCCGGCCGGAGCGGTCATCGCCAGCGCGGTGATCTCGGCGTACGACGGTGTCGTCCCGGACACCCCGCCGGCCACCGTGTCCCGGAACCACTGCAGACACCGGCCTGCGCTCTCCTGGTTGTTGCCCAGCAGGTACGGCGCACCACCCAGCCGGCCCAGTCCCGGGACCGCTGCCAGCTGCCGGATGACGTCGGTCTTCTTCCCCGGCAGCGGGCACCCGATCCAGGCGGTGGTCCCGATCGAGAGGTGGGTCTCGTAGGGCCCCACGAACCCCGAGCCGATCGTCGAGCCGTGCAGGTCGGGCAGCCCGGTGACCACCTGCGCGCTCGGGGCGATGCCCAGCTCGGCGGCGACGGACCGTTGGACCGGCCCGACGACAGAGCCCGACGCGACCAGCCGCGGCAGCTTCGCGGCCGCCACCCCGGAGAGCCGCACCAGCTTCGGGTCGTAGGCGAGGACGTCGAGGCGACGGTTGTCGGTGAGCCAGGCCGCGGTCATCGACATGTGCGAGGCAGCGGGGATCCCGGTGAAGCGCATCGTGAGGTAGTCAACGGGCTCGAGGTACCACTGGGCACGGCCCGCGACGTCAGGCTGCTCGTGCTCGAGGAACAGCAGGTGACCGAGGGGGTCGTCGCCGTTCGTCGACGGGACGCCGCCCGTCCGGCGTACCCACGTCGCCAGCGCCGTGGCGTCGAAGCCGGACACCGGTCCCCCCACGACGGCGCGCGACAGGTCGCGGCCACGCGAGTCCATCCACATCAGACACTCGCCGACAGGGACGCCGCGTTCGTCCACCGGCACCGTGCTCGCCCACTGACCGGTCACTGCGACCGCGACGATCTCGTCGCCCGCGACGCCGGTGTCGGCCAGGCCCCTCCGCGTGCCGTCGACCACGAGGCGCCACCACTCCTCAGCGTCCTGCGTGGCGGCGCCGCCGGTTCCCCATCGCGTGGCGACGGGTCGGTGCTCCCACCAGGCGATCTCGCCGCGGGTGGAGACCAGCCCGACCTTCGGACCGCCGGTACCGAGGTCGACCGTGAGCACGAACCGAGAGGTCGGAACGCTCATGGAGTGTCCGGTGGCACCGACTGCTGGGTGTCGAGCATGTCGGTCATCACGGCCCAGATGAACTCCTCGACCTCGCTGGTCAGTCCACCGGCGACTCCGCCGTAGATGGCGCCACTGGCGGCGGGCTCCCCGGCCGCCTCGCGGGCCACGGCGTACGGCACGCACTCGGCGAGGTCCGTCTCGAACTGCTCGACGACACCCGGCTGGGTCTGCGGACCGGTCACCGCCATGTGGATCGCGTTCGGGTACTGCTGGCCGTTGAAGCGCCAGCCACGCTCGCGCATGGAGTCGGCGACGTGATAGATGTCGAACACGTCCGAGGTGAAGCTGAAGCAGAACGTCGGCCGACCGATGATCCGCAGCTCGGGATGTGACCGCACGACCGCCTTCATGCGCTCCGCCGTCGAGAAGATCCCTCGCGCGTGGTCGAGGTATCCCTGCCGCCCGTACTGCATCATCGCCGCCCAGGTCGCGGCCAGCAGACCACCGGACCTCGACCCCGCGATGCTCGGCGACATGTACTTGCCGCCGCTCCAGCCCACGAGCTCGAAGTACTGCGCGTTGCGGAGGGCCTTGTCGCGGAACAGCAGCGTCGACGTGCCCTTGAACGAGTACCCGTACTTGTGGGTGTCCGCGGAGATCGTCGCGACTCCGGGCACCCGGAAGTCGAACGGCGCGATGTCGTAGCCGAGCTGCTCACCGAACGGCAGGATGAACCCGCCGAGGCAACCGTCGACGTGCAGGGGTACGCCGCGTTCCAGGGCGAGCTGTCCGAGGTCGGCGATCGGGTCGATCGTGCCGTAGCCGTAGTTGCAGGCCGACCCGACGATCCCGATCGTCAGGTCGTCGACCTCCTTGGCCATCGCCTCCGGGTCGACGGTCGTGTCGTCGGTCACCGGCACCACGCGGAGCTCGAGCCCGAGCAGCCGGGCCGCCTTGTCGAAGGCGGGGTGCGCGGTCTCCGGCTTCACGATGTTGGGCCGCCCGGTCGAGCCGTCGATCCCGCGCTCGTGGGCGGCGTGCTCCCGATAGGCCAGCATGGCGTGCAGGATGCTGTCGGTGCCGCCGCTGGTGACCAGTCCCGCAGGAATGGTGTCCTCCACGGCGTCGGCGTGCATCAGGTCGAGCGCCATCGCGAGGATCTCGCCCTCGAACTTCGTGGCGCTGGGGCACATGTCGCGCTGCAGGACGTTCACGTGCGCGAAGAGCCCGAACGCCTCGTTGAGGAAGCGGTAGTGCTCGTGGTCGCCGGAGTACATGGTTCCCGAGCACTTCCCGGTCTCCCAGAAGGCGTCCTCCTCCTCGGCCATCGCCTGCAGCTCGGCGAGGACGTCGTCGCGCGGCCTGCCCTGATCGGGAAGGCGGCGGTTGACGGGGAACCGCTCGGCGTACGGGAAGTCGTTCATGACGATCCGTCCTGTTCTCGATCCCCGGCGTGCGCGAGAGCGTCGCGCATCGCGAGGTGGTGGGTGGGTTCGGGAAGCCGGTGCAGGGCCAGCGCGCCGATCAGCAGCAGGCCGGCGAGCGCGCAGAGGGACGGTGTGAACGAGCCCGACGGCGTCCGCGTCAGCTCCATCAGGAGCACGAACAGCACCGACGCCTGGCCGGCGAGCTGGATGAGCCCGTTGGTGGTGCCCTCCGGCGTCGGCACGGTGATCTCCGCGGAGTACTGCATACCGATCGGCATCGCGCTGGTCAGGAAGAACCCGAGCACGAAGGCGGCGGCGAACACCCCGATGTGCGACTGGGCCAGCGCGAGCCAGACCAGGGCCGGAGCCGAGAGCGCCAGGGAGAGGGTGAGGAACGGGACGCGCCGCTGGCTGCGGTCCGACAGCGCGGAGAGCACAACGGCCCCCACGATCCCGCCGAGCAGCAGGAGGGCGCCGAGGGTCCCGGCGTCGGCCGAGGAGAAGCCGCGCGGTCGCACGATCTCCTCCACCCAGGTGGAGATGCCGTTGAACACGCCCATGCCCACGAACGCGACGGCCAGGAAGACCACGAACGGCCGCACGTGCATGGCGTGCCGTACGCCGACCAGCTCGGCGGTGTCCTCCTCCCGGGCGGCCACGTCGTCGGGCGGCACGGGAGGGCGATCCCGGGCGACGAGGACGAAGAGCACCCCTGCGGCGAGAGTGGCGACGCCGTAGACCAGCTGGAGGCGCCCGATGCTCATCGACTTCTCGAGCTGGGGGGTGAGGGCCAGCCCGAGGCCGGCACCGACCAGGTTGGCCAGCGTCACCAGGCTCACTGCCGTCGCGCGCTGCGACCGCGCGAACCAGTGCGTCGACAGCGTCGTCCACGCGTTGAGCAGGAACGGCTGGGCGACGGCCGCACCGAGCGTGGCCAGCAGCACCGGGACGTAGTGCGGTCCGGCCAGCCCGCGTGCCACCCCGGCGACGCCGGCGAGCAGCGCGCCGAAGCCCGTCGCGGCCCGGAACCCGCGATGGGCGATCGCGGCGGAGGCCGGCAGCGACAGCGGCAGGTAGGCGACCATGAACGACATCGCCAACGCCCCGATCGCCACCTCGGAGACGCCGTAGTAGTCGCTGGCTGCGCTGGTGATCGGCGCATAGCTGATCCAGAGCACCTGGATGGTGAGGTTGACCGCCATGAAGGCCACCAGCACCGCCCAGCGGTAGGGCACCACGCGGTCGGTCGGCGCCTGCCATGTCTCGTCCACGCTGGTGCACCTCCGTCCCGACTCGCTTCTCGCGGTACTGCTCCGGGCCGAGAACCGGTTGAGGGCCGCCCACACCGGTCCCGTCACCGGGGCCGGAGCCGTCGTGCTCGCTTCCTGCGCCTCACCCTAGGGCGGCGCACCCGACCGTCAGAGGGCCGAAAGCCCCGATCCGGCGGGGCCTCGTGGCCGGGCAGGGACTGGCTCTGGTCAGCCGACCGTCGTCGCCAACGTGAGCCGGTGCTCCTCGGCGATCAGCTCCGCCGCCCGCTCCCCGATCATGATCGTGGCGGCATTGGTGTTGCCGCTCACCACCGTCGGCATGATGCTGGCGTCGGCGACCCGGAGCCCGGCCACCCCGAGCACCCGCAGCTCGGCGTCGACGACGCTGCCCATGCGACACGTGGACGTCTCGTGGTAGACGGTCAGCGCGTAGTGACGGGCCAGGTCCTCCAGCAGGGCGTCACTCGGTACGTCGCCTGCCGTGTGCCCGTGGGCCTCGGCCAGCGCCGGCGGCACCAGCATCGCGCCGAGCCCGTCGCCGGGCCAGTGGTCGACGATCTCCAGCGCACGGCGCATCACGGCCACCATCACGGTGACGTCGTGCG
>Ga0302299_10000805_pt1 | contig 18111 bp, 16 predicted proteins | sample III_Fen_N3_4_FD_198795 | JGI IMG/M metagenome (GOLD analysis project Ga0302299, IMG submission 198795) | Peat permafrost microbial communities from Stordalen Mire near Abisko, Sweden - III_Fen_N3_4 | ecosystem: Environmental > Terrestrial > Soil > Wetlands > Permafrost | place: Sweden: Abisko... | reverse complement strand
TATTGCGCGACCTGCGACGCCTCGTTCTTTCGCGACAAGGTCGTGACGGTGGTCGGCGGCGGCGACTCCGCGCTCGAGGAGGCGACCTTCATCAGCCGCTTCGCGAGCAAGGTCTACCTCGTGCACCGACGCGAGGAGTTCAGGGCCTCACCGATCATGGTCGACCGAGCGCGGGCGGACGAGAAGATCGAGCTCGTGCTCAACAAGGTCCCCGAGGAGGTGCTCGGTGACGGCAAGGTCACGGGCGTGCGGCTGCGCGACACCGTCACGGGCGAGCTCAGCGACATCGAGACCGACGGGTTCTTCGTCGCGATCGGCCACGACCCGAACACCGCCCTCTTCCTCGACCAGCTCGACCACGAGGAGGACTCGGGCTACCTCGTGACGCGGGGCAAGACGACCGAGACGAACATCCCCGGCGTGTTCGCCGCCGGTGACGTTCAGGACCACACCTACCGGCAGGCGGTCACGGCCGCCGGCTCCGGGTGTGCCGCCGCGCTCGACGCCGAGCGGTTTCTCAGCGAGCAACGGCACGCAGCGCTGACGGCCGCCGGCAGCTGAGCCGAACCGGGCCGGGCGCCGGAGATGATCCGGCTCTGATCCTGACGAGCGTCCTCGGGCCGACGCGCGGGAAGCTCGTACGCGAGCGGCGATTCGGCGATCGACTCAACGTTCAGCTGCTCGCGCCCAGCCCCTGACGGTAGCCGGGGCCGCGTGTAGCCTCGATTTCGTGACCGAGGGAATGGCTGCCGGAGCAACGGTGCCCGTCGTTGGAAGCCGCGCAGGAGCCTCGCTCGCGTGGTGGCTCGCCCCTGTCGGCGTCACCCTGGTCTCAATGGCGCTCGGGGCGGTCGCGCTCGGGCACCGCTCGCTCTCGACCGACGAAGCCGCCTCGGCGGCGCAGGCGGACGCGCCGCTTCGCACGGTCGTCTCCCGGATCGTGCACGACGACCCGGGCCAGGCAGGCGGGCTTCTGCTGCTCAAGCTTGCGAGCACCGTCGGGAACGACGAGCTGACGCTGCGGGCGCCCTCAGCCATCGCGGTCGCGCTGGCGGCAGGGCTGCTCGTCGTGCTCGGAACGCTGATCCTCGGGCGCGGAGGCGGGCTCGTCGCGGGCATCGCGTTCGCGCTCGACGCCGGGGTCGTCGAGGCCTCGCGCGAAGCGCGGCCCTACGCGCTCGGGCTACTCGGGATCGTGGTGGCGACGCTTCTGCTCGTCGTCGCGCTCGAGCGCGGCGGGGGCTGGCGCTGGATCCCGTATGCGATCGCCGCCGCCGCCCTGCCCCTCACCCACCCGCTCGCGGCCTCCGTGCTCGCCGCCCACGGCGCCGCCCTGATCGTGACCCGGGCAGACCTGCGGCGGGCCGGCTTTGCCCTCCTGACGGGGACGATCGTGGCCGGCCTCGTGCTCGCGTGGATGGCCGCCGACCGGGCCGGCGCCGCCGCCGGCGCCGGCGCTCTCGACCTCGGGCGGCTCGGCCGGGGCCTCGCCCGGGGCGTGGGATGGAACCCCGTTCTCGTCGTGGCCGCGATCGCCGGGCTCTACGTGCTGTTCCGGCCCCACGGCGGCGCAGGCCGCCGGCACGGCGTGCTCGTCGCCGCGCTCATCGCCGCGCCCGTCGTCGGAACGCTCCTCGCGGCGGTCGCGCTGCCCGTCCACGCGGGTGCGCTCGTGCTCTGCGCCCCGGGTGTCGCGCTCGCGGCGGGAGCGGCCGCAGCGCTGCTCACGCCCGTGCGCGGCCTCCTGTGGACGGGACTCGGCCTGCTCCTCGTCTCGTCAGCCGTGACGATCGCGGTGCGACTCGAGTCCGGCCCTGCCGAGGACTGGCAGGCCCTCGCGGCAGCTGTCAAGCGAGTCCGGGGCGTGCACGAGACGGTCGTCGTGGTGCCGTCGCGCTCGCGCGCCGCGTTTGCGTACTACGCCCCGTACGTGCCCGTGATCGGGCACGCGGGAGACGCGGGCGCCTGGGTCGCCGTGGTCGCGGACACGCCCGAGGGTGCCGTCACGGCTGCGCGTCCCGTGGTGAGCACACCGCGCTACGCGCTGCTGCGGCAGTTCCGCTACGGCGATGCGCTACGGCTGCAGCACTGGGTGCGACCCTAGGCTCGGCGAAGGCCGGTGGAAAGAACATTCCACTCTCGACACGAAGGTGTCTCCCTCCGGGAGACACCCCGTCCGTCGCAGGCCCTGCTCACGGACCGGCCCTGCCTCGTCGATCGTTCATCGCGTCAGGATCAGGCTGACGTTGTCGGCGTACCCGTCGCTGTGGGCACCCAAGTCGCCGATCGCAATGATCGTGATCTTCACCGAGCGTGTCGCGGAGGGCACGCGACCGTCCGCGTCACCGGTATCAGCTTGCTGATGTTCGCCCTCTGCGCCGGCGTAACCGGACCGAGCTTGACCGAGCCGACTCATGCCCCGGAGGCGCCGCTGAGGACGTAGCTCACCGTTGCGGCGTCCGGTTGCCCTTCCCAGACGCCGAGAGCAACGATCAGGGCCGACAGCCCCACCACGGCCAGAGGCGAGAACATGAATCGCTTCATCGCCCACTTCCCTCTGTCGCCACTATCGCCCACTGGGAGCTCCTCCGCAGCGTGGGCCGCACCTATCAGGAGCGGAACAACTACGGATCCCCCACGCGAAGCGCCGGTCGCCATGACGGGCAGAGATCGGCCAGCACACACGTCTCGCAGCGCGGCTTGCGGGCATCGCAGACACGGCGGCCGTGCCAGATCACGAGGTGGGGAAACCGGTGCCAGTCGGCGCGGGGCACGATCTTCACGAGATCGCGCTCGATCTTGACCGGATCCTCCTCGCGCGTCAGCCCGAGCCGTTGCGAGATCCGGCGCACGTGGGTGTCGACGACGATGCCCTGCGCGTCGCCGAACTCGGCGGCGACGACGTTGGCCGTCTTGCGCGCCACCCCCGGCAGCAGCAGCAGCTCCGGAATCGTCCTCGGCACCTGCCCGTCGAACTCCTCGAGCAGCACGCGCATCGCGCCCCGGATCGATCTCGTCTTCTGCCGGTAAAAGCCCGTCTGGAAGATGTCCTGCTCGAGCTCCTCCGGCGGCACGGCGAGGTAGTCCTCGGGGCTCCTGTACTTGACGAAGAGCTTCTCGGTGACCCGGTTGACGTTCACGTCCGTCGTCTGCGCCGAGAGCATCACGGAGATGAGCAACTCGACGTCGCTGCCGAAGTGCAGCGCGATCTCCGCGTCGGCGTGCTCCTCGGCGAGCCGCTCGACGATCGGGCCGATCCGCTCCCTTCGCGACCCGAGCCCGCGTCGGCGCGCTTCTGAGACGTAGCTCCGGGCCACCGCCCTACTCCGCCGACGCGAAGGCCGGCTCGGAGGCGACCGGGCCACCGTTGCCGCCGAGCCGCGGGCCGGCGCACACGACGTCGAGTGCCGGGCAGCCGGAGCACGCGAAGGCGCTCGGCGTCGGCCTGAACTCCCCGGCGCGGATGCGGGCGATGGAGGCCGAGAGGCCCTCCTCGAGCGCGACGGCGTCGTCGGTCGTGAAGACCCTCGAGACGACCGCATCCGGCTCCTCGAGAAAGTGATAGACGACCTCGACCTCGCTCGCCCCGGCGCGCAGGCACGCGATCGCGTACACGACCTGCTGGGTCAGGTACTCCTCTGCGACGATCTCGGCGGGGTCGCGGCCGAGCAACGCGTTCGTCTTGTAGTCGAGGACGAGGGCGCGGTCGCCCTCGCGCCAGAGGACGTCGAGCCTGCCGTTGACGAGCACGCCGTCGAGCTCGAACGCGAACGGGCGCTCGGGCCGTACTCCCCGAAGCCCGGCAATCCGGGCTGCGAGCGCCGAGCCCGTGTACGACCGGACGAGCTCCTCGATGCGGGCGATCTCGTCGCCGGCCACGGTCGGGTACCAGCCGCGCACGAGCGCCTCTAGCTCGGCTGCGACGGGAGGCGTCGGTGCCTCGAGGTCGACGAGTTCGAGCAGGCGGTGCACCGCGTCGCCGATCTCGGTGGGATGAAGGCCGCCCGGGCCGTCCCCACCTGCCCGCGGCTCCCAGGGGGCTGGCTGCATGCCGACGATGCGCTCGATGTAATACCGGTAGCCACAGCGGTCGTACAGCGAGATCGCGCTGTAGGAGAGGCGGGCGACGAGCGCGGGCGGCGGCACGGGAATATCGACGAGCTCGCGCAGACGCGGCGCCGCCGCCGGGATCTCCTCCCCCGCGCCCTCGAAGAGAACGAGCTGGCTCTCCTCGTCGGTACGAGGCACGGCGTCGGCTGCTCCCGGCGGGGCACCGGCAGCCGCAGGGACGAAGCGGTCGATGCGCAGGACGACGGTAGCGTTGCCGCGCTCGACCTCGACCGGGGTGGCCGCCTCGGTGCGGTCGAGCTCCTCCCCCAGCCCGAGCCGCGCGAGCACCCACCCGATGGGCGTCCGCTCGTCGCGCTCGCTCGAGCGGTCGACCGAGCCGGAGACGATCAGCCGGTCCATGGCGCGGGTCATCGCAACGTAGTACAGGCGCAGCCGCTCGGCGTCCTCGGCCCGGTCCTGCGTCTCCTTGACGGCCTGGTAGGAGGTCGTGCTGACCCGGGAGCCCGTGCCCGGATGGGCGACCTTGAAGCCGAAGCGGCCGTCCGAGAGGCAGAGGATCTCGTCCGTGCGCGACCGCTCACGGCCGGCGTCGGCAACGACGACGACCTTGAACTCGAGCCCCTTGGCGGCGTGGATCGTGAGCAGCCGCACGGCGTCGGCGCCCTCCTCCTCCGAGACCGCGTCGCGCTCGGGCGCTCCGACCGCGTCCTGCTCGGCGACGAAGCGGATGAAACCCTCGATGTCGGGGCCGCGCAGCTCCTCGTACGAGCGCGCCAGGCGGGCCAGCTTGCGCAGGTTGGCGTACCGGCGCTGCCCGTCACGCCGGGTCAGCACGGCCAGGTCGTAGTCGTGCTCCACGAGGATCCGCTCGCAGAGGAGCTCCAGCGAGAGCCGGGTCGAGCTCTCGACGAGGCGCTCGTAGCGCTGCAGGAAGGCGCGGACGAGGCGCCTGTCGTCCTCCGGAAGGTCGGACGGCAGCGTGCGCTCGATGCCCTTGAAGATCGGGCGCCGCTCGGCGCCGGCGCGGATGAGGACGAGCGCGTCGTTCGAGACGCCGACGAACGGTGACGCGAGGACGGTGAGGAGCGCCTCGTCGTCGTAGCGGTTCTGGAGCAGGCGCAAGTAGTGCAGCAGGTCGACGACCTGCTGCTGGCCGAAGTAGCGGCGGCCCGTCATCCGGATCGTCGGCAGGTCGACGGCCCGCAGCTCCTCCTCGAACCACTCCGCATCGGTTCCGGCGGCGAAGAGGAGGACGATCTCGCCCGGGGTGGCGGCGCCCGCGTCGACGAGCTCCCGCACCCGGCGGGCGACGTGCCGCGCCTCGGCTCGCCGCCAGTGGAGGCCCGAGTCGGCGTACGACGCCTTGTCGGTGACGAGCAGCTCGAAGGGCGTCCCGAACGCCGGGTCACCGTACCCCTCGGCCGGCGTGAGCTCCTGGAAGCTCTCGCCGAACTCGTCCTCGAACAGCTCGTTGACGGCCGCCAGCACCTCCGGCCGCGAGCGGTAGTTCAGCGTCAGCGGCAGGACGTGCGGCGCGGCCTCGCGACGGTCGCGGAACACGGCGACGTCGGCGTGCCGGAAGCCGTAGATCGACTGGAACTCGTCACCGACGAAGAACAGCTCCTTGGCGGGCCCTGCGCACAGGAGGTCGACGAGGTCGGTCTGGAGGCTGTTCGTGTCCTGGAACTCGTCGACCATGATCGAGCGGAAGCGGAGCTGCTCCGTCTCCCGGATCGAGTCGTGCTCGCGCAGGAGCTTCCGGGCGCGCAGCTGGAGGTCCTCGAAGTCGAGCGCCGACTCTCTGTCCTTGGCCTCCGCGTAGGCGGTCGCGAAGCCGGTGAGCAGCTCCTGCAAGAGCTCGCGGTCGCGGGAGGCGAGCTCCTCGAGAGCGATCGCCCGCATGTTCTTGCGCGCGTCGCTGAACGCCGCCGCGCGAGTGCCGCGGACGGTCGCGTCGGGCAGCTCGATCAGGCGCTCGGGCAGCCGGGTCGTCTGCAGGAGGTCGAGCACGTCGCGGGCGGCTGCATGCTGCAGGTCGGTCGCCTTCTCGTCGGCGACGAGCGACTCTGCCTCGGCAAGGAGCTCCGCGATGCCGTCCTCCAGGCTCTCCCGCACGCCCGGCTCGAGCTTCAGCTTCCGTCCGGCCGAGCGCAGCGTGTCGAAGACGCTGACGAGCATCTTCCGTAGCCCACCGGCCTTGTAGGTGGCGAGGAGCTGCCAACGGTCGGGCTCGTCGGCAGCGCAGAACGCCTCGAGGGCGGCGTTGAACGCCTCGCCCTGGATGACCCGCGCCTGCGACTCGTCGAGCACCCGGAAGCGAGGGTCGATGCCCGCAGCCAACGGATAGGCCGTCAGAAGCCGGCGGCAGAAGCCGTGGATGGTCGAGATCCAGGCGCCGTCGAGGTCGCGCGCCAGATCGGGCCGCTCGAGCTCGAGCAGGCGCGCCCGGATCCGGGCGCGCAGCTCGCCGGCGGCGCGGTCGGTGTAGGTGATCACGAGCAGCGAGTCGACGTCGAGCCCGTCGTCGATGACGGCGCGGGCGAACCGCTCGACGAGGACGGTCGTCTTGCCGGTACCGGCTCCAGCCGAGACGAACGTCGAGCCGCGGGCCTCGATCGCGGCCTGCTGCTGGGGGTTGGGCGCGTTAGCGGGGAGAGGCTTCAGCCTCTCTCCTCGGCTCGGGTCGCCGCCGAGGCCGGACGACAGGCCGAAGCCTGTCGCCGACGTCACGGGCGCTCCTTGCGGCAGATGCGCCACAGGTCGCACCAGCCGGGGCAATCGCCGCCGCGCGGGTCGTGCGCGACGTCGCCCGCGCGAATGCGCTCCGCCAGCACGACCGCGGCGGCGCGCGCATGCTCGATCTCGGCCTCGAACGCCGGCCCGTCGAGATAGTCACCGGACGCGAAGCCCGGCACCTGGTCGTCGCCGGCACGCAGCATGCCCCGCGCCCGCCGGCCGCCGCCGAGCGGCATGTAGACGCCACCCATCGGCTCGAGGCCGAGCTGATCCCGGAGCACGAGCAGGTAGAGGGGGATCTGCAGCCGCGCCTCGTCGTGGATCTGCGTCGCCGACGGCGCGGCGCCGGACTTGTAGTCGACGATGATGCCGCGGGCGCTCATCGGGTCGACGTCGACGCGATCGATCTTGCCACCGACCGCCACGCCGGGCGCCAGCTCGTACGCCTTGAACGACACCTCCAGCTTGCGCGGCAGGAACGTCGAGCTCGCGCCCGCCTCCGCCCGGACGAGCTGCTCGAGGTCGCGCTGCAGTCCCTGGCCGAGCTCACGGCGCTGGAGGTCGTCGGCGTCGATGCGGAGGCCCGAGTCGAGCGCGCCGTCGACGCACCGGTGCATCAGCGCGACCGCGGCCTCGACGTTCTCCGGCGTCACACGCTCGGCTCCCGGGATGTCGGACGGCAGCTCCTTGTAGAAGCGCTGCAGCGCGACATGGGCGATCGAGCCGCGCATTCGCGGGTCGATTGCCTGGTCGATCCCGCCCGGCCGGAGATAGCGTTCGACGAACCAGGCCGCGGAGCAGCCGGCCATCCGCTCGAGATCGGTGACCCTGAACGTCTCGCGGCTCGCGAGCATCGCGACGGCACGCGGGTGGCGGATCGCGGTCGGGCGCGAGAACGCCCCCCGCGCGCGGCCGAGCTTGCGCTGCCAGCCGTTCGCGTACGCGAGCGCGTCGGCTTCGTGGGGATCGCTGGCCGTCAGGCGGGCGAGCGCGCGGAGTCGCTCCCGCTCCGTCGGTGCCGCTTCGATCGGCCAGGTCAGCCGCGCGAGCGGCCGCCTCGTCGTGTGCCGGCGGACATCGTCCGGGTGAAAGAGCTCGCACACCGCCTCCCAGAACGGGCTCGCCTCGCGCGGTGACCCGTCATCCGTGGCGGCTTCCCGGACCAGGGTGAGCAGCCTGCGCGGCCGCGTGCAGGCCGTGTAGAAGAGGTAGCGGTCGCGGCTCGCCGCGTCGGGCCGCTGCAGGCGCGCACCCTGCCCGGCGTCGAGATCGCGGCGCATGTCGTCGTCGAAGAACGGTGACGTCGGAGCCCGCCGGGGCAGCGATCCCTGCTCGAGCCCGACGATGAAGACCGCCTCGAACCTCCGCGTGCGCACGCGCGTGAGATCGAGCACCGCGACGCGACCCGGATCGCCCGCCGCATCACCGCGCACGGTCGCCCGGTCGAGGGCGGAGAGGACGTCGTCGGTCGCGATCCCGACGCCCGCGTCGCGCAGGCGCGCGAGCTCGTCGAGGATCCCGGTTGCGGCGTCGGCCGCGCGGAGATCGCGCTTCGCGGCGACGGTCACGGGAGGAGCACCGAGCCCGTACGCGTTGCGGAGCATCGCGGTCACGACGGCCCGCGCCGCCGCGAGCGGCTCCTCCTCCGAGGAGACGAGCTCGAGCAGCGGCAGCGGACGCCCCGTGCGCAGCTTCGTCGTCTCCTCGATCGTGCGATCGCCGCGAAGCACCGCCCGACCCCGCAGCCGCCCCTCGAGGAAGTCGACGTCCGTGCGGCCGAGGCCCGCGTACGGCGTCCGCAGGAACGAGAAGAGCTCGCGTCGCGTGCCGTTGCTCCACGTGAAGCGCAGCAGCGAGAGTAGCGCCTGCCCGAACGAGGTAGCGGCGAGCCGGGGCCGAGCCTCGATCGCGACCGGGACGCCGAGGGAGCCGAACGCCGTCTCGATCGACGCACGCGCCCTCTCGAGCGAGGGGCATACGATCGCGATCTCCTCGGGCGGCGTGCCGTCGCGGACGAGCTCGAGAACGGTCTCGGCAACGAGCTCGAGGGTGGCGCGCCGCCCCGCGCCCTCGAGGAAGCGGATCGAGCCGTCGAGCGGCGCCGGCGCTGGGCTGTCGTCGAAGAGATGGCGTTCGAGCTGGGCGAGGCCGGGCGGCATGAACGCTGCGGAGCCGGCGGCGAGCTCGACGATGTTGCCCTTCGCCAGAGCCGACAGGTCAGCGGAGGTCCGGGAGAGCGAGGCAAATGCCGCGCGGCCGGGCTCATAGGGAAGCGAGACGTGCACGTCGCCCCGCGCCGCGAGCGCCTCGATCAGCCGCCACTCCGCCCCCGTCAGATCCTCGAAGCCGTACGCGAGCACCGGCGCGCCGGCCCACGAGCCGAGCTCGGTCGTGAGCCGCTCGACCGCGCGCCGCCGCACCATTCCGCGGTCGCACACCCCGAGCCGCTCCAGCTCTGCGCGATAGGCGCGGGTCAGCCAGGCGAGATCCGGGTCGAGGTCGTGCGGATCGAGCAAGCTCGCCTCGATCTCGGTCAGCGCTCCGGCGACGGAGTCCGTGAAGCCGGCGAACCGGGACGACGGCCCGAGCAGCCCGGGCGGCGCCGAGGCGACGAGGTGCCGCAGCACGACGGTGCGCTCGGCATCGCCGAGCGTGCGCGGTGCCGGGCCGCTTCCGGCGAGGAACGCGAACAGCGTGTCGAACGTGCCGACGGTGCCGGCGAGCAGCGCCCCACCGCGGCTCGCGAGCTCGCGCTCCACCCGGTCGACATCGACGCGGTTCGGAACGATCAGCCACGGATCGCGGTCAAGGGCGTCGACGAACCGGTCGAGCAGAAGCGCGACCTTGCCGGCATGCGCCGGCCCGACGACGAGCGAGAGACCCATCAGCCCATCGTAGTCCGGGCCTCCGGGGCGGCTTCCTTACGCGTGCACACCTCGCCGCAAAGTGCGAGAAGAGCGGCCGGCGGGAGGCGGCGGAGGCCGCCCCACGCCGGCAGGTGGATCGCTACGCGGCGGCCTTCGGCTTGCGGCCGCGCCTGGCGACGGCGTTCCCGGGCATCGTCCCCGCGCAGCCGTCACAGAGATCTGCCGCCTTCGCGCCGCGGCGGGCGTCGGTGAACGTCACCCGCATGACCGCGCCCCGTCCCTCTTCGACTTCCGCACCACAGTTGTCGCACACGAGAATCGTCTTTCGCGCCACGCTCATTCCTCTCAGCCGATGCGTAGTGAAATACACCCGGCATATGTCCTCGTTGGTGGAATTGTTCGCCCGATATTTTACGCGATAATTTCTCAGAACGTCAAACCAGATGAAGCTCCGACAGTGACTACAATCGCCCGGATGGATGAGCGCACGATCGTCGTTCTCGAAGGCGACCAGACCGGCCAGGAGCTCCTCGAGGCCTCTCTCCGCCTGCTCGACCCCGGCGTGATCGGCTTCGAGGTCGCGCTGCCGCGCTTCGACCTCTCGCTCGGGAACCGCCGCGCCACCGGAAACGGCGTCGTCCACGAGGCGGCGCGCGCGATCCGCGACCACGGCCTCGGGCTCAAGGCGGCCACCGTGACGCCGGAGGCGCCGGGCGACGTCGGCTCGCCGAACCGGATCCTGCGCGAGGAGATCGGCGGCAAGGTGATCGTGCGCACCGGCCGCCGCATCCCCGGGGTGGTGCCGCTCGGCGGCGTCCACTCCCCCATCTCCGTCGTGCGCATGGCCGTCGGCGACGCGTACGGCGCCAGGGAATGGCGTGAGGGAACGGGCGACGACGAGGTCGCGTTTCGCACCGAGCGGATCGAGCGCGGCATCTGCAAGGCGGTCGCCGAGTTCGCGTTCAGGCAGGCCGGGCGCATGGGAGCCAAGGTCTTCGGCGGCCCCAAGTACACCGTCAGCCCGGTCTACGAGGGGATGCTGAAAGAGGAGATGGACGCGGCCGCCGAGCGGCATCCCGACGTCCCGTACGAGCCGCAGCTGATCGATGCCACGTTCGCGCTCCTGATCTCGTCCAGCGGCTCGCCGATGGTGATCCCGGCGCTCAACCGCGACGGAGACATCCTCTCGGACCTGGTGCTCCCCCTCTTCGGCTCGATCGCCGGCTCCGAGTCGATGCTCGTCGCCTTCGGTGACGACTACGTGCCCTCCGCCCTGATGGCCGAGGCGGCCCACGGCACGGCACCGTCGCTCTACGGCAAGGACGTCGCGAACCCGATGGCGATGATCCTCGCCTGCGCGGCCCTGCTCGGGCACGCCGAGGACGACGCTGCCCAGGCCGCCGGCCGGGCAATCCGCGAGGGCTGCCTGGAGGCCGTCGCGAGCGGCGTCCGAACCTCGGATCTGGGCGGCGGTGCCGGGACGACAGAGTTCACCGACGACGTGATCCAGCGCACGCGGACGAAGCTCGAGGTGTGGGCCTCGATGTAGCGGTGACAGGCTTCAGCCTGTCATCCGGGTCTCTCGCCGTTAGCCTCAGACGGCGACGGACAGCGGCTCGGCGGCGACGATCTCGCCCGCGACGTACGCCTCGACGAACGCGGCCGCGACGGCGGGATCGAACTGCGTGCCCGAGCAGCGCTCGACCTCCGCAACCGCTCCGTCGAACGCGCGGGCGTCGCAGTAGGGACGAGCCGAGGTCATCGCGTCGAACGCGTCGGCCACGGCCAGCAGCCTTCCCTCGAGGGGGATCTCGAGTCCGGCGCGCCGCGTCGGATAGCCGCCCCCGTCCCAGCGCTCGTGATGGAAGAGGACGTACGGCAGGGCAGCGGCGAGCGACGGGATCCCTGCGATCAGCCACGCGCCCTCGACGGGATGCGCGCGGACCTCGGCGAGCTCGTGCTCGTCGAGGCGGCCAGGCTTGCTCAGCACACCGGGGCGCACGTTCACCTTGCCGACGTCGTGCAGCGCCGCACCGAGCCGGAGGTCGTCCAGCGCCTCCCCGGTCCAGCCGAGCCGGCGCGCAACCGCCTCGGCATGCGCGCCGACGCGCGAGGCGTGGCCCTCGAGCGAGGGGTCGCACACGCTCATCGCCGCGGTGAAGATCGAGAGCCGACTCACGTTCGGTGAGGTTCCCCTCACAGGGAGAAATCCCTTCCCGTAGATTCTGGGTGTGCGAGTTGCCGTTCCACGTGAGGCCGCCGCCGGCGAACGCCGGGTCGCACTCGTTCCCGAGACCGTCGGCAGGCTCGTGCCCGCCGGCTTCGAGATCGTGGTCGAGCGTGGCGCCGGTGCCGCCGCAGGCTTCCCCGACGAGGACTACGCCGCCGCGGGCGCGACGCTTCGCGAGCCGGGCGCCCTGCTCGAAGGCGTCGACGCGATCGTCAGGGTCGCACGGCCGACGCCCGAGGAGGTCGCTGCGATCCCGGCCGGCACGGTGCTGATCGGGTTCCTGGCACCACTCACGGACGCCGAGGGCATCGAGCGGCTCCGCCGCCAGGGCGTCGTCGCGTTCGCGATGGAGTCCGTGCCACGGATCACGCGCGCCCAGTCGATGGACGCGCTCTCCTCGCAGGCGACGGTCGCGGGCTACAAGGCAGTGCTGATCGCCGCCGACCGGGTGCCGAAGCTCTTCCCGATGCTGATGACGGCCGCCGGGACGATCGCACCCGCGCGCGTGCTCATCATGGGCGCCGGCGTCGCGGGCCTGCAGGCGATCGCGACCGCGCGCCGCCTCGGCGCCGTCGTGTCGGCGTTCGACGTGCGCCCGGCGGTGAAGGAGCAGGTGGAGTCGCTCGGAGCCAGGTTCCTCGAGCTCGGGGTGCACGGCGAGGAGGCCGAGGGCGGCTACGCGAAGGAGCTGACGCCGGAGCAGCAGGCGGCCCAGCAGGCCGCGCTCGAGGAGCGGCTGCCCGACTTCGACGTCGTGATCACGACGGCCCTCGTGCCCGGCCGCCCCGCCCCGAAGCTGATTCCCGCCTCCGCGGTCGCGAACATGCGCCCGGGCAGCTGTATCGTCGACCTGGCCGCCAAGGCAGGCGGCAACTGCGAGCTCACGCAACCCGGCATCGAGACCGTCCGCGAGGGCGTCACCATCGTCGGCTTCACGAACCTGCCGTCGCAGATGGCGTACCACGCGAGCCAGCTCTACTCCCGCAACGTCGTCTCGCTCCTGCAGCACCTCGCCCCCGGCGGGGAGCTGACGCTGGACTTCGACGACGAGATCACCGCCGGCGCGTGCGTGGCCGGGAAGCCCAAGGTTGCCGCGAAGCCCGAGGCCACCCCACCAGAGGAGGCACCCGCGTGAACCTCTCACTCGTGATCGAGCTCACGATTCTCGCCCTCGCGATCTTCCTCGGCTTCGAGGTCATCTCGAAGGTGCCCGCCATGCTGCACACGCCGCTGATGTCCGGGACGAACTTCATCCACGGCATCGTCATCGTCGGCGCGATCATCGTCCTCGGCGAGGCCAACGACTCGTTCCTCAAGGTGATCGGCTTCGTCGCGATGACGCTCGCGACGGCCAACGTCGTCGGCGGCTGGTTCGTCACCGACCGCATGCTCGAGATGTTCAAGAAGCGCCCCGAGCCGAAGAAGGAGAGCACGGAGACGTGATCGCCCTGATCTCCCCGGGCTCGAACCTGATCGGGCTGCTCTACCTCGTCACGATCATCTGCTTCATCTTCGCGCTGCGGTTCCTCTCCTCGCCGAAGCACGCTCGCCGCGGGAACTGGATCGGCGGCGTCGGCATGGTCATCGCGATCTCGAGCACGCTGCTGCTCGACGGCATCGGCAACTGGGCGCTGCTCGTCGTCGCGGCCCTGATCGGCACGGCCGTCGGCCTCGTCGGCGCGCGCAAGGTGAAGATGACCGCGATGCCGCAGATGGTGGCCCTGTTCAACGGGGTCGGCGGCGGTGCGGCGGCGCTCGTCGCGCTCGCCGAGTTCCACATCGCTACGGGTGGCCTGGCCACGACGGCCTCCGTCTCGACCGTGCTGTCGGCGCTGATCGGCTCGATCTCGTTCGCCGGCTCGCTCGTCGCCTTCGGAAAGCTGCAGGAGCTCGTCAGCGGCCGTCCGATCACGTTCCCCGGCCAGAACATCTTCAACGTCGCCGTCCTCCTGGGAACCGTGGCACTCGGCGTCTCGCTCGTCGCGGGCGTGCACGACCAGTGGGTGCTCTGGCTGCTCGTGGCGCTCGCGCTCCTCTTCGGCGTCCTCTTCGTGCTGCCGATCGGTGGCGCCGACATGCCCGTCGTCATCTCGCTGCTGAACGCGTTCACCGGCCTCGCCGCTTCGGCGACCGGCTTCGTGCTCTCGAACACGGTGCTGATCGTGGCTGGCATGCTCGTCGGCGCCTCCGGCACGATGCTCACGCTGCTGATGGCGAAGGCCATGAACCGCTCCGTCACGAACGTGCTGTTCGGGGCGTTCGGGCAGGTGCAGGCCGGCGCCGGCACGGGGATGCGCACCGACGACGGCCGCACCGTCCGCGCGACCACGCCGGAGGACGTCGCGGTGCAGCTGTCGTTCGCCCGCAAGGTGGTCATCGTCCCCGGTTACGGGATGGCGGTCGCACAGGCCCAGCACGACGTGCGCCAGCTGGCCGAGCTGCTCGAGGAGAAGGGCGTGGACGTGCAGTACGCGATCCACCCCGTGGCGGGCCGGATGCCCGGCCACATGAACGTCCTCCTGGCCGAGGCGAACGTGCCGTACGACGCGCTCAAGGAGATGGACGAGATCAACCCGGAGTTTCCGCAGACCGACGTGGCGCTCGTGATCGGGGCCAACGACGTCACGAACCCCGCCGCCCGCCATGACACATCGAGCCCGATCTACGGGATGCCGATCCTCGACGTCGACAAGGCGGCGAGCGTGATCGTGATGAAGCGATCGATGAACCCGGGCTTCGCCGGCATCGACAACGAGCTCTATCTCGAGCCGCAGACGACGATGCTGTTCGGCGACGCGAAGGACTCCGTCGTCAAGCTGATCGCCGCCGTCAAGCAGACGTAGAGCCCGGCTCCGTAGACTCCCGGGGTGACGGAGATCACCACCGAGGAGGCGCTCCGCGAGCTGATCGGCGAGCCGGCCGACATCGTGCGGGCCAAGGTCAGCGACCGCGTCAACGACCTCACCCGTCGCTTCATCGACCTCTCGCCGTTCGTGCTCCTCGCGACGTCAGCCGCGGACGGCACGTGTGACGTCAGCCCGCGCGGCGATCCGGCCGGTTTCGTGCGCGTCGTCGACGAGCGGACGCTGCTCGTGCCAGAGCGCCCGGGCAACCGCCTCGCCGACTCGCTGCGCAACATCCTCCGCAACCCGAACGTCGGGCTGCTGTTTCTCGTCCCCGGCGTCGGCGACACGCTGCGGGTGAACGGGCACGCCGTGATCACCACCGACAGGGAGCTCCTCGAGCCGCTCGCGGTCGAGGGGAAGGTGCCGGCACTCGGTCTCCTGATCGAGGTCGACCAGGTGTTCACCCATTGCTCGAAGGCGTTCATCCGCTCCGACCTCTGGAACCCGGGGCGACACATCGACCGGGCCGAGCTCCCGAGCTCGGGCGAGGTTCACCGCAGCCTGAACCCGTCCTTCGACGCAGAGCGCTACGACGCCGAGCGCGCCGAGCGCTACGCGCGCCGCGAAGGGCTCTACTGATCTGGAGCGGTGAGGGCGGCGGCGGCCGCGAGAGTGGTCTCGCCGCGTTCTCCGGAACGATCTCAGGGAGTGCGGCGCCGCAGCGTGACGGCGCCGAGGCCGAGCGCGAGCAGCGTCGTCCCGACGGTGACCGCGACATCGGCCCAGAAGCGCGGGCCGAGGGTCGGGTCGTGCGCGGCACGGTCCAGGGCGTCGAACGCATACGTGAGCGGCAGCACCGACGAGATCGCCTGCAGCCAGCCGGCCATCTGGTCCTGCGCCACGAACAGCCCGCAGAGCAGGATCTGGGGGAGCACGAAGGCGGGCATGAACTGCACCGCCTGGAACTCGGTCTGGGCGAACGCGCTGACGAAGAGCCCGAACGCCATTCCTAGAATCGCGTTCGCGACCGCGAGCAGCATGATCAGCACCTCGGAGTGCGCCGCGTTGAGCCCCAGCAGGCCGAAGCCCACGAGCGAGACGACCGCGGCCTGCACGATCGCGACGGTCGCGAAGGCGATGCCGTACCCGAGCAGCAGCTCGAGCTTCGTCAGCGGGGTCGTGAGGAGCCGCTCGAGCGTGCCTGTCGTCCGCTCCCGCAGCATCGTGATCGACGTGACGAGGAACATGCTGATGAGCGGGAAGAGCCCGAGCATGGGGACTCCCACGCTCTGGAACACGAGCTCCCGACCGGCGAACAGCTGGTCGACGAGGAGGATGAGCACGCACGGCACGATGAGCAGGAGCGCCACCGTCCGCCGGTCGCGGCGCAGCTGTGAGAGCACGCGGGCCGCAGTGGCGGCAGTCCGCGACACGCTCATGCCGCGTCGCCACCCTCGACGAGAGTCAGGAACGCGGCGTCCAGGTCTGCGGCACCGGTGCGCCGCAGGAGCTCGTCCGGCGGGAGGTCGGCGATGATCCGGCCGTCGCGGAGGAGGAGCAGCCGGTCGCAGCGCGCGGCCTCGTCCATCACATGGCTCGAGACGAGCAACGTCGTGCCGTCGTCGGCGAGCTCGTGGAAGAAGTCCCACAGGTCGCGCCGGAGCACCGGGTCGAGACCGACCGTCGGCTCGTCGAGCACGAGCACCTCGGGCTCGTTCAGCAGCGCCGTCGCGAGCGAGACGCGCGCCTTCTGGCCGCCGGAGAGCCGCCCGACGAGACGGGCGGTCATGTCGGCGAGACCGACCCGCTCGATCACGGCATCGACACGGGTGGCGGGCGCCCCGAGCACCCGCGCAAAGTACGTGAGATTCTCGCGCACGCTGAGGTCGCCGTAGACCGACGGCGACTGCGTCACGTAGCCGACCCGGCTGCGCAGCGCAGGCGCGCCCGCCGGAGCCCCGAGCACGCGCACCTCTCCCGCCGCGATGATCTGGACGCCGACGATGGCGCGGATCAGCGTCGACTTGCCGCTGCCGCTCGGGCCGAGAAGACCGGTCACCACCCCGCCCCCGACGGCGAGCGTGAGGTCGTGGAGGACGGTCGACCCACCCCTGTCGACGCGGAGCCCGGTGATCTCGATCGTCGCGGCCATGGCCTGATCCAATCACGCCGCGGCCGCTGTAGGCTGCGCGTCGTGACCGTGCCGTTCTTCTCGGGTGCCGATGTCGAGCGGGCCGTCTCGCCGCACGAGGCGTACGACGCGGTCAAGGCGGCCTTCATCGCCCACGCCAGGGGCGACTGGACGATGCTGCCGAAGCTCTACGTGACGAGCTCTGCGAACGGCGATTTCCGGGCGATGCCGGCAACCGGCGGAGGCCACGCCGTGCTGAAGTGGGTGACGTCGTTTCCGGGCAACCCGGCCAAGGGGCTCCCGACGGTGACGGGCGTCGTCCTGCTGTCCGATTCCGAGACCGGAGCCCTGGTCGCGATGCTGGACGCGGCGGCCGTGACGGCGCTCCGGACGGCTGCGGCTGCCGTGATCGCGGCCGAGACGCTCTGCCGGTCCGGCGCGGAGACGACGGCGGTGATCGGGTGTGGCGTCAACGGCGCCGAGACGGCGCGGATGTTCCGGGCGCTCGGCGGCGAGGTCATGCTCTGGGACGTCGACGCCGCCCGGGCCTCGGTCGTCGCCGATCGCCTCGGAGCCACGGTGGCGTCGTCACAGCAGGAGGCGCTCGCGAGCGACATCGTCGTCACGGTCACCCCCGGGCGCGACGTCCTCTATCCCGAGGGCTCGCTGCGCGGCGGGCAACACGTGTCGATGATGGGTGCGGACGGCCCCGGTAAGGCGGAGGTGGCGGTCGCCGAGCTTGCCCGCGCCGACCTCTTCTGCGACGACTGGGAGCAGGCGAGCCACGGCGGCGAGCTCGCCGCCGGGGTCGCGGCGGGAGTCGTCACCCGCGATCGGGTCACCGACCTCGGCCGCGTGCTCACGAACGAGGCCGAGGGACGACGGAGCTCGAGGGACATCACGCTCTTCGACTCGACCGGGCTCGCGGTCCAGGATCTCGCGATCGCCAAGGTGGCGGCCGCGAAGGCGGATCAGCTCGACCTGCCGCGACTCGAGCTCTGAGCCACGGCTCATCCCCCGCGCGCCTCGAGCTCCGGCTATGCGCCGAACGGCCCGGGGCAGGCGTCGATCCTCGGGATCGAGAAGCGCGCGATCGTGCCGAAGCCCTCGGCCGGCTTGCACGCCTGGGCGACGCCGACGTCGCACGCGACGGAGAGGAAGATGAACGCGTCCTCGATCGTGAAGCCGTGCTCGTCGACGAGCAGCTTCGCTGCCTCCTCCGAGACGAGC
>Ga0302299_10000804_pt1 | contig 18121 bp, 20 predicted proteins | sample III_Fen_N3_4_FD_198795 | JGI IMG/M metagenome (GOLD analysis project Ga0302299, IMG submission 198795) | Peat permafrost microbial communities from Stordalen Mire near Abisko, Sweden - III_Fen_N3_4 | ecosystem: Environmental > Terrestrial > Soil > Wetlands > Permafrost | place: Sweden: Abisko... | reverse complement strand
GAGGATCAGGGCCAGCCCGACCAGGGCCGACGAGCTGACGCGCTCGTCCAGTATCAGTGCGCCGTAGACGACTGCGAACCCCGGCATCAGATACGTCACCAGGCTGAGCCGGCGGGCGCCGAAGAGCGTGATCACCCGGAACAGGATCAGCTGCGCGAGCGCCGTGCCGAGCAGCGCCAGCAGCACGAGCGACGCGATCGCGCCCGTCGTGGGCATCGACGTGGGAGGGCTAATGATCGCGAGCGGGAGCAGCATCACACCGGCCGCGAGCATGTTGCCCGTGGCCAGGACAGGCCCAGAGACGGTCTTGCTCAAGTGCAGCTGGCCGTAGATCGCCGCGGACGCGTAGAAGACCGACGCGAGGATAACGGCGAGCGTTCCCGCCACGGCCCACGCGCCGCCGTCGGGTGCACCGCCGACGATGAGCACGACGCCCACGAGCCCGAGCCCGACCCCCACCATCCGGGCCGCGCCGATCCGCTCGTGCGGGAGGAATCGAAGCCCGATCAGCACCGAGAAGAGCGGCACCGTGGCCTGCGCGATCCCCGCCAGGCCGGAGTCGATCCGCGTCTCGCCCCAGGCGACGAGCCAGAAGGGCGCCGCGGCGTTCATGAAACCGAGCACGAGCGACTGCCGCCACGCCTCTCGCAGGCGCGAGAAGGCCGTCCGGCCGATGGTCGCGAGCAGGTAGGCGAGCAGAACCGCCGCCGCGATCAGCGCGCGTGCGCACATCAGTGCGCCGGGCGAGAAGCCTCCGTCCACTCCGACCTTGATGAAGAGGTACGACGCGCCCCACACGGAGGCGAGCAGGAGGATCAGCGGCCAGTACCGGTTCTTCACGAGCCCACGCTAGCCGTCCTCACGCGGGCGAGGCCCGTCGCGAGCGCGGTGCCCGTGAGGACGAGCGCCAGCCCTGCCAGGGCGACCGCGGTGACCGCCTCATCGAGGAAGACGGCGCCGTAGACGAGCGCGAAGGTGGGCACCAGGTACGTGACGAGGATCGCGCGCGAGGCGCCGGCGCTCGCGATGATGGCGAAGTAGAGGAGGTAGGCGATGCCCGAGCCGAGCACGCCGAGCGCGAGCACCGCGAGCCACGTCCGGGCGGGCGGCGGCGAGGACGGCAGCTGGGTGAGCGCGAACGGCGCCAGCATCACGGCGGCGCAGCCGAGCTGGCCGATCGACACCTGCAACGGCGGGATCCCCTTGACGGTGACGCCCGCGTAGAGCACCGACGACGCGTAGCAGAGGGCGACGCCGAGCACTGCGAGCGCAGCCACGAGATTGCCCCCGCTCTGGACGCCGACGAGCAGCGCCACGCCCACGAAGCCGAGGGCGACCCCGATCAGGCGCACCCCGGTAACTCGTTGGGTCGCGTCGATCCGCGAGGCGAGGATCACCGTGAAGATCGGGGCGGCCGCCTGGATCACCGCGGTGAGCCCGGAGTCGAGCCGGGTCTCGGCGAAGCCGAGCAGCCAGAACGGGACGGCGTTGTTGAGCGCGGCTAGGACCAGGATCGGCACCAGGTGCCCGCGGAGCGGCGCGAGGCCGCCGCGGCCCGGCAACAGGGCGAGCAGGAAGAGCGCGCCGATGAAGAGGCGCCCGAACGCGACGACCGACGGCTCGAGCTCGTCCACCCCGAGCTTGATGAAGAGGAACGACGATCCCCAGATCGACGACAGCAGCAGGAGGAGGAGGACGTCGCGCCGTTTCACCTCGCCACCGTAAACGCGGCACGGGTCGGCGGCGTGAGGAGGGGCCGTCAGGAGCCGCCGGTAGACTGACGTCCTGAGCTCCGTCGCGGAACAGCCACTTCACCGTCAGCTCGGCCTCACGGACGGGGAGCATGCCCGTATCCAGGAGTTGCTGGAACGCGAGCCGAACCACTTCGAGCTCGCCGTCTTCTCCCTGCTCTGGTCGGAGCACTGCGGCTACAAGCACTCGGCGCTGCTCCTGAAGCGACTGCCGAGCAGCGGCCCACGGGTGCTGCAGGGGCCCGGCGAGAACGCCGGCGTGCTCGACCTCGGCGGCGGCCTCGCCGTCACCTTCAAGGCCGAGAGCCACAACCACCCGTCGGCGGTGGAGCCGTTCCAGGGCGCCGCCACCGGCGTCGGCGGGATCCTGCGCGACATCATCGCGATGGGCGCCCGCCCTATCGCGCTCCTCGACGGGCTGCGCTTCGGCGCCCCGGACGCCCACTTCTCGCGCGCGGTCGGAGGCATCGGCACCTACGGCAACTGCGTCGGCGTGCCCAACGTCGGCGGCGAGGTCGTGTTCGACGACGCCTACGCCTCGAACTGCCTCGTCAACGCGATGTGCGTCGGGCTGCTGCCCGCCGACACCGTCATGAGCGCCAGGGCCGATACGGCCGGTGCGCTGATCGTCCTCTACGGCGCCACCACCGGACGCGACGGCATCGGCGGCGCCTCGGTGCTCGCGAGTCAGGAGCTGGGCGAGGAGGCGGCAGACAAGCGCCCGTCGGTCCAGGTCGGCGACCCCTTCACCGGCAAGCGGCTGATCGAGGTCTCGGTCGAGCTCGTCGAGCGCGGCCTCGTCCTCTCCCTGCAGGACTGCGGCGCTGCCGGCCTCGCCTCGTCGCTGTCCGAGATGGCCGCCGACTACGGCATCGACGTGCACCTGGACCGCGTGCCCCAGCGCGAGGAGGGGATGGAGCCCTGGGAGGTGATGATCTCCGAGTCGCAGGAGCGGATGGTCGCGATCGTCGCCCCCGAGCGGCTCGCCGAGGTCGAGGCGGTGATCGACCGCTGGGAGCTGCACCGGGCGGTGATCGGCGAGGTGACCGAGACCGGGGAGCTGCGCGCGCTCTGGCACGACGAGGTCGCCGGCACCATCCCCGCCCGCTTCCTCACCGAGGACTGCCCCCGCTACGCGCTCGAGGCCGTTCCGCGCGAGCCGGTTCCCGAGGTCGCCCTCTCCGATGTGCCGTCGCCCGGCGAGGCGCTGCTCGACCTGCTCGGCTCCGACGCCCTGCGCTCCCGCGCGTTCGTGACGCGCCGCTACGACCACCTCGTCCAGTCGCGCACCGTGCGCCGCCCGGGCCTCGACGCGGCCGTGCTCCGGCTGCGTCCCTCTTTCCGGGGCCTTGCCCTCACGCTCGACGGTACGGGCAGGCTCGGCTCGCTCGATCCTTTCACCGGCGGCGCCACGGCGATCCTCGAGGCCGCCCGCAATGTCGCGTGTGCGGGGGGAGATCCGCTCGGCTTCACCGACTGCCTCAACTTCGGCAACCCGGAGAAGCCCGAGATCGGCTGGGAGTTGACGCAGTCGATCGAGGGGATGGCGCAGGCCTGCGAGGCCCTCGCGCTGCCGATCGTCTCCGGGAACGTCTCGCTCTACAACGACACCGACGGCCGCTCGATCCACCCGACGCCCGTCGTCGGCTGCGTCGGCCTCGTCCCCGACGTGCGCCGCGTGCCGGGCAGATGGAGCCCGGGCGAGGCGATCGTGGTGGCGTCGGTCGGCTCGCCGGGCCTCGCCGGCTCGGAGTTGCAGGCGCGCTACGGGACGGTCTCCGGCACGCCTCCGGCGCTCGATCTCCCGGCCGAGGCGGCCCTCGTCCGCTACGTCACCGAGGTCGCGCCGCGATGCTCCCTCGCGCACGACGTCTCCGACGGCGGCCTTGCGGTCGCCCTTGCCGAGGCCGCGCTCTTCTCCGGCTGCGGCGCCAGACTCGATCTCCCGCTCGACGCCGTCACCCTCTTTGGCGAGGGCTGCGGCCAGGTGATCCTCGCTCTGCCCTCCGACCAGCTCGAGACCGACCCGCTCGGCTCCGACGTCGCTGTGCGCCGCATCGGCGAGGTCGGCGGCGACGAGATCCTCGGCGTCGGGCTCACCCGCCTGCGCGCCGCCTGGGAGCGTGAGGGCTGATGTGCGGCGTCTTCGGCATCCGCTCGGTCGAGCGCGACGTGGCGCGTATCTCGTACTTCGCGCTCTTCGCGCTGCAGCACCGCGGGCAGGAGTCGGCCGGGATCGCGGTCTCCGAGGGCGGTCGGCTCACGGTGCTGCGCGACATGGGCCTCGTGGCGCAGGTCTTCAACGAGCAGCAGCTGCAGGCGCTCCCCGGCGAGGTCGCGATCGGTCACACGCGCTACTCGACCACGGGCGGCGTGCACTGGTCGAACGCCCAGCCGCTCGTCCACCACGGCCGCGCGCGCACCGTCGCGCTCGGTCACAACGGCAACCTGACGAACGCGGGGGCGCTCCGCGACGAGCTCGTCGCCGACGGGATCCGTCTCGGCTCGACCTCTGACACGGAGGTGATCGCGGCCCTGATCGCGCGAGACCCGGCCTCGTTGCCCGAGGCCGTCGCCAACACGATGCGCCGGCTAGAGGGCGCGTACTCCGTCGTCGCGATCGTCGACGGCACGATGGTCAGCTTCCGCGACGCGCACGGGATCCGTCCCCTCTGCCTCGGCCGCATGGGGGACGACTGGGTCGTCGCCTCCGAGAGCTGCGCGCTCGACCTGATCGGGGCGACGGTCGATCGCGACGTGCGACCCGGCGAGGTGGTGTGGCTCGACGAAGAGGGGCTCCACAGCGTGCAGGCGCTCCCCGAGGGCCGCGGCGCCTCCTGCATCTTCGAGCACGTCTACTTCGCCCGGCCGGACACGCGGCTCGGCGGCACCGAGGTGCACACGAGCCGCGTGCGGATGGGCCAGCGGCTCGCCGAGGAGGCGCCGGCCGAGGCCGACCTCGTAATGGCGATCCCGGACTCCGGCACGCCCGCCGCAATCGGCTTCGCCAAGGCCTCCGGCATCCCGTACGACGAGGGTCTGATCAAGAACCGCTACGTCGGGCGGACGTTCATCCAGCCCGACCAGGAGCTACGCCGCCAGGGGATCCGGCTCAAGTTCAACCCGCTCGACGAGATCGCGGGCCAGCGGGTCGTGATCGTCGACGACTCGATCGTGCGCGGCAACACGATGCAGCAGCTGATCGCGATGCTCTTCGACGCCGGCGCGGCCGAGGTCCACGTGCGCATCTCCTCGCCCCCCGTCGTGGCGCCGTGCTTCTACGGCATCGACATGGCCGACGCGGACGAGCTCGCCGCCGCCCACCGCTCGGTCGAGGAGATGCGCGAGCACATCGGCGCCACCTCGCTGCACTACCTCTCGCTGGAGGGGATGCAGGCTGCGACGCGGATGCCGGAGGGCGCCGTGTGCCGTGCCTGCTTTACGCGGGAGTACCCCACGGCGGTTCCTGCCCGGAGCACAAAGCTGCGGTTCGAGGCAGTCGGAGCGTAGGCCGCATGAGCTCGCCGGAGCAGACCTACGCCGCCGCCGGGGTGTCGCTCGCCACGGCCGACGCGATCGTCGACCGGCTCCGCGCGGCAGTGGCCTCCACCGCCACGCCCGCTGTCGCCGGAGCGTTCGGCGCCTTTGCCGGCCTCTTCGCGATCGACGAGCGCCGCCTCCTCGCCGCCTCCACCGACTCGGTCGGCTCGAAGCTCGTGCTCGGCCGCCGCGGCGGCCGGCTGCGCTGGTGCGGCGCCGACCTCGCCGCCCATTGCATCAACGACGTCCTCACGACCGGGGCCGAGCCGCTCTTCTTTCTCGATTACGTCGCCGCGAACACGATCGACATCGAGCAGGTGGCGGAGCTGATCGAGGGTGCGGCCGACATCTGCCGGGAGGCGGGCTGCGCGATCCTCGGCGGTGAGACCGCCGAGCTCCCCGGCATCTACCGCGAGGACGAGATCGACTTCTGCGGCACCGCGGTCGGTGTCGTCGAGCACGACCGTGTCGTCGACGGGTCGCGGATCGAGGTGGGCGACGTCGTCCTCGGCTTCGCCTCCGCGGGGATCCATGCGAACGGGTTCTCGCTCGTGCGCCGGATCGTGGGGGAGGGGCCGTTCGACGCCGACCTGCTCCTGCCTCCCACACGCCTGTACCTCGGCGCCGTCCGGGCGCTGCGCTCGCGCGCCGACGTGCGCGGTCTCGCCCACGTCACCGGCGGGGGAATCGCCGGCAACCTTTCGCGCGTCCTGCCCAACGGCGTCGGCGCGGTCGTCGACCCGGGCTCGTGGGAGCGGCCCGAGGTCTTCGGCTGGCTGGCGGAGAACGGTGTGCCCGAGGACGAGTTGCGGCGCGTCTTCAACATCGGCATCGGCTACTGCGCGGTCATCCCGGCCGCGGACGTCCGCGACGGCGACCTCGTGATCGGACGGGTCGTCGGGGGCAGCGGGGTGGCGTGGGGGTGACGGCCGGATGCGGCGTGGGGGTGCTCGTGAGCGGTGCCGGCACGAACCTGCAGGCCCTGCTCGAGGCGGGAATCTCCCTCGCGGCCGTCGCTTCCAACGTGGAGGGTGCGCCGGCGCTCGCGCGGGTCGGCTCGCGCGGCGTCCCGACGGCTGCCTTCCCGCTCGAACGGTACCCGCACCGCGACGCACGGGACGCCGCGATGGCCGACTGGCTCGAGTCGCACGGCGTCGGGCTCGTCGTCTGTGCGGGGTACATGCACCTCCTGACGTTCACGTTCCTGTCCCGTTTCCCCGATAGAGTCGTCAACGTGCACCCCGCCCTGCTCCCCGCATTTCCCGGCGCCCATGCCGTGGAGGACGCGCTCGCCGCCCGCGTGACCGAAACGGGCGCGACCGTGCACCTCGTCGACGAAGGCGTCGACACGGGCAGGGTGCTGCGCCAGGAGGCGGTACCGGTGCTCCCGGGCGACACGCCCGAGACGCTCCACGAGCGCATCAAGCTCGTCGAGCACCGGCTTCTGCCGGAGGTCGTGAGGGAGCTGATCGCCGCGTGAGGCGCGCACTCCTCTCCGTCTACGACAAGAGTGGCGTCGCTGCGTTCGCCCGGGAGCTTCACCGGCTCGGCTTCGAGCTGCTCGCGAGCGGCGGCACGGCCGCACTCCTCGCGCAGGACGGCATCCCGGTGACTCCGCTCGAGGAGGTGACGGGCTTTGCCGAGATGCTCGGCCACCGTGTCGTCACACTCCACCCCGCAGTGCACGGGGGCATCCTCGCCCGCCGCGATGTCCCTGAGGACGTGGCCGATCTCGCCACACACGGCATCGAGCCCATCGACCTCGTCTGCGTCAACCTCTACCCCTTCGAGGAGACGGTCGGCCGACTCGACGTCGAATGGGACGAGGCGATCGAGCAGATCGACATCGGCGGCCCGGCGCTGCTGCGAGCGGCGGCGAAGAACCACGCGCACGTGATCCCCGTCTGCCGGCCGCAGGACTACGACCTCGTGCTGCGCGAGCTGCAGGACCAGGACGACGTCTCCGTCGAGACCCGGCGCACGCTCGCCGCGCGGGTGTTCCTGCGAACGGCGTCGTACGACAGCGCCGTGGCCGGCTGGATGCTGCGCGGCGAGGGCTTCCCCGAGACGCTCGTGCCGGTCTTCGACCACGCGCTCGATCTCGCCTACGGCGAGAATCCGCACCAGAAGGCCGTCTACTACGCTCAGCGTGGCGCACGCACGCACGTGCTCGCGCGCGTCGAGCAGCTGCACGGGAAGCCGCTCACGTTCAACAACCTCAACGATCTCTCGGCGGCCCGGCTCCTGTCGATCGAGCTCGACGGGCCGGCCTGCGTGATCGTCAAGCATGCCAACCCCTGCGGCGTCGGGGTCGCCGAGACGATCGAGGCGGCCTACGAGAAGGCACTCGCCTCCGACCCGGTCTCGGCGTACGGCGGCGTCGTCGTGCTGACGCGTCCGGTCAGCGCCGCTCTGGGCGAGCGCCTTGCGGAGCAGTTCGTCGAGGTCCTCTTCGCGCCCGGCTACGACGCCGTCGCGGTCGAGGCACTCGTGCAGAAGCCGTCGGTGCGGCTCCTCAACGACATGGAGCGGCGCGCGTTCGACCCGTCCGAGTGGGACCTGAAGCGCGTGCTCGGCGGGGTGCTCGTGCAGGAGCACGACTGCGAGCCCGACCCACTCGACGAAATGGACGTCGTCTGCGGCGACATCGCATCGTCGGTCTGGGACGATCTCCTCTTCGCGTGGACGGTCGCCAAGCACACGCTCTCGAACGCGATTGTGCTCGCCCGCGACGGGCAGACCCTCGGTGTCGGCGCCGGCCAGATGAGCCGGGTGGATGCCGTGCGGATCGCCGTCGAGAAAGCGCGAGAGCACGGCCATTCGCTCGACGGTGCGGTGCTCGCGTCGGATGCGTTCTTCCCGTTCGCGGACGGCCCGGCGATAGCGCTCGAGGCCGGCATCGGCGCAATCATCCAGCCCGGCGGCTCGAAGCGCGACGACGAAGTCGTCGCTGCGGTGCGCGAGGCGGGCGCGGCGATGGTCTTCGCCGGCCGGCGTCACTTCCGGCACTGACGTCGGGCGGGAGTCCGCCGGCCCGAACGGCAGTTCTCGCCTCAGTGCGGGCGAGGCTTCAGCCTCACCCGCTCGTCACCGCCCGGTGCCATTGCTGAACGGTGACCCATGCGAGTCCCTCATCCCTTGACGCCGCTGCACGGCACTTTGTGGCTCTGAGCCACAAAGTGCTTGGCCGCACGCTCGTCTCGTGCTCGACCGCCCGGCTTCCGCGAACAGTGTCGGAGGACGTTTGACTAACCCTGGCGCAGACGAGCCCGGTCTCGCTTCTTGCCCCTGCCGATCAATGGTTGGGGAGCGGTTGGAGGCGAGGGTGCGTTCCGAACATCGGGCCGCTCGTGGTCGCGGAGGTCAGGCTGGGGCCGTCCCGTCGGATCGTCGCCATCGTCGGCGCACGAAACCGTCGCCCCTTGACGGCCGTGAAGATGATCCGGTCGCCGGTCGGCGCCCACGAAGGCTGGGTGGCGCAGGTGGCGCCGTAGCTCCCGCTGCTCACCGTTTGCAGCCGGTCATACCGCGCGGTGGGCGGCAGCCGACGCTGCGGTGTCGAGATAGATCTGGAACCGGGCGAGCTTCCCATCCCGGAACGTCCACACGTGTGCCTCATGGTTGACAAAAGCGCGGCCGGTGTCCCGAGCCGTCGCCTCGGCGTACACCAGGGATACCACCTTGTCGTCCTGGGCGATGAACTCTCGTGGCTCGAACGTCGTGAACTCGAGGGTCGATGCAAGCCCACCAAACCAGCCGAGGACGGCTTCCTTGCCTGTGAACGTACCGGCGTTCGGGTCGTCGTCGGGATCGCCGGGGCTCACCCACTCGATGTCGTCCGCCATCACGTCGGCAAGCGCCGCCATGTCGCCCCGACCGAAAGCCTCGTACGCACTCTGGGCGAGGCGGGTGTTCTCATCTGCTGACACTGGCACTCCTTGTCCGAGGGTGAACGGGGAGTATCTCACTCGTGGAGACTCTGTACGCGGCGTCAGGGTGTTGTCGCCGAGCTGGCCCGTGCCGCCGTTCCGGGCGACTGGACCGCGACGGTTATCCGAAATCCGTGCCCGTCGGTCGCGCACCGGGGCGCACCGGTGTCAGCCCGTGCCTCGAGCCGTTGGGGCGGGACCATGGTCGGATTCTGGTCGGTCGCCCAGGTCACGCCCCGGATCTCGCAGGGCCGGGCGCTGTACGCGCACGTCGCGGCCACGCTTCCGGCATGCATGGCTCGGTTCTGGCGGAGCCATTTCCTGCCGCCGACCTCCGCGAGGCCGGGGGTGCGCGTGGCGCCACGGTCTGTGCCGCACCTCGGCGACGAGCAGGTGCGTTGGACGATCACGGTGACTCCGCGAGAGACATCGCGAGAGCCTGGTGTGTTCGACGTGGTCGTCGTGCGCGAGGGCCGCTCGGTCGCCCAGTACGTGTACTCCTGGGGTTGCGGGATCATCGCCATACGGCAAGCGCTTCAGCGAGGCTGAGGCGACGGTGCGCCGGGCGTTTGGTCCGTCAGGAAAGCACGCGGTCGAGCGCCGCGCGATCCGTCGGCTCGCCGTGGGCGGGGAGCACGAGCTCGATCGGTAGGTCGAGCAGCGGCCGGAGTCGTTCGACGACGTCGTCACGGGTCACGTGCTTGCGGCCGCCGAGCTGGATGTCCAGCCCGTCGCCGAAGTCGGAGAGCGAGTCGCCGGTCACGATCGCGTTGACCGCCGGCAGCCAGAGGATGAGGTCGTTGTCCTCGCGGCCGGGGTATGCGCGCATGCCGAACGGCCACGGTCCGGGTCCGTGAAAGCGCCCTTCGCCCTCGCCGGCGCGCAGCCAGGCGAGGTCGTCGCTCTCCATGCCGCGCACCCGCTCGGGGTCGACGCCGAACTTCTCGACCCAGTCCTGCCAGGTGTCTGCGGGCGGCGTGTGCACCGGGAGGCCGAGTCGGCGGGCGTCGCGCTCGTGGTACGGCGCGGTCAGGACGACCGCGGTCGCGCGCTCGCGCAGCTCGTCGGGAACCGAGAGCGGGTCGAACAACACGAAGTCGCCGCCGAGCTCGACCGCGTACGACGAGACGAGCTCGGGCCACCATTGCTCCTCACCCCAGTCGGGATGCGGCGACCGCCAATGCCAGACACCCGGGCGCAGCTCACACATGAGGCGATGCTACGTGTGAGGGCATCGAGGCGACAAACCCGGCGTCGCCACTCGATCGTGAAGGGAATGGACCGTGCGTGTGGGATATTCCGCACGACACGCGTCCCCTGTGGTCGCGATTCCGTCCCCGAACAAGGAGGAGCGAGTGCCACTCGCCGACTGGACGTTCCTGAACGTCCTCTGGGAGATGATCATCTTCTTCGCGTTCGTGATCTGGATCTGGCTCCTGATCACGGTCTTCATCGACATCTTCCGCCGCCGCGACGCCGGAGGCTTCGCGAAGGCGCTCTGGATCATCGTCGTGATCGCATTGCCCTACCTCGGCGTGCTCGTCTACCTGATCGTCGAGCACAACGGCATGGCCGAGCGAAGTGAGAAGCAGGTGCAGTCGATGCAGGCGCAGCAGGAGGCGTACATCAAGTCCGTCGCCGGAAGCACCCCGGCCGACCAGATCGCGCAGGCCAAGACGCTGCTCGACAGCGGGTCGATCACGCAGGCCGAGTTCGACGCCATCAAGGCGAAGGCGCTCGGCTAGAGCGCAAAATCACGGCGCTGAGAGAGGCCCCGCGCGCGCGACTGCCACGGGGCCTCTCTGGTGTCACGGCTTCGTGTCGGAACAGAGCGGCCAGGGAAGGCGCACCGGCACGTAGTCGCCCGGCCAGTCGGCATACGCCTCGTCCGGCTCGTACGTCTCCTTCACCGCCGACGCGCCGTACCTTGCCGCGACCTCGCTGACCGGGTAGTGCAAGGTCTCGACCTCGGGCCGCGCCCCGATCATGAGAACCACGCACGGCGCGTCGCCGCCGACGATGACGTGGCGCGTCTCGGATGGGCAGTGGAAGTAGTCCCACTGTCTCAGCGTCCGCTCCTCCTCCTCGACGACCAGCGTGCACTCGCCGGCGAGCACGAGGAATCCCTCCTGCCCGGTCTCCGCGTGGTAGAGCGCGTTTGGCTCCCCCGGTGAGAACACACGGACGTTGACGCCGAAGTCCCGGAACCGCGCCTCCCGCGGTTCGATCGGGTACACCGCACCGCCCTTCTCCTCGTTGCGTACCGCGAGTGCGTCGGCGAGGTTGAGGACGAACCAGCCGTCCGACGTGACGTAGCGGCCGTAGGGGGTCTCTTCCGAGCGTGCTTCCTGAACGGGCATTCATCCTCCTCGGTGGTGGGCGCTGGCGTCGTGGCTATGTCGTTGCCGGCGGCGCCTGCCTCGGGGAAGAGACGAGGAGCCAGATCCCGATCACGAGCCCCCACAGGAAGACGGCCCAGAAGGGGAAGAACGCGATGGAGGCCAGTGCGAGAAGGCCGACGATGCCGGTGAAGGCCCTCATCCAGGTCGGCGCGGCGGTGCCGGCGATCGCGAGGGTCAGGAAGGAGATGCCGAGCATCATGCCGCTGACCACGAGGAAGACGGCCCAGCCTGCCTGCATGATCGTGTAGCTCACCGCCGGATCGATGCTCGGGCCGCCACCGAGCGCGACGGACATCGAGGGTGTGATCAGAATCGCCCAGCCGACCAGGAATGACCCGGCTGCGAAGAGGCTCGTCCCCCAGGCGATCCGTCCGCTTCGCCCCTTGCCGAAGCTCGTCTCGCACAGGTAGGCCATGACGACCAGCAGTCCGACGATTGCGGCTGCGACGAGGAAGAGCGAGATCATCACGGACGAGCGATGGCCCTTCGCCACGAAGTCGGCCACGTCGTTGGCGTGATAGTTGCCGCCCGGGGCATTCGCCGCGATCGCCGCGGCCACGAGAAGAACTGTGAATACGAGGCTGCCGATCCCGGCGAGCCGTCTGTCATTACCCATCAGCCGTCGTCCCCTCCGTACGCGGGATCTCGATGACCAGCGTTCCCGATGGTGCGCGAAGATACAAGCCCCGCCGGACGCGCCCCGGCGGCGGAGCGCAGGCGCCTATCGAGGCATGCGTGCTTCGAAGACGGTCATCTTCACGGGGAGGCGGAACGGCTCTGTCAGCTCGGGGACGCGTCCGCCGGCGTCCCTGGCGGCCGGGAGCGCCTCGACGTAGCGGACGAGCCGTTCGCGGGAAGGGAACACGAGGGCGCCGTCGCAGTCGACCTGCTCCACGTGCCGGAAGCATCGAAGCAAGAGGTCACGTCCATTCTCGCGACTGAACGACAGCGGCGGTTGTGCGGGGATCTCCTCCGCGAAGAGCCATTCCCACGCGCGGGTACGCTCGCTGTCGTCGTCGCTGCCGGTCGTCGCCAGAAGCAATCCGGCGGCGCCCAGGACGCGCGCCGCCTCGGCGATCGCCCGGGCGGGGTCAGGGACGTGGTAGAGGACGCCGCTTGCGACGACGCAGTCGAACGATCCGTCGGGGAACGGGAGCTGCCGCATGTCGGCCTGAACCGCGGTCACCCCGGCCAGCGCTGCGAGCTCCACCATGCGCGGCGACGAATCGACGGCGACGATCTCCCCCTCCAGTCGGGCCTTCGCCCACGTGCACAGATCGCCGAGTCCGGAGCCGACGTCGAGCAGACGTCGGGGACGTGCGGCGAGGATCCGGGACCGCACGATCTCCTCCTCGTCGGGGCCTTCGAGCAGCTCGGTGACGGCGAGCGTGCGCTGCCGGAACGCCTCTTCCGATGCGTACTCCTCGGCGACCGCGTCAGCGTCGTCGAGCCAGCCGGTCATGTTTTCAGGATCGCCGAGGCGGACACGATTGACATCGGAGAAAGCACCGAGGAGACCCGCGGTGCACCACCGTCCGTGGCCACGACCAGCCGTTCCGGTCGGCCGCGTGCCGGCCGCAGGCTGCCCGCATCTGCGCCCGGGCAGCCCGCGACCGGTCGAGGCTACGCGCCGGGCGGCCGGTAGGAGACGTTCTTCGCCGCCGCCTCGTCCATCTGCGCGGCCGTCAGCAGCTCGACCGTCCTCACGCGGGCGCCGCCGGCGGCGGCGACGGCGATGCTGACCGCAGCGACGTCGACCACGCTCGGAACCTCCGCGATGAGGTACGCGTCGTCGTCGCCGAGGGCGAAGTCGAACGAGATCAGCTTGCCGCCCTGGGCCTTGATCAGCTTCTGGATGGTGGCCTTGCGGGAGCTGCCACCCTCCGCGATCAGACCCTTCGCCCCTTCGACCGTGTACGAGACCTTCCACAGATAGCGGGCCATCGAAACCTTCCTCTCTGGTGTTCCCGCGCGGCGGCGCCGCGCCGGACGATCCTACAAGCGCCGCCGCCTTCGGCTCAGGAGCTCTCCACCATCATCAGCGTGTTGCCGTCGTGGTCACGGAAGAAGAACAGCACCGGCACGACCCCGTCGCCGCCCATCAGCTCGACGTCGACGTCGACGCCCTTCGCCTTCAGGTCGTCGTAGACGGCGCGGGCATCGGCCGTGTCGAGCGCGATGCCCGTCATCCGGCCGACGTCGTACTGGTCCCGGGCGGGAACGAGGGCGAGCGTCGCGCCGCCTCCCGGGGGTGCGACCTCGACCCAGCGGTCACCCTCGCCGAAGGGGACGTCGGCGACGAGCTCGAAGCCGAGCGTGCGCCGGTAGAAGTCGATCCCGGCGTCCTGGTCGCGGACGGGAACCATGATCCTGCCGACGCGCGTGTCGTGCGACATTCCGCTCTCCTCTCGATCGTGGTCAGGTCTGGGAGGCCGCGCGCTCGAGCGCGGCGATGTCGAGCTTGCCCATCTGCAGCATCGCCTCCATCACCCGCTGGGCGGTGGCGACGTCCGGGCTGCCGAGGAGGCGGGGGAGCGCGGTCGGCACGATCTGCCAGGAGAGCCCGAAGCGGTCCTTGAGCCAGCCGCACGGACCCTGCTCGCCGCCGGCCGACAGCGTCTCCCAGTAGCCGTCGACCTCGTCCTGCGATTCGCACGCGACCTGGAACGAGATCGCCTCGCTGAACGTGAACTGCGGCCCGCCGTTCAGGGCCACGAACGGCTGCCCGGCCAGCTCGAAGCTGACCGTCATCACCTGGCCCTCGAGGCCGGGCCCGGCCGGCCCGTACCGTGTCGTGCCGGTGATCTTCGAGCCGGGAAACACGGACACGTAGAACTGCGCAGCCTCCTCGCCGTTCGTGTCGAACCAGAGGCAGGTCGTGAGCATGGGTTTTCGGTCTCCTCTCGCGTGTCGTCGTTCGTCGCTCAGCCGCCGATCGGCTTCTCCATTGCGACGCAGGCGATCGCGACGCCGTCGGGCATCGTCACCTCGACGCCGGCCGTGCGCTCGAAGCCGTGGGCGAGGTACAGCGGCACGCCGGGCAGCGTCGCGGTCAGGATCAGCCGCCGGAAGCCCTCCTGTGCCGCCGCCGACTCGCACTCCTCCAGGATCCTGCGGCCGAGGCCTCGCCGCGTCCAGTCGGCCCGCACGAACATCGCCCGTACGCGGGCCGGCTCGGTCGCCGGGTCGAGCAGGCGGTCGTCGTCGTCCAACGCACCGCTGCCGGTGTGGCGACGGTCGCGCCTGCTCCAGCCACCGCAGCCCACCACCTCGCCGTCGCTCTCGAGCACGAAGTAGGTGCCGTCGCGCAGGAGCAGCCGATCCGCCTGCGCGACGTAGCGCACCGCGCTCGCGGCCTGGCGCTCGTCGTAGAAGCGGCGGAACAGCACCGCGCCCGACTGCTTCATGAGCGCGTCGACCGCCGCCTCGTCGTCGGGCGTGGCGATCCTGAGCTCCGGCAGGCGACCTTCCACCAGCGCGAGTCTAGAGGGCGCCGCCGGCCCGGTTGGCGTCGTTCTCCAGCCAAGCGCCAACGACGGTGGACCAGAACTGCGGCTGCTCCCGGAAGCCGAGCGAGGCGTAGAAGGCCTGCGCGTCCTCGGTCTGCAGCCCGACGTGCTGGCCGGGGACGGCCTCGAGGAGATGTCGTACCATCTCCGAGCCGATCCCCTGCCGGCGATAGCTCGACAGTGTCCAGACGTCGACGAGGTAGGCGTTGCAAACGCCGTCGGAGAGCAGACGGGCCATGCCGACGACGTGGTCGCCGTCGCGCGCCAAGACCACGTGCTGCGCCGCCGCAAACGACCGCTCGAGCGCCTCCGGGGTGCGTCCGTTGTCGAAGCCGTCCGCTGCGAGATCGGCCTTCGCCTGCGCCCAGTCGATCCCCTCGAGCGAGCTGTCGATGCGAACTGCCATCGCGGCAGCATCCCACACGACGCGACCCTGGTGCAGTCAGCGTCACCCGGACAGGGTACGAACATCCTGTAAAGAGGATGTTTTCGATCTCGGGCTCCGCTCGGGAGGCTGCTACGGTGCCCCGGTCACTGCGATGTGGTCGGGCCGTACCGAGCCCGCTTCCGCACTCCGGACGCCTCTCTCATGGCCTTCCTCTCCCGCATCTGCCTGCTCGCGCTCTCCCTCGTGCTCGTGGTGCCGGCCGCAGTCGCTGTGGCGCAGCCCGCGCCGAAGCATCGGAGCCTCACCCTCGTGCACAACCCGGCGCGCCTGCCGGGCTCGGTGCCGCTCACCCCGCAGCCGGCTCCGAGGCGGGCCCCACTGTCGCTCGGGCAGCGCGCCGTCAGGATCGCCGCCCTCGAGCTCGGCACGCCCTACCGCTACGGCGGCAGCGGGCCGGGCGGCTTCGACTGCTCCGGTCTCGTTGCGTACGTCTACGGGAGGCTCGGGATCGCGCTCCCGCACAATGCAGCGGCCCAGTTCGGCTACGGGCGTCCGGTCGACCAGGGGCACCTGAAGCCGGGTGACCTCGTCTTCTTCCACGGGCTCGGCCACGTCGGGCTCTACATCGGCCACGGCCGGATGATTCACGCCCCGCAGACCGGCGAGCGAGTCGAGGTCCAGAGCATCGCGGTGCGCAACGGCGGCGTCGAGGCCGCCCGCCGTATCACGAGCTAGTGGCCCTTGAGGCAAGGTTGCACCTGAAGCATCCGTCCGCGAAGCGGGGCCGCCTTGCAGCAACCCCACTAGAGCGGCTCGTCGATCCCTTCCTCGTCGTTGAGGATGTGCGCGAGCGTCGAGCGCGCCTCCTCCAGCTCGACCGTGCGGCCGGACTCGAGCTCGCCGCGGAGGTCGAGCAGGAGCTGCGCCACCTCGGGCCGGCCTTCGAGCTCCAGCTCGATCCGGCTCAGCACGCACCCGCGATCCCAGAACGCGCACTCGTCCCCGGGGCAGCGCGCTGCGTGCCCCTGGGCGATCATCTCGATCGTGCAGAGCGGACGATGGTGCCTGTCGCTCCGTTCGTGCATGCCGGCATCGTGTCGCCGGCCGGCGGCGGCGCCATCCGACGGAATGCGGATCGCACTGTGGAAACCTACGGATCCGCCCCCGGCCCTCTGCCGCCGCGTAGTCTTCGGCCCGTGAGCGACGCCTACCCCACGCTTCTCGACCTCATCGGGTCGACCCCGATCGTGCGGCTCGACCGCTTCGGCGCCGGCGTGCCGCCGACGTTGCTCGCGAAGCTCGAGTTCCTGAACCCCGGCGGCTCGAACAAGGATCGCATCGGCCTCGCCATGATCGAGGCCGCCGAGCGGGAGGGGAAGCTGCGCCCGGGCGGCACCATCGTCGAGCCCACCTCCGGCAACACGGGCGTCGGCCTTGCGATCGCTGCGGCGGCCAAGGGCTACCGGTGCATCTTCGTGATGCCCGACAAGATGAGCCAGGAGAAGATCTCGACCCTGCGCGCGTACGGCGCCGAGGTCGTGATCACGCCGACCGCCGTCGACCACGACTCGCCCGAGTCGTACTACTCGGTTTCCGACCGCCTCGCGGAGGAGATCCCAGGCGGCTTCAAGCCCGACCAGTACTCGAACATGGCCAACCCCGAGGCGCACTATGCGACGACGGGGCCTGAGATCTGGGAGCAGACCGGCGGCGGCGAGATCGACGCCATCGTGATCTCCGTGGGCACGGGAGGGACGATCTCGGGTGTGGGGCGGTACTTCAAGGAGCGGCGCCCGGAGGTGCTGATCGTGGGTGCCGACCCCGAGGGCTCGGTGTACACGGAGGATGCCGCGCACCCGGTGGGGCCGTATCTCGTCGAGGGGATCGGCAAGGACACGTGGCCACAGACGATGAGCCCCGAGGTCGTGGACGAGTGGGTGCGCGTCTCCGACCGCGACTCGTTCCTCACCGCGCGCAGGCTCGCGCGCGAGGAGGGCCTGCTCGTCGGCGGCTCGTGCGGTTCGACCGCGTGGGTCGCTCTGCAGGTCGCCGCCCGCTTCGGCCCGGAGGCGCGGGTGCTGATGCTGCTGCCCGACGGGGGCCGCTCGTACCTCTCGAAGTTCTACGACGACAACTGGATGATCCAGTACGGCTTCATGGAGCGGACGTCGCCGACCCCGACCGTGGAGGAGGTGATCCGCTTCAAGCGCGGCGGGGAGACGGAGCTGCCCGCTCTCGTCACGATCGACTCCACGAAGAAGGTGGGGGCGGCGATCGAGGTGATGCAGCGCTACGGCATCTCCCAGCTTCCCGTGGTGCGCCACGGCGTTGCGGAGTCGCTCACCGACATCGTCGGCTCGATTCAGGAGCGCAGCCTCCTCGACCGTGTCTTCAAGAACCCGGACGCGCTCAACGAGGACATCGCCGTCGCCATGCAGCCCCCGCTTGCGGCAGTCGACGTGCGCGACTCGCTCGACGACGTCTTCGCGGATCTCTCCGGCCCGAGCGCCGCCGTCGTTGTCGGGATCGCCGGCACGCCAGCCGCGATCCTCACGCGCTCCGACCTGCTCGAGTTCCTCTCGCACCGCCGCACGCACGTCGA
>Ga0302299_10000802_pt1 | contig 18146 bp, 13 predicted proteins | sample III_Fen_N3_4_FD_198795 | JGI IMG/M metagenome (GOLD analysis project Ga0302299, IMG submission 198795) | Peat permafrost microbial communities from Stordalen Mire near Abisko, Sweden - III_Fen_N3_4 | ecosystem: Environmental > Terrestrial > Soil > Wetlands > Permafrost | place: Sweden: Abisko... | reverse complement strand
ACGCCATCGAGCTTCCTTCATGCGCACAGCCCGACTCCTGGGCCGAGGCCTTCTATCAGCAGCAGTCGGCGCCGACGCTCCGTCTGTCTCAACAGTGCTACGTCGACAAGATCGTCGACACGACGAAGGCCTCCAGCAACGTCGTGTACGAGATCGAGAACGAGAACGTCATGCCCGGCACCGAACCCTGGGCCCGCACTTGGGCGCAGCGGGTCAAGGAGCGGACGTCGCACCTGGTGTCGTACAGCAGCCTGTGGGACGTGGACCTGGCGTCGGCGGTCACCGATCCGAGCATCGACGTCGTGAACCTCCACTTCGGCACGCCACTCGAAGACGATCGAGGTCGCCCGCGGGACTTCATGACCGCGAACTGGAGAGTCGGCGTCACGAGCAGCAACGGCGCTGTCAGCAGCGGCAAGCCCGTGAACGTGGACGAATTCGGGAAGTGCCATGGCAGAGGCACGGCGCCGAGCTACGAAACGCTGCGTCAGATGGCGTGGGCCATCGTTGCGAGCGGAGGCCACTTCCACATCGAGGATACGTGCGACCCCCTGACAACGGCGCCTGGAGAAGCGCCGCTGGCTGTCGACTCCAGGCCCCGTCAAGTCGTCGAGAACATCCGGCGCTTCGTGGAAGAGAGCGGCCTGCGCGACGGCGGCTGGAACTTCGTCATGAGCGAGCCGTTTCCTGCGCCGCCCGCACCGGGCGGACCGATGCCGGCACAAGTGCCGGGTCGCTTCTGCATGGGCCCGGACGACGGGATCTTCCAGGCCACCCACTTGGCGGCTCCGCGAGACTACCTCTGCTACTACGACGGGAGCGACGGCTCCGTCGTCAGGAGGATCGAGGGGATCGAGGGACCTGCCGGTTACTCGGCGAGGTGGTGGGATCCGCGAGACGGCGGTTTCACGGGGCCTGGCATCGAGCTCGGCTGCGTCACGGATCACACCGTGACCCTCGCGGCTCCCGACGCTGCTGACTGGGTCCTGCTCCTTCGGAAGGCGAAGGACTGCTCCAGCTGAGCGGCGTGTCGTTCAGCGCACGGCGGCAGGCTTCGGGGCGCGTTTCGCCTGCCCGGCTTGCAGCGCGTCGATGAGCGCATACGGGACCTGGGCCGTCACCAGCACCCGGTTGGCCTCCGTCGCCACCGAGATGGCCGAGGCCAGCTGCAGCAGCTCCGGCTTCTGCTGCGCCTGCAGGCTCGCCAGCGCGACGAACCCGCGCACGACGTCGGCCAGGTTGCGCGCCGCGGCGTCGTCCGCCGCCTCGCCAGTGATCGCGAGCGACAGCTGCGGGTCGAGGTCGCCGGTCACGGTCAGGCTTCGCAGCGCAGGCAACGTGAGCGCGGCGCCCTCGCCGCCGCCCGGGGCCGGCACCGTGGCCGGCAGGCCCGCGAGCAGGCTCTGGTCGCCCACCATCCAGAACGTGGACCCGGGTCGCACCTTCTCGATCAGCCGCAGCAGCGTCGCGTTCCCCCGCAGCGGTGTCTCCCCGCGAGTGCGGCTCGAGACGGCCGCCTCCACGCGGTCCCGGCTCCCGAACAGCAGCGAGCCGGCGTCCAGGAACGCGACCGCCGTCGCGCGCGGCCCTTCCTCCTTGAAGGCGTAGACGGTCACGCCCTCGTGGTTCCTCCCGCGTGCCTTGCCCTCGGTCTCGAGCGCGCGCCCGAGCTTGTAGAGGTCGAAGCGCCCGGTCACCAGCGCGAGCGTCGGTGAGTCCTTGCCGGCGCCGCTGCCCGCGATCACGATGCGGTCGATGTCGCGCGCGGGGTTGAGGCCGGTCTTCTCCTCGAGCTCGGCCAGCGAGCCGGGCTTCATGCCCGGCTGCGCGGCGAAGCGCGCGTAGAACGGGCTCGCCGCGAAGCGCTGCACGTCGAGGCCCAGCACCCAGCGGGCGTCGGCCGGCAGCACCAGCGCCTCCCCGGGCAGCGGCCCGACGGCGGCCCGCAGCGGGTTGAGCCACAGCGCGCCCAGGCCCGCCAGCGCGCCCAGGACGACGACGACCATCGAAGCGATCACCAACAGCCGACTGCGTGTCATGGGCGTTCCCCCGTCGGACGAGCCGACACCTTCACTGCTCGAGTACGTACTCGCGGCTCGAAAAGATCCTCGCCGCCGCCCACACGAAGGCGACGGCCAGCACGACCAGCAGCGGCACGGCCTGCGCGGCCGGCAGCACCTGCTCGCCCAGCAGGCCGGCCAGCCCGCCCTGCGCCGGCCGGTGCGTGACCAGCGAGCGCAGCCACGCCGTCAGCGTGAGCCTCGGCAGGTAGCCGGGCAGGTAGACGAGCAGCTCCCAGCCGAACAGGAAGACGAGGCCGGGGATCAGCGGTCTCTTCAGGGCGACGCCCAGCAGCGCGAAGAGGCCGCCGTACGCCAGCAGCGTGAGCGAGATCGCGCCGAGGTCGCGGAACAGGTCGCCCGCCGCGGGGCCCACCGCCGGCAGGCCCCGCGCGCTCAGCACCAGGAAGAAGGTGAGGACGCAGGCCGGCAGCGCGAGGCTGAGCGTGGTCGCGAGGTAGGCCGCGAACTTGCCCGCGAAGATCGACTCGCGCGTCAGCGGCCGTGTCACCAGGTAGGTGAGCGTGCGTCCCTCGATCTCGTCCGCGACGAGCGCCGTGGCGTAGAACAGCGCGGCCAGCGGCAGCACGTTGCGGATCCAGTAGACGGCCACGATCATCGCGTAGAAGTCGTGGGCGGTGACGACGACGGCGCCCGGGTCCGCCGCCAGCACGATGCGGAAGCCGAGCGCGAACAGCGCCGGCATCGCGATCAGCAGCCCCATCAGCAGGCTGCGCCGGGTCCACAGCATGCCCTCGAGCGAGAGGTCGAACACCGCGCGCGCCGCAGCGCCGAACGGGAGCGGCCGGCTGGTGTCCCTCACCGCGCCACCAGGTAGCGGAACACCGACTCGAGGTCCTCGTCCGGGGAGTACATCTCGACCACCCCCGCCTCCAGCGCCGCCTCGTGCAGGCCGCGGTAGAACTCGTCCGGCCGCGCCGTCTGCACCGTCAGCCACTCGCCCTCGACGCCGAAGCTGAGCGAGAGCACGTTCGGCCAGCCCACCACCGCGGCCGCCAGCCGACGCGGGTCACGCGCGCGCAGCGCGACCGTGTGCGGGTGCTCGTCGAGCAGGTCGCGCACCTCGCGCACGTCGCCTTCGGCCAGGATGCGCCCGTTGTGCACGAGCAGCATGCGCCGCGTCATCGCCTCGACCTCGTGCAGGATGTGGCTGGAGACGACCACCGTCTTGCCCTCGCGCCCCATCCGGCGCACCAGGTCCATCACGCGGCGGCGGTTGACAGGATCCATGCCGCTCACCGGCTCGTCCAGCAGCAGCACTTCGGGGTCGTGCGCGATCGACTGCGCGAGCTTCACGCGCTGGCGCATGCCCTTGCTGTAGCCGCCGATCCGGCGCTGGCGGGCGTCGAGCAGCGCCACCTGGTGCAGCGCGTTCTCGGCGCGGCTGCGGCACTCGGCCTCGTCGTAGCCGGTGAGGCGCAGCAAGGCCGTCACGAACTGCATCCCGGTCAGGTGCTCCCAGAACGCGTCCGCCTCCGGACACAGGCCGACGCGGTGGAACACCTCCGGCGAGCCCCAGGCGGGCCGGCCCAGCAGCTGCACTTCGCCCTGGCTCGGGCGCAGCTGGCCGGCGGCCAGCTTCAGGAAGGTGGACTTGCCCGCGCCGTTCGGGCCGAGCAGGCCCGTGATCCCCGGCGGGATCGAGACCGTGACGTCGTTGAGCGCGATCACCTCCCCGTACCAGCGGGAGGCCCTCGCGAACGCGAGCGGCGCGCCGGCTTCTCCGCTCACGTCACGATCTCCACGGCGCGCACGCGCGCGCGCAGTACCAGCAGGCAGGCGGCCGACACCGCCACCAGCACGGCCAGCGGCCAGGCCCAGTAGACCTCGATCTGGTACTCGACCACCCCGAACAGCGCGACGCCGAGCGCCTTGAGGTCCGCCCACAGCGACAGCAGCACGGCCTCCCGGCGCCCGAAAGCGAACTGCAGCAAGCCGCGCATCGTCTCCAGCCCGAGCAGCAGGCCGGCCATGGCGATGCCCGCCACGCGCGCGCTGCGCGAGAGCGCGGACACCGCGAGCGTCAGCAGGCTGACCACGAGGCTCGCGCACAGCGCGTGGGCCACGATCGCCGGCAGCAGCCAGGCGAGATCCCAGCGCAGGTAGCTGTCGGGCGCGAGCCCGATCGCCGCCACGTAGAGCAGCACGCCGGGCAGCAGTGTCACCGCCAGGCAGATCGCCATCGGCACCCCCAGCTTGCCCAGCACGTAGTCGCGCCGCGTCAGCGGGCGCGAGAGGTAGACCAGGATCGCGCCGGTGCGCAGGTCGTTCGCGATCAGGCCCGACGCGCCGAAGATCGAGAGCAGGATCGCGAACAGCACCTGCGAGTTCATGAAGTCGCCGAACAGCGGTGGGCCCGCGGACAGGATCGCCGCCATCTGCGGGTACTGGCGCGCCAGGTAGATCTGGATCACCTTCACGGCCAGCGGGCTCAGCGAGCCGAGCAGGAACAGCGTGAACAGGCGCTTCTGCAGCAGCAGGCGCAGCGCCTCGCGGGTGATCGGCCAGAAGCGGGTGGTGTGCAGCGCCGCGCGCGCGACGTAACGCCGGTAGCCCTGCTCGTAGATCGGCATCAGGCCTGCACCTCGTGCCCGAGCGCGCGCAGGAACACGTCCTCGAGCGTCTCGGACCCCGGCCGCAGGTGCCGCACCTGCACGCCGCAGTCGCGCGCCGCCTTGAACACGGCCTCCGGGCCGCAGCCCTCCGGCAGGAAGAGGCGTACGCCGTCCTCGCCCTCGCGCCAGTCCGCGCCGAGGTCCTTGAGGTCGGTCAGCACCGCGCTGGCGTCGCCCTTGAATCGCACGTCGAACACCTGGCTGCGAGCGCCGGTCAGCTCGCGCAGCGAGCCGGCGCGCGCGACCTGGCCCTGGTTGAGCACGATCACGTCGTCGCACACGCGCTCGACGTCGCGCAGCAGGTGCGAGCAGAGCACGAGGCTGATGCCGCGGCGGGTCGCGACGTCGTGGATGAGCGCCAGCATCTCCTCGCGGCCCTGCGGGTCGAGGCCGTTCGTCGGTTCGTCGAGCAGCAGCAGGTCCGGGTCGTGCACGAGCGCCTGCGCCAGCTTGACGCGCTGCTTCATGCCGGTCGAGTAGGTCTCGACGGCGCGGTAGCGCGCCTCGCCGAGGCCGACGTAGTAGAGCACCTCGTGCGCGCGGCTGATCGCCTCGTCGCGCGGCAGCCCCGACAGCTCGCCCGCGAAGGCGACGAAGGCGGACGCGGTCATGCCCGGCAGGTGGCAGTCCTGTTCCGGCATGTAGCCGAGCCGGCGACGCACCTCGAGCGGCTCCCGCACGGGATCGAGGCCAAACGCCTTCATGCTGCCGCGGTCGGGGGTCAGGAAGCCGAGCAGCGTCTTGAGCAGTGTCGTCTTGCCGGCGCCGTTCGGGCCCAGCAGGCCCGTCGGCCCGCGGCGGAAGGCTCCGCTGATCCCCGACAGGGCCTGCACGGCCCCGTACGAGACGGCCAGGTCGCGGATCTCGACGAGCGGCTCCTCTTCGGCCATCTCCACCTGTCTCAACGCAAGCCGGGCTCGCCCGGTTCCATGTCTTCGTCCGGCCCGGGCACGGCGGGCGCCGGTGCGTCCGTCGGCGCGGCGAAGCGGATCAGCGCCTGGCCCGAGAGGACCGCGCTCACGCGCGCGAACGAGACGCCGCGCCCGTCGCGAGCGCCCACCTGATGGTAGGGCACCAGCGCCAGATCCACCACACCGCCAGTCGCGCGCAGCACGATTGCCTGGCTGGCGGTCCGCAGCAGGCCTTCCCCGCCGACCGTCGCACGCAGCGCCACGCGTGCGGTCGCCGACCTCACCAGCAACTCCACGTCCCCCGGCCCGAGCACGGCCTCGTCGGTCGAGACGCGCGCGGCGCCCGAGAAGAAGACGAGCGTGCCGTCCCCGGCCGTCAGCGCGTCCACGAACTCGGGGCCGGCGCGGCGCGACGGCCAGCGCTCGAGGCCGAGCGCAAGCACCAGCGCCACGAGGATCGCACCGGCGACGCCGCGGCACGCCGAGCTGACGCGGCGCAGCGCGAGGACCAGCAGCGCCACCGCCAGCGCCCAGGCGAGGAGCTGCGCCCACAATCCCGGCGCGGCGGCGGACCAGCGGCGGATGAACAAGTTCGGCAGGTACTGCCCGGCGTCGGCGTAGTGGCTCTTCGCGAGCAGCAGCGCGGAGTCGTTCGCCGCCAGCGGGTCCTGCCACAGCGCGACGGCGAACACCGCCGTCAGCCCGGCCAGCAGCAGCGCGAGCGCCGTCACGCCGCGCCGGTGGCCCTCGGCCTGTGTCGCCGCCGTCTCGCGTTCGAGCGCCAGGCCGCACAGCGCGACAGCGAGCGGCGCCAGCGGCATGAAGTAGCGGCCGAGATTGCACACGGCGCCGGCCCAGTTGTCGGCCGACGCGACCGTCAGGTAGTAGACGAGTGCCGAGGGCCAGACGAGCGCGAAGCGCCGGGCCCCGCCCCGCGCGAGGCCGGCCGCAGCCAGTCCCAGAAACGGCACGTACGGCAGCAGGCCATAGCGCGCGTCGAGCAGCAGTCCCAGCAGCCCCTGCCCCACGCGCGCGCTCGACACCCCGCCGGGCCCCCAGGCCAGGAACAGCGCGTCCGGCCTCACGCTGCCGGTGATCGCGAAGTTGTAGAGCGCGGTCAGGTACAGGCTGAGCGCCTGCGGGACGAGCAGGGCGACGAGCGTCGCCCGCGCGGCGCGCAGGCCGCGCGGCCAGGTGGCCGCCCACAGCGCGGTGGCGCAGAGCACCAGCCAGACGGGGAAGAACTTCTGGTGCAGCCACGGCAGCGTCGCGAGCATCCAGCCGAAGAGCCACGGGTGGCGCGCCAGGGTCTCCCGCCGCAGGGCGAGCACCCGGAACGCGGCCGCGAGCACCAGCGCGCCCGGCAGCTCCGGGTAGAACTGGAAGGAGTAGAAGAGAAACGGCGGCACCAGCGCGAAGCCGAGCGCGAGCGCGGCGGCCAGGCCTTCGCGGCCCGTGGCGTCGCGCACCAGCTGGAACAGCGCGGCCACGAGCAGCGCGCCGAGCGCGCACCACAGCAGCACGCCGGCGGCCAGCCGCCCCCGCGCCCCGCGCGCCAGGTTGACGGCGCGGTCGACACGCAGCGCGGGCGCCAGCAGCAGCGAGGGTCCCGGGGCGAGCACGTAGAAGACGCCCCCGTTCTTGCCGCGGATCGTCTGCCGCGTGACGCGCGTCGCGCGGATCGCGTCGCGCCCGGCCTCGCCACGCGCGACGGCCGCCAGCATCCCCCTCGACTCGCGCGCGAACGTCGACAGCGCGGCCGACAGCGTCTCGCCCCCCGACCGCGCCGGCAGGTCCTCCATCGCCGCGCTCACGCCTTCGGCGTCGAACGTGCCGAGCTGGCCCAGGGCGACCGCCTGCCGCAGGTACTTCGGCTCGTTGCCGGGATGCCCTTCCCAGACCCAGGCCCAGTCCGGGACCAGCGCGGCGTAACCGACGAAGGCGAGCAGCAGCACCTCCCCGGCGCGCGGGGCGGGCCAGTGCGGGGCGGCCAGGCACGACGCGGCGAGCGCGGCGACGATGGCCAGGTCCACGCCGAGCGCCCAGTCCTGCGTGAGGGCGACTGGCAGCGTGGAGCCGTAGGGCCAGGACGCGCGCACCGCCAGCGAGACGAGCGCGAGCAGGCTGACGAGCGGCTTCAGCAGCAGCGGGCTGAGCGCCAACGCCTCGCCCGCGAGGCCGCTCGCGAGCGGAGCGCGCTGGCGGCGGGCCCGGCGGGCCGCCAGCGCGAGCCACAGCGCGAGGCCGGCGGCGATCCAGGCGCACGGCCGGAGCAGGGCAAGGGAGCCGTCGGCCGCGCCAGCCCGGGCGAGCTCGCGGATGAGGCCCGAGGGCTCGACCTGCGCGCGCAGGACGAGGCCGAGCGCGCGATCGACCTCGCGCGCCACGGCGTGCAGGACGACGCTGACGAGCGCGAGCAGGACGGCGCGCGGGCGGCTCACCGCCCGGATTCTCTTACGCGGCACCCGCGCCTGTCCAAGCGGCGGCGGGTCAGTCCGCGCTCACGCTGACGGAGAGGATCTCGCCGGGGCGGCAGCGCACGAACACCTCCGCGGGCCGGCAGCACACCGGGCAGTCCTCGAAGTAGCTCTGCTCCGCGCCGCCGGTCGTGTCCACGTCGAGCGCGAACGGCTCGCCACAGCTCGGGCACTCGACGACGATCTCCTCGAGCATCGCGCGGCACCCGCTAGTAGCGCACGCGCACGCTCGTCGGCCGCAGCAGCGGCAGCGAGAAGTCCGCGTAGCTCGAGGACTCGATGCGCGTGGTGGTGAACGCGATCGCCTCGCCCGCGTCGCCCGCAACCGCCGTCGCCGCGCTCGCGCCCGCGGGCAGCAGCACGTGGCACTCCGCCGTGTCGCCGCTGCCCGTCAGCGTCAAGGCGATCTCGCGCCGGGCCGCGTCGTGACGGTAGCCGTAGGCGACGTAGCCGTTCGATGCCGGGTAGTGGACGACGACGTTCGCCTCGTTCGTGCCGGCCGCGGGCCAGCGCGGCGCGACCAGGACCCTGCGGTAGCCGGTGTCGCGGTCCACCACCCCCGCCAGGCCCTCGACGACGGCATAGGTGAGCGCGCCCGCGGCCCAGTTGTCGGGACCGCCGAACGACACCGCGCCCGGCCGGCGGCCGAGCGGCCGGTCGGCGAGCGTCAGGCCGGCCACGGCGTAGATCGCCCCGTCGAGCGTGCTCGAGAAGGCGAGCGCGCGGATCGCCCGCTCGGGGTGGGGGTTGTCGAGGCCGTACCAGTAGATGCCGACGTTCGGGCATACGTCGCTGCGCCCGCGCCACGCCAGCTTCACGAGCGGGGCCTCGCGCGGCCCGCCGTAGCCCGCCGGCCACGAGCCCGCGAGCGAGGGATACCACCAGCCGGAGACGTTGCGGTCCTGGACCGCGTACTGCGTCGCGTCCGTGCCGTCCTCGTAGAAGAACGTGATCGCCCCGGCCAGCCTCAGGTTGCCCGCGTTGCCGACCGAGTGCAGCAGGTAGATCGAGCCGACCTTCGCCCCGACCGGGACCTCGACGCGCTCGGGGAAGCCCTTGCGCCGCGAGACGGCGACGGCGCCGCGCCTGCCGTTGGCGGCCGGGTCGGCGACGAGGAAGGGCACTCCCTCGAACGTCCGGCGGCCCGTGGGCAGGTTGCCGAGGTGATCGTCCGGCTCGGCCGCCATCCAGCTCGGCACGCCGGGCGCGCCACGGCCGCCGAGGTCCATGTTCGCGAGCGCCGCGAGGTCGACCGGTGTGAATGTCGGTTCGGGCTGCGGCGGGAAGGCGCCGGTGTAGGCGAACCAGACGTGGTCCCCGCTCGACTTCACGAGGGCGTGGACGCGCCTCAGCACGTCCGCGCCGTAGGCCTCGAAGCCGTGCGCGAACGCGCCGCGCGCGAGCTCCCCGGCGAAGATCGGCGACACGCCGCCGTTCACGTACTGCCAGAGCTCGGAGTGATCGCCGAAGCCCTTTGCGAACGGCGGATAGATCCCGTACCACTCTCCGGGCGAGCCGGGCGGCAGCTCACCGCGGAGCTTCTGGTAGCTGTGCAGTATCGCCGCCGCCTGTTCGTGGCTGATCCCGCGGTTCAGCGAGTAGGTGTTCGAGAGCGAGACCTGCGCCCGCTCGTCCACACCGAGGTCGCGCGGGGCCGCCGGCTCCTCGGGCAGCCAGTGGCGGAAGTGCGTGCCGAGCCAGGAGACGCGGTCGAGCCGGGCGCGCACGTCGCGTTCGCGCGCGCGCAAGCGCGCGGCCCCGTCGCGCCGGCCGGCGCGCTCGAGCATCTCGGCCAGGTAGCCGCAGGCCGCCGCGTAGCCGGTGTTGTCGCCGAACATCACGCCGAACTTCGAGCGGGCGGGATCGACCAGCAGCGTGCCCCAGCGTGGAAACAGGCGCGTGCTGGCGTCGTCGACCTGGAAGTCCCAGGTGTCGATCGTGTAGCCGCGCTTGACCAGGCCGAACTGCGTCGAGAAGCGCGCCGGACTCGTGAAGCTGTAGTCGAGCGCGCGGATCGCGGCGTCGAGCTGGCGAGCCATCCAGGCGTCGTCGGCGTTCGCCTTCCAGGCGTAGTAGACGCCCTCGACGAACAGGTACTCGACGTCGGCCTCGGCCGGCATGCGCACCAGCTCGAGCTCGCCGTAGCGGCGCGCGTAGCCGAGCGGGCCGTAGGCCGTCTCGTAGAAGCTCGGCTCCCGGCCGCGGTCGAAGAAGTCCCAGATCATGCCGTCCTCGCGCTGGGTCTCTCGGAAGAAATCGAGGAAGCTCGCGCCGGTGCCCTCGTAGTACTTCATCCCCTTCAGGGTGTGGACGTGGTCGCGCAGCCAGGGCACGTAGTAGTGGAAGGTCCGGCCGCGCCACTCGAGCGTGCCGACGCCGCTGGCCGTGTCGCTGTCGTTCGGGCGCTCCATGGACGCGCGCGCGATGCGCAGCAGGTCTCCCGCCTCGCCGTTCGCGTCGCGGATCTCGGTGCGCGGCTCGAGCGAGAAGGTCGCGGAGCGGACGACAGCGCCCGCGCCATCGAGCAGCCGGACGCTCTGCGTCCCGGCGGCGCCACCGGCGGCAAAGCGCACGCGCCCGCCCGCCGGCACGCGCACGTACTCGCGGCCCCGGCCGTCCAGGACCGAGACGCTGGCGGCACCCTCGGCCCGCAGGGCGACCTCCTGCAGGGGACGCACGACGGCGGGCGGCCGCTCGAGCGCCAGCTCCAGCTCCTGGGCCTGGAGAACGGGAGCCGCGGCCAGCAGAAAGGCGGCGACGCACGCATGGCGTCTCATGCCCTAGCGCCCGTCACCCCGCAGCCGCTGGCTCGTCAGCAGCAGCGAGCGGGCGGTGTGGTAGGCCGCCATCCAGTCGTTGCTCTTGCCGTCGCGCACGCGGCCGTCGGCCTCGACGCCGGCGAACACCCCGCCCTTGGCGCCGTCCGTCAGCTTCTCGCGGACGAACGCCCAGGCCTTGTCGAGCGCCGCGCGGTAGCGCGGGCCTTCGGCGCCGTGGCGCGCGTGCATCACCGACAGCGCGTTCACCAGCTCGAACTGGGCCCACCACTCGATCGAGCGATCGAATGCCGGCCGCAGCGCGAACCCCTGCTCGTAGAGCTGTCCCGTCTCCGCGTTCCAGCCCAGGGCCAGCGCGTGGTCCACCAGCCGGCGGGCCACCCGTTCGAGCCTGGGGTCGTCGCGAATCCCGAGCGCCTCGGCGGCCTCGATCAGCAGGAACGCCGTCTCGACGTCGTGGCCGAACGAGGAGGGCCCGGCGATCGGCCGGCCCTGCGCGTCGAGGAACAGGTGCAGCGTGCCCGGCTCCGAGTAGAAGTCGTCGCGCACGAGGCGATACAGCCGCTCGGTGCTGGCGCGCAGGCCCGGGTCCGGCCACTCGCGCAGCAGCTCCGTCCACGCCTCGAGCAGGTGGATGTGCGTGTTCATGTCCCGCAGCAGCGCGGGCACGCCGATGCCGACCGCGTCCGGCCTCGGCGCGACCGCGTCGGGATCGGACGCCAGCGGGCTGCCGTCCGTGTGCACCGCCCCGCGGTACCCGGGCGCGCCGGCGTCGCGGCAGCGCGCCTCGACCCAGAGGTAGCCCTGCTTCGCCCGCTCGAGCGCGGCTGCGTCGCCCGTGGCGCGGTGCGCCACCGCGAGCGCGTAGACGCCGAAGGCCTGGCCGTAGGTCATCTTCACGCCCGCGTCGGCAGGATCCGGCCCGCCCTCGAGCAGCACGGCGTTGTGGAAGCCGCCGTTCAGCGCGTCCCACTGCTGCTGGAGCAGGAACGCGACGCCGTGGCGCGCGTAGCCGAGGTACTCCTCGCGCAGCGCGGGCCGCGCCAGCGCGATCGTGGCCGCGGTCCAGGTGTTGCGGGCCTGGTAGACCACGAAGCGATGGCGGTCCGGCCGCTTCGTCCAGTCGCTCGCGAAGTTCGCGTGGAAGCCCCCGCGCTCGCGGTCGACGCAGGCCGGGAAACGCGGCGCCAGGACGTGCCGCACCAGGTACGCGTCGAGCTCGTCGGCCAGGGCCACGTCCGCGGCGGGTGGCCTGGCGGCGCCGGCCAGGGGTGACTGCGGACCGCCCGCCGGCACGGCGAGCAGCACGGCGACGACGGCGGCGGACAGGGTGGGCATGGCTCCTCCGGCGCGATTGTGCGCTCACCGCGCGGCGTTGTCGCTGCCTCGGCCGCGTGTTACCTTCGACCCTTGGGGTGCGCGCCTTCGGCGCACCCCGTTTCAATTCATGGCCCGAACCGCGCTCTTCCTGCTGCTGCTGGCGCTCGCCGCGTCCGTTCCGCCGGCGGCGACGCAGTCGCCCGTGTTCGACCCGATCACGTTCGAGCTGCTGAAGGACAGCGGTGTCGGCTTCGTGACGGACTCGAGTCGCAGCAGCCACCGCCACCAGCCGGAGACGATGGTTGCCGGCGCCGCCCTCTTCGACTACGACAACGACGGCCTGCTCGACCTGTACCTGACGAACGGCGCGAAGCTGCCCGAGCTCGACAAGAGCGAGCCGCGCTTCTGGAACCGCCTCTACCACAACCTCGGCAACTGGAAGTTCGAGGACGTGACGGAGAAGGCGGGCGTCAAGGGCACCGGCTACGACCTCGGCGTCACCAGCGCCGACTACGACAACGACGGCTTCCCGGACCTGTTCGTCGCCGGCCTGCGCCGCAACACGCTCTACCACAACCGCGGAGACGGCACGTTCGAGGACGTGAGCGAGAAGGCGGGCCTCAACAAGCCGGACCCGCAGTACGGGACGCTGTGGTCGGTGGCCGGCGCCTTCTTCGACTACGACAACGACGGGAAGCTCGACCTGTTCGTCTCGAACTACTGCGTGTGGGACGCGAAGACCGAGCCTCTGTGCGGGCCGCGCGGGATGAACGACTACTGCCACCCGAACAACTACAAGGGCCTGCCGAACTCGCTGTTCCACAACAACGGCGACGGCACCTTCACGGACGTCTCCGCGAAGAGCGGCATCCGCGCGCAGGTCGGCAAGGGCATGGGCATCGGCCTCGCCGACTTCGACGGCGACGGCTTCGTGGACCTGTTCGTCGCCAACGACACCGAGCCGAACTTCCTGTTCAGGAACCGCGGCAACGGCACGTTCGAGGAGATCGGCTTCATGGCCGGGGTCGCCTACCCCGAGGCCGGCAAGGCCCTCTCGGGCATGGGCGCCGACGCGCGGGACATCGACGACGACGGCCGGCCCGACATCTTCCACACCGCGCTGTCGAGCGAGACGATGCCGGTCTTCAAGAACCAGGGCAACAACTCCTTCCTGGAGCTGACCGCGCGGGCGGGCGTCTCCTCGCTCAGCCTCTCGCGCGCGGGCTGGGCGAACGCGATCGTCGACTTCAACAACGACGGCCGCAAGGACCTGTTCGTGGCCGGCGGGGACGTGATGGACCCGACCGGTGAGTTCAAGGACAAGGTGCGGCAGACCAACCTGGTGCTGGCGAACCTGGGCGGCTTCCGCTTCACCGATGCCACGCGGGGCGCCGGGCCGGACTTCTCGAGCAAGCGCGCCACCCATCGCGGCGGCGCCTTCGGCGACATCGACAACGACGGCCGGGTCGACGTGGTCGTGACGGCCCTCGACGAGGGCGTCGAGATCTGGCGCAACACCAGCCCGACGCCGAACCGCTGGCTGACCCTGAAGCTGGTCGGGACGAGGAGCAGCCGCGACGCGGTCGGCGCCCGGGTCGCGCTGACGACGCCGTCCGGGGTGCGCTACAACCACGTCAACAACGCCGTGGGCTACAGCGGCGCGTCGGACATGCGGGTCCACTTCGGCCTGGGGAAGGACGAGACGGTGACGAAGCTGGAGATCCGCTGGCCGAGCGGGGTCGTGCAGACGCTCGAGAACGTGGCCACGAACCAGGTGCTGCAGATCAAGGAGCCCGAGAAGTGAGCGGGCAGAAGCGACTGCTGTTCGCAGCGCCCCTGCTGGCCGCAGCCGCCTGGGCCGCGCTCGGCGAGGCCCGGGCCCAGGTCCCGGGGCGCATGCGCGAGGTCCCGGAGCCGCCTGTGCCGCCGGCCGCGGCGACCCCCGCCGTGACGCCCAGCGTGCGCTTCGTGGACGTGGCGGCTCGCTCGAGCTTCAGCTACACGTCGAACAACGACTTCCGCGGCGGGCGCAAGTACTTCCCCCAGCCGATGTGCGGCGGCGTCGGGCTCCTCGATTTCGACGGCGACGGCAAGCTCGACATCTTCCTGACGAACGGCGGCAAGCTCCCCGAGTACACCCGCCCGGACGCCTCGTACTACAGCTGCCTGCTGCGCAACCGCGGCGACGGCAGCTTCGAGGACGTCACGGCGAAGGCGCGGCTCGAAGGCAAGAACCTCGACATCTCCTACGGTGTCGCGGTCGGGGACTACGACAACGACGGGCACCCGGACCTGTTCATCGCCAACGCCGGCCCGAACGCGCTCTACCACAACAACGGGGACGGCACCTTCAGCGAGGTCAGCGCCGGTTCGGGCCTCGACAGGAAGCCGAAGGACCTGCTCTCGGTGTGCGCGGCCTTCTTCGACTTCGACAACGACGGCCTGCTCGACCTGGTGGTCTCGCACTACACCTACTGGAACCCGCAGGTCGACCGCGTCTGCCCGACACCGGACGGGCCGATCTACTGCTACCCCGGCACCTACAAGAGCGTGTCGCACAGCCTCTACCGCAACCTCGGCAACGGCAAGTTCGAGGAGGTCACGCAGAAGTCCGGCTTCGGCGCGGTGGCGGGCAAGGGCATGGGTATCGCCGTCGCCGACTTCAACGGCGACGGTTGGATGGACGTGTTCATCGCGAACGACACCGAGCCGAACTTCCTCTACATCAACCAGAAGAACGGCACGTTCCTGGAGGAGTCGTGGGCCTGGGGCGTCGCCTACGACGAGCAGGGCGCGGTGGTGTCGGGCATGGGCGCCGACGCGCGCGACTTCGACGACGACGGCTGGCCCGACGTCTTCTACAACAACCTGCAGTCGCAGATCTGGGCGCTGTTCAAGAACGAGGGCGGCAGCCACTTCCGCTACGTCTCGCCGCGCACGGGGATCGCCCGGCTGTCGCGCCGCTTCTCGGGCTGGAGCAACGCGATCTTCGACTACGACAACGACGGCTGGAAGGACATCTACTCGGCGAACGGCGACGTGGACTACCTGGGCGCGAACTCGGCCCAGCACGACACCATGTTCCACAACCTTGGCGGCACGACGTTCGCGGACGTCTCGGAGGGCCTCGGGCCGGACTTCGTGCTGAAGGGCTACCAGCGCGGCTCGGCCTACGGCGACCTCAACGGCGACGGCTTCCCCGACCTCGTCGTCACCTCGCTCAACAAGCGCCCGCGCATCCTGCTCAACTCGGGGGGCAACGGCAACCACTGGCTCTGGCTCGACCTGGTGGGCACGAAGAGCAACCGCGACGCGATCGGCGCCCGCGTGAAGCTGACGACCGCCAGCGGCCGCGTGCGCTACAACCACGTCTCGCTCAGCGCCGGTTTCATGTCTTCGAGCGACCACCGCCTGCACTTCGGCCTCGGCGGAGACTCCGCCGCCAGCAGCATCGAGATCCGCTGGCCGAGCGGCAAGGTGCAGACGCTGGAGAACGTGAAGGCCGACCAGTTCCTGCGCGTCCAGGAACCCGCGTAGCGCCGTGGGGCGACGCCACGGGCTGTGGGCCTGTCTTGCCGCGCGGGCCGGGTCGCCCCGGTCGTTTGGGTGCATACTCTCCTCGCCATCTCCCAAGGGGGCAGACATGGTCGGCTTTCGTGCGCTCCTGCTGCTCGCGGCGCTCGCTCTCGTGCCCGTGCGCGCGGGCGCCACGGTCGAGTTGCAGGTCCAGGCAAGGCGGCTCGGCTTCGAGCTGCACAACTGCCTCTACTGCCACGCTTCGCCCCACGCGATCGAGAAGATGAAGGAGCGGGCGAAGGGTCTCGCCATATCCGAGGGCAACTGCCTCGCCTGCCACGGCGCGAACATCCCGGCGGGCCTCAACCACCGCGGGGCGTGGCTGGTGGCCGAGAAGAAGAGGCGCACGGCGAAGGCGTGCGACATGGCCTGGCTCAAGGACTACAGGGAGCCGGCGCCCGCCGCGCAAGCCGCCACGCCGAAGAAGCCGGCCCGGCCCTAGCACGGACGCGACCCGTGGCCTCCACGGCGCTCGACGCGAGTCAGCTGCTGATCGCTGCCCTGGCCGCCGTGGCGGCGGGCGCCGTGAACGCGCTGGCCGGCGGCGGCACCCTGATCACGTTCCCGGTGCTCACCGCGCTCGGGTTGCCCGCTGTCGTGGCCAACGTCACGAACACGATCGCGCTCGCCCCCGGCCACCTGGGCGCCACGCTGGCGCAGCGCAAGGACCTCGCCGGCCAGCGCTCCCGGGTGCTACGGCTGGTGCCCACGGCCCTGCTGGGCGGGCTCATCGGCGGCCTGCTGCTGCTCCACACGAGCGAGCGTTCGTTCCGCCGGCTGGTGCCGTTCCTGATCCTGCTGGCCGCGGGTCTGCTCGCCGCCCAGGAGCCGCTGCGCGCCTGGCTCGCCCTCCGCCTCGGCCGGGCGCACGGCTCGCACGAGGCGCTCGCCGTGCTGCCGGTGCTCGCGGCCTCCGTCTACGGCGGCTACTTCGGCGCGGGCCTCAGCGTGATCGTGCTCGCTGCCCTCGGGCTGCTGCTCGACGACTCGCTGACCCGCCTGAACGCCGCCAAGCAGGCGGTGGGCTTCGCCGCCAACGCCTCCGCGGCCGCCGTTTTCCTGTTCTCGAGCCAGGTGCACTGGCCGGCGGGCCTGGTGATGGCCGTCGGTGCGATCGCCGGCGGCGTGCTCGGCGGCCGTCTGGCCGGCCGGGTGCGGCCCGCGACGCTGCGGCGGGTCGTGGTCGGTGTCGGCGTGGTGGTCGGCGTCGTCTACCTCGTGCACGGCTGAGCCGGGACACCGGGCTGACGACCGTGGCCGCGACGGTTGAGGGCCCGCGTCGGCTCTAGCCCATCCGGCCGACCAGGAGTCGCCACGATGCCAGCTCCGGAAGGCCGGGAGCGAGCGTGGCCGCGAGCACGGCGCAGAGCGCGACGAGCAGGGCCAGCCGCCAGCCGCGCAGCGGGCGCGCGATCCCGTCCGGCGCACCCACGAGAGCCGCTGCCGCGAGCAGGAACACGACGGGCAGCACCGGCAGCCGGAAGCGCGTGGTCGCGTACGCCACGACGTGCGCCCCGTTGTAGGCCGCGAGCAGCAGGAGCAGCAGCCAGGCGCTGGCGCCCGCCCTCAGCCGGACGAGCCCGACGAGAGCGAGACCGAGCACGGCCAGGTACGGCGCGACGAACGCGGCCTCGACCGCGACCAGCCGGCCCGTCGACAGGGGGCCGCAGGCCCCGCGGCCCACCAGGTGGTCGAGCACCTCGGCTCCGGCCTTCCAGAACTCCGGCATCTGCTCCCCGAGCTTCTCGAGGAGCCAGCGTGGCTGCCGCGCGGCGATCGTCTGCCAGGCCAGCTGCCGGCAGTAGCGGTCCTGCTCGACCGGCCCTCCCCGCGACGCGAGGCGCTCGTAGATCTCGAGGTGCGTCAGCGTCGTATTGCCCTGCCACAGGTTGAGCCCACCCATGGTGGAGACCGGGATGAACGCGTGGAACGCGAGCGCGTTGCGCAGCGTCCAGGGCGCGATCGTGAGCGCCGCGGCCAGCACGAGCACGGCGGCGCGGCCGAGCGAGGGTCGCAGCCGATCGCGCGCGAGCCAGAGCGCGACCAGCGGCAGCAGGTAGAGAGACAGCTCGCGCGTGAGCGTGGCCAGCCCCCACAGCACGCCGGCGGCGGCCGCGATGCGTGCGGAGCGCGCCGCGTCGGCGGCGAGGCTGCGCTCGATCGCCCACCACAGCAGGAGCAGGTAGACGGTCTCCGACCAGTAATGCGCCGGGTACCACAGCAGCTCGGGGTAGCAGGCAGTGAACGCCGCCGCGAGCAGGCCCGCGCGACGGCCGAACGCGAGCGTCCCGGCGCGGCCCACCGCCGGCACCAGCAGCGCGCCGAGCACTGCCTGCAGCCAGAGCACGGCCTGCAGCGAGCCGGTGGCCCGTGACACGAGCGCGATGAA
>Ga0302299_10000800_pt1 | contig 18156 bp, 16 predicted proteins | sample III_Fen_N3_4_FD_198795 | JGI IMG/M metagenome (GOLD analysis project Ga0302299, IMG submission 198795) | Peat permafrost microbial communities from Stordalen Mire near Abisko, Sweden - III_Fen_N3_4 | ecosystem: Environmental > Terrestrial > Soil > Wetlands > Permafrost | place: Sweden: Abisko... | reverse complement strand
CGACCGTGGCCAAGGACCTGTTCGGGGGAGACGGACTCAGCGCGGTGAACCAGGACGTCCAGTTCAACGGCGTGACGTACACGGTGGTCGGGGTGCTGACTGCCAAAGGAAGCACCGGTCCCCAGGACTCCGACGACCGCGTGATCGCCGCGCTGCCGGGGGTCCAGGCCACGCTGAGCGGCTACGGGAACCTGAGCAGCATCTCGGTGAAAGCCGCCTCTGCCTCGACCGTCGCCGACGCGACGAGTGAGGTCCAGGGCATCCTCAACGGTCGGCACCACGTCACCACCGCGACCGCTGACTACTCGGTCTTCTCGTCCTCGTCGATCCTTTCGGCAGTCACCTCGAGCAACCAGACGTTCACGGTGCTGCTGGCCTCGGTCGCCGCGATCTCGCTTCTGGTCGGCGGCATCGGCGTCATGAACATCATGCTTGTGACCGTCACCGAGCGGACCCGCGAGATCGGGATCCGCAAGGCGATCGGTGCCAACCGCGGCACCATCGTCAGCCAGTTCCTGCTCGAGGCGATCCTGCTGTCGCTGTTCGGCGGGTTGATGGGCGTGGCCGTCGGACTGCTCGGCAGCAGGTTCACCATCGTCGGGGTCACGCCGGTCGTTGCGCCGTACTCCGTCGCCCTCGCCTTCGGGGTCGCCGTGACCGTGGGCCTGTTCTTCGGCCTCTACCCTGCGAACCGGGCAGCCGCCCTGCGCCCCATCGACGCCTTGCGCTACGAGTAACGGAGCCGACTCATGAACTCAATCCTCGACTTCCTCGAGCCGGAGAGCGACGAACCGGGCGAGCCAAAGGCGCCTGCCGACGGGCAGGAGCCTGCGCCGGACGACGACTTCGACGAGCTCGAGCTGCCTGCTCCCCGCCGGATCAACAAGGTCACGGCGGCGCTCTCGGTGGGGCTCTTGCTCGTCGGCGCGTTCATCGGCGGAATCTACGTGCAGAAGAACCACGGCAGTACCCCTGCCTCGGCGGCCGGCGCGAACCCATTCCCTGGCGGCGGGACTTTCCCCGGCTTCGGCGGTGCGCGGCCCTCCGATGCCGGAAACGGGGCCAGTACGGGAACCACCACGGCCGCCGCTGGACCGGTCGTTGTCGGGCAAGTCGTGTCCGTCTCCGGCACCACGGTCACCGTACGCAACTTCGGCGGCAAGCTGATCACCGTCTCGGTGCCCGAGGGCACGAGCATCACCTCAGCCACGTCCGTGCCACTGTCGGCGGTGAAGCCGGGGACCACCGTCAGCGTCGTCGGCACCTCCGCAGCCAACGGCAAGGTCACCGCGACCGCAGTCACGACCCGACCCACCGGCTGAATCCCATGCCACAACCCTCTCGGAAGGTCACCATGACGTCCTCTCTGTTCGCCCGCCCCGGCCGACTCGCCCGCCCGGCCCTGGCCGCCGTTCTCGCTGCTGGCGTGTTCGGGATCGCGGCGTGCGGCGGAGGGTCGGCCGCATCGACTGCTGCCGCCGCAGCCTCGCCCACCGCCAGCGCGCCCAGCGATCGTGCGCGCGGTGGCTTCGACCCGGCTCAGCTGACCGCGATCCGCCAATGCCTCGCCGCGGCCGGGATCACCCTGCCGACTCCCTCGGCGTTCCCCGGTGGCAACGGGTCACCCGGCAGTCGGCCCTCCCTTTCACCCCGCCCATCCGGCGGGTTCCCCTCCGGCGGGTTCCCCTCTGGCGGGCCAGGTGGTGGCGCGGGTGGCATCTTCTCCGTGCTCCGCTCTCCCGAGGCGATCGCCGCGCTCAAGGCCTGCGGTTTGAGCCTGCCCACTCGACCCACCGGCGGCCCGGACGGCGGACAGGGCGGGCCCGGCAGCAACCCCTTGCCCACCGCTTCGGCCTGACCTCCAACTGCCTGGCAGGTCTGGCATACCGTGACACGCAACATCTGACCTCGGCCTATTGGCATGGAGGGACCCACGTGGCGGGGGGGTGAGGGTTGGGGTGAGGAGAGGGAGCCGATGAATGGCGTGTCGCCGGGCCGGATCGCGGTCCCGCCAGGGACGCTCGTCCTCGTCGCTGAGGACGACGCCTCGGTCAGCGCTGCCCTCGTCCGCTGCCTGCGAGTGGAGGGGTATCGCGTGGTCGCGGTCGCCGACGGCGCCGAGGTGGTCGGTTCCGTGGCCGAGCACGACCCGGATGTCGTCGTGCTCGACGTGATGATGCCGAACGTCAACGGATTCGAGGCCTGCCAAGAGCTCCGGGCGCGCGGGCTGCAGGTGCCCGTGCTCATGCTCACCGCCCGCGATGCCGTCCAGGACCGGGTGTACGGGCTCGACTCGGGCGCGGACGACTACCTGCTCAAACCGTTCTCCCTCGACGAGCTGATGGCCCGGCTCCGGGTCCTCGTACGGCGGCACGAGGTGATCACCGGCGCTCGACTCACCTACGCCGACCTGATCGTCGACGTGAACACGCGCGAGGTCCTTCGAGGCACCCGCGAGGTCATCCTCACCAAGCTGGAGTTCGGCGTCCTGGAGCTGCTGGTCGAGAATCCACGCCGGGTCATCTCGCGGACGCAGATCGTCGACCGAGTCTGGGACGACCAAGCAGCTCCGAGCGACAACGCTCTCGACGTCGTGGTCTCCGGCCTGCGCCGAAAGCTGGAGGAGGGCGACGAGCCCCGCCTGCTCCAGACCGTGCGCGGCGTCGGCTACACCCTGCGCGAGACGTCATGAGCGGCCAGCGAGCCAGCCTCCGCCGCCGGACGACCACGCTGGTCACCTCGGTGGTCGCCGGTGTCGTGGTGGTGATCGCGCTGATCTCGTACGCCGCCTCCAGCCGGGTGCTGCGCGAAAACGCCGACCAGTCGCTGCTGCGCGGTGCCCAGCGCTTTGCCAACGGCGCCCCGTTCGTCGGGTCTCCGCCCAGCTCGCCGCCACCGACGAACCCAGCGCAGGGCCGCCCCTCGGCCAACGCACCGGGGCTGTACTCCCAGCTGATCAGTCCCACAGGGACTGTCACGCGGCCGACATTCGGGGCGCTGCAAACCGTGGCGCTCCCGGTGTCGGCCGAGGACCTCCAGATCGCGGCGGCGGGAACGGGCACCGCGTTGCGCGATGTGACGGTCGACGGGATCCACCTGCGCATGGTGACCGTCGGCGCGGGCGCCGCTGGTGCGGTCCAGGACGCACGCTCCGTCGAGGACATCGACCAGACCCTGCGGGGCCTGCTGATCCTGCTGCTGGCCACCTGCGCGCTGGGGGTCGCGGGTGCGGCCCTGATCGGTATCTTCGTCAGCCGCGCGACGCTGAAGCCGGTCCGAGAGATCGCTGACGCGGCTGAGCTGGTTGCGCAGACCCAGGACCTGTCGGCGCTGATCCCTGAGGTCGGGCCTCAGGAGATCGCCGGGATCGCGCACAGCGTGAACCGGATGCTCGTGACCCTGGACACGACCCGTCAGCACCAGAACCGCCTGGTGGAGGACCTCAGCCACGAGCTTCGCACCCCGCTGACGAGCGTGCGGGCCAACCTCGACCTGCTCCTGCGGATCGAGGGCCGCACCGACGCAGACACGTTGCTCCCGGTGGCAGACCGACGTGCCCTCCTCGGCGACCTCCAGGCGCAGCTCGTCGAGCTGTCCGACCTGTTCACGCAGCTGGTCGAGCTGGCCCGGCAGGACACGGCACCCGAGCCTGAGGAGACGGTGGACGTGGCAGCCCTGCTCGAACGAGCCAGCCGCCGGGTCCGACTGCGCGCACCGGGGGTCGAGATCGGCGTGGACGCACCGTCCGATCTCGTCGTGACCGGCCGGCCGGTTGCGTTGGAGCGCGCTGTGGTCAACCTGCTCGACAACGCGGCGAAGTTCGGGCCGCCGGACGGACGGGTCGTGGTCGCCGCGCGGGTCGGCGAGATCACGGTCTCGGACGAGGGGCCAGGCGTGGCCCCGCACGACGTGGAGCGAGTGTTCGACCGCTTCTACCGTTCGCCCACGACCCGCTCGCTTCCCGGACGTGGGTTGGGGCTCGCGATCGTCGCCGAGACCGCTCACGATCACGGCGGGTCAGCCACGGTCGTCACTGGTACGACCGTGGGTGCGACGTTCCGGCTCGCGCTGCCCGGCGTGGTCTCCGTGGCTGCGGTGTCGGCCAGTCCCCCGGTCTCAGCCAGCTCTCCGATTTCAGCTGCTCCGTAGCGTCGCGGCAAAGCGTTCGAGCTCGGGCCAGTCGGCCGTCCCGTGGACGACGAGGCTCACCTTGTCCTGGGTCACCGCGATCGCGCGGCGGCCGCTGTTGTCCGACCAGCGCGCCCAGTTCACCCCGTCGACGGTCGACGTGCCGTCCTCGTGCGCGGGGCCGAGCTGGGCCGCCACCACCTGGTCGAGGGCGTCGTTGGTCTGCTCGAAACCAACGTACTTCCCGTCGGGCGCGAGGTAGCCGACGTGCCAGAGAACCACCCCCACCTTGTGCGTGAGCTGCGACGGCGAGTAGTCGCCGCTCGTCGCCCTCCAGTCGGCCGGGAGGTCGGCCGGCGCCAGCACCGCGAACGGCGCGACCCGTCGGGCCTCGGTCAGCGTCGGCGTGTAGTTGACGACGCGCACCTCCTGGCCGTGCGTGCGGATGGTGATGAGCACGGTCACCAGCACGACAGCGAGGACGACGCCCAGCGACCGGACCATGTCACCGACCGTCTCGAAGCCGCGCCGCGTCTTTGCCACCCACCCATGATCCCTGATGCGGGCACCCGTCGACGCCCGGGTGTCTGCGACGATCGACTGATGACCGGTACCGATCACCCGGCATTCGTCCGCCGCCTGACCCAAGACGACTGGCAGCTGCTGCGCAGTACACGAATTGCTGCCCTTGCGCAGGCACCTGAGGCGTTCGGGTCGACCCTCGAGCGCGAACTGGCCTTCTCCGACGCGATCTGGCAGACACGCTGTCACGACGGCGCGCAATTCGTCGCGGAAAGCGCCGGGGTCGTGCGAGGCATGGCCTCGGCCTTCCACGAGGACGGTGCGCCGGCGACGGAGCAGCACCTCGTGGGCATGTGGGTGGCTCCGGAGCACCGAGGCCGGGGAATCGCTGCGCTGCTCGTGCGTGCCGTCGCCGACTGGGCCGCGGACCAGGCTGGCGCGACGCGACTGACGCTATGCGTGGCGGACGGGAACGACGCGGGCAGCCGTCTGTACAAGCGGCTGGGTTTCATGCCGACGGGAACGGTCGAGCCGCTGCCGAGCGACCCAGCGCGCACTCAGGTTCGGATGTCCCGCTTGCTCCCCTGGCAGCGCGACGCTCAAGCGGACGCGGTGATCAGGAGTACGTGAGCTTGCGATTCTGGGTCGAGATTGCAGGCTCACGTACTCCTGATCGCACTAGGCCAGGGAGCGGCGGATCTCGACCATCGCGGCGAGGAGCGACGAGAGCTCTTCGGCGGTGTTGTAGAAGTGCGGGCCGACCCGGATCCCGGCGCCCGGGCGGTGGTCGACGATGAAGCCTCGCTCCAGCAACGCGTCGTGGACCTCCTCGGAACGGCCCGGGTCGATCGTCACGTGCCCGCCCCGCTGCGTCGGGTCGTGCGGCGAACGGACGACGAATCCGTGCTCCAGCGCGCCCTCGAGCAGCGGCTGGGTGAGCGAGAGCGAACGCTCGCGGATGCGCCCGACGCCGGCAGCGAGCACCCCCTCGTAGCCGGCTGACGCAGCGTAGGCGGCCGAAACGGCCGGGGTTCCTCCCGCGAACCGTCGGACGCCGGGGGCGTACCGGACGTCCTCGAATGCGAAGTCAAACGGCCGTTCGTGGCCGAACCAGCCGACCAGCGCCGGCCGCAGGCTGTCGACGAGTCCCGGCCGCACGTACAGCCAGCCGGCGCCCGGGCCGCCACAGAGGTACTTCACCGAGCCGCCGACGCAGAAGTCCGCCCCCAGCGCGGCCACCTCGACGGGCAGCGCCCCGGCGGCCTGGTACGCGTCGAGCAGCACCAGAGCGCCGACCTCGTGCGCCCGTTCGATGACCGGACGCACGTCAACCAGAGTCGAAGACCTGAAGAGCACCAACGAGATCGGCACGATCGCTGTCCGCTCGTCGATGGCGGCGATGAGACGCTCGACGTCGAGGTGGATGCCGTCGTCGGACGGGACGACCACGACCTCTGCGCCGAACCGCTGGTGCTCGGTCCACAGGTAGTGGGACGACGGCCACTCCTGGTCGGAGTAGACGATGCGGTTGCGCGGACCGGTCCAGTCGATGCACGAGGCCACTGCCCCGATCGCCGAGGCGGTGTCAGGACGCAGCACCGTCGAACCCGGCTCGGCGCCAATGATCGCGCCGACCAGGTCAGCGATTCGGCGCATCTCGGCGAGCCAGTGCGGCCAGGCAACCACGCCCTTGGTGGCCCACTCGGTGTAGTAGTCCTGCAGCCGGTCGGCTGAACGCCGGTGCACCGCACCCAGCGAGTTGTTCACCAGGTAGGTCGAGGTCGCCAGGATCGGGTAGTCGGCGCGAGCGCTCAGCAGCTCTTCGTGGGCCATGCCGACCAGCCTAGGCACTTGCAGCCCGGGCGGTCAGGGTGCGTCGAACGTCAGCGCGACGTCCTGGCCGCCGAGGCTTCCGCTGAGCAGCGCAGGGACACCGACGCCGCTGGTGCTCCAACCGCCGACGAGGTCTCCCGCGACGGCCGAGCCCTTGACCACCGTGCCTGCCGGGTCGGTCTGTCGGAGCCGCAGCACGCAGTGGACCGTGTGCGCGTAACGGTCCCACGAGGCCGTCCCGCTCACGGCGAGGTCGGCAGCGAACCGCACATCGGTGAACGAGAAGTGCACGGTGCGGTCGCCACTCGACGTCCAGCGCCCACCCCGAAGGCCGAGGCCGGACGTGCCTACCGCCTGGAGGTATCGGTCAGTCAGGTCGGCCACGGTCGCTGCCGCGGTCACGACAGCACGCGAACGGGCGTCGGAGACCTGGGTGACTCCACCTCGCACCACCAGTGCATCGGCGAACGAGCCGTCGAACGTCGGGGTCGCGCGGATCGGAGGTACGGCCGCAGCGCACGCGAGCAAGGACGCGGGCAAGGCAGCTTCCGGGTTCGCGACGAAGCTGCGCACCAACCCCTCGGCGCAGCCGTCGGTGTCGCCCACCGCGTCGACATGGAAGCTGTTGGCCACGACGACCTGGCGGGCTCGGGGGAACTCGGCCGCGACCATCGCTCCCTCGGCCGGAGTCGTGATCGAGTCGAGCTCCCCGGACAGCACGAGCACCGGGACGTCCGGGTAGTGGCCGGCGAGTGGCTGCGGTGGCCCGGGTGCCTGCGCGGCACCTGCGACTGGCCAGTCGAGGCACCAGTCCTGCTCCTCCCAGTACGACCCGAGGTACTCGTCGACCGTGAACGGTCCGTAGACACCGGGGTCCGAAAGTCGTTCCGCCGCAACGGCTTGAGCGAACTGGACCTGCCGCACGGCAGGTGGCGCCGTCATGTCGTACAGCTGCGGGTAGTCCTGGCAGCTCGCGGCCGCGTCGAGGCCTTCGCTGTAGACCGAGGGCGAGCCACCCCCTGAGCCGGTGAAGAGAGCTTCCGCCGCGAGCCGGCCAAGCGGCACCGCGTCGCCGGCCAGGGCGGACCGGACCGCCGCGTCGAGCTCCCGGTATGTCGGCGCCGCGTAGGTCGCGTTGAACGCCACGTAGGTCAGCGTCGGCCCGTCAAGCGTCACCCGGTGCTGCTTGCCGTCGGCTCCGGCCGCGAGAACGTGCAGCGGAGCGACGCGGAGCTGTTGAAGGAGCTGGTCGAGCCGGGCGATCGAGCTGCCGCCCCGGGCCGCGCAACGCGGAGTGCGGGCACAGACCTTCTCGAACGACGAGCGCATCGCCGGGCCCTGCGTCGGGTACCACGCGGTCTCCCCGGTGACCGGGTACGCACCGTCGAGCACGATGCTGCGCACTTGCTCCGGGTGCCGCCCGGCGAAGACCTGGCTGAAGAACGTGCCGTACGAATCGCCGTACAGGTCGACCTGACCCAGCCCCAGGGCGTCGATGACGGCAGCCTGGTCGTCGGCCGACAGCTCGGCGCCAAAGAGGTTCGCGTGCGCGCCAAGCGAGGCCGCGCACTTCGCCGCCGCCCGGGCGTAGTCGCCGACCAGGTTCTGCAGCTCGGGGCAGTTGATCGGTGCCGTGCTCCCGGTGCCCCGCTGATCGACGAGGAGCAGGTTGCGGTGGTCGAGCAGCGGCCCGTACATCCGGGCGTAGAAGGCCGCGGTCCCCGTGGTGCTGTATCCCGGGCCGCCCTCGTGGGGCACCAGCGTGCCGACCGCGGGCACCGAGGCATCGGCGGGTGGCACCAGGGCAAAGTCGACCTGGAGGGTCCCGGGAACCACCCCCGACGGGTCCCAGGCCCGGGTCAGCGAGCCGCACTGCGCCCGCGGGAGGACATGGCAGGCGTGCAGGGCGACGCTTCCCACCCGCGCGGTCGCCTCGGCCTCCGCGGACCCCAGTGGACCCGCCGCGAGAGTCGCGAGCAGCCATGCCGCTGGGAGCACGAGCCAGGCTCGTGGGCGCCGCTTCATCGTCGCTCCGTCCTCTGTGCGAGGCACCCGCTGGTGGTCTGAACTGATCGGTCAGTCAGCGAGGCGCTGGTGCGGAACGGTACACCTCGAGATCGTTCGCCTTCACCGAAAGCCAGACACCGAGTCCGGTCCGTAACCCAAGGTCCGCAACGGCCGCTGCCGTCACGTCGGCGAGCACGGACGGGCTGCCCTCGACCGCCACCCGGACGCGATCACCGAGCAGCTCGAGGCCGGCGACCGTGCCGGACCAGACGTTGCGTGGACTGCCTTCAGGCCGCGAGGAGTGCAGGGCCACGGCGCCCGGCCGCAGCGCGACGAGCGCGGGACCAGCCCCCGCGCTCGAAGCGACCGCATGCAGCACGCCGCCACCGTCGAGCTGGACTGTCCCAGTCGAGTCGCACGTTCCCCGGTAGAGGTTGAGCCCGACCAGACGGGCCACGAAGTCGGTGTGGGGTTGCCGTGCCACCTCCGACGGCGGCCCGGCCTGAACCACCCGGCCGGCCTCGACGACCACGAGCTGGTCGGCCAGGACCAGGGCGTCCAGCGGGTCGTGGGTGACGAGGACCGAGGGGCCGCCGAAGCTCGTGAGGTGCTCCCGCAACTGGGTGCGCACCACCGACCTGGTGCTCACGTCGAGGGCGGCCAGAGGTTCGTCCAGGAGCAGCAGGTGCGGGCCGGCGGCGAGGGCCCTGGCCAGGGCGACCTGCTGCGCCTGTCCGCCCGACAGCGCCGATGGGCGCACCGTCGCGAGTTCGCTGAGCCGCATGCGTTCCAGCCAGCCGTCGGCCACCCGGCGCGCCTGCGCGCGATCGGCTCCCCGGGCTCGTACCCCGAACGCCACGTTGTCGCGTACCGACAGGTGCGGGAAGAGCAGCGGATCCTGGTGGACCAGCCCGATGGGGCGACGTTCCGGGGGGACGAACACCCCCGCCCCGACGTCGTCGAGGACCTGGCCGTCCAGGGCGATCCGGCCCGCCGTCAACGGAGTGAGCCCGGCCAGCGCCCGTAGCGTGGTGCTCTTGCCGGCACCGTTGGGGCCGAGCAGCACGACAACCTGCCCGGCGGCCGCAGCCAGCTCGACCAGCAGAGACAGGGATCCTCGCGAAACCTCCACCCGGGCGACCAGCATCGGCGGCGTCACCCGAGCAGGTCGCGTCGGAGCCAGCGCTCGCGCAACAGCAGGAGCACGCCGACGCAGACGACGAGCAGCACCAGGCTCAGCGCGATCGCGGCATCGGGGTCGTCCTCGAGGGCCAGGTAGACCGCCAGCGGCATCGTCTGCGTCCGCCCCGGGGCGTTGCCCGCGAACGTGATCGTCGCGCCGAACTCGCCCAGCGCGCGGGCGAAGCAGAGCACCGCGCCGGCCGCGAGCGACGGCGCCAGCATCGGTAGGGTCACCCGACGTAGAACGGTGAGTCGACCCGCCCCGAGCATCGCCCCGGCCTCCTCGTACCGCTGGTCGAAGCCACGCAACGCTCCCTCGACGGTGACCACCAGGAACGGCATGGCGACGAACGTCTCGGCTACGACAACACCCGCAGTGCTGAACGGGAGGGACCAGCCGGTCCAGTCGTAGAGCAGCCCCCCGACGACACCGCGACGGCCCAGGGCGAGCAGCAGGGCGACTCCCCCGACGACCGGGGGCAGGACGAGCGGGAGGATCACCAGAGCCCGCGCCAGCGAGCGCCCGGGGAACTCGATGCGCGCCAGGACCCAGGCCAGTGGAACCCCGAGCACGGTCGCCACGACGGTCGCGAGAGACGCGGTGAACAGGGACAGCCGAAGCGCGTCGCGCACCGTCGGCTCGCTCAGCAGCCGCGGCATCGCCGCCCACGGCGCCCGGAGCACGAGCGCCGTCAGCGGGAGCAGCAGGAAGATCAGCGCAAGGGCGGCCGGAATCCCCAACGACCACGGGGGCGCCGAGCGTGCGCGCGAGCGGCCGAGCCGATCATGACGGCTCACGCGGGCCCGAAGCCCGCTGCTGTGAGCGCCGCGCTCCCAGCGGGCGAGAGCACGTACGCCACGAAAGCTGCGGCTGTCGTCTGCTCCTTAGACGCGGTCACGACCCCGATCGGGTACGAAGTGGACACGTTGGTGTCAGCGGGGATCAGCACCCCGTGCACCTTCGTTCCGGCCGCGAGCACGTCGGTCACGTAGACGACGCCGGCGTCGACCTCGCCGAGCGTCACCTTGGTGAGCACCGCCTTCACATCGACCTCCTGCGACACCGGGTGCACCGTGAGGCCCGCCTTGGCGAACAGCTGAGTCGCAGCTGCCCCGCACGGCACGGCGGGCTGGCAGACGGCAACCGTGACGCCGGCTCGCGCGAGGTCGGACAGAGCCTGGACCTGGCCTGGGTTGTCGGGTGGGGTGGCGACCTCGAGCACGTTGGTGGCGAACACGCTGAACGAGGAAACGGCCCCCGCTGTGACCGCCGCCTGCATCGTGTTGTTGCTCGCCGAGGCGAAGACGTCGGCCGGGGCACCTTGCGCGAGCTGCTGGCCCAGCGTGGAGCTCGCGCCGAACGAGAACGTCACGGTGGTGCCAGGGTTGGCAGCCGAGAAGTTCTTGCCCAGCAACGTGAACACGTCCTTCAATGACGACGCCGCATAGACCGTGATCGCGTGCGAGCCACCGACCGGGCCCCCAGTCGCACCCCCGCTGCTCGTCGACGAGCAGGCCGCGAGCGCGATGCAGGTCAGGGCAACCGCGGCACCCCGGACGCGGACCCGGGTCACCGGGTGCCCGGAATCTCGACCACCACGTTGGTCGACTTCACCGAGGCGACTGCGATCACGCCGGGCTCGAGCCCGAGCTCGTCGGCCGCCTCGCGGCTCATCAGCGAGACGATCCGGAACGGCCCGGCCTGCAGCTCCACCTGCGCCATCACCCCGTCCTTGATGACCCGGGTGACGATCCCGCGCAGCCGGTTGCGGGCCGACGCCTGCACTGCCGGGCCTGGTACGGGCGCGTCGGCCTGGGCGAGCGCGAACATGGCCAGCGCCGCCCCGTCCACCGTGAGGCGACCGTCGTCTCCTCGTTCGACCGGCAGGCGCCCGCCGTCGGCCCAACGACGCACCGTGTCGTCACTGACCCCAAGCAACTCTGCGGCCTCCAGCATCCGTATCTGCGGCATGGATGGGACTCTAGCGCCGCAGATGCGGTCCTGCTAGAGCGGAGTCAGCACACGGCCGGGTGATCTCAGGCACCCACGCACCTCAGTACGATCAAGGGGCACCGCACGGCCCGCGCCCGAAAGGTAAGGACACCGGACTCATGACTGCCGACGCCACTCCCGAGGTGCCTGACCGCAACCTCGCGCTCGAGCTCGTCCGCGTGACCGAGGCGGCCGCCATGGCCGCGGGCCGATGGGTAGGTCGCGGAGACAAGAACGGCGCCGACGGCGCAGCGGTCAACGCCATGCGCAAGCTGATCGCGTCCGTCTCGATGAACGGCATCGTCGTGATCGGCGAGGGCGAGAAGGACGACGCCCCGATGCTCTTCAACGGCGAGAACGTGGGCACCGGCGAGGGTCCCGAGGCCGATGTCGCCGTCGACCCGATCGACGGAACCACCTTGTGCGCCAAGGGGATGAACAACGCGATCGCCGTCATGGCGGTCTCCGAGCGAGGGTCGATGTACGACCCGTCCGCGGTGTTCTACATGGAGAAGCTGGTCACGGGACCCGTCGCCGCCGACTACGTCGACATCACCGCGCCGGTCGGCGTCAACATCCGGCGGGTCGCCAAGGCCAAGGGCGAGAACCCCGAGGACGTGACGGTCTGCATCCTCGACCGCCCACGCCACGACACGATCGTCAAGGAGATCCGCGAGACGGGCGCCCGGATCAAGTTCATGAGCGACGGCGACGTGGCCGGCGCGATCATGGCGGCCCGCGAAGGCACCGGCGTCGACCTGCTGCTCGGCATTGGAGGCACGCCGGAGGGCATCATCTCCGCGTGTGCGATGAAGTGCCTCGGCGGTGTGATCCAGGCCCGGCTCTGGCCGCGGGACGACGAGGAGCGCCGTCGGGCCCTCGACGCGGGCCACGACCTCGACCGGATCCTGACCACGGCTGACCTGGTCACCAGCGACAACGTGTTCTTCGTGGCCACCGGTATCACCGACGGCGAGCTGCTGCGCGGCGTCCGCTACCAGGGGGGTCGGGCCGAGACCCACTCGCTGGTGATGCGCTCCAAGAGCGGGACCATCCGGTTGCTCGAGAGCGAGCACCGGCTCGACCGGTTGCAGGACTACTCGTCGGTCGACTTCCAGCACGCCCGCTGAGCTGGGCTCGGGCCTAGGCAATGCCGCGGTCTGCCATCTCCCAGGCGTGGTCGAGCACGTGCCAGGCGATCCGTCGGGCCGCATAACGTGGCGGCCAACCGCCCTCGCGAGCAGGCGTACCGTCCGAGGGCCGTGCCAGCAGGTCGAGCAGGCCGACCCGTACCAGCTCCACGGGGTCAGCGCCGTCCGGTAGCGGCTTCGGCGCCCGTACCCCGAGCTTGCGGGCGTAGGCAGCCTCGGCATTGACCACATGGTCGACCATGGGTCCGCGGTCGCGGCCACCGCCGCGGGGTCCCTTGCGGAGGGCTTCAGGCGAGGTGGCCGCCGTATTCGCTAGGACCCGCCAGGCTCCCGCCACGAGGGCCGCCTCGCGGGCGGCAGCGGCTGCAGTCAAGGCGAGCCGGTCGTGCGCGGCGATGGCACCGGGGGCTCCGAACTCGGTGGTCATGTCCCCAGGGACGCGCTCGACGACGTGGACGGCCGCAGCCAGCGCCGCCGGGTCGAGGCCCGCCTCACTGACGACCACGGCGTACCGGTCGGTGTAGTCGACCAACGCGGCGATCGCGGCTTCCTCGGTCTTGCCCGACCTAGCCCAACCGGGCCAGCCCAGCGCGACCGCGAACGCCCGCTTCGGCGTGCTCTCGATGCAGATCTCGAGGCTGCGCATGCTGCTCAGCGTTGGGCGCCGGCGCGCAACGGGCGCACCGTCGAGGCCGGGCGATGAGGCGGTGGCGCGGTACTCCCGCGGATGACCACGTGCGTCTCGACGATCTCGTGCGTCGGCACGACCTCGCCGGCGAGCGCCGCAAGGATCTGTCGGGCCGCCAGTCCGCCCTGCTCGCGGACGGGCTGAGCCACGGTGGTCAGGTCGAGCAGCTCGGCCATCTCGTGGTCGTCGAAGCCCACCACGGAGATGTCCTCGGGGCAGCGGAGTCCCGCACTACGGATCGCCCGCATCGCCCCGAAGGCCATCTCGTCGGAGTGCGCGAAGACGGCCGTGGGCGGGCGGGGCGCCGACAGCAGCGCGGACATCGCCCGGCCGCCGCCAGAGATCGTGAACTCGCCGTCCACCTGCAGCGTCGGATCGGCTTCGAGCCCCGCCGCGCCCAACGCTCGGAGGTAGCCCTCGCGGCGCTCCTCGGGAGCGGTGAAACGGGCCGGCTCGATGCCGGCGCCGGTGATCATGCCGATCCGCTCGTGCCCGAGGTTGATCAGGTGGTTGACGGCCTTGGCAGCACCAGCGATGTCGTCGATCCGTACGGACGAGAATCCGTCGATGGTGGCACCGACCATGGCCGTGGGCAGCCGCAGGCCGGCCAGCGAGGCGACCTCCTTCTCGGTCAGCGGCAGGGTGAGGATCAGCACGGCGTCAACACGACGTCTGAGCGGCAGCTCGCCGAAGAAGCGGCGTCGGCTCTCGGCCGAGCCGACCGCGTACAGGAGCATGTCGAAGCCGGCCTTCCGCAGCTCCAGCTCGGCGCCGCTGATCACCTGGCCGAAGAACCAGCGCCCGACGAACGGGACGATCACCCCGACCGTGCTGGTGCGCCCGGTAGCCAGGCTCGAGGCGCTGGGCGAGACGACGTAGTCGAGGGCTCGGGCGGCGTCCTGGACCCGCTGCCGAGTCCGCGCCGACACGTTCGGTAAGCCACGCAGTGCACGGGAGACGGTCGCCGTGGAGACGCCCGCGCGAGCGGCGACATCCTCGATGCTGACCGTCATCGGACGCTGCTCCCGCCATGGACTGAGGCCGACATCGTTGGGGCCCGGTGGTGGAAACGTAGATCGTTGACGGGGGCTACGCAAGCGCTTGCAGCCAGCCGGGCGAACGGGGGGTGGACTCAGCGCCCAGGGAGTGCGAGCCTGGCCGACCTGAAAGCGTTTGCATCCCGCTGGTCCGTCCTGACGAACGTGGAGCCCGTATGCACTCTGCGCGTCCCGCGGCCACCGGCCCGACGGCCCTCGCCCGGTCATTGCTCGCCCCTGAGGGTGAAGCCGAGGTCGATGGTTTCGTCGACCGGCTCGATCGCTGGCTCCCTGACCTGGTCCAGGCTCTCGGGCAGGTGTACCAGGACCCGCAGCTGCTTCCCCGCCTGGTCGGGTTGATGGCGAGCGCCCGCCGCCAACGACCGACCCGACTGCGCGAGCTAGACCGCACCCGCCTGCTCCGGCCCGACTGGCTCCAGCTACCGGGCGTCATCGGCTACGCCGCCTACGCCGACCGATTCGCGGACGACCTGCAAGGCGTTCGCGCCCGAGTCCCGTACCTGCGTGAGCTTGGCGTCACGTACCTGCATCTGATGCCGCTGCTCAAGCCCCGCCCCGGGCCGAACGACGGCGGCTACGCGGTCATGGACTACAACGCCGTGCGCGACGACCTGGGCACCATGGCCGACCTGGTCGACCTGGCCGACACGCTGCACGAGCAAGGCATGAGCCTGACCCTCGACCTGGTCCTGAACCACGTGGCCCGAGAGCACCAGTGGGCCGAACGGGCCCGCGCGGGGGAGGAGCGCTACCGCGAGTACTTCCACGTGTTCGCCGACCGCACCGGACCCGACGCGTACGAGCGCAGCCTGCCCGAGGTGTTCCCCGCGTTCGCCCCCGGCAACTTCACCTGGGACGACGCCCTGCAGGGCTGGGTCTGGACGACCTTCAACGCCTGGCAGTGGGACCTCAACTGGTCGAACCCGGACGTCTTCGCGGAGTTCGCAGAGATCATCCTGTCGTTGGCCAACCACGGGATCGACTGTCTGCGACTCGACGCCATCGCCTTCCTGTGGAAGCGCGAGGGCACCGACTCGCAGAACCAGCCCGAGGTCCATGCGATCACCCAGGCGCTGAGAGCCATCGCCCGGATCGTCGCGCCGGCGATGGCGTTCAAGGCCGAGGCGATCGTCGGGCCGCAGCAGGTGGTTGCATATCTCGGTACCGGCGCCCACGCCGGAAAGGTCTCGGACCTGGCCTACCACAACTCGTTGATGGTCCAGGTCTGGTCGGCCTTGGCCGCCCGCGACGTGCGGATGCTGGTGCGAGCCCTGGAGCGTTTCCCGGCAAAGCCGCCGACCGCGAGCTGGGCGACCTACTTGCGCTGCCACGACGACATCGGGTGGGCCATCGACGACGAGGACGCAGCCGCCGTCGGCTGGGACGGCGGCGCGCACCGCTCGTTCCTCTCCGACTTCTATGCCGGCGAACGACCCGACAGCTTCGCCCGCGGAGAGGTCTTCCAGGCCAACCCGGCGACCGGGGACCGGCGGATCAGCGGGTCCGCGGCGAGCCTGGCCGGCGTCGAGGCGGCGCTCGACGCCGACGACCAGCACGCCCTCGACCTTGCGATCGCTCGACTCCTTTGCGCCCATGCGATCGTGTTCGGCTTCGGCGGGCCCCCGTTGCTCTTCATGGGCGACGAGCTGGCCCTGCTGAACGACCGCACGTACTCCGAGGTACCCGAGCACGCCGACGACAATCGTTGGCTGCATCGCCCGCGGATGCCGTGGGACCTGGCCGAGCGACGACACGACCCCGCAACGATCGAAGGCCGGATGTTCCAGGGCCTCGTGCGACTGGGCCGGGTTCGAGCGAGCCTGGACTCCCTGCACGCCTCGGGGGAGACGGCCATGGTCGAGACCTCGAGCCCGTCGGTGCTCCTGGCCGTCCGGCGCCCGGCCGCTGGCCTGATGATCCAGGTCTACAACGTCTCAGAGACCGGTCAGCAGATCGCGTCCGCAGAGATCACCCGGCACGGGCTGCCCGCCCTGGCGTGGGAGCGGCTGGCCGACCGATCGGTGCAGCTCACCGAGCCCACGATCGACCTACCGCCCTACAGCGCCTGGTGGCTGACGGAACCGCCAGTGCGCGTGGCTACTTGAAGATCACCCGCACCGTGAGGGTCGAGTCACCGTTGCCTGTCACGTTGCTGACTCCCACCGCAGCCACCTGCTGAGCCTCGGCGAGGGAGGGAACCGACCCGCCACTGTCCTTCAGCGCCTGCCACACCTTGCCCAGGTCGACGAACAGGACGACCTGAGCCTGATCAGCGTCGGCGACCGATCGGGCGAACAGCGGGTCCGACGCGATCGTGCCTTTGCCTGCAGCTGCAACGACGTCGGGGGCTGACCCCACGTACAGGGTGTTCCCGTCGACGCGCTGAGCCACCTCGCCGGGGTCCACTCCAGCAGCGGTGAGCACCTTGTCGAGCGCAGCCTGCGCCTTGGCCCCGTCGGCCGTCTGTGCGGCTGCCAGCACCTTCGGGTCGGTGAGGTCACCGGCCCCACTCACGGTGAGCTCGCTGCCGAGGATCGCCTTGAGGTCGCCGGGCAGCTCGAGGCCGTACTGCTCCTGGGCCTGGCTGACCGCAGCGCTCAGGCCGGGCAGTGCCGACAGCGTCTTCCACGACGCGTCGATCGACTGGTCGATGCCGGAGACGTCGAGCACGGCCCACGCGTTCGGCAGGGCAGCACCGAGCGCGCTGACCGGCTTGACGGCGGGCTGGGCCTTGCCCCCGCGGATCAGGGTCTTCAGCTCGATCGAGTCCGACGTGGCGTGCAGCCCGAGGACGTAGCGGCCCTGGTAGCCCTCGTCCAGCAGCTTGTTGTAGTCGGTGCCACCAAGCCCGGAGCCGAGTGAGCCGAGCTGGCTGCCGGCGGCGGCCATCACGGACTTGAGCTGCTCGCCCACCTTCTTGGCGTCGGCCCATCCGGTGACGATCTCGTCCGAGCCGAGCGCTTCGACGTCAGCGGCGAACTGGTCGTTGCTCGCCAAGCTGGCCGTCTTGGCCGACTCCACCGCGGCGTGCGCCGCATTGCCCGAGGACGTCGAGACCACGACATAGCCGTCAGCGAACGCATAGTCGAAGGACGAAGCCCCAGCCGACTTCTTGAGCTTGTCCAGCCCGGCCGCAGCCGCCTTGTCGTCCGACTCCTGAATGACGAGCAGGGCCTGGCCGGTCTTGCCGGTGCTGTCGGGAACGTCGGCGACCGCGAACCGCTGACCCAACCAGGGCTTGATATCCCGATCGAAGCTGACGTCGCTCGAGGTGGCTGACTCGGATAGCCGACGCATCAGCCAGTCGCCGAACGTCTTGTCGGAGTCGTTGAGCCCACTCGCTGCCGGGAACTTCTGCAGCAGCTGGAAGAGGGCGACCTTCTGCCCGGCCGAGGGATCCAGGTCGACCTTCACGAACGCGACGGTGTTGGCCGGCAGGACGTCTTCGGGTTGTGACCCGCCGCCGCCGAGCACGTTGTACGCGGCGAACGCTCCACCGGCGACGACACCGACCGAGATCGCTGCGACCGACGCGACGATCGCCGTACGCCGACGCGGAGGACGTACTCCGACCCCAGGGTCGGCGAGGACCTC
>Ga0302299_10000797_pt1 | contig 18168 bp, 19 predicted proteins | sample III_Fen_N3_4_FD_198795 | JGI IMG/M metagenome (GOLD analysis project Ga0302299, IMG submission 198795) | Peat permafrost microbial communities from Stordalen Mire near Abisko, Sweden - III_Fen_N3_4 | ecosystem: Environmental > Terrestrial > Soil > Wetlands > Permafrost | place: Sweden: Abisko... | reverse complement strand
CTCGTCGCCCGACACGAGCGCCGCGCGCGCCTCGTTCTGCGCCTGGCGGCGGGCCTCGCGGTCGGCCTTCTTGGCGGTCTTGGGGTCGGAGACGCCGGTGAGCGCGGCCTTGCGCGCGGCCTCGGCCTCCTTGCGCGTCGGCGTCGGGCGGCCCTTGGGCGCCTGCGCCTCGGGCAGGTCGGGCTGCTGCTCGGGCGTGAGGGCTACGGCCTGGTCGGCGTCGTTCTTGCGGCGGAACACGGGCGTCAGCCTACGGTCCCCGGACGGGTGCGTCGTACCTGCCACCGGGTGCCGGCCGGGACGACCTCGGGACATTCGCGGCGGGGCCGACTAGGTTTGGGCCTGGCGGTACGCCGCCATCCTGACCTCACCACGTAAGGGAGCAGCCCGCGATGGGCCTCTGGCAGCGTTTCACCCTCATCTTCAAGTCGAAGGCCAACAAGGCGCTGGACAAGGCGGAGGACCCGCGCGAGACCCTCGACTACTCCTACGAGAAGCAGCTCGAGCTGCTCCAGAAGGTGCGTCGCGGGGTGGCCGACGTGGCCACCAGCCGCAAGCGCCTCGAGCTGCAGATCACCCAGCTGCAGCAGCAGAGCGACAAGCGCACCGAGCAGGCGAAGGCCGCACTCGCGCAGGGCCGTGAGGACCTCGCCCGCGAGGCCCTCACCATGAAGTCGGGGCTCGACACCCAGATCGCCGACCTCCAGACGCAGCACGCCCAGCTCGCCGACCAGGAGGAGAAGCTGGTCGCGGCCAGCCAGCGGCTGCAGGCCAAGGTCGAGGCCTTCCGCACCAAGAAGGAGACGATCAAGGCGACCTACTCCGCGGCCGAGGCGCAGACCAAGATCAACGAGGCGTTCTCCGGCATCAGCGAGGAGCTCGGCGACGTGGGCCTCGCGGTCCAGCGCGCCGAGGACAAGACCGCGCAGATGCAGGCCCGCGGCCAGGCGATCGACGAGCTGCTGGCCTCCGGCGCGCTCGACGACGCCTCCGGCACGTCCAAGGACAGCGTCACCGCCGAGCTCGAGCGGCTGGCCAGCACCAACGACGTCGAGAGCCAGCTGGCCGCGATGAAGGCCGCGATCGGTGGCGCTCAGGCGGCACCCGCGATCGGCACGGGGGCTGCGGCGCCCGCGTCCGAGGTCACCGCCCCCGAGGCCGAGGGACAGCAGCAGGCCTGAGCCCCGGCTCCGGCCTGCGACGTGAGGAGGACGTCGTGATCATCAGGATCCTGGGGGAGGGCCAGTTCGAGGTGCCCGACTCCGAGCTCGAGGAGATCAACAGGCTCGACTCCGTGCTCGAGCACGCGCTCAACACCACCGACGACGACGTCCAGCCGGCGCTCGACGCCCTGCTCGACAAGGTGCGCGCCGTCGGCGTCCGTCCGACGCACGACGAGTTCGTCGAGTCGGAGGTGATCCTCCCGTTCGCCGACGCGCACGAGGAGGAGATCCGGGCGATGCTCCAGGACGACGGTCTCATCCCCGGCTGATCCGCCAGCCGTCACGCGCTCCAGGGAGCGCCCGACCGTGACCCTGCGCACCGGTGGCGCGTGCTGCGCCACCGGTGCGCGTCGGGTCAGGCGCGGTGCAGAAGGGCCTCGAGCACGGCCTTCATCTTGGCTCGCTGCAGCACCTGCGAGGACACGCCCGACGACCGCAGGGGTGTCGGTCCGGCGAGCTCGTCGGGCACCGGTTGCGGCAGCGCCGCGCACGTCGTGTCGGCGCCGCCTCCCCGCTTGCGGTCGACGATCGCGCCGGTGCGCAGGTAGTCGGCGATCTGCGGGTCGACGCAGGGGTTGCCGTCCGGCGACGTGGCGTGGCTCGTACCTCCCAGCACGGCGATGAGCCGTGCGGTCGGGAACAGCCGCCGGGCCTCGAGGCTGCCCTGGAACGGCGTCGCGCCGTCGAGGGTCTGGTCGATGAGCAGGATCGGCGGCAGCGACGCGCTCCCGCGCACCGTCGGGGCGCGGCCGGCACGCGCCGGCCAGAACGCGCACGGCGCGTTGTACCAGGCGTTGCCCCACGTGTTGAACGGAGCCTTGCGGTACGACGCCCTGCTCTCGGCGCGCCACACGTTCCAGTTCCTCGACCATGGGGCGTCCGTGCACTCGGTGGCGAGGTACATCGCGTAGAAGTTGTCGTCGCCGGAGGAGTACCCCTGGAGCAGCGGGACGCTGTCGCCGTCGTTGACGAGGGCGGCCAGCGCCGTGCTCAGGCCGGGCCACGACGGCTGGTAGTAGCCGGCGTTGAGCAGCACGTCGGTGAACTCCGCGGCGCCGAGCCCGTCGAGCGGGTGGGCGGCGAGCCTCGCGCGGGTGCGGAGCACGGTGCGCTCCACACGAGCCGCCGTGCTCCCGAGGTGGTAGACGGAGTCGTAGCTCGCCATCCAGCCGTACCAGACCTGCATCACCTTCTCGAAGCCCACGTTCTGGTCGAGGTTGGACTTCTCCCACACCCGGCTCGCCTGCACGTTGCTGTCGAGGATCATGCGCCGCACTCGGTTCGGGTACTGCGTCGCGTAGACCTGGCCGAGGTACGTCCCGTAGGAGTAGCCGTAGTAGTTGATCTTGTCCCGGCCGAGCGCGACGCGGAGGCTGTCCATGTCGCGCACGGTGTCGATGGTCTTCACGTGGCGCAGCAGGTCGCCACCGGCAGCGCCGCAGGATGCGGCGTAGCCGGCCGAGCGCTGCAGCCAGGTCTGCTCGATCCCGGGAGCGAACGGCTCGTAGGGCGGCCGCACCGGGTCGAGGTAGGAGGCGTCGCACGAGAGCGCGGGCGTGCTCTGGCCGACACCGCGCGGGTCCCAGCCGATCCAGTCGTAGGCGGCGGCGACGTCGTCGGGGAGGAAGTAGGAGATGATCGGCATGATCGTGCCGCTGCCGCCGGGCCCGCCCGGGTTGACGAGGACGACGCCCTGGTAGTCGGCGTCCGACGACGTGTGCGCCCGCCGCGTCACGGCGAGGTGCACCGACGGGCCACCGGGCCGGTCGTGGTCGAGCGGCACGTCGACCGTGGCGCACTGCAGGCCGATCTGGACGAAGAACGCGTCGGCGCAGTCGCCCCACGCGATCGTGGACGCGGTGGTCGCAGGCCGAGCGGCCGACGGCGGTGCGCCGAGCACCGGCAGGAGCGCGACGGACAGGGTGGCTGCGGCGAGCGCTGCCAGGGTGCGGTGACGTGACCTCATGGTGTCCCCCTCGAGGTGCGGGCCTGACAGGCCGGCGATGCCGCAGGTTAGGACCGCCTCAGTGCGCGTCGGGCGGCTCTCGGGCAGTCGTCCGGATAACGGAACTCCGTCGGCGTCCGGATCGTTGCAGGATGGAGGTGTACCGACGAGGGCCCGACGGACGAGGACACGATGGCCAGCACGCGCTACCAGAACGACCCGGGGCTCACCCGACGGATGCTGGGCACCTGGTTCGGCCTGGGCCTGCTCTACGTCGTCGCCGCCGCCGTGCTCATCGCGATCGGCGTCCGCACCGTGTGGGTGCTCGTCATCGCCGGCGGGATGCTGTTCTGCCAGTGGTGGTTCAGCGACACCATGGCGCTGGGCGCGATGCGTGCCCGCGTGCTCACGCCGGAGGAGGCCCCGCAGCTGCACGCGGTCGTCGACCGGCTCTGCGCGCTGGCCGACATGCCCAAGCCGCGGGTGGCCGTCGCCGACACCGACATCCCCAACGCCTTCGCCACCGGGCGCTCGCCGTCGCGGTCGGTGATCTGCGTGACCACCGGCCTGCTGCGCCGCCTGGAGGTCGACGAGCTCGAGGGCGTGCTCTCGCACGAGCTCTCGCACGTCGCGCACCGCGACGTCACGGTGATGACCGTGGCGTCCTTCGCCGGTGTCGTCGCCGGGCTGCTCACCCGCATGTGGATGTGGGGGGGCATCTCGCGCGGACGCGACCGCGACCAGAACGCGGCGCTGGTGTTCCTCGCCGTGATGCTCGTGAGCGTCCTGGTCTACGTCGTCTCCTTCCTCCTCACGCGCGCCCTCTCGCGCTATCGCGAGCTCTCCGCCGACCGCACCGGCGCCCTGCTCACGGGCAACCCGTCGGCGCTCGCGTCGGCACTCACGAAGGTGTCCGGCGACATCGCCGCCATCCCCGACCGCGACCTCCGCCAGGTCGAGGCCGTGTCGGCGTTCGCGTTCGCGCCGTCGCTCACGTCGGACTTCTCGCTCTCGCGGCTCTTCCAGACCCACCCGCCGCTCGAGAAGCGCCTCGAGCAGCTCGCGCAGATCGCGACCCAGCTCGGCCAGCGCTGACACGACGACGGCCGCGCCGACCGCGCGAGCGCGGACGGCGTGGCCGCTGACGGGTCGTGCGAGGTCAGGTCGTGGCGACCGGAGCGTCCTCGCTGCCGCGAACCGGGGCGACGTAGGCCAGCCCGATGCCGACCACGATGCCCACGACGGTGATGATGCCGAGCATCGCCACGGTGAAGGGCACGACGCCGAGGGCGAACAGGATCCACGCGACGCCGGCGCCCAGGAACAGCCCGGCGAAGAAGCCGCGCACGGGGTGACGCCTGGCCTTCATGAAGCACCTCCTGCAGCCGCTGCCGTCACGGCGGCGGCCTTCGTGCCGAGCAGGGTCCACAGCGCGAGTGCGAGGCCGAGCGCGGCCGAGCCGACTCCGCCCCACAGCAGCGGCGACGAGGTCGCCGAGCCGACGCCGGTGACGAAGCCGCTCACCGTGCAGGTCCCGCCGGTGCCGGTGAGCGTCCCGGTGACCGGGATCTTCACGCCACCTGCGAGCAGGCCCTTGAGCGACTGCACCGTGCTCAGGTCGACGGTGCCCTTCGCCGTCTTCTTCTTGTCGCTGTTGGCGACCGTGCCCGTCTTGATGGTGACGCCGGCCGCGGTGACCGTGTACGTCGCGTCCGTGATGACGGCGGACGTGCCGCCGACGTAGGCGACGCTGCCGGCGAGGTCGATCTTGAACGGGTCGTCCTGGGTGCCTCCGGTGCCGGGGGCGGTGGCCTTGTCGAGAGGTGCGCCGTCCGCGCCCGTGCTCACCACCGCGACAGTGCACCCGTTCGCGTCCGCGGCCGATGCCGCGGACGCGGGGAGCACCAGCGCGACCGCGACCATCCCGAGGATCCCCAGTGCTGCACGTCGGTGTCTCATGAGTCCGCCTCCTAGCGGTTCACCCGCCCGCGGACGGCGACCCGGCCGTGGGCTCGACTCGTCGCCAGTCTGCTCGCGCGTGTCTGCCGGAGTCGCGTCGGACGACGCCGTCCGGAGCGACGACGGGCGGAGCGCCCGGCCCCTCGAGTGCGGCCGCGTCGGCCGCGACGTACCCTCGAAGCATGACGAGGTCGCGGTACGGCGACGACCCCGAGCTGACGCGCGCGACTCTGCGTGCGGCCGCCGGTGTCGCGCTCGCGACGGCCGTCACGGTGCTGTTCGTGGGTGTCTCCGTACTGCTCGTGGGAGCCAAGTTCGGCTTCTGGGCCGCGATGCACGGTGGGTGGCGCGCTTTCGGTTGGGGCCTCGGCGAGCTGCACTGGTGGGGCGTGCTGATCGCCTTCCTCGTGATCGTCGTCGGCGTCACCGTGATCCAGCTCCGCAAGGCGCCGGTGCCGTCGATGCCCCGCGGCGCCGGCGAGCTCCCGCCCGATCATCCGTTGCGCGAGAGCGCATCCCGGCTCGCGTCGCTCGCCGACATGCCCGTCCCCGTCCTGCGCGTGGTCGACGACCCGCTGCCCAACGCCTTCGTCGTCGACGACCCCGACCTCCCGGTGTCGGTGGTCGTGACGTCGGGCGCCCTGGCCTCGCTGCCCCCCGACGAGCTCGAGGCGGTGCTCGCCCACGAGCTGTTCCACGTCGCGCACGGCGACACCCGCATCACGCGGCGGCTCGAGACCGTCGCGGGCGTCGCGCACCGCAAGGCGCCCTCGTTCGTGGCGCACTACGTGCTCAGGTCGGTGCGCGCGATGATGCGTCAGCGCGAGCTGTCCGCCGACCGTGCCGCCGCGTTGCTCACCGGAAGGCCGACCTCGCTGCTGCACGCGGTCGAGCGGTGCAGCGGATCGCACGGCGTCCCCAACGTCGACCTGCGCCAGGTGGCCGTCGTCGGCTTCGTGCCGGCCGGGGCTCGTCACGGCACGCCCGACACCGACACGCACCCGACCACCGCCGAGCGGGCCGCCGTCCTGGCGCGCGTGGCGACCTCCCTGGGCACCTGACCCGGCGCGTCCGACCGGCGTGAGGCACGCTGGTGCCGTGGGCTTCCTCGACTCGTTGCTCGGCAGGTCCAAGCCGGCGCGACCCGACCTCGACCAGCTCTTCGGCCTGCCCTCGGCCGGTGTGACCCTCGAGGCCGCCCTCGACTTCCGCTCGACCGGCACCGGGTCGGTGGCCTTCCGCGCAGCCGAGGGGCGCGCGTTCGCCGACGTGCAGGCCGACGTCCAGGCGCTGCTCGACGCCGGGCAGGGGCCCAAGGTCGAGGTGGAGGTCGACAGCTTCGGCTACACGTGGCTGGTCTGCCGCACTGACCCGCCCGACCTGTCCTCGCTCGTCACCGACCTGCACGCGGTGAACACCACGTTGCAGGACTCCGGCTTCGGCCCGACGCTGCTGTGCTCGCTCGCCTCGTTCACCGACGGCACCCGCACCTTCGCGCTCGTCTACCTGTTCAAGCGCGGCACCTTCTACCCGTTCGCGCCCGCGCAGGCCAGCGGCACCACCGTCGAGGGGCAAGCGCCGCAGAAGCGCGACAACCTGCTCGAGATGCAGCTGCGCGACCTGCTCAAGGACGACCTGCGGTTCGAGCCCGAGCTCACCCGCTGGTTCGCCGTCTGGGGAGCACCCGGCCTCGAGACCCGCACGTGATCACGTCTCGCACAGGACCCGGCAGCTGCAAGATGTGATCACGTCTCACACGCGACCCGGCACGTGTCAGATGTGATCGCGCCTGCGCGAGACAGAGCTCGCGTGGTCTCCCGTCGCCGCGCGGCGCCAGCATGGGGCTACTCACGACACGGGATCTCAGTCCTGCTGGGTCGCGGGTGCGGCGCCGACGCCGGGGAGGGCGAGCATGCGGTCGAGCGCGATGCGGGCCCAGTGCGCGACGTCGGCGTCGACGGTGATGCGGTTGACGACGGTGCCCTCGACGAGGTTCTCGAGCGCCCACACCAGGTGCGGCAGGTCGATGCGGTTCATCGTGGAGCAGAAGCACACCGTGCGGTCGAGGAAGACGATCTCCTTGTCCGGGTGCGCGAGCGCGAGCCGCTTCACGAGGTTGAGCTCGGTCCCGATGGCCCAGGCGCTGCCGGCCGGCGCTGCCTCGATGGCCTTGATGATGTACTCCGTCGACCCGACATGGTCGGCGGCCCGGACGACCTCGTGCTGGCACTCGGGGTGCACGAGCACGTTGACGCCGGGCACGCGCGCGCGCACGTCGTCGACCGACTCGAGGGTGAAGCGGCCGTGCACCGAGCAGTGGCCGCGCCACAGGATCACCTTCGCTGCGCGCAGCTGCTCGACGGTGAGGCCGCCGCCGGGCTTGTGCGGGTCGTAGACGACGCAGTCGTCGAGCGGGATGCCGAGCTCGAGAACCGCGGTGTTGCGGCCGAGATGCTGGTCGGGCAGGAAGAACACCTTCTCGCCCTGCTCGAACGCCCACTCGAGCGCGCGCTGCGCGTTGGACGACGTGCAGACGGCGCCGTCGTTGCGACCGCAGAACGCCTTGATGGCTGCCGTCGAGTTCATGTAGGTGATGGGCACGGTGACGTCGGTGATGCCCGCGTCGGCGAGCACGTCCCACGCGTCCTCGACCTGCGCGATGGCGGCCATGTCGGCCATCGAGCAGCCGGCCGCGAGGTCGGGCAGCACCACGGCCTGCGACGGCGTGGTGAGGATGTCGGCGCTCTCGGCCATGAAGTGGACGCCGCAGAACACGATGAACTCGGCGTCCGGGCGGGCCGCGGCGTCGCGCGCGAGCTTGAACGAGTCGCCGGTGACGTCGGCGAGCGCGATGACCTCGTCGCGCTGGTAGTGGTGACCGAGGACGAACACGCGGTCGCCCAGCGCGTCCTTGGCGGCGCGCGCCCGCTCGACGAGGTCGGGGTCGCTGGCCGCGGGCAGCGCGCCGGGGCACTCCACGCCGCGCTCGGAGTCGGGGTCGGCGTCGCGGCCGAGGAGCAGCAGCGCGAGCGGGGTGGGGGCGGGCTCGACGAAGCGATCGGTCGTCATGCGGGGATCCTCCCATGCGGCAGGTGCTTCGCCAGAGCCAACACCGAGCGTCCCCGCCTCCTTCCCGGGCGGCGAGTACGGTGCGCGCCGTGAGGGTCCTCGTCGCGCCGGACAAGTTCGCCGGCACGCTCACCGCGGTGGACGCGGCGCAGGCCATCGTCGACGGCTGGCGACGCACGGCGCCGCACGACGAGCTCGTCGCCGTACCGCTGGCCGACGGCGGCCCCGGGTTCGTCGACGTCCTGCACGCGACGCTGGGGGGCGACCTCGTCCACCTCGACGTCACCGGCCCGCTCGGTGCTCCCGTTCGCGCGGCCTACCTCCGGGTCGGGGCCACGGCGTACGTCGAGTGCGCGCAGGCCTGCGGCCTGCACCTGGTACCGCAGCCTCGCGACCCGCGCACGACCACGACGTACGGCGTGGGCGAGCTCGTGCTCGATGCCGTCCGACGCGGTTCAGCACGCATCGTCGTCGGCCTCGGCGGCTCGGGCACGAACGACGCCGGCGCCGGGCTGCTCGCCGCGCTCGGCGCCACCGCGGTCGACGACGGTGGCACCGACGTGAGCGGCCTGATGCGCGGCGGGGGAGCGGCGCTCGGCGGCGTGGTCGCGGTCGACCTCGCGCCGGCGCGCGCGGCGGTGGCGGGGGTCGAGGTCGTGGTCGCCAGCGACGTCGACAACCCGCTCCTCGGGCAGCGCGGGGCGACCAACGGCTTCGCTCGGCAGAAGGGCGCCGACGACGACGCCGTCATGGTGCTCGAGGGCGCGCTCGAGAGGTTCGCCGTGGCGTGCGGGCGGCGTCCCGACGGCAAGGACCCGGCGGTGGCGCTCGGGGCCGGGGCGGCCGGGGGGCTCGGCTACGCGCTCCTCCAGCTCGGCGCCGCACGGGTGCCGGGGATCGCCACCGTGCTCGACGTGGTCGACCTCGCCGGACGGCTCGGCGGCTGCGACCTCGTGGTCACCGGCGAGGGCGCCTTCGACTGGCAGAGCCTGCGCGGCAAGGTCGTCTCGGGCGTCGCGGCCGCGGCGCTGGAGCAGGGCCGGCCCTGCCTCGTGCTCGCGGGTCGCGTCGACGTCGGACGGCGCGAGTACGGCGCCAGCGGCGTCAGCGGGGCGCTGGCGGTCGTCGACGACCTGCGCGACCGGGGTCTGGCCCCCGACGACGCCCTGGCGCGTGCGCTGGCCGACCCCGCCGTGTGCCTTGCCGACCTCGCCGCCCGCGCCGCCCGCACCTGGTCGCGCTGACGCGCGTCACGGGGGCGCCGGGGTGGTGCGGCGGGGGTTCCATGGCACCATGGGGGAAGGCAACCCTTCGTGCCCCCGCCAGAACAGGAGCGGGAGGGCCGGGAATACAACCCCGGACGCCGCCCGTTGGCACGACGTACGCACCAGGCCGGAAGGACACCGCATGACCGCCGACGTCTCGATCGAGAGCACCACCCCCGTCACCGACGGCATCCTGCTCACCGAGAACGCCTCCACCAAGGTGGCCGCGCTGCTCGACCAGGAGGGTCGCGACGACCTCTCGCTCCGCGTGGCCGTGCAGCCCGGCGGCTGCTCGGGACTGCGCTACCAGCTCTTCTTCGACGACCGCGCCCTCGACGGCGACGTCGTCAAGGAGTTCGGCAGCGTCAAGGTCGTCACCGACCGCATGAGCGCGCCCTACCTCGGCGGCGCCACGATCGACTTCGTCGACACCATCGAGAAGCAGGGCTTCACGATCGACAACCCCAACGCCACGGGCTCCTGCGCCTGCGGCGACTCGTTCAGCTGACCGACCTGGTCGCGCACGTCACGGAGGGCCGTTCCCCGCAGGGGGAGCGGCCCTCCGTGGTCGTCGGAACAGGCGGCGTGGTCAGCCGACGTGGTCAGCCGACGTGGTCAGCCGACGGGCACCGTGGGCAGGCTCGAGGATCCGGCATCGAGCACCGTGCGCTTCCCCAGCGGCGCAGCGAGCGTCACGGTGGCCGACACCGCCTTGGCGAGGGCGGGGCACGCCACGCCGGTCTTCGTCCAGCTCGCCGTGAGGACGGCGTACACGTGGTCGGCGTCCTCCTTGGCCTGGGCCGTGTAGGTCTCGCACACGCCCCCCTCGCCCCACAGGGTGAGCGTGCGGCCGTCGGCCGACACGGTGGCGCGGTCGAGGCTCACGCCGTGCGACACGGGCACGCTCGGGCTGGTCGTGGGAAGCGGGAGGTCCGACGCAGGCGGCACGGGCTCCGGCGAGGTGGCGACCCCGCTGCCGCCCGAGCCCGACGAGCCGGGCACCGATCCCGGCGACGTCGCGCCGGCGTCCGGCCCGGGGCTCGGGTCGGCGAGGTAGGCGTCCGTCACGGCCATGACGGCGACGGGCGTCGTCTGCTCCTGCACCGAGAACAGCCAGGCCGGCAGCAGCACCGAGGTGCCGGCGTCGTCGCCGGGCACCAGCCCGAGCACAGCGCCGGTCACGTGCATCGGGCCGACGCCGGGGCACGATGCGCCCGCCACGCACGCGATCGCCGGGCGGGGCTGCGCGCGCAGGACGTCGAGGGCCTGTGCGGCCGTGAGGATCGGGTACGACGGCCCTGCGGCCGGGGTCCCGGCGCTGCCCGTGGCGTCGACCACGCCCGACGCGTCGACCGTCACCCACGTGTCGCCACCGACCACGGCGAGCCCGGCGACCGTCCGGGACGCCGAGACGCGCACGACGTCGGCGCGGTCGACGCGGGGCGTTCCGGTGGCCCCGGACGCCGTGAGCACCGGGGTCGCAGCGGCGAGGGCCGCGGAGTCGCTGACGGCGTTCTTGGCGACCGGGAGCGGCGCGGCGCAGCCGACAGCGGTGCTCGACCCGTCGGCGGTGTCGACGTCGACGCGGTAGGGGCAGGTCGCGTCGGTGCGCCAGTACGACCACGCGCCGTCGTCGCGCACGCGCAGCTCGGCCGCCGACCCGGCCACGGTCCACCCGTGAGCGTGCCGGACCGGTGCGGCCGTCAGGTGCAGCGCGGCGGCGAGCGCCGCTGCGGCGTCGGCCGGGCTCTCGCCGGAGGGGTAGCGGTAGACGACGGCGCTCGTGGGGCCTTCGGGGAGGGTGCCGACCAGGGGGTAACCGCTGTCGGCCGACGTGCCACCGGCGTCCATGGCCGCGGTCGAGACGCGGGTGCCCACGTGCAGCAGGGGCAGGTCGGACCCGGACCCGGAACCGGATCCGGCGTGCTGCGTGCCGCACGCCGCCAGCAGCAGGGGCAGCGCGAGCAGCCCGGCGGCCCAGCGGCGGCCGCGCACCCGTGTCGTCGTACCCATGACGTCCTCCCGGTCGTGCGACGTCCCCGTGCGGGTGTGACGTCGTCGCGCCGCGTCCGGTTCCGTCGGGGTCGCGCCGTCCTGCGACTAGGGTGACGGTCGTCCAGGGCCGTGTGCCAGCACGGTGTCGTCACGGGGCTGCCGCCCCAGGGAAGGCTCCAGCGTGCGCGTCGCTGTCACCGGGTCCATCGCGACCGACCACCTCATGACGTTCCCCGGCGTGTTCGCCGAGTCCCTCGTGCCCGACAAGCTCGACAAGATCTCGCTGTCGTTCCTCGTCGACGAGCTCGACATCCGCCGTGGCGGCGTCGCGGCCAACATCGCCTTCGGCATGGCCGTGCTCGGCTGCCACCCGGTGCTGGTCGGTGCCGTCGGTCAGGACTTCGCCGACTACCGCTCGTGGCTCGACCGGCACGGCGTCGACACCCACTCGGTGCGGGTCAGCGACGTGCGGCACACCGCCCGCTTCGTGTGCACGACCGACGTCGAGCAGTGCCAGATCGCGTCCTTCTATCCCGGCGCGATGACCGAGGCCCGCGAGATCGAGCTCGGCCCGATCGCCGACCGCGTCGGAGGGCTCGACCTCGTCCTCATCGGCGCCAACGACCCCGAGGCGATGAACCGCCACACCGACGAGTGCCGATTCCGCGAGATCCCGTTCGTCGCCGACCCCAGCCAGCAGCTGGCGTGGCTCGACGGCGACGGCATCAAGCAGCTCGTCGACGGCGCGGCCTACCTGTTCAGCAACGACTACGAGGCCGGGCTCATCGAGCACAAGACCGGCTGGTCGCACGACGAGGTGCTCTCCCGGGTCGGCGTCCGGGTGACGACCCTGGGCAAGCACGGCGCCCGCGTCGAGAGGCAGGGCGAGCCGACGATCGAGATCGCCTGCCCGCCCGAGGAGCTCAAGGCCGACCCCACGGGCGTCGGCGACGCGTTCCGCGCCGGATTCCTCGCCGGCCTGGTGTGGGACCTCTCGCACGAGCGCTGCGCGCAGCTCGGCTCGCTCGTGGCCACGTACGTCATCGAGACGGTCGGCACCCAGGAGTACGACCTCGCGCAGACGCACTTCCTCACGCGCTTCGAGGAGACCTACGGCGCGGACGCGCGCGCCGAGGTCGAGGCCCACGTCCGGTGCCCGCGCCCCTGACGCACCGCGTCGAGCCCGCGCCCTGCGTATGGGCGCTGCCCGATCCCGCGCACGCCCCGGCCGGCGTCGAGCTGCTCGGCGGGGGAGCCGACCTCGAGCCGGGCACCCTGCTCACGGCGTACCGCGCGGGCCTGTTCCCGATGCCGCTCGACGACGACGTGCTCGGCTGGTGGTCGCCCGACCCGCGCGGCGTGCTCCCGCTCGACGGTCTCCTCGTGAGCCGCTCGTTGCGCCGTTCGTGCGGGCGCTTCACCGTCACGGTCGACACGGCGTTCGACGACGTCGTCGCAGGCTGCGCCGACCCGAGCCGTCCGCACGGCTGGATCAGCGCCGACGTGGCCCGTGCCTATGCCGCGCTGCACGCGCTCGGGTGGGCGCACAGCATCGAGGTCAGGGACGACGAGGGCGCGCTGGTCGGGGGCCTCTACGCCGTGGAGATCGGCGGTCTCGTGGCAGGCGAGTCGATGTTCCACCGCGCGACCGACGCCTCGAAGGTGGCCGTGGTGGCGCTCGTGGAGCGGATGCGCGACGCGGGCGACGTGAGCCGCCGGCTGTTCGACGTCCAGTGGCGCACCGACCACCTCGCGACCCTCGGCGTCGTCGACGTGCCGCGCACCGTCTACCTCCGCCGCCTGCGCGCCGCCCTCGAGCTGGCGCCGGCCCTCGACCCGCCCCCCTGACGCGCGCCGACGTCCTGGGTCAGACGTGATCACATCTGGCGCGCGCGAACCTGCGCCCGTGTCCTGTTCCAGACGTGATCACATCCGGGGCGGGACGACGAGGTAGGCGCGGCCGCAGCCGTCGGGCGCGGGCCCGGTCCAGGCGAGCACCTTGCCGCGCAGCGAGCACCACGCGGGGACGTCGCTGTCGGCGGCGGGGTCGTCGGCGAGCAGCAGCAGCCGCGCGCGCGGGTCGGCGTTGGCCATCCGGGCGAGGTTCACCACCGGGATCGGGCAGCGAGAGCCGCGCTCGTCGAGCAGCCGGTCGTACGGCGGGGGAGCGGTGCCGTCGGTCGCGTCGGTCACCGGACGATCCTCACAGGTCGGTGGCGCCGAGCGCGGCGCGCACGCGCGCGACGACGCCGGGCAGCTCGTCGAGGAACCGGACCACGTCGGCCTCGCCGACGCCGACCGGCAGCGACACGCGCACGTTGCCGTGGGTGAGCGCGCCCATGGCGGCGAGCACGTGCGAGGGCTCGAGGGAGTCGGCGACGCACGAGGATCCCGACGACACCGCGAAGCCGAGGCGGTCGAGGTCGCCGAGCAGCGCCTCGCCCTCGACGTAGAGGCAGGAGAACGTGACGACGTGGGGCAGCCGGTCGACGGGATCGCCGAGCACGACGGTGTCGGGCACCTCCACGGGCACCCGCGCGCGCACCAGGTCGACCAGGGCCGACAGTCGCGCCGACTCGCGGGCCGCGTCGGCCCAGACGGCCTCCAGCGCCGCCGCCGCAGCCACGACGCCAGGGACGTTCTCGAACCCGGGCACGCGGCCGCCCTCGCGCGCGCCGTCGGGCGCGGTCGAGCGCCAGCGCACCCCGGTGCGCACGGCGAGCACGCCGACGCCGGCCGGCCCGCCCCACTTGTGCGCGCTCGCGGCCAGCACGTCCCAGTACGGCGCGACCGGCTCGCGGCCCACGGTCTGCGCCGCGTCGACCAGAAGCGGGACGCCGTTGCGCTCGGCGTGCGCCCGGACCTGGTCCAGGGGCTGCCGCGTGCCCACCTCGTGGTTGGCGCTCTGCACCGCGAGCGCGGTGGTGTCGCCGTCCGCCAGGGCCGCGTCGAGGGCGTCGACGTCGATGCGGCCGAGGTGGTCGACCCCCACGGTCTCGAGCACCTCCGGGCCCAGCGAGCGCGCAGCCTGCAGCACGCTCGCATGCTCGACGGCCGACGCGAGCACCCGTCGGCCGAGACGCGCCCGGCCGCGGGCGAGGCCGTGGACGCCGGACGTCACGGCGTCGGTGCCCGAGGCCGTGAACGCGACCTCGTCGGCGCGCGCGCCCAGGGTCGAGGCGATCGACTCGCGGGCGGCGTCGAGCAGCATCCGGGCCCGCCGCGCCTCGCGGTAGAGGCGCCCGGGATCGGCCCAGCCGGAGTCGATCGCGGCCATGAGCGCGTCGCGCGCGGCGGGGTGCAGCGGCTGCGTCGACGCGGCGTCGAGGTAGCCGCCGACACGCTTGTCAGGCAAGGCATTCCTCACTTCCCACGGGCCGCGATCCCGGGGCGTCCCGGGCCGCGGCACGACTCGACGTTAATGCCCCACCCCGCACGGCCGGACGGGCTTCCCTGCGCTAGTCTCACGCCAAACGTCAGACCCCCGCTCCGCGGGCGTGGCGAGCCGCTCATCGTGGTGGGCCCGACGCGCGGAGCACCGATCCCTCAGGGAAGGTCATCCGTGGGCTCGACCCGCTCGACGCGTCGCCTGACCCGACCGGCCGTGATGGCGGCCGGCGCCGGCGCCGTGCTTCTCGTCATCTCCGGCTGCTCCCAGGACACCGAGCTCGGGCGCCTCGGCTACCCGGCCCCGATCACCGAGACCGGCCCGACCTCGCTGCAGTTCTGGCAGGGCTCCTGGATCGCGGCGTTCGGCGTCGGCGTCCTGACCTGGGGGCTCATCATCTGGGCCGTCGTCGCCTATCGGCGGCGCAAGAACGAGGGTGCGCCGATCCAGACGCGCTACAACCTGCCGATCGAGATCGCGTACACGATCGTCCCGACGATCATGATCGCCGCGCTGTTCGCGTTCAGCATGCGCGACCAGGCTGAGCTCACCAAGGTCAACCTGAACAACCCCAACACGGTCGGCGTGATCGGCTTCAAGTGGAACTGGGGCTTCAACTACCTCACCGACGACGCCTACGAGACGGGAACGCCGAACGCGCCCGCGGAGCTGTGGCTGCCCGTCGGCGAGGCGACGACGTTCAAGCTCACCTCGCCCGACGTCATCCACTCGTTCTGGGTGCCCTCGTTCCTGTTCAAGATGGACGTCATCCCGGGCCGCGAGAACGTCTTCCAGATCACGCCGAACAAGATCGGGGTCTACACCGGTAAGTGCGCGGAGCTCTGCGGCGCCTACCACTCGCAGATGCTGTTCTGGGTCCACGTGGTGTCCAAGGCCGACTACCAGGCCCACATCGCCGACCTGAAGGCGCACGGACAGTCCGGCACCCTGCAGACCGGCCGTATCGTCACCACTGGTAACGCCGGCGGCAACACCGGTCAGCAGATCGAGAAGTGAGGCAACGACCGTGACCCTGCTGAACGAGCGCCCCGCCGTCCCGGCGCACGACCCCGACGGGATGACCACCACCGACCCGAGCCGCCGCAAGTTCGGGCGCACGCTGGTCACGTGGATCACCTCGACCGACCACAAGGTGATCGGCAACCTCTACCTGGTCTCCACCTTCGTGTTCTTCCTGTTCGGCGGCGTGATGGCGCTGGTCATCCGCGCCGAGCTGGCCCAGCCGGGCCTGCAGTTCGTGACGCCGGAGTCCTACAACCAGCTGTTCACGATGCACGGCTCGATCATGCTGCTGCTGTTCGCGACGCCGCTGTTCTCGGCGTTCGCCAACGCGATCATGCCGCTGCAGATCGGCGCCCCCGACGTCGCGTTCCCGCGCCTGAACATGGTCGCCTACTGGCTCTACATCGGCGGCGCGGCCATCGTGCTCACCGGGTTCGTCACCCCGGGCGGCGCAGCCTCGTTCGGCTGGTTCGCCTACTCGCCGCTGTCGAACGCGATCAACTCGCCCAACATCGGCTCCGACCTCTGGATCATGGGCTTCACCCTCGGCGGACTGGCAACGATCCTCGGCGCCGTCAACTTCATCACCACGATCGTGTGCATGCGCGCACCGGGTATGACGATGTTCCGCATGCCGATCTTCACCTGGACGGTGCTGCTCACGAGCATCCTGATCCTGATGGCCTTCCCGGTGCTGGCCGCTGCGTTCATCGTCCTCGAGTGCGACCGAAAGTTCGGCACCACGGTGTTCGACGCCAACAACGGCGGCGCGATCCTGTGGCAGCACCTGTTCTGGTTCTTCGGCCACCCCGAGGTCTACATCCTGGCGCTGCCGTTCTTCGGCATCGCCAGCGAGATCCTCCCGGTGTTCAGCCGCAAGCCGATCTTCGGCTACAAGGGCCTGGTCTTCGCCACCATCGCCATCGCGGGTCTCTCGGTCGCGGTGTGGGCGCACCACATGTACGTGACCGGCGCGGTGAACCTGCCGTTCTTCTCGTTCATGACGATGCTCATCGCCATCCCGACAGGTGTGAAGTTCTTCAACTGGATCGGCACGATGTGGCGAGGCTCGTTGTCGTTCGAGACACCGATGCTGTGGACCCTGGGCTTCATGGTCACGTTCCTGTTCGGCGGCCTCACCGGCATCATGCTCTCGTCGCCGGTCGTCGACTTCCAGGTGTCCGACTCCTACTTCGTGGTGGCCCACTTCCACTACGTCATCTTCGGCACCGTGGTGTTCCTCATGTTCGCGGGCTACTACTTCTGGTGGCCCAAGCTCACCGGCCGGATGCTCGACGAGAAGCTGGGCAAGATCCACTTCTGGCTCACCTTCATCGGTTTCCAGACCACGTTCCTCGTGCAGCACTGGCTCGGCGCCGCGGGCATGCCCCGTCGTTACGCCGACTACCTGCCCTCCGACGGCTTCACGACCCTCAACGTGATCAGCACGGTGGGGGCGGCGATCCTGGCGATCTCGATGATCCCGTGGCTGTGGAACGTCTACATCACCTGGCGCCGGGCGCCCAAGGTCACGGTCGACGACCCGTGGGGCTGGGGCGCCTCGCTGGAGTGGGCGACCTCCTGCCCGCCGCCGCGGCACAACTTCACCAGCCTGCCGCCGATCCGCTCCGAGCGGCCGGCGTTCGACCTGCACCACCCCGACCTCGTCGACATCGCCACGCAGCGCAAGGTGCTCGACCAGCTCGTCGGCTCGACGACGGGGGACCAGTCGTGAAGATCTCCGGGTTCCTGTTCGCCGGCGGCGCGGTCTTCTACGGCCTCGTCGCGGTCGTCTACTGGTTCATCACCGCGGAGGTCGCCGGCGCCACGGCGCTCGCCCTCACCGGCTGCCTCGCCTTCCTCGTGGGCTTCTACTTCCTCTACACCAGCCGGCGCCACGGCGTGCGCCCGGACGAGGACCCGCACGGGGCGATCGAGGACGCCGAGCCCGACTACGGCTTCTTCAGCCCGCACTCGTGGTGGCCGCTCGCGCTCGGCGTCGCGGTCGTCATCGTGACCCTCGGCGTCATCTTCGCCGCCTGGCTCGCGATCCTCGGCGTGGGGTTGCTCGTGGCCGCCCTCATCGGGTTCGTGTTCGAGTACTACCGCGGGCCCTTCGCCGACGTCTGAGGCCCCCCGGACGAGCTGATGCAGCGCCCCCGCCGGTCCCTCGGCGGGGGCGCTGCCGCGTCGTGGCGCGTCGTCCCAGGTCAGAGCCGGAAGCGGTCGGCCAGGCTCACGGCAGGGCTGCGCTACCCACCAGTAGGTCAAGGTTTGGTGTCGACGGCACGAACACCGACG
>Ga0302299_10000795_pt1 | contig 18193 bp, 18 predicted proteins | sample III_Fen_N3_4_FD_198795 | JGI IMG/M metagenome (GOLD analysis project Ga0302299, IMG submission 198795) | Peat permafrost microbial communities from Stordalen Mire near Abisko, Sweden - III_Fen_N3_4 | ecosystem: Environmental > Terrestrial > Soil > Wetlands > Permafrost | place: Sweden: Abisko... | reverse complement strand
GCCGCCGCAGGCCGCCGCCAGGATGGCGACGATCCCGGCAGTGACCATCACTGCGCGCGGGCCTGTGCGAGAACGGTTCATCCTGGATCTCCTCCTGTACGAGCTCTCCGCGAGCTCATCCTCGTTGGGACCTGGTGGATGGTCGCCACACCGCCGTGGGGGCGACGTGCGCCGGCTGCGGACCGGTTCTAGTGCGCTGGCCTCCCGGCGCTGGACGCGCGCTGAATGAGCTCCGTGGCGAGGATCACGCGGCGGGGCACGGGATCCGAGGCATCGACCGCCTCGACGAGCAGGCGGGCCATCTCGTGGCCCATCTCCTCGATGGGCTGGCGGACGCTGGTGAGCTGGGGTGAGGTGGACAGGGCGACCGCCATGTCGTCGAAGCCGACGATCGCGACGTCGCCCGGGACCTGCCGTCCCGAGGCGGTGAGCACGGACAGCGCGCTGGCGGCCATGTGGTCGGAGGCGGCGAACACGGCGTCGATGTCCGGGTGGCAGGCGAGCAGGTGTGCCATCGCGGCGGCCGCGCCCTCCGACGTGAAGTTGCCGGCCGCCTCCAGCGTGCGATCCGCCTTCAGGCCGGCCTCGGCGAGGGCGTCGCGGTAGCCCTGGCGGCGGTCGATGCCCGGGGCCGTGTCGAGGACGCCGGTGATCGTGCCGATGACCCGCCGGCCGCCCCCGATGAGGTGCGCAACCGCCTGCTGGGCCCCCTGGCGATTGTCGGCGTCGACGTAGCTCACGCGCGATCCCTTGGGCGGGCGCCCGACCAGCACGATGGGAACGCCCGCAGCGGTGAGCCGGGCGGGGAGGCGGTCGTTCTCGTGCAGGCTGACGAGGAGGGCGCCGTCGACGTGCCCGGCGGTCAGGTAGTCACCGACGCGGCGCTCGTCCTCGGGCGACTCCGGCATCATCAGGACCAGCTGGCGATCCCGGGCCGTGAGGGTGGAGCTGATGCCGCGGAGCAGGCGCGGGAAGAACGGGTCCGTGAAGACCTGTCCGGCGGGCTGTGTGATGACCACGGCCACCGACTCGCTGCGCCTGGTGACGAGGCTGCGGGCCGCGCGGTTTGGGCTGTAGCCCAGCTGCTCGATGGCGGCCTGGACGCTGAGGCGGACGTCCGGGCTCACCCGCGGGGAGTCGTTCACGACACGCGAAACGGTCGCCCTGGAGACACCGGCCACGCGGGCGACCTCCTCCAGGGTTGCGGTTCCATTGCGGTTGCGACTGCTGCCCAGGGACACCTGCCACTCCGTTCCGTGAGAGCGCTCTCACACTCGAGGCAGACTCTAGCACCCCGTGTCAAGAGAGCGCTCTCACCAATTGGCAGAGCGTCGCGGGACCGCCCCGGGGGTCCGCTCGCAACCCGCCCGCAACACCGGAGGTCAGCCGTGTCCCACCAGCCGGCCGCCGGCCGTTCGCACGATGGCCTTCCAGCGCGACCGGTGGACCACGGCGAGATCGACCGGTAGGGTCGGGGGTGGCACCGCCATCGGTGACCCGTCCCGGGCATCCGGCCCGGGCCGCCGCGCTATGCGACACTTGCCGCCGATGCTGACCGCCGTCCTGATCGCCACCGGCCTGTTCGCGACCGCCTGGGGATGCTGGAGGGGCTACGCGGCCGCCCGAGCCGCGCTCGTCCCGCTCCTGCGCGAGGGCGAGCCCACGCGCGCGCTCGTGGACGCGTCCCGCCCGGTGCACGCCCGGACCCGTGTCCGCGCGGCGGCCCGGAACGTGCTCCTCGCGGTGCTCTGGCTCGCCGTGGCGATGTACGGCCTGTACCTCGCCACCGTGGGCCTGGGGGTGCGGGCGTGACGGCCACCGCCGACCGCGTCGCCTCGGTCATGGAGCGCTACGAGGCCGTCATCGGCATCGAGATCCACTGCCAGCTGCGCACCGCGTCGAAGATGTTCTGCAGCTGCTCCACGGCATACGCGGACGCCACGCCGAACACGCACACCTGTCCCGTCTGTCTCGCGCTGCCGGGGTCGCTGCCGGTGATCAACCGGCGTGCGGTGGAGCTCGTGATCGCGGCGGGGCTCGCCATCGAGGCGACCATCCCGGAGCGCACCCAGTGGGAGCGCAAGAACTACTTCTACCCCGACCTGCCCAAGGGCTACCAGATCAGCCAGTACGCGATCCCGCTCGCGGCGCACGGTCGCCTGGCCATCGAGACCTCCGATGGGCCGTTCACGGTGCCGATCACCCGGGCCCACCTCGAGGAGGACACGGCCAAGCTCGTCCACGCCGACAGCGCCCGCGGCGGCACCGGGGGCGCGGAGGCCGGGCGGACCTCGCTCGTGGACTTCAACCGCTCCGGCGCACCGCTCATGGAGATCGTCACCGATCCCGAGATCCGGACGGCGGAGCAGGCGCGCCGCTACGCCGAGGAGCTGCAGATGGTGCTCCGTGCCATCGGGGCGAGCGACGCGGACATGGAGCGCGGCCAGATGCGGGTCGAGGCCAACATTTCGCTCCGGCCGCGTGGCACCGAGGCGTTCGGGACCCGGGTCGAGGTCAAGAACATGAACTCCTTCCGCGCGGTGGAGCGGGCGATCGCCTACGAGATCGGGCGCCAGGCGGCCGCGCTCGACGCCGGGGAGCCCCTGGCGATGGAGACCCGCGGCTGGGACGACGGGCGCCAGGCCACCTACCGGATGCGCGCCAAGGAGACCTCCGAGGACTATCGCTACTTCCCGGACCCGGACCTGCCGCCGCTCCACGTCGAGCCGGCATGGATCGAGCGGGTCCGCGACGCGCTGCCCGAGCTGCCGGCCGCTCGCCGCGCACGGTACGAGGCGATGGGCATCACGGCCTACGACGCCGCGGTCCTCGTGGCGGATCCGGGCATGACGACCGCGTTCGAGGTGATCTCGGCGGCCGGGCCGGCGGTGCCCGCGAAGGAGGTCACCAACTTCGTCACCGGGGTGCACGCGCGGGTGGCGAAGGCCTCCGGCTACAACGCGGCCGGGACCGCCGGCGCGTCCTCGCCCGCGGGGATCGCGGAGCTCCTGGGCGCCATCGCCCGCGGGTCGATCTCGCGCCAGGTTGGCCGCGAGCTGCTGGAGCGGCACCTGGCGGACGGCACGCCGGCGGCGGGACTCCTCGCGTCGGCTGGGCCCAGGCCCATCTCGGACGACGAGGCGCTGCTTGCGCATATCGACGCGGTGCTCGCCGCCAACCCGAAGGCGGTCGCGGACTACCGGGCCGGCAAGCCGGTCGCCGGGTACTTCACGGGCCAGGTCATGAAGGCCACGGGCGGTGCCGCCGACGCGGCACGGGTGACGGCCCTCGTGCGCGGCCGCCTGGACGGAGAGGGGTAGCAGATGGGCCTGGTCGGCATCGCGCTGATCGTCGCGGGCGTCGCGCTGATCGTCGCGGGCGTGGCGCGCGCGCGCGGCCCGTACCGTCGGTACATGGCGCTCAAGGAGCAGGATGCCAACGTCGCGCGCTACGAGGCATGGCGAGGCGGGGCGCGGCCCGACGGCAAGACCGGTGCCTCCGTCGCGATGGCGATGCTGCGGCGCCAGGCGCAGGTCGGGGCCGGGATCGTCATCGCCGGCTTCGTCCTCGTGATCGCGGGGTTCGTGGTCCGCTAGGACGGCGGCCCGACGGGCGTCCCGCGCGGCTCGTCACCTGCCCATCGACCCGCGCAACCTCGGGTTCACACCGGTGTCGCCGCGCTGGTGAGGATCTTGCCCGGGCCGGACACGGATGGCGCGGCATGGGCAACGCGGACCCGTCCGGCGCGTGCCGTTGCGTCGGTTCCGTGCCTCTGGGCATCGCGCCGCGCCCCGAGGCATGGGCCAGGGCCACTCGCGTCGCGATCGGGCCCGGAACCGCGTCCCGGGGGCACGCGGGCAGCGGGTCCAGGGGGAGCGACCTCCCGCGGCGGGGCGAGCCCTCAGGACCGGCCGCGGAGCCCCGCATCCAGGTCGCGAATCAGCTCCCCCGACGCGCCCTCCACCGGGCGGTGCCGCGGGGTCGCGACTGAGAGCCTGTCGCCGATCGACCGCGCTACGGGTCGTCCCGCATTGACTCGGGCTGGACGGGCGCGCACGCTCGGCAGGCCCACGAGGACGATGTGTGGGACAGGGCGGTTGGGGATCCAGGATGAAAGCGTCGATGGTGCTCACGGGACTGCTGCTCGCTGGGTGCGCCGCGCAGCCAGTCACCAGCCCGGCTCCGGGCGGACGATGGTCGGCCGATGAGCTGGGCGAGCCCGTCGCGGCCAGGTGGTCGTTGGCCGATCCGCAGGCCTCACCGGATCCCGGAACGAGCGAGCTCGCCTTGACGATCGCCGAAGTCCCGTGCTCGGGCGGCTCACCGATCGAAGGCCGGACCGAGCCTCCGGTCATCGAGATGGGCGTCACCAGCGTCACCATCACCATCAAGGTCCGCCAGCTCGTGGGCGGTATTCAGACCTGCCCCCTCCACATGTGGCCGATGACGGTCCGGCTGCCGGAACCGCTCGGCAGCCGTCAGCTCCTCGATGGCGGCCAGGTGCCACCCGCCCCGCCTCAGGTCCCGTAGTGCTCGAGACGGCAATGGCGGTGAACTGGCGACGGCCGGTCGTTGTCGCGCTGATCGCAGCGGCCCTGGGCGGCTGCTCGGCGGTCCAGCCCAACCCTGACTGCCGCATCAACGAGCGATGCGATGCCGTTCTCGCCGCAGCCCGATCGGTCGCGTCCTTCGACGGCGCGCGTGTCGTCGTCATCCGGGGGCGTGGACGGGGCTTCCACGCCGAGGTCCACGTCTGCCATGCGGACGGACGCAACACGCTGGTCGACGTGATGGGCGATGGCGTGCATCCGGCCCTCGAGGCGGGCCTCCGCGACGCGGCGTGGGACAACCCACCCTGCCGGTGAACCAGGACGTCGGCTCGACCCGGAGCCGCCCGCACAGGTCGGCGACGCAGGCGACCTCCTTCCACGTCTGGGCGCCGAGCGCGGTCTGCTCGTGGCAGCGCGACGGCCGACGCCACATGCCGCCGGCACCGACCCCTCGATCGTGGCCCACCGCCTGCTCGGCCGCCAGGGCTGCATCGCCCGCGGCCGCCGTGTCCGCGTCGCGGGCCGCCCGCAGGGCGACCGCCGGGGTTCGGAACGGTGGCCGCCTCCCGGCGTGATGCGTGTGGGACTCAACCGGCGCTCGTCCACGTGGAGCCCAGGCGACGAACCCGCGGTTCGGCCCGCGAGCCACGGTCATGACCGGCGCCAGTGAGTCCGAGGCGCATCATCGCCCGCGAGAAGGCGCGTAAGGCGCAGCCCGCGAACCCGGCCTCTCAGCCCAGGATGGCCGCCTCGTCGGCGCGCCGGAGCGCCTCGGCCGCCTCGGGGCCGTAGGCCTCGTCGGGGAGCGGGCGCCGCCATGCCGTCGCCGCGGCACCCGCGACCTTGCCGGCTTCGACGGCCGCAAGCGCGTCCGGCGACCGCCGCCACTCCGCCAGGAACGCGGCCACGAACGCGTCGCCGCAGCCGACCGTCGTGCCGAGGACCTCGACGGGAGCGACGGGCACGAACCGGTCCTCGCCGCCCGGCCGCCCGTCGAAGACGTGGACCCCGCGCGACCCGAGGGTCACGACGACGAGTCGGCCCAGGTCGTGGGCCACGCCGTGCAGCCCCGCCACGACCGGGTCGTCGAGCGCGCCCGGCCACCCGACGAAGCCGAGATCGACCGCCCGCATCGTCGTGGCGCAGCGGTCCACCGTGTAGTGCCGGAAGCCCAGGAAGTCGGCCGTGACCTCGAGGTGGGAGGTGAGCCCGGCGGCAGCAAGCCGGTCCAGCTCGCGGATCGCGCCCTCGACGAGGACCACGTGCATCCGTCGCGCCCCCGAGATCAGCCGCTCCTCGCCCGCCGTCGAGCGGTACGAGGCCCAGACGCCCTCGACGAAGTTGTCCATGTGCGGCTGGAGGTCGGGTGCGATCTCGATGTCGATCGACGCGGACCGGCCGCGCCCCACGATCGACGCCGCCGAGTGCGCGATGCCATGCCGCGCCAGGAACTCGAGAAAGACCGCGGGCCGGTCGTCGCCCACGCGCGTGAGCAGGTGCCATGGTTCCGCCTCGTCCCGCAGGTGCCAGGCCATGTTGAGGGCGCCGCCACCGGGGAGCACGAGGTCCCGCCCGAGGTAGATGTCGAGGCTGGCGGCGCCGATCAGCAGGGACGAGGGCCTCAACACGGGACCCCCGGGCGCAAGGACGCGCCGGGCCTGCCGCTCACAGCCCCGCCAGCGGCTCCGGCCGGGCATCGCCAAGGGCGAGGAACCGGTCGTAGCGCACCTCGATCACCTTGCTCGTCTGCCAGAACGCCTCGACCGAGAGGTGCCCGCAGCCCTCCCGGTGGTACCACTCCAGCCGGGCCGGCAGCGGCGTCACCAGGGCCGGGTCATGGACGGGGACGACGGCCGGGTTGAGGACGTAGCCTGGCGACGTGGGCTCCCGGATCTGCATCAGGGCGCCGCCGCGGAACCCGCGGGCGCGCGGGACGCGCCGGGTCGTGCCGGTCCCCAGGTCCACGAGGTCCGCCTCGCCCGCGGCGGTGTCGGTCACCCACGGCCACGCCGCATCGTCGACGAGCTCCGAGACCACGCGCCGCACCGAGATGTCCTGGTAGTGGTTCTGCACGGTGTGCGGCTGGTGATAGTCCGTGTCGAAGACGTTCTCCACCCGGTCGTCGTAGACGTTGCCGCACGCCTCCACGAGGAACCGGACCAGCGCGGGCCGCTCGTGCAGGTAGCGCCGGTAGGCCTCCTCATACTCGCGGATGGCGTCGTCGAACGAGACCACGCGCCCGCGCACGACCCAGGCGTCGCGCCATCCGTCGGCTCCGAAGCGCTCGTCCATGAGCGCCCGGCGGCGGTGCTTGGTGTCGCCCGCGAAACCCGGCAGGCCGATAGGGATCCAGGTCTCGGCGAGCGCCGCAGCGGCGGAGGAGGGCAGGGTGGTCCACCAGTCGGATCGGTCCATGCCCGAAGCGTACGGCTCGAGGCCCCGGTCACGCGCGCCGCGCCCGACCAGGGTGACCCCGCCCGACCCGCACCCACCCTAGACTTGCCGCGGGGAACCCCGAGACGCAACGAGGACGGCAGATGCGCGAACGGACGGACGGCGAGGGCTTCGCCACGCGGGCGATCCACGCGGGCGAGCGGCCCGATCCCACGACGCACGCGCACAACACGCCGATCTACGCCACCGCCACGTTCGCCTTCGACACCGCGGCCGAGAAGGAGGCGGCGGTCGACCGGGCCCTCGAGTGGGACCCGACCTCCTACTTCTACTCCCGGACCGGCAACCCGACCAACCGGGCGCTCGAGGAGAAGGTGGCCTCCCTCGAGGGCGCCGAGGACTGCGTCGTGTCGTCGTCCGGCATGGCGGCGGTGGCGTCCACGCTGTTCGCGCACCTCGCGGCCGGCGATCACATCGTCGTGGGGGACGAGCTGTTCGCGATCACGCGGGTCCTGTGGGAGGACGACCTGCCGCGCCGCGGCATCGCCGTCTCGACCGTCGACATGTGCGACCTCGCCGCCGTGGAGGCGGCGATCCGGCCCGCCACGAAGATCCTGTTCATGGAGACGTCCACGAACCCGCGCCTGCGGATGCCGGACCTGCCCGCCCTCGCCGGGCTCGCGCACCGCCACGCGCTCCTGGTCGTGGCGGACAACACGTTCCTGGGCCCCGCGCTGTTCCGGCCGCTCGAGCATGGCGCGGACCTCGTCCTCCACGCCGCCACGAAGTACCTGTCCGGCCACGGCGACGCGGTGAGCGGCGTGGTCTCGGGCCCCAAGGCCCTGCTGGACCCGATCCGCAAGCAGGTGGACACGTTCGGCCAGGCGGCCAGCCCGTTCTCGTCGTTCCTCGTCCTGCGCGGCGTCCGGACGCTGCCCCTCCGTTCCGAGAAGGGATCCGCGAACGCGGCCGCCCTCGCCGCGTTCCTCGAGGGTCACGAGAAGGTCGAGTGGGTCCGCTACCCGGGCCTCGCCTCGCACCCGGACCACGCGGTCGCGTCGCGGCTCCTCGGCGACCGCCACGGGGCCATGGTCACGTTCAAGCCGCGCGGCGGCGTGGAGGCCATGGCCGCCTTCACGGACCACCTCGCCCTGTGCGACATCGCGGTCAGCCTGGGCGACGTGTTCACGCTCGTGTACCCGCGTCCGAAGGACGGCGGGATCGTGCGCGTCTCCGTGGGCTGCGAGGACGTCGCGGACCTGGTCGCCGACTTCACGCTCGGGCTGTCGTTCGTCGCCTGACGGACGGGCCTACGGGCCGCCCGCCAGCTCGTAGGGCACGTACGCGTCGCCGCCGGTCTTCGCGTAGACCACCGTCGCCGTGCCGCCGGACGGGGGCCTGACCTCCGGCGGGCAGGCCGCCATGAGGCCGGTCGAGACGACGATGGGCTCCGCGTTCGTCCGCTCGTAGATCTCGTTCCGGGTGAAGGTCCGGCTGAGGGAGTCCTTGGTCCAGGTCCGTCCGCAGACCGTGATCCGGGCGGGCAGGCCGGCCGGATCCCGCCCCGCGGCGGCGCCGATCGCCCCGATCGCGGGCAGGAAGATGCCCACGGTGACGATGAGCGCGATCACCGCCGCCGCGCCGAGGAGCGCCACCCCGGCGAGGCTGAACCGGGTCGGGGCGCGACGGTGCGGCGAGGGAGCGACGGGCTCCACGCCCGCCTTGGGTGCGGACGGCGCCTCGCGGTCCGGCGCCTCGCGGTCCGGCGGCACGGCTCGGTGCCCGGGCCCGGCCTAGCTCACCCGGCCGAGCGCGGCGGCCGCCGCCATGGCGGCGCCGATCGTGAGGTCCACGCGGCGGGTCACCTCGTCCTCCGGCGGCCGGAACCACGTCTCCGTGCCGGTCAACGGCACGTCCTGGGCGACCGACGGGTCCGCGACGATGTCCGACACCGTGAGGATCGAGCCCGCGCGCACCGGGCGACCCTTCGCGCGCTCGCGCATCGCGAGCAGGTAGACGGCGGCCGTCTCCATCTCGACGCACAGGTAGCCGCGGCGGCCCCAGCGGGCGACGCCGTGCGGGTGCGGGTCGTAGAAGACGTCGCTGGTCACGACGGGCCCGACATGGGTCACGAGGCCGTTGGCGCGCGACGCGGTCACGAGGGCATTGACGACATCGAAGTCGGCCGTGGGGGCCGTCGCCTCGCCGTCGCCGAGGACCGTGCCCATGCCGCTGTTGCCCGCCGCCGCCAGCGCGACGACCGCGTCCCCGATCCCGAGCCTGCCGAAGCCGCCGGTCGTCCCGACGCGGATGAATGTCGTGACGCCCAGGTTGAGGAGCTCCTCCATCACGATCGACGTGGTGGGGGCCCCCATCATCGTCGTCTGGACCGAGACCGGGATCCCGTCCACCGTGCCGGTGTAGCCCAGGAGGCCGCGGTGCGCCGAGACGAGGCGCGAGGCGTCGAGCCCGCCGTCGAACCGCGCGGCGATCCGGGTGGCGCGGTTGGGGTCCCCGGGCAGCAGGACGACCGAGGCGTAGTCGCCGGGCTCGGCGTGGAGGTGGATCTGGGGCATCGGGTCCTCCGGATGCGGGGCCGCGTGACGAGGCAAGGGGGCGACGCGATCAGGACCAGTATGTGACGTGCGGCCCGACCCCGGGGGCGGCCGGCGCGAGGACGGCCGCGTGCCGAACCGGGAACGACGGACCCGGGTCCGCCCGCGGCCCCTGCCGCCTGGCCGCGGGCTCCGGGTCCGCCGCGAACGGGGAGGCGCGGGTCACGCGTCCGCCGCCAGCCGCCAGTGCTCGACCGCCGTGCAGCGGTCCATGACCACCGACAGCCCGGCCTGGTGCGCGATGCGTCCCGCCTCCGCGTTGGCGATGCCCTGCTGGAGCCACAGGCAGCGCGCACCCGCCTCCACGGCCTCGCGCGCGTGCGCCACGCAATGCTCTGGCCGGCGGAAGACGTCGACGAGGTCCACCGCGCCCGTCTCGCGCACCGCGTCGGCCAGGGTGGAGTAGCAGCGCACGCCGTCGATCTGGTCCGTCGTGGGGCTCACCGGCACCACGTCATAGCCGGCGCCGACCAGCGTTCGCATGACGCCATACACAGGTCGCCCGGGGTTCGCGGACGCCCCGATGATCGCGATCCGGGGCCGCGAGCGGAGCAGGTCCCGGATCCCGGTGTCGTCCAGCAGCGGGACTGGAGAATGACCCTCCTGGACCGCGATCAGGGTGGCGATCCAGTCCCTCTCGGCGTCCGTTGTCACGTCGCGTGCCTCCTCTCCCCTCGAATGCGCGGAATGGCATGGACGGCGCCCCGCCACCCGACGGATGATGGCACTCTCGCGCTACAGTACGGTCGGCCCGGCCCCATGCCGAGGGAGTCCGGGATCGTAGGAGGAGTACACGTTGCAGGTCTCCAGCAGGCTGCTCGCCCTCGGTGCGGCGTCAGCCATTCTCATCTCGGCCTGCTCGGGGGCCGCGGCCACGCCCGCCCCCGCTTCGCAGGCCCCCGCCACCGCCGCCCCGGCGAGCGAGGCCCCCGCCTCCGCCGCCCCGGCCTCCCAGGCACCGGCTTCGCCCGCCGCCACGGACTACAAGGCGTGCGTCGCGTTCGACACCGGTGGCCTCGGTGACAAGGGCTTCAACGACCTCGCCAAGAAGGGCCTCGAGGACGCCGCAGCGCTCGGCTACCAGACGGCCTTCAGCGAGGCCAAGGGCGCCACGGACTACGCGGCGAACATCCAGCGCCTCATCGACGAGGGCTGCCAGACGATCGTCACGGTCGGGTTCAACCAGGCCCAGGCCACGGTCGCCGCCACGCTCGCCAACACCGACATCGCCTTCGCGCAGGTCGACGCGACCTGGGACGAGAAGGCCAACGGGCCCACGCCCGCCAACTTCACCGGCCTCGACTTCGAGATCGATGAGGCGGCCACGCTCGCCGGCTACCTTGCCGCGGGCGTCAGCCAGACGAAGATCATGGGCACGTACGGCGGCCAGCAGTTCCCGGGCGTCACGCGCTTCATGGACGGCTACTACGCCGGCATCAAGATCTACAACCAGAAGAAGAATGCCGCCGCGAAGCTCCTCGGCTGGGATGCGGCGAAGCAGACCGGCACCTTCGTCGGCGGCGACAACCCCTGGGGTGACGCGGCCAAGGGCGAGCAGCTCGCCAAGCAGTTCATCGACCAGGGCGCCGACATCGTCGGTCCGGTCGCCGGCTCCACCGGCAACGGCTCCATCAAGGCGATGGCCGCCGCGGGCAAGTGGGCGATCGGCGTCGACACCGACCAGGCGCTCTCCCTGCCCGAGTTCAGCAAGGCGATCCTGACCTCCGCCCAGAAGGCCATCGACGTCGCGGTGCTCGAGACCATCAAGAAGAACGCCGGCGGCGACATGGGCGGCGAGAACTTCCTGGGCACCCTCAAGAACAAGGGCGTCCTGATCTCCCCGTTCCACGATCTCGCGTCGGCGGTCCCCGCGGACCTCAAGGCCGAGGTCGACCAGCTGTCGGCGGACATCGCCTCCGGCACGGTCAAGATCGCCGACTACCTCAAGTAGGCGGACGAGCCACTCCAGGTACCTCTACCCGCCCGTCCTCGGAACTCCCGGGGGCGGGCGGACTGCATTGCGAGGACGGAAGCTCTCGATGCGCCTCGAGCTCAAGGACATCACCAAGCGCTTTCCGGGCGTGCTCGCCAACGACAGGATCTCGATCTCCGCCGACCGTGGCGCGGTCCTGGGCCTCCTGGGTGAGAACGGGGCCGGCAAGAGCACCCTGATGAACATCCTGTCGGGCCTGTACAAGCCCGACTCGGGCGAGATCCTCATCGACGGCGAGCGCCGTGTCTTCGTCGACCCCCGCCAGGCCATCGAGGCGGGCATCGGGATGGTCCACCAGCACTTCCAGCTCGTGCCGGTGTTCGACGTCGTCGAGGCCGTGACCCTGGGCGCCGAGAGCGTGACCGGCCCCGTCGGCACGTTCGACCGCAAGACCGCCCGCAGGCGCGTGGTCGAGCTCTCGGAGCAGTACAACCTCAACGTCAACCCGGACGCGAAGATCGAGGACCTCCCCGTGGGCGTGCGCCAGCGGGTGGAGATCCTGAAGGCGCTCTACCGCAAGAGCGACATCCTCGTGCTGGACGAGCCGTCCGCCGTCCTGACGCCGTTCGAGACCGAGGAGCTGTTCGGGATCATCCGGGGCCTCGCCGCGGCGGGCACGACCGTCATCTTCATCACGCACAAGCTCAACGAGGTGCTGGAGGTCGCGGACCAGATCACGGTCCTGCGCCGCGGCCGCGTCGCCGGCACGGTGCTGCCCAAGGACGCGACCCGCGAGATCCTGGCCAACCTCATGGTGGGCCGCGACGTCGAGCTCAAGGTCGTCAAGGGCCCGGCGTCGCCGGGCGACGTGGTGCTCTCGATCAGGGACCTCCATGTCCGCGACGACCGGGAGCACATGGCCGTGAAGGGCGTGAGCCTGGACATCCGGGCGGGCGAGATCGTGGCGCTCGCCGGCGTCCAGGGCAACGGCCAGACCGAGCTCGTCGAGGCCATCGTGGGCCTCCGGTCGGTCGACGCCGGCGAGATCTTCATCGACGGCCAGGACACCACCGCGTCCTCGCCGCGCCACGTGTCCGACCTCGGCGTCGCACACGTGCCCGAGGACCGGATGCGTGACGGCCTCATCGGCGCCATGACCGTGGCCGAGAACTTCATCCTCGACACGTACCACCGCGAGCCCTACAGCAGGCGCGGCAGCCTCAATGCCAAGGCCATCGCCGAGCGTGCGGCCACCGCCGTGCAGGACTACGACGTCCGCACGCCGTCGATCGACACCTTCGCCGGATCGCTCTCGGGCGGCAACCAGCAGAAGGTCGTCGTGGCGCGGGAGTTCTCGAGGCCCGTGAAGCTCGTCATCGCGGCCCAGCCGACGCGCGGCCTCGACGTCGGGTCGATCGAGTACATCCACAGGCGGATGGTGGAGCAGCGGGACGCCGGCGCGGCCGTCCTCATCGTCAGCACCGAGCTCGACGAGGTCCTGGCCGTCGGCGATCGGGTGGCCATCATGCTGGGAGGCAAGATCGTGGGCATCCTCGAGGGCGCTGAGGCCACCTACGAGAAGGTGGGCATGCTGATGGGCGGCGGCGAATGAGGCGCGTCGGCCGGGCTCTGCGGCCCGCGGTCATCCCGATCCTCGCGGTCATCACCGCCTTCATCGTCGGGTCCTTCTTCATCCTGATCACCGACTTCGACAACCTCTCGAAGCTGGGCAAAGACCCGGTCGGCGCGATCACCGGCGCCCTCGGCACCATCGGCACCGCCTACTACTCGATGCTGATCGGTGCCCTTGGCGACCCCGCCAAGCTCGGGGCGGCCATCTCCAACCCCACGCCACGCGCCATGGCCGCGGCGATCCGCCCCATCACCGAGACGCTGGTTGCGAGCACGCCGCTCATCTTCGCCGGCCTGGCCACCGCGATCTCCTTCCGCAGCGGCGTGTTCAACATCGGCGTGGAAGGGCAGTTCGTCCTCGGTGCGTTCGGTGCGACCGTGGCCGCGATCCTGCTCAAGGATCAGCCGATGCCGCTGATCCTCCTGGTGTCGACCATCGCCGGCATCCTCACCGGCGCCGCCTGGGGCTGGATCCCGGGCTTCCTCAAGGCCAGGACGGGTGCCCACGAGGTCATCACCACGATCATGCTCAACTACGTGGCCGCCCAGATCGTCCTGTTCGGCCTGCGCTCGGACCTCCTGCGCAAGGAAGGCAGCTCGGAGCCGATCTCGAAGGTCCTGTCCGACTTCGTGCGCATCCCGCTGATCTTCAACCTCCCGGCGATCCGGCTGCACTGGGGGTTCGTCGTCGCCCTGCTGATGGCCGTCGTCGTGTCCTGGTTCCTGTTCAAGACCACCAAGGGCTACGAGCTCCGCGCAGCCGGCTTCAACCTGAACGCAGCCCGCTACGCCGGCATGAGCGCCGGCGGCGCGATCGTCCTCGCGATGACGCTGTCGGGGGCCCTCGCGGGCCTCGGTGGCTCGATGGAGGTCCTCGGCACGGTTCCCCAGATGTCGAACGACATCAGCTCGGGCTACGGCTTCAACGCGATCGCGCTCGCGCTCCTCGCCGGCAACCGGCCGGCAGGCATCGTGGCCGCCTCGCTCCTGTTCGGCGCCCTGCGTACCGGCGGCGGCCTGATGCAGGTGAAGACGGGCATCCCCCTCGACCTGCTGTTCTTCATCCAGGCGCTGGTCATCATGTTCGTGGCCGCGCCCGGCCTGATCCGGGTGCTCTACCGCTTCGATCGCACCCGTGGCCCGGGTGCCGAGAAGGTGGTCGAAGGGGGTGCCGCGTGACCGCGGCGACCCCCACCTTCGAGCAGGTCACCGTCGAGGTCAGCGCCGCCGGGCGGAAGGCGCTGCGCGCGGCCCGCATCCGGGGTGTCGTCTTCGCCGCTCTCGGCGTCGTCGCCCTGGGCTTCTCGGTCGAAGCGCTCAGCACGCCTGCCGTCTTCTCCCTGTGGGTCGACAAGCAGGGCGGCCAGAGCTGGGTCATCACGACGACCGTCGGGCTGCTCTGGATCCTGACCGGGATCGTGACGGGCCTGACCGGCATCCTCCAGCTCGTGCGGGGCACGGCGTTCCCGTGGCGGCGGATGCTGGTCGTGGTGCTGCCGCTGTGGATCATCGCGACCCTCTCGGCCCTGCTCGTCGGCAAGCCGGCGAACCTGACGGGCGTCCTCGGCGGGACGCTGTCCCTGGCGGCCCCGATCTCGCTGGGCGCGTTCGCGGGCATCATCTCCGAGCGGAGCGGCATCGCCAACATCGCCATCGAAGGCAAGATGCTCATCGGGGCCTGCGCCGCGTCGGTCGCGGCGAGCGTGGCGATGCTGGTGCTCGGGCACGACGCCAATCCCACGATCGCCGTGCTCATCGGCATCACCGCGGCGGCGATCTCCGGCATCCTGGTGAGCCTGCTGCTGGCGTGGCTCAGCATCCGCTGGAAGGTCGACCAGATCATCGCCGGCATCGTCATCAACATCGGCGCGATCGGGATCACCAACTTCCTGTACCTGCGCGTCCTGGGCAAGAACACGCAGCTGAACACCCCGCCGACCGTCGAGTCGCTCAAGGTGCCGGTGATCTCGGAGTTCCCGGTGATCGGCCCGATCCTGTTCTCGGGCACGCCCTACCTGTACTTCACGCTGATCGTGATGGTCGCCTTCGCCTACATGCTCTACAGGACGCGCTGGGGCCTCCGGCTGCGGGCCAGCGGCGAGAAGCCGTCGGCCGCGGGGACCGTGGGCATCGACGTGATCGCGATCCGGTACCGGGCAATGATCATCGCGGGCGTGTTCGCGGGCATCGCCGGTTCGTCCCTGAGCCTCGCGTCCGCGGGCAGCTTCCAGATGAAGATGAGCGCGGGCCGCGGGTTTATCGCCCTCGCGGCCGTCATCTTCGGCGCCTGGAACCCCATCTACGCCTTCGGAGCGGCGCTCGTGTTCGGCTTTGCCGACTCGGTCCAGGCCCTCCTGTCGATCCTCGGCGTCGACGTTCCACCGCAGCTGCTCAACAGCCTCCCGTACATCGTGACGATCGTCGTGGTCGCGGGCGTCGTGGGCCGGGTGCGCGGCCCGGCGGCGTCCGGCCAGCCGTACGACCAGGGCTGAGGTGAGCGCGGGCCACAACGTGGATGAGTGGGGACCCGTTCACGCGGTCCCCACCTACCACAAGGCCTCGGCCGCCGAGCGGACGGCGCCGGTCGGGACCGCGGACCACCCGATCCCGCTGATCATCGACAGCGACCCGGGCCTGGACGACGCGCTCGCCATCGGTCTTGCGGCGGCCAGCCCGGAGCTCCGGCTCCTGGCCGTGACGACCGTCGGCGGCAATGCGGACGTGACCCATTGCACGGAGAACGCCCTGCGACTCCTCCATGCCTATGGCCGGGACGACGTGCCCGTCGCCGAGGGCGCCGCCGGCGCGCTCCTGGGCTCCGTCGTGCGGGCCACGGAGGTCCACGGTGAGAGCGGGATCGGCACGACGGTCCTGCCGTCGGCGCCCGGCGCCGCGCGCCCCGAGGGCGCCGTGGCGCTCATCGCGCGGCTGCTCGACGAGAGCCCTGAGCCGGTGGCGATCGCCCCGATCGGGCCACTCACCAACATCGCGCTCCTGCTCCGCCTCTACCCGCGCCTCGCTTCTCGGATCTCGCACATCTGCCTGATGGGCGGCTCGATCGGGGAGGGGAACACCACCGCCTCGGCCGAGTTCAACATCGTCGCGGACCCGGAGGCGGCCGACGTCGTCTTCCGGAGTGGCGTGCCGATCACGATGATCGGCCTGGACGTCACCCACCAGGCCCTCCTGGACCGCTCGGACGCGCGCGCCCTGCGCGAGCTCGGCACGGGCTCCGGGCGGATCGCCGCCGAGCTCACGGACTACGCCCTCGACCGCAACCTCGCGTGGTCCGGCGCCGCGACCACGGCCATCCACGACGCGGTGGCGATCGCGCACCTCGTGGTCCCGGACCTCGTCGCCGTCGCGCGCTACCACGTGGCCGTGGACACGACGAGCGGTCCGGCCCGCGGGCGCACGGTCTGCGACGGGCTGCCGTACCGGTTGCGCCGCGATGGCCGGACGCCCAACGCGGACGTCGGCATCGTCATCGATCGCGACCGCTTCGCCCGCCTCCTCATCGACGCCTTCTCGAGGCTCCCATGACGAGCACACCCGCCCGGACGCCGGTCATCATCGATTGCGACCCCGGGCATGACGACGCGCTGGCCATCACCCTGGCCCTCGCCCGGCCGGAGCTGGACGTCCTGGGGATCACGACGGTCGGCGGCAACGCCACGCTCCCCAACACGACCCGCAATGCCCTTCGCGTCCTCGCGCTCCTCGGGCGGACCGACGTCCCGGTCGCCGCGGGCGCCGCAACGCCGATGGTGCGTGCGCTCGAGACGGCCACCGAGGTCCACGGGGTCAGCGGCCTGGATGGTGCAGACCTGCCGGAGCCCGGCTCCGAGCCGCGTCCCGAGAGCGCGCTCGAGTTCCTGCGCGCGACCCTCGCCGCCGCCCCGGAGCCCGTCACCCTGATCCCCGTCGGGCCGCTGACGAACATCGCGATGCTCCTGCGCACCTACCCGGGGATCGCGGCGAAGATCGGCCACGTCAGCCTCATGGGCGGCGGGATGACCCACGGCAACTGGACCCCGGCGGCCGAGTTCAACATCTGGGTCGACCCGGAGGCGGCGCGGATCGTGTTCCGAAGCGGCCTGCCGATCACCATGCACGGCCTTGACGTGACCCACAAGGCGCTGTTCGGCTACCCGGAGATCGCGCGGCTCGATGCCGTCGGGACCCGCGTCGGTCGCGTCTTCGCGGACCTGATGCGGTTCTTCGTCAAGTTCCACGTCGAGCACTACGGGATCGCGGACACCCCGATCCACGACGCCGTCGCGGTGGCACACGTCGCGCTGCCGGGCCTGGTCACCACGAGCCCCCACCACGTCGACGTCGAGACCGACGGCAGCATCACCCGCGGCATGACCGTGGTCGACCGGCGCCCGATGCTCGGCATCACGGCCAACGTGGACGTAGCCACCGATATCGACCGGGCCACCTTCGCCGACCTGATGATCGAGGCGGTGGCCTCCTACCGCTGACGGGCTGTGGTACGGCGCCGGCTGGCCGTCAGGGCGTCAGCCAGACCCGGTACTCGGTGACGTTGACCGGCGACCCGTCCTTCGCGGAGGGCTCGAAGACCCGCAGGGTGCCGTACTGGCCCTTCGCGACGGTGTACGCGATGTCCTTCGAGAAGGTGCCCCAGCAGCCGGTGCCGCACGAGGCCACGACCTGCTGGTCGGCGAGGAGGCCGCCCTTGGCGTCCAGGACCTGGGCCCGGAAGGTGGCCTCGAAGACGTTCGCGATTCCGCTGATCCGGGCCGGGTTGCCGGCCGCGGCGCCCCACGCCGGGCGGTCGACGAAGATCGCGGGCAGGATCCCGATCTCCTGGTAGTCGGACCTCCCGACGGCCCCGGAGGGCTGCTGGCCCTCGACGGCGATCCGGACCAGGTTGACGGTGGGGAACTGGGTCAGCGTGTAGACCACCTGCGCGGACGCCATGCCCGCCTGGAAGCTGGCCTTGGCCGCGGTCCACTCGTTCGAGAGCGTGACGGTGGCGACCTTGGCGGCGATCGTGAGGTCGACGAGGCGCGTGCCCTCCGGGATTCCGGAGTACATGGCGG
>Ga0302299_10000794_pt1 | contig 18196 bp, 23 predicted proteins | sample III_Fen_N3_4_FD_198795 | JGI IMG/M metagenome (GOLD analysis project Ga0302299, IMG submission 198795) | Peat permafrost microbial communities from Stordalen Mire near Abisko, Sweden - III_Fen_N3_4 | ecosystem: Environmental > Terrestrial > Soil > Wetlands > Permafrost | place: Sweden: Abisko... | reverse complement strand
TCGCCCACACCGAGGTCGTGCACGGGCACCAGGGTGACGGACTTGGTGCCGTCCTGGTGGTCGCGGCGCTCGAGGGCATTCGGGCGAAGGGCAAGACGGCGATCCCCACGTGCCCGTTCGCGGCGGCGTACATCAGGCGCCACCCCGAGCTCGACGAATACGTGAAGCCCGCACTGCGCGAGCACCGAAACGTGTCGGATTGATTACAGTTTCAATAGCGTCCAATGACAGTCGGGTATGGTCGCGCCGCAGTTTGTCATGAGATGACAAGCCGGTCACTGGGGGGTGACGTTCATGAAGAACGCGTCGACGTTGGCGTTCGTAATCGGCGTGGGAATTCTGGGGCTCGCAGGCTGCGGCTCCAGTGACATGCAGAGTGCGAGCACCGCGACCGAAGCTGCCGCAACCGTGTCGGCCGCCAGTCCGGGGCCTGTTCCCTCGCTGGTCGCCGAGAAGGCGCTCAGTGGAGCGGTCTACGAATGGGGCGTCCTTCCAGGCGCGAGGCGGGTGCGTGCCGGGAACGTGAAGCTGCAGTTTCACAATCTCGACCAGATCGAACACGAACTGGTCGTGATCAGGACCGCCAGAAAGGCGGCGGACCTGGGTTCGGGCGCTCGTGTTTCAGAGGCCGGCTCAATTGGTGAGATCGGCGACCTGAAACCGAACGCGTCAGGGGTCGTGACGCTTCGGCTGAGGCCGGGCCACTATGCCCTGATCTGCAACATCGCGGGGCACTACACAAACGGGATGCACGCGGACATCGACGTCGTCGCGTGAAGGCAGGTCGGGTGCATGCCCGTTGCGGTGGTCACGGACTCGACGACGCGGGTGCACACCGGTCCTGGCCTGCTCGGGATCGGCGGCATCGCGCCGGGCACGCTGGAACGGCGCGAGCTCAAGACGGCGTCACCCGACCTCCGGCCGGGGGGGACCGGAAGGTAGAGCGACGCCGTGCGCCGACCCTAGGAGGCCGTGGCCCTCGCGCGCTACTGAGCCTTCGTTCAGGTTCGGGTTGGCGCCGGGCGCCGGGCGTAGGCTCGGGCGGCGTCACGGGCGCGACAGGCGCAAGCATCTCGGGGGGCGTGACGCGGTCCAGCCCGATCCCCGTCACCACCAAGCCGGAGAGGGGACTCGAACCCCTGACCTATCGCTTACAAGGCGATTGCTCTACCAGCTGAGCTACTCCGGCACGGGGCGCCGAGGGTAACGCGCCAGGACGGGAAGGATGCGCGGCGGGGCGGCGTCTTCACAGTCGACCGGATCCGCGACGGAGGAGCCCTCCATGTACGCACGCACCCACCGCCCACTCGCAGGCGCGGCGATCGTCCTGGCCTCGGCCCTCGCGCTCGCGGCCTGCGGCAGCTCCAGCAGCTCGAGCGACTCATCGACCGCCGCAGGCACCGGGGGCGCCTACGGCCCCGCGAGCACGAAGGCCGCAACCACCACAGCTGCGGCGCCCGCGGCCGGCGGCGCGTCCACCGTCAAGCTCTCCGCGGACGCGGGCGGCGCACTCGCGTTCAACACGAAGACGCTCACCGCGAAGGCGGGCAAGGTCACGCTCGACATGACCAACCCGGGCAGCTCGGGCCTCCCGCACGCGATCGCGGTGCAGGGCAACGGCGTCGACAAGGACGGGGCGACCGCGCAGCCCGGCGGTTCCTCGACAGTCACCGTGACGCTGAAGCCCGGGACGTATCAGTTCTATTGCCCGATTCCCGGCCACAAGGCCGCAGGGATGGAAGGGACGCTCACCGTCTCGTGACCGGCAGGCGCCAACATGCCGCGGAGTAGCATCGCCCGGGTGGCGGACCCGCACCCCGGTGGCGCTCTGCGCCGCCTGAACCCAGATGACCTGGGGGATCACCTGGATCGCCTCTACCGGGCGGCCTGGGCGCTGTGCGGGAATCGCCACGAGGCGGAGGACCTCGTCCAGGACACCTACGCCGCGGTGCTCGCGCGGCCGCGGTTCCTGCGCGGGGACGATGACCTCGGCTACCTGCTCCGCGCGCTGCGCAACACCCAGGTGAGTCGCGCGCGCGCCAAGGGCCGCCGGCCGCTGACGACCGAGCTGGGGGACCGCCCGGAGCACCGCACGCGCTGGGACCCTGGCGCCTCCGACGAGGTCAGCGCGCTGTTCGCCGCGATCGGCGCGCTGCCGAAGGACTTCCGCGAGGCGCTCGTCGCGATCGACCTGATCGGGCTGAGCTACCGCGAGGCCGGGCGTGCACTCCGGGTCCGTGAGGCGACGATCACGACGCGGGTGCATCGCGCACGGCTGCGCGTCGCCGCCGCGATGGGAGACGAGGGGGCGCCCGGATGACCGGCCGCGACGACCGCGCCGCGAGCGAGCGCGCGACGAGCCGGATCCGCGCGGCCGCCGCGACCGTACGCGCACCTCAGAGCCTGCGGGCGGCGGTGGCGCAGGAACGGCTCGCCGTCGGGCAGTCCGCGCCGCGGCGCTCACGGTCGCTGATCTTCGCCGGCGCCGCCGCAGCCGCGCTGGTGCTCGCGGTGGCCGTGGTGCTCGTGTCCGGGTCGGGTGGCCGCCAGGGAGGTTCGGTGGCCGATGCGGCGCAGGTCGCGCTGCGCGCCCCGACGGACGGGCCGCCCGCGCGCACGAGCGACGGTCGCGTGCGCCTGTCGGTCGGCGGTGTCAGCTTCCCGGACTACGCCGACTGGAAGGGCTGGCGCGCCGTCGGGACGCGGACCGATACGGTCGCCGGCCGCGCGGCCGTCACCGTGGTCTACGGCCGTGGCGCGAAGCGGGTCGGCTATACGATCGTCGACGGGCACCCCCTGCGCATCCCTGCCGGCGCGAAGCGGCTCACGTACGACGGCCTGGACTTCTGGGTCCTGCACCGCGGGGACGCGCGCTACATCACCTGGCAGCGCGACGGGCGCACGTGCGTCCTGGCGACGCGCGAAACAAAGCTCGCGCGACTGCTCGAGTTCGCCGCCAGCATCTGAGCCCGGTAGGCGAGATGGACTACGCGGGGGTGACGCCCGCAGCGTGCGCGAGGTTGCCGTGGCCGTTCTGTGAGGCAACGTGCTCGAAGCTCGGGACCTCTTCGTCCTGCGGCGGGTTCAGCGCGCGCTCGAGCTCGCCGAGCACGAACCCGAACAGCAGGTGCCGCCAGGTGGCCTGCGCGAACGCGGCCATGTTGCCGCTGAGCTGCGGCAGCTCGTCGCGAGCCGGGTGGACGCGGTCGGTGAGTGCGACGCCCGGCCACAGCACGGTGTTCTCGATGAGCGCGGCGGTGGGCCCCTTCGCCCACGCGGGCAGTGGCATCAGCGGCGCGACGTTGGCGTAGATCGCACCGAAGATCGCTCCGTTCGCCAGGTGCATCGCTGCCCCGACGACCGGCCAGGCGCGGCCCCGAGTCACGGCCTTCCCGAGCAGCGCGGTGTCGTCGTACGGCACGCCGAACAGGCGGATGTCGAGCGGCTGCTGCACCGCCCAGACGCCTGCGGCGGTCGCTCCGGCGAGGGCTCCGCGAAGCGTGCGCGTGCGATCGAATGCCATGTCTCGCGATCCTACTCTCCGTCAGGTGTAACCCACGCGCCACGCTGCGGTATCGCCTGCATGGATCAGCAGGAGCTGCTCGACCGTGCCGGCGAGCGCGGCGTCAATCGCCTCGTCCTGGGCATCGTGCGGCTGCTGTTCCTCCCGTTCTTCCTGATCTGGTTCCGCCAGGACCGGATCGGCCGCGAGCACATCCCCAAGGACGGCCCGGTCATCATCGCGGCCAACCACCGCTCGTTCCTCGACCCGTTCGTCATCGCGGCCTGTACGCGGCGCCCGTTCTACTTCGTCGCGAAGAAGGAGCTGTTCCTCAAGAACCGGCTGCAGACTTGGTTCCTGAACTCGCTCGGTGCGTTCCCGATCGATCGCGGAACCGGTGACGAGGCGTCGATGGCGACCGCGCGCCGGATCCTCGAGCGCGGCGACGGCGTGATGATCTTTCCGGAGGGCACGCGGGTGCGCCCCGGGCCGCTCGGCCACCCGCGCCGCGGCGTCGGCCGACTCGCGCTTGAGACGGGCGCCGTCGTCGTGCCTGCGGCAGTGATCGGCAGCGCGGAGGTGCGCCGCGGCTGGCGGATCCGTCCGAAGAAGGTGCGTGTGCGCTGTGGGCCCGCCCTGCACTTCCCGAAGGTGGAGCGGCCGTCCGCGGCGCTCGCCAAAGCGGTGACCGACCGGATCTGGCCGTGCGTCGAGCTGCAGTGGGAGTGGCTTGGCGGCACGCCGCCGCTGCGCCGCGTCACCGTCATCGGCGCCGGCTCCTGGGGGACGAGTCTCGCGATCGCGCTCGCACGCGGAGGCACCCAGGTCGAGCTCGGATGTCGCACCGAGGAGCAGGCGCGCGCGCTCGGCGCCGAGCGCGAAAATCGCCGCTACCTGCCGGGCGTGCGCCTGCCGGACACGATCCGCGTCGCCCGCGCCGGCGCGCTCGAGCTGCGTGAGGCCGACCTCGTCTGCCTGGCGGTCCCGACACGCGACCTGCCGGTTGCGATGGGCGAGATCGGCGACCGGCTCGGCGCCCGCACCAGTCTCCTGGTCTCCTCCAAAGGCCTCGTCCCGCCGGCGGGCGAGCTGCCGAGCGTCTTCTGCTCAGGCCGCGCCGGCGGCCGTACCGTCGCCTGTCTCGGCGGTCCGGCCCACGCGGCAGACGCGGTCGAGCACGGCGCGTCGCTCGTACTGGCCTCGACCGACCCGGAACTGCTAGCGCAGCTGCGGCGCCTCTGCGCGGATGCCGGATTCGACGTGGAGACCACGAGCGACGTCGTCGGCGTCGAGCTTGCCGGCGTCGCCAAGAACGCCGCGGTGCTCGCCGCGACCACGGCGTCGGTCGGCGGGCCCAACGCGTCCGGCGCCGCCGCGGGCAAGGTCTTCTCCGAGATCGCGGCGTACGCCGGCGCGCTCGGCGCGCGCCCCGAGACCTGGACGGGCCTCGCCGGCGCCGGCGACCTTGTCGCCTCGGTCGTCGCGGCCGGGGGGCGTAACCGCCGTGCCGGCGAGCTGCTCGCGCGCGGCGTCTCCCAGCAGGAGATCCGCCCCGCGATCGGGCAGGTCGCGGAGGCGCTCGATGCGCTGCCGCTGCTCGTGACCGCACTCGAGGCTCAGCGGGTGCGCGCCCCCGCGACGCGCGCGCTGGCCGCCGTCGTGAGCGGCGAGGGCAGCGCACGGGCGTTCGCCGACGACGTCACCAAGCCGCGCCGCATCGTCGGCGCGCGGGTGGTCTGACGGGGCCGGGGGTAGGCTGGATGCGTGGACAAGGCGGAGCTCGACCGGCGCTTTACCGAGCTGTACAAGGCGCACCTTCGGGACGTCTACTCCTACAGCTACTACCGGGTCGGCAATCACCACGACGCCGAGGACCTGACCGAGCAGACCTTCCTGCAGGCCTACCGGCACTTCGAGCGGGCCCTGCGCGAGTCGAAGGGCAGGCCCCTGCGTCCCTGGCTGATTCGCATCGCGCACAACCTCGCCGCGAACCTCTATCGCGACCGGGCACGCAAGCCGCAGACCGCCCTGGACTCGGTCGCAGAGCCCGAGGGGCTGCACACGACGGAGGATCTCGTCGAGGGCCGCGAGGAGCTGCGCCACATCCTCGAGGGTGTGCAGCAGCTGCCGGACGACCGCCGCGAGGCGCTGATCATGCGCTTCGCCCTCGGGATGGACAACAAGGAGATCGCGCGGGCGCTCGGGCGCACCGACGGCGCCACGAAGGTGCTGATCCATCGCGCGATCAAGCAGCTCGAGGAGATCGTGCGCGAGCCGCAGGAGGTGTGACCGGATGAGCGCCCAGCCGCACCGCACCGATGTCGAGGCCCTGCTGAGCCGTGCGCTCGCACCCGTCGACCCGCCGGAGCATCTGAGTGTCCGGCTCGAGGACACGCTCACGACGATCACGGCGCTCGCTGCCGACGAGCTCGAGTCCTGGGAGCTGCGCTCCCTGCACGATCCGCGTACGTGGGTGCGCCCGGCCGTCGCGGCCGGCATCGGCACGGTCGCCGCCGGCAGCCTCGCCGTCCTGCAGGCGCGTCGTCGCCGCGGCCGCCGGCGCACCGGTGACGCCGATCCGGTTGAGTTTGCCGCCGGCGCCGTTCGCACGATCGCGGACGAGGTCGAGCGTCGCCTCCGCGGCTGACGCGCCCCGCACGGATGAGCACCCAGACGGAAACCACCTGCTACCGCCATCCCGGGCGCCAGACGCGCGTCTCCTGCTCGAGCTGCGGTCGCCCCATCTGCCCGGACTGCATGCGCCCGAGCCCGGTCGGCATGCGCTGCCCGGAGTGCTCGTCGCAGACGACGAAGTCGCGCCCGCTTGCGGCGATCAGCAGCGGCGAGCCGTACGCGACGATCGCGCTGATCGCGATCTGCGCGGTCGTGTTCCTGCTCGAGGGCAGCTTCGGACTGGACCCGGGGAACGGCGCGCTCTACCGCAACGGCGCCCTGTTCGGGCCGCTTGTCGCCGCCGGCGACTGGTGGCGGCTCGTGACCTATGGCTTCCTCCACGCGCAGGGATTGACCGCCGGCCTCCTGCACATCGGTTTCAACATGCTGCTGCTGTGGCTGTTCGGCCGTCAGCTCGAGCCCCAGGTCGGCACGCCGAAGTTCGTCGGCCTCTACTTCGCATGCCTCCTCGCGGGCGCCTGCGGGGCCCTCGTGGTTTCGCCGCACGCGGTCACCGTCGGAGCCTCCGGCGCGATCTTCGGCCTGATGGGTGCCGCCGCAGCGATGCTGTTCGCTCGTGGCATCAACCCGTTCCAGACGGAGCTCGGGGGGCTGATCGTCCTGAACCTGATCCTCAGTTTCGTGGCCTCGAACGTGTCGGTCGGTGGTCACATCGGCGGGCTGGTCGGCGGCGTGGTCATCGGACTCGCGATCGCTGCCGATCAGAGCCGCCGCCAGGCATGGATCGGCTGGGCGACCATCGCCGGCGTCGCGATCGTGTCGGTCATCGGCGCGGAGATGGCCGCGCAGAGCAGTGCCTCAGGACTCGGGCTGTAGGGGCTCAGACCAGCGCGTCGAGTGCCGGGCCCGGCGCGTCGGGCACAGCGCGCGGGTGCAGGATGTGGGCGAGCGTCTCGAGCCCGTCGACCAGCCGCGGGCCCGGCCGCGAGAACGTCGCCGAGGCGTCGATCGCGACGACGCGCCTGGCGCCGAGCGACCGCAGCTGATCCGCGTACACCTCGGCCTCCTCGAGCGAGCGCGCAGCGTCATAGCCGCACGGCATCACGACCACGACGTCGGGCTCCGCGGCGGCGACCATCTCCCAGGTTGCCTGCAGGGAGGGCTCGCCGGGCAGGCCGAGCACGTCGGTGCCGCCCGCCATCTCGATCAGCTGCGGCGTCCAGTGGCCCGCCACGAACACCGGGTCGAGCCACTCGAGCGCGGCGACGGTCACGAGCGGCTCGTCCATCACGGCCTCCTGTACCGCGTCGACCCGTGCCCGTTGCCGCGCGATCAGGTCCAGCGCGGGGCCGAGCGCACCGGTCGCCTGCGCGACCGTCCGCACATCGACCATCGTCTCCCCGAACGTCCGTGGGTCGAGCGCGATGACCTCCGGGCACACCGGCAGCTTCTTCGCGATCGCCTGGACCTCGTCGTAGCTCACGGCGCACACGGGGCAGAGCTCCTGCGTGACGATGAGATCGGGCTCGAGCTCGCGCAGCAGCTGCTCGTCGAGGCCGTAGATCGCGTCGCCACGCTCGGTTCGCTCGCGTACGGCGGCGTCGATCTGCGCCGAGCCGAGCCCGGGCGGCAACTCGTCGCGCGTCAGGTGCGGCAGCGTCAGCACGTCCGGCGGGTAGTCGCACTCGTGCGTGACGCCGACCACGTCGTCACCGAGACCGAGCGCGAACAGCAGCTCGGTGGCGTGGGGGACGAGGCTCACGATGCGCACCGTGGAATCGTAGACTCGCTCCCATGAGCACGCTCCCGCCGGATCAGATAGCGGCTCGCATCGGGGACGGACCCTGGCGCCTGGAGGGCGGCGCGCTCGTCCGCGACCTGCAGCTCGCGGACTTCGCCGCGGCGATCGCGCTCGTGAACCGCGTGGCGGACGCCGCCGAGGCAGCGAACCACCACCCTGACATCCTTGTCCACGGATGGAACGGGCTGCTGCTCACGCTCGCCACGCACAGCGAGGGCGGGGTGACCGAGGCCGACATCGCGCTCGCGGCGACGATCGACTCGCTCGTGACGGAAACCCACGGTTGACCCGCCCGGCACGGGGTACACTCGCCGCGGCGAACCAGCGTGCCGGACGACCTTCCTCGAAGTAGCGGCCCCAAGGCCACCTGCCCATGACCGCGCTGCTGATCGTCGCGGTGCTGGTGCTCGTCCTGGTGAACGGGTTCTTCGTCGGCGCTGAGTTCGCGCTGGTGCGCGCCAATCGCGGCCGGCTCGAGGAGCAGGCCCGGGACGGCGTCCGCGGCGCGGCGCGCGCGGCGCACCAGCAACAGGACCTGAGCCAGTACCTCTCAGCCTGCCAGTTCGGCATCACGCTTGCGTCACTCGGCATCGGCTTCCTCGGGGAGCCGGCCATCGCGACGCTGTTCGAGCCGCTCCTGGGCGGCCCGCTCTCCCATGGCGCGTCGGTCGCCATCTCCGTCGCGATCGCCTACATCCTCGTCACGTCGATCCACGTGATCGCCGGCGAGCAGGTGCCGAAGATCTTCGCCATTGTCAACGCGGAGAGTGTCGCCCGGCGCTCGGCCCGTCCGCTGGGCTGGTTCGAGCTGGGCATGCGCCCGTTCATCAACATGCTCAACGGCGCGGCCAACGGGATCCTGCGCCTGATGCGCATCGACCCGACCGCCGAGTTGGACGAGGGCGGCTCCCCCGAGGACTTCAAGCTGCTGATCTCCCAGGCGCAGCTCGGCGGCAAGCTCGACCCGGGTGAGGCCGGCATGCTCGCCGGCGTCTTCCAGCTCCACGAGCAGGAGGCACGCCAGGTGATGACGCCGATCCCTGCGGTCGTGACGGTCGACGTGGCCGACGACGTCGAGACCGCGCTTCGGCGCTGTGTCAGCTCGGGCCACACCCGCCTCGTGGTGACCGAGGACGGGAGCTCGGATCGCGTCCGCGGCACCGTGCACGCGAACTCCCTGGCTCGCCTCTACATGGCGGACGGGCCGCGAGCATCGATCGACGGGCTCGTGAAGCCGGCGCTGATCGTGCCCGAGACCAAGCCGCTCGACGACCTTCTCGGCGACCTGCAGCGTGAGCGCTCGTCGCTCGCCGTCGTCGTCGACGAATACGGCCGCACTGCCGGCATCGTGACCGTCGAGGACATCGTCGAGGAGGTCGTCGGCGAGATCGACGACGAAACCGACCCGGCGGGCGGGGCCGTCCGGCGACTTGCGAACGGCGACTGGTTCGTGCGCGGGCACGTCGCGATCGGCGACCTGCTCGACCACGGAATCGCGCTTCCGGTCGACACCGACGCCTACAACTCGGTCGGCGGCCTCGTCTTCGACGAGCTGGGGCGCCTTCCCAAGCGGGGGGACGCCGTCGACGTCGACGGGTACTCGATCCGCGTCGAGTCGGTCCGCGAGAATCGCGTCGAGGCGGTCCGCATCCGTCCACGCGCGGCGGCGCACGCACCGGTCCAGCGCGGCCCGCGCTGACGAGGAGCAGCCACACAACGAAACCGGCCCGCTTGCGCGGGCCGGTCCGGTGCTTCTGGGAGGAGGTGCACTCTGTTGTGTGTGCGAGATGCGTTCGCAGAAAGAACCTTCCCGCGCCGCGCTCAACGCTCCCTAAAGCAGCCCTACGAAGTTCTTAAGACATGGCGGGAGCCCTGGAATTGCCTCAGAAACAGGACCGGCCCGCACACTGTGCGGGCCGGCTTGGTCCTGTGCATCGGGGGCCTTGGTGGCGGTGTCCAGTCGCCGGCCCCTAAAGCTGTGGGAGGAGGTTCCCTGAGGTACGAGCATCTTGGACGACGGTTCTCAACGCTCCCTCAAGAGACCCGAAAAGGTCCTTAACGTTCAGGCTCGCGGCAGCGCGTCGATGCGCCGCGCCCAGGCGTCGAGGCGAGGGAGGGCGCCGCTCTCGCGCAGATGCTCGTGCAGGATCCAGTGGAAGGGCTCCACGTCGCCGGGATCGGGCTCGACCGTCCGGTACTTCAGGAACGGGAAGCAGACCACGTCGAACGCGCCGAGCGTGTCCCCGAGCAGGAATTCGCGACCACCGAGCAGCGCGTCGAACCAGGGCAGGGTCTCCTGGAGCTCCGCCGAGCGCGCCGCGACGACGGACGCGTCCGGGTGCGGGCGAAGCAGTTCCTCGTCGATCGCGTTCGGCGCGCGCTTCCAGACCTCGTTGAACCAGGCGATCGCGACGTCCGTGACGGCCCGCTCCGCCGCGCCGGCAGGCCAGAGCGGCGGCTCGGGCACCGCGTGCTCGAGCCAGCGCAGGATCACCGTCGAGTCGCTCACGACGGCGTCAGGCGTCTCGAGCACCGGGACGAGGTCCTGGCCGCTCAGGGCGCGCAGCGGGGCGCGGGCGTCCGGGTCGACCTCCACCCAGTCGGCCTGAACGCCCTTGTAGGCCAGCGCAAGCGCGATCCGCTCGACGTTGGTCGAGAACGCGATCCGGTGAACGCGCAGGCGCAGGCGCCCAGTCCTCAGCCGTAGTTGTAGAAGCCGCGCCCGCTCTTGCGGCCGAGCGCGCCCTCGGCGATCAGCGCCTGGACCTTGGGCGGGATCGTGGCGCCGATCTCGCGCCCGATCGCAGCGGAGACGTCGAGGCCGACGAAGTCGATCAGCGCCAGCGGCCCCATCGGGTGACCGGCGCCGAGCTTCATGCACTCGTCGACGTCCTCGGGGCGCATCGCGTGCTGCTCCATGAAGTCGACGGCCGAGAAGAGGTAGGGGAAGAGCAGCTTGTTGACGACGAACCCGGGGGAATCCGGCACGACGACGGCAGTCTTCCCGAGCGCCTCGCACAGCGCCGTGGCGCGGGCGACCGTCGTCTCCGAGGCCTGCGTCGGGAATGCCAGCTCGATCAGCTGCATCCGCGGGACGGGGTTGAAGACGTGCAGGCCGACGAAGCGGTCGGGCCGGCCGCCGGCGACGGCGAGCTCCGACACCGACAGCGACGAGGTCGTCGTGGCGATGATCGCCTCGGGGCCGGCGACGCTGTCGAGATGCCCGAGCACGCCGCCCTTGACGACCGGCTCCTCGGCGACGGCCTCGACGAAGAACGTCGCGTCGCTGAGCGCGGCCCAGTCGGTCGTCACGGTGACGGCGCCCGGTCCGGCCTCGTCGCCCAGGCGCGCACGCTGCTTGTCGATCGAGCCGCGGGCGCGCTCGGCCGAGGCCTCGGAGCGGGCGTGGAGGTGGACATCGGAGAGCTTTGCGGCGACGACGGCGAGGCCGCACGCGATGGCGCCGCTTCCGGCGATGGCAAGACGTTCATCGGACATGGGCGCGGCACCTTAGCCGGAAGGACGCTCGGCCGACCCCGCGGTCCTCCCGAGATATCCTCGGGGAATGGATCGCGGAACACCGTCGAGCTGGCTGGTCGCCGGCCCCGGACTTGAGGTCATCGCCTCTGACGGCGTCGCCGTCGGCACCGTCCGACACGTGCTCGCCGCCCCGGAGGAGGACATCTTCGACGGGCTGGTGATCGACCTGGCCTCGGGGCGTCACGGCTTCGTCGACTCCGAGGACGTCGACGAGTTCTACGAGCGCGCCGTCGTCCTGCGGCTGGACGGCGCCGAGTGCGAGCACCTGCCCGAGCCGCAGCCTGCTCCCGGCGGTCTCACCGCGACGGGCGACACGCCGCCGCCGGGTCCGCTCCAGCGCAAGCTCCACCGCGCCTGGGACCTCATCTCCGGCAAGGGCTGAGCCGCACGCGGGCGTGCACGCCCGGCAGAGCGCGCGCGAATCGGAGAGGATCGGCTGATGCGGCAGCTCACCAGCCTCGATGCGCAGTTCCTCGCGCTCGAGAGCACACGACAGACCGGCCACGTCGGCGGTCTCGCGATCCTCGATCCCTCGACCGCTCCCGGCGGCACGATCTCGGCGGCGAGCGTCCAGCAGGTGATCAGCGAGCGGATCTCGCTGCTGCCGCCGCTGCGCTGGCGCCTGGCCGAGGTTCCTCTCGGCCTCGATCACCCCTACTGGATCGACGACGCCGACTTTGACCTCGAGTACCACGTGCGAGAGATCGCGCTGCCCGCGCCCGGGGGCGACGACCAGCTCGGCGAGCAGGTCGCGCGGATCCAAGCGCGGCCGCTCGACCGTTCACGCCCGCTGTGGGAGATCTACCTGATCTACGGGCTCGAGGGCGGCCACGTGGCGATGCTCACGAAGATCCACCACGCGGTCATCGACGGGATGTCGGGGGCGGAGATCATGGGTCTGCTCCTCGACATGCAGCCGGAGGGCCGCGAGGTCCCCGAGGCGAGTGAGAACGGCTTCGGCGAGCGCGCACCCGGCGAGCTCGAGATGCTCGGCCGCGGCCTGCTGGCGCTGCCGCGCTACCCCTTCCGGGCGCTGCGGGCGCTCCCGCACGCGATTCCGAACATCGAGGACACGCCGTTCGCCACGCTGCCCGGGGCGGGGATCCTCGGCAAGCTCGCCGGGGAGGTGCAGCACGTCGTCCTGCGCGACAGCGGCACGCCCGACCGGGCGAAGCTCGTCGCGCCCAAGACGACGTTCAACGGCAGGGTGTCCGCCCACCGGCGATTCATCTTCGGCCGGATCCCGCTGGCCGACATCAAGGCGGTGAAGAACGTGCACGGCTGCACCGTCAACGACGTCGCCGTGTCGATGTGCGCCGGCGCCGTGCGGCGTTGGCTCGTCGCACACGATGAGCTTCCGGACGAGGCCCTCGTCGCGCAGATTCCGGTCTCCGTGCGCACCGGCGACCAGATGGGGACGTTCGGCAATCGCATCCTGCTGATGAGCGCGCCGCTCCACACCGAGATCTCCGCCCCGGTCGAGCGGCTGCTGCGCACCCACGACGACATGGCGGACATGAAGGAGCGCCACCGCGCGCTGCCCGCCGAGTTGCTGCAGGACGCGAACAACTTCATCCCGCCGGCGGTCTTCGCGCAGGCGGCGCAGCTCACGTTCCGCCTGTCGACGAGCCGCCCGGGACGGCCCGCCTGGAACCTCGTCATCTCGAACGTCCCGGGGCCGCAGGTCCCGCTCTACATGGCCGGGGCCAGGCTCGTCGCGAACTACCCGGTCTCGGTCATCACCGACGGGATGGGCCTGAACATCACCCTCATGAGCTACTGCGGGATGGTCGACTTCGGGATCGTGGCGGACCGCGACCAGATGCCCGATGCGCACCTGCTGATGGGCTGGCTCAAGGACGAGCTCGCAGCCCTGGCCTAGTCCTCGCGCTCGGCGCCCTGCACGCGCAGGACGGCGGTGACGTCGTCCGGAAGCGCGCACGGGCGGCCGGCGACGTAGTCGTAGCCGACGAGCGCGCCCCAGCCCTCGGCGAGCGTGCGCCCGTCCTGCTCGCTCTCCATCAGGAACTGCATCCGCACGCTCGAGCGGCGCAGGTGCGAGGGTCGCACATGCGTGCGGATCTGCTCGTCGAAGAACGCGGGGGAACGGTAGTTGATGTGGCATTCGGCGAAGATGAGGCCCCAATCGCCCTCGGGCTCGGCCGGCTGGTGCGACGGGACGATCGACCGGATGTACGCGATCCGGGCCGTCTCGAAGAAGCGCAGGAACTCGACGTTGTTGAGATGGCGCATCGCGTCGAGGTCGCCGAAGCGCACGCGATCGAGATAGGCGAACGGCCAGCCCTCACGGGTGGCGCCGCCGCGCGCGACGCCGGCGTCGCTCATCCCCAGCGCATCCCGCTGTCGTGCGCCTGGACCTGCAGTGGGCTCGCGGGCAGCCCGTCCGGCGGCTCGGGCGCGTTGTAGCCGGTCGGCGCGACGTCGTTCGGGCCGTCCGGGTGGAAGAGCGACGCGAGGTACTGGATCTGGCCGCGGCCGGGGCCGAGCTCGAACTGCCCGCCGCCGTACATGTCGATCCCGCGCTCCGCACAGGTGTCGTACATGTGGAAGAGCCTGCGAAGCGGGCCGAAGCGGCTCGGCTTGACGTTCACCATCTTCGGCGGGAACGGCAGCGCGTCCACGTCCTCGACGCTGTGGATGTTGGCGTCCCAGGTGATGCGGTCGCGGTGGGGCAGCAGCGCCGCGTCGGTCTGGGGCGTGAGCTTCGGGTCCTCGATCCAGGCGTCCGGGAACGCCTCAGCGATGCGTGCGTAGAAGACCGGGTCCGCCGGGTTGTCGACGGCGGTGCCCTCGTAGAGCCCCTTGAGGTCGACCGAGTCCACGGCGCCCGTGGCCTGAAGCCCGGCGATGATCGCCTCGTCCCAGTCAGGGGTCGGGTCGAGCTTGAACCGCAGCGTCGGGTAGCGGGCCAGCATGTCCGTGATCCGCCTGAGATGCGGCGGCTCGTCCGTGTCGTTCAGCCGCATCGAGCAGACGAACGTGACGGGTCTGGGCTCGAGGCCCAGATGCGCGTGCAGCGACGTGCCGGCCTGGCGCAGTGCGAGGTCGAGCGCGGCCGACTCGTAGGCCCAGACGCGGTAGTCGCGCGAGGGCGGGCGCAGCGGCGGCTGGGGCCAGAGGTCGAGCGCCTCGAGGTGGTCGCAGAACGAGCCGAGCGTCCAGCTGCCCGCGAGCGGCTGCGTGGCGCCCGCCTCCTGGAGCGCCACCTGGTCCTCGGCGTCGTAGCTGATGTCCTCGCCGGCTCCCTCGTGGCCGCCGCCGCGCAGGAGGAAGGTCGTCGACAGGCGCAGGAAGCCGCTCGAGACGTTCTGCTCGCGGGTCTCGAGGTCGTAGCCCTCGATCGTCAGCGGGAGGTCGGCGAGGCGGTCGAACGTGCTCACGAGCGGTGCTCCTCATCGGCGGGTGATGTCGTGGTCCCCTCGAGCCGGGCGACGAGCGCACCCAGCTGCAGCTCCTCGAGTCCCTGGCTGACCGCGTCGAGCTCGGCGGCGCAGTACTCGACGAGGCCGCGGCCCTCCTTCACGAGGTCGAGCGTCTCGCGCAGCCCCGCCTCGCCGGTGTCGAGCCGGCGGATGATCTCCTCCAGCCTGGCGGTCGCGGTCTCGTAGCTGCGCTCGGCGTCACTCATGTCTTCCCGTCCTGGATCGTCGCGTCGACGGAGCCGTCCGCGAAGGTCACGCGCACGTCGCGCGCCTCGCGGGCCTGGGCGGCGCTCGTCACGACGCCTCCCGCTCCGTCGTCAACCATCGCGTATCCCCGTTCGAGGATGCGCCGCGGCTCGTGCGCGGTCAGCGCGAGCCCGAGGCTCTCGACGGCGCGGCGGCGCGCATCCGCCTCGGCGCCGGCGCCGGCGAGGGCCTTGCGATGCAGCACGAGCGCCCGCGTGGCGGTCGCCGTGCGTCGCTCGCCCGAGCGCCGGCCGGCCGCCGCGCGCAGCTCGCGCAGGCTCTGGTGGAGGTTGCGGCGGTGACGCGCCACATGGTCGCTCGGGACCCGCGCCATGCGCGCGAGCACGCGTGCGCGGTCGACGACGGCGCGGCGGCCATGCCGCTCGAGCGCGACGGCCTCGCGCAGCGTCCGGGCCTGCTCGGCGCGGATGTCGCGCGGCACGGCCGCTTCGGCGGCGTGCGTCGGCGTCGAGGCGCTGATCGCCGCGACGTCGTCGATCAGCATGCGATCGGTGTGGTGGCCGACGCTGGCGATGACCGGGACGCGCAGGAGCGCCACCGTGCGGCAGAGCGTCTCGTCGCTGAACGCGAAGAGGTCCGTGAGTGAGCCGCCGCCGCGGGCGACGATGATCACGTCGACTTCGCCGATCGCCGCGAGGTCCTGCAGTGCCGCGGTGACGGCCGCCGCGGCGCGACGGTCCTGTACCGGCGCGAAGGCCCACACCAGGCGCCCGCCCCAGCCGCGGCGGTGCAGCCCGGCCAGGACGTCGTCGCGCGCCTTGCCGCTCTCGCCGGTGATGACCCCGATCGTGCGCGGAAGCGCGGTGAGCGGCAGCTCCTTCTGCGGGAGGAAGAGCCCCTCGGTCTCCAGGCGCCGGCGCAGGTCGGCGAGCTGGGCGAGCAGGTCGCCCTCGCCGGCGACTCGCAGGCCCGTGACGTCGAAGGAGAAGCCGGGGGAGGCGGTGCGGCTGCCCGGGTAGTAGTCCGGGCCCCCGGCGACCACGACCTGGACGCCGTCGGCGAACGCGCCCTCGGGCAGCTTCAGCGCGTCGAGCCGGTTGTTCCAGATCGAGCATTGGGCCGCGCCGTCGCCGTCGCGGAGTTCGAAATAGGCCCTCGCCTTGGTCCGCCGCAGGTTCACGACCTCGCCGAAGAGCTGGACGCGCGGGCGCTCGCGCAGGAACTCCTGAAAGCCCTTGGCCCACACGCCGACGGGGAACGGGCCGGGCAGCGGGCTGCCGTCGAGACCGTCGGGACGCTGGGCGGCGGCGTCGGTCACGCAGTCACGCCGCCGGCGATCGTCAGCGTGCGGTGGGGTCGTTCACGGACGCGAGCGGGCTGAGGCCCGGCTCGGCGCGGTGACCGCGCTGCTCGCCGTCGAAGCCCAGGGACGCGAGCCGCGCCATCTCCTGCTCGCCGAGCAGGCGTGCGGGATGGCCGGCCGGCAGACCGGCGATCAGCCGGGCGATCCGGTTGCGCAGCTGCAGCGCGAAGTGCGGGGTCGAGGCGCCGCACAGCTCGCGTACGTCCTCGACGTTGACCTGCGGGGCGCCGCTGCGTGTGGGGTTCTCGGCTTCGCTCATGGCTGCTTGGCTGGGACCGGCGCGATCTCGAGCAGGCCGTCGATCGTGGCCTGTGCCGCGACGCCCACCGTCTGCGTGTCGCCGACGATCCATCCGTGATTGTAAACGCCGCGCACCGGGTCGCTGGAGTAGCCGGGCTTCACGTCGAGCAGATACTCCGTGACCGAGCGCGGAAGTGACCCTCCGGGCGCGGTCAGCAGCAGCGGCCCGTAGGTGCCGCTCGCCGACAGCGGGGCAGCTGCGCCCGCGTCGCCCGGCCGCCGCGGCGAGACGAACACGAAGCCATGGCCCGGGTCGACGACGCCCCACCCGAAGTTCCCGTCCTGGAATCGTGCGAAGGCGATCGCGGTGCTCGGCGCGTCGGCCGCGGCGATCCGGGTGACCGTGCCGAGCTGGGCGAGCTGCGCCTCGACCGCCGCCGACACGGCGCTGACGGGACCGAGAACGTAGATGTGCGGCCGCCCGTGTGCGCGGATCGCCGCGCGTGTCGGGGCCGGCAGCGTGTCGCGCGCGGTGAAGAGCACGGGGTCGCCCGACTTCGCGGCGTACGCCGCCGCGGGCATGGCGTACTCGGGCCGGTCGGCGGCGACCACCATCACCGCGTCGCTGGGCCGACCTGCGACGCGAGAGCGGTAGTCGTCGATGCTCTGCGCGAGCGTGTACGGGTCGGCGCCGGGCAGCGAGGTGACCCGCAGACCGCCGGGGCCGGCCGCCGTGCCGAGCCGGATCGCCTGCGCGTTGTTCGCCCGCGCCGAGCCTGCGGGATGCAGGGCGCCCAGGGCCGCCTTCGTCGCGTCGGGAAGCTCGCCGCCCTCCGTGTAGAGGAGCGGCGCGCGGAGCGGAGGAGCCATCAGGACGGCGCCCGCGAGCGCGCCGCGCCAGTCACCTGCGTCGGCGAGCACGACCGCGTCAGGGACCTGGCCGGCGCCGCCGCCCGGGAAGACGATGCGCGCGACGGCTGCGGCGGTCGCGACGGACGAGGCGGTGGCGACACGCGTCGTGTTCTTGGTCGCCGTCGCGGGGTAGGCCTGGGCGGGCGCGGCCACGGGAGCCTGGGTCGTCACCGTCGTGGCTGCGGGGGCCGAGGCGGTGCTGGACGACGAGTCCCCGCCGCACGCGGCGACGCCGCTCATCAGCGCGAGAACGGCGAGAACGGCGAGAACGGTGAGCGGACGGCGCACGGGGAGCATCGGGACGGCGAGCGTAGCGGGGCGCACGCCCGCAGCCTGCCGGTCCCGGATTTCCGCTAAGAGCGGGCTTTCGGCGGTGTGTGTGGGCGAACCACGGTCGTTCCGTCCGGCGGTGTTCGATACAGTGCCGCGATCAACGACGCCGAATCCCCGCGCCACGCGGGGACCGGGGGACCCAGAGTTCAGGGGCGAGTCGTGCGGTGATTCCGCATGAGGCGCAATGCGCCAGCCCGTCAGCTAACCCCGGAGGCGGACGA
>Ga0302299_10000793_pt1 | contig 18204 bp, 9 predicted proteins | sample III_Fen_N3_4_FD_198795 | JGI IMG/M metagenome (GOLD analysis project Ga0302299, IMG submission 198795) | Peat permafrost microbial communities from Stordalen Mire near Abisko, Sweden - III_Fen_N3_4 | ecosystem: Environmental > Terrestrial > Soil > Wetlands > Permafrost | place: Sweden: Abisko... | reverse complement strand
TGGGTGACGGACCATATGCCCGACGCGGTGCGGATCCTGTCCGACACGATGGCGGGCAAGGACGACTCGATCATCAACCTGCTCGGCCAGGAGTGGTGGGAGCGCGGTGGATCGCTCCTCGCGGACGAGGCATCCCCGCAGGGCGCGGCCGGGTGGATCGGGCCCTACGACGACACGGTGGCACTCCAGAACCTCCGGGTGTGGCTCACCGGGTCGAAGGTGCTCGACAAGGCGATCCGCGCCGGGCGCGTCGAGAAGGGCACGACCCTCGGCCTCCGGGGCGACGTGGCGAACGAGATCACGCAGGCGATCCGGTCCGACTTCAAGAGCCGGTACGCCGACGGCGACCTCATCACCGCTCGCGACCTCAACCTCGTCAAGACCTACGTCCCGACCATCGGGGACTACGGCCACGGGATCGTCAGCCGCAAGGGCAACCTCGTCCCGCGCGTGACGCGCCGCCAGTTGTTCCGCGTGCTCGACGAGGCAGACGCGGCCCAGGTGAAGGCCGACGCCGCGGCGGCCAACGTCCCCACGACCAAGGTCGGGTCGATCGCTCCCGCGGATGCGGCCGATCAGGTGGCGGTCGCGAAGGCCGTCGGCGTGTCGCGGGACGTGAGCACGGTGCTGTCCGACGCTCTCGAGGCAGACCCGCTCCAGCTCGGCCGCGCGCCGGAGGGCGTGCTCCGCTGGCTGGCGAACGCCGAGGGCGCCAAGATCGAGGATCTCCGCACGCAGGCGCCGGAACAGGTGTGGTCCCGGGCCCTGACCCGGTACAGCACGAAGCTCGAGGAGGCGACCCAGCGCGGCGCGCAGCTCGACTCCCTCCAGAAGTTCGGCCGGTGGGTCGGAGCGAAGGTCACGCTCGAGCGGCTCCCGGGCGAGCTCGAGGTGCAGGACCAGGCGGCGTACCGGAACATCCAGACGTTCCTCGAGAACCCGCCGGTCGAGGCGGCGAAGGGCGTCGAGCCGATCGCCACGACCTACGGCAACTTCCTCGAGGCCGTGGACACCGCGACCGCCCGGATCGACGCGCTCCTCCAGGACCCGGCACGCGAGGTGCCGATCATTGAAACGCCGGACGGCCCCGTTATCACCGTCGATGACATCGGCCCTCGCGAGTGGGCCACGTATCAGGCGCTCCTCCAGCGCGCAGCCGGTGAAGCGACGGGGCTGTCCGACGTGGACCGGGCTCTCCTCGAGGCGCCCGACGTCCACCCGTTCGAGAAGGCAGGCACGATCCAGAAGGCAGCGGGCGAGGGCAAGCTCCGCCTGTCGCCGCGCGAGCAGACGATCGTCGATCGCCTCGAGCCCGGCATCGTCGTGTTCCAAGGCGACGTCGCCCGCGTGCTCGGCGAGGGTGTGGACGTCACCGAGGCGAACATCGGCGCGCTGACCAAGGCGGCCGTCGGGGCGCGGGCCGAGGTGGAGTCGCTCCGCGGCGAGCTGCGGAACATCGGGAACGTGGCCGACTCGACGATCGAACAGGGCGGCATGAGCGAGGAGCTCCACGGGATCGTCCTCGCCGCGGCCCAGGAGTTCGGCATCCCCACGCCGACGTCGCCCGGCTGGCGCACGGCGCCGGTCCCTCGCGGGACCGTCACCCAGCAGGCCATCGCCCGCGACCCGATGAACACCGTCCAGGTCCAGCGGGTCGATCGACAGGTGCAGGAGCTCACCGCGCTGCGCGACCGCTACGGCTCGGCCGACCTCGCGCGCCAGATCAAGGACGGCGGCTACGAGCCCGTCGAGGACATCCGCGGCACGTCGAAGGTCAAGGTCGGCAAGGAGTACGTGGACGGGCCGGACAAGAGCGCCGGGTTCTCGGTCGCCCGCATGGGCCCCGAGGCCGCGCGGGCGGCAGCCAAGGAGGCGGCAGCCAAGCTCGCGGCCGACACCGGCGTCGGAACGGCGGTTGCCAGGATCAAGGACAAGTACGTCGTCCTGCGCCGGACGCTCGCCGACATCGCCTCGGAGTCGGCGGCCGAGCGCCTCAAGGCGTCGCTCGAGGGCGGAGACGTCATCCCGCCGGAGCGGCTGGCGGAGAGCCAGGCCGCCAACGTGGATCTCGCGGCGCAGTCCGGCGGGACCGCGGAGTCCGGCGGCGCCACGACGGAGACGATCGCCCAGGTCGAGCAGCGGTATCGGGAGCGCGTCCAGGCCGGAGGCCAGGCGAGCATCGACGCCCACAACATCGGCGACCGCGGGACGCCGGAGCAGCAGGCCGAGGCCATCGCGACCCACAACGCCAACGCCCGCGCCGAGACGCTCCCGCCCGACCAGGCGGCTCCGCTCGTGGCCGAGCCTCCCGCGGTCGGCGAGAAGGTCGTCGTCGAGGGGCTCGAATACCACATCAAGGCGATCGGGCCCGAGGGGCAGCTCTACCTCTCGACGGCCAAGGGGTCTGAGGCCGGTCGGCTCCTCACCCTCCAGCCCGGAGAGCGCCTGCGATACTTCGAGAGCGGTGGCGGCCGGTGGGTGCCCAACCCCAACGGCGAGTTCACCCTCGGCCCGGCCCTCGAGGCCGCCCAGGCTGCCCCAGGAGCGGCGGAAGCAGCGGGAGTGGCGCCCAAGGGCGCCGACGTCATCCGCGCGCAGTACGAGGCATACCAGCAGGCCATAGCCGACGTCGTGGCGGGTGGCGAACGACCGCTCGAGTTCACGCGCGCCAACGGCCAGAAGTACCTCGTCACCCCGGACGCGCGCACCCCCGGCCGGTGGCAAGTGACGCACCTCGACGCGGACGGGACGCCGACCGGCCACATGGAGGCGACGTCCTTCGCCGACGCGATCGACACGCTGGCGCAGAGCGGCGGCACCGAGCTCCTCGGCACCGCGTCCGACGGTCTGACCAAGCCGAACGTGCCGGAGCTCACCGGAACGCCCGCGAACAGCGCCCCGCGCGAAGCGTTCTCCGCCGCCAAGGAGAGGCGCAACTACGCGGGCATGGAGCGAGCCCGGCGCGCGATGGAGCCGGACGCCCAGGCTGCGCTCGACGCGGAGAACAGTCACCGAGCCGCCCACGGTGCGGCCCCGCTGGCGATGTCCGACGTCGCGTTCGACGGCGACAACGTTCGGTTCAATGCGACCGAGCCGGTCACGACGGGTCGCTTCCGAGTGAGGAAAGGCGCAGCCAAGGGCGGCGGCACCATCTCGGATACGGGGACGGTGCTCGAGGAGGATCTTCGGCCGTGGGAGCCTGACGACGGCGGCTCTTGGCGGTGGCTGAACGCAGGCAATCCCGACTCGACGATCGCCGCGCAGACGAAGCGACTGGCCGCAGCCGAGAAGCAGATCGCCTCGGCGAAGGATCCCGATGCGGCAGCGTGGTGGACGCGGCAGGCAGACGAGGCCCGGCAGCTCATCAGCGAGCACGAGGTTCTCAAGCAGCGCGTCGCGGCGGGCGACCTCGAGTGGAAGGGCGCGGGCCCTGTGGACGTGGCCGCTGCCAGGAAGTCACGTGCCGAGTGGGCGGCCTACATCGCCGAGCACAAGGGCCGCGAGGGGATGTCGGCCCACATCAAGGAGGCCACCCGCGAGGTAGAGGTTCTCGATGGGATCATCGCCCGCGCCGAGAAGGCGCCCGCGGCGCCCTTCGTCGATCCGATGATCGAGCTGCGCGACAAGGTCGCCGCGCTCGCGCCGGACGACCAGGACGGGTTCGATATGCTCGTGGACGAGTACGGCACCGAGGCCGTCGATCAGGCGTCCAAGATGGCCGAGCAGGCTGCACCGGCGGCTCCGGCGGCGCCCGCGGTCGCGGACACCCCGTGGCCGGTCGGTGAGGGCCATTGGGTCGAGGACCTCAAGGCCCTCGACGAAGGGGTGAAGATCCAGCGGCGCGGGCCCGAGGCCAGGATCAGGGAGCTCGAGGCGCACACGCCGCGCGGTGCGAAGGCCAAGGAGGCGGCGCTCGCCGAGATCCGCACGCTCAAGGCGGAGCTCGACGACATCTCGATGGGGGCCCAGCAGCGCGGTAACGCGCTCGACTACATCCTCGACATCGGAGGAGGCCAGGGCACCGACCCGGCGATCACCCGGTACGTCGCCAACCTCGACGGCCAAGGCCGCGTCGTCCTGCTCGACGAGATCGTGGCGCGGGCGAACGCGGAGAACGGCGTCACCCGGTCGCTCATCAAGGACATCCTCGCCGAGAAGGCGGCTCCCGCGGCCGTGGAGGCACCGACCGCTCCGCCGGTGGTCGCCGACCCGCGGATCGCCGAGATCGAGAAGCAGCTCGCGGACTACGCCAGCAGCCCGATCCAGCCTCGCGGCCGGATCTACAAGGCCACGCGCGCCGACGAGATCGCGAAGCTCACGGCCGAGCTCGAGGGGCTCCGCGCGGGCGAGGGTCAGACGGCGGCCACCGGCGAGCTGTTCGCCCCTGCCGAGACGCGCGTCGGTGGCTGGACGCCACCGACGGATCCGGCCGAGGCCCAGGCGCTCCTCGATACCCTCCGCGCGGACTACGTGCCCGGCGGTCGCCCGTCGATGGACCCGATGGCAGGCGAGAAGATCCACGCGCTCGAGCGCCAGCTCGGCCTCTCGGATCCCGAACAGCTCCGGCAGACGACCGCCATCGCCGAGTCGTACCGCTCCGAGCTCCCCGCGCTCGAGAAGGCGATCCGGGAGTACGAGGACGCGGGCGTCCCGACCATGAAGGGTCAGGCTGGACGCCAGCGCAGGGCGAACCTCGCGCAGATGGTCCAGCAGCGCGACACGTACCGGAGAGTCATCGCCGAGGTCGATGCGGCCAACGGCATCGCCGCCCCGGCGCCCGTGCGCGGCGCGGCCACCACGTTCCGCTCCACGGTGGACGCGGCGCCGGACATCCCCGCGACCTACGGGCTCGCCGAGCTGGACTCCCTCCTCACGTCCGACCGCGGTGGCTACCCGGGCGAGCTCCAGCTCCGTGACCGCGGCACCGCGGGCAAGGCCGGGCGCCTCGAGGCCACGCAGCAGACCGAGACGATGGCAAAGGCGTTCCGGTCCGACGACTCCCTCCGCACCGTGGACAACGGCTGGGAGGGAAGCCAGATCGTCCGGGAGAGCGACAGCGCGGTCGTGTCGGGGAACGGACGGACCCAGGCGATGCGGAAGCTCACCGACCAGCAGTACGCGGGCTACCGCGCGAAGCTGCGCGAGCGGGCGGCCGACTACGGGTTGACGCCGGAACAGGTTGACGCGATGGACCGCCCGGTGCTCATCCGGTCGATCCCTGACGAGCTCGCCACCGCGGACCTCGCCACCCGGCTCAACGAGGCCACCGGCGGGCAGAACCTCTCGGAGCGGGCCCGGTCGGTCGCCGACCTCATCACGGCCGAGGATATGCACGCGCTGGACATCAGCGAGAAGCAGACCGTCGAGTCGGCCCTGCGGACGGCCGCGGGCTCGACGTTCCTGACCCGCGTATTCAGCAAGCTCTCGCCCACGGCCCAGCGGTCGCTCTACGCCAACGGCGAGGTGACGGCAGAGGGGATCCGGCTCGTCAAGACCGCGCTCCTCTCGAAGCTCATCCGCAGCCAGGAGACGATCACCCGGCTCGTGGACAGCGCGGACGACACGCCGATCGGCAAGCTCCGCAACGGGCTCATGGAGTCGGTCGGCCAGATCGCCACGGCCAAGACCCTCCTCGAGAACGGCGACCGCTTCCCGAACCTCGACATCACGCCGGACCTCGGCCGGGCGATCGAGTGGATCGACAAGGTGAAGCAGTCCGGCGGCGACCCGCTCGAGGGGCTCGGGATCTCGGGGCCCGCGACCCGCGGCGGCGCCCAGGCGGCGCTCCTCGACGTGCGCGCCGACCTCACCCCGACCCAGGCGTGGCTCGCCGAGGTGCTGTGGAAGCTCGGTGGCGGAGCGACCGGCTCGGCCAAGCAGGTACGCGAGTTCCTCCAGGCGTACTCGAGGCGCATCATCGAGAGCGAGGACCCCAAGCAGGCGAGCCTGTTCGGCGGAGAGCCCGAGCTCGAGGGGTTCCTCCGGGGTGTGGTCAACGACGCGAACGACGTGCGGATCAAGGCGGCCGAGGGAGGGATGTTCTCGCCCGAGCTCCTGCCGATGCCGCCCAACGAGCGCACCGGCGCCACGACCCTGACCCCCGTCGGCGAGACGCCCACCGGCAACCCGGTGGCGCCCGTCACGGCCACGATGCCGCTCATGTCCGAGCCCGAGCTCGCGATGGAGCTGGACAGCAAGATCATCCCCGAGACGCCCCTGCGGATCACCGCCGAGCCCGAGCAGCTCATCGGGTTCCTCGACCAGCTCGACAAGCACCCGAGCGCGGCGTGGACGACCGGCGACCCGCTCCTCGACGAGATGATGGGGCGGATCCTCGAGGACCCCGCGACAGCCCGCGCCGAGTGGAACGGGATCGTTGGGGCGTGGGAGGGGATGGACGAGGCGGCCCGCGCCCAGGAGTTCTCGGCGCTCGTGGAGTGGGCCAACAAGGGCCAACTGCATCCCGCCGACTTCCTCCTCCTCCGGGCCGTGTCCGACGGCGGCCTGCGGCGCATGGCCGACGGGACGTACAACCCGACCCGGGCGACCTTCGTGCGCGACCTCCTCATCAACGGCCGCGGCCTCATCGACCAGCTCGCGATCGTCGAGCGGCGCCACCCGGGAAAGGTCCGCATGGAGGCGGGACCGGCGCTCGTCGGCGATACGCACGTCGTCCGCGGCGCCCACGTTGACGTCCCCGCAGACTTCGAGGCGACGACCGGGCTGGCGCCCGACACGTCGGTCGCCGACGCCCACGCGGCCGAGCTCGTCGCGTCCCCGGCGCGCGTCCTCGCCACGTCGGAGAACCGCCCCCTCGCCGCGGCCATCGTCAAGGCCCGCGGGGGAGCCGACAAGCTGCCGGATGGCACTCGCCTGCTCGACATCAACGAGCCTGACGCAGCCAAGATGCTGTCCACCGCCGACCAGCTCCTCGCCGCGAAGGTGGCCGAGCGCGACCAGGTCATCGCGCAGATGGAGGCCGCGAACGCGCAGACGTTCGACGAGGTGAGCTCGTTCACCGACCCGGCCGCCCAGGATCTCTGGCTGCGCCTCATGCACCCCGGCGAGAAGCCGGGCCCGTTCGCTGCCGACATGGAGCCGATGACGCTCGGCGAGGTGAGCGACGCGATCGAGTCGATCGACCGCGGCATGGTCGCCGACCTCACACCGGCCGAGGCAGACCAGCTCCGCCAGCAGCTCCTCGGCATCCTCCGCCCCGCGGTGGAGAAGGGCCAGGCGACGCGGGCGAACGCCCGGGCCGTCGAGCGCACCGGCAAGGTGGAGCGCGGTGGCCCGAAGATCCGGGAGCCGAAGCCCGGCGCGAAGCCGGACGCTCCGCCCGCCGTCGAGTGGCGCCCCTCGACCGTACCGGACGACATCGCCATGCTGGCGCGCGAGCTCTCCGGGGTCGTCCAGAAGGATCCGAACCTGCCCCACATCGAGGGCTACGACGGCACGCAGTACGTCCTCACTAAGACGCCCAAGAAGGGCAAGCTCACCGGCCAGCCGATCGCGCCGCGCCTGTTCTACGGCGAGGATCTCATCTCGATGGCCGACCGGATCGTCCCGGGGCTCGGCGAGGAGCTCCTCTCGGGTCCGCGGCGCAAGACGTTCGACGCCCGGGTCAACGACCACATCATCGGCCGGGGGATCGAGATGCTCGTCGGCGGGCGGCCGGAGCACGGGATCCGGGCCCAGGCGCTCGCTCACTTCAAGGAGCGGCTCATCGGGAAGTCCGCGGACCTCCTCTCGCCGGAGGAGTACCGGGCCTACGAGTACGACGTCAAGGCGATCTACCGCGCGTGGCGCCACGACCAGGAGATGCGGACCAAGGTCGGCATCCCGCTCCACCGACGGATCGCGCTCATCCCCGCCCGGGAGCTCGACGACATCGCCGAGAAGGCCCTCAAGGAGCGGTACGACGGCAAGCTGCCCAACTGGTACGTGAACAGCGGGGTCCGGCCGTCCGAGGCGTGGCGGTTCGCCGACAACCGTCTCCGCAACTGGCTCCGCGGCTCGGGCGAGGGCGACCTCGCGCGCTTCGTGGACAGCTACTACGACTCGGGGCCGGTCAAGGCCCTGTCGGCGAAGGCCCGCGGGTTCACGGCGCTGTACCACCTCTACCGCTTCGCGATGGATCTCCGGTGGGTCGCCCTCGAGATGACCGAGGCGCCGTTCATCGCGGGTGGCCGCGGCGGGTTCGGTGCGGTCGTCGAGGGGACGAAGGCCATCATCGGCAAGGGGGAGCAGGCCCGGGAGCCGTTCCTGTTCGGCCGCCGGGCCCAGCAGGCAGCTCGCGAGGATTGGGCCCATTGGATGACGGTCACGGACGTCGGCGCGAATATGCGCCTGCGCGACCGCTACCTCACGGCCACGCTCCGGCGGGAGCAGCCGGAGGCTCTCGTGCGGACGATGACCGACATGGCCCGCAACGACCCCGAGCTCTCCTCCACCCTGCACAAGTTCGGCGACACGCCTGAGGCGTGGCTCCAGCGGCTCGACCGCGACTGGCAGGCCCTCATGGCGAAGTCCAAGCCGATGACCGAGCGGGGCGCGAGCGACATCTGGAGCCCGTTCCTCAAGGACGGCACCATCGACCAGGGCACGTTCGACCGGCTCGTCGCGGCCAAGCGGTACACCCCGGTCCCGGCCATCGAGCAGGCGATCGCGGAGTCGGCAGGCGACGTCCGGGTCCAGCGGCTCTACCGGGCCCTCGAGGTCAAGAACAACGAGCTGTGGAACGATCTCGCGAGCACGTTCTACGGCCAGGCCGACCGCTCGAACCTCCAGCGGCTCCTCAACCACCCGCTCCTCTACTGGCCGCTGTCCTATCAGATCAAGGCGACCAAGTGGCTCGCCAACATCCTGTTCGACAAGGCCCTCGGCGTGGACACGGGATCCGGCGGCGCGTGGACGATCGCGCAGATCCACAACGACCACGTCGATCGCATGAAGCGCGACCCCGAGTACGCGGCCTACTTCACCGCGAACAAGACCCTCCTGTTCATCGCGCAGATGATCCTTCCGATCACCCCGTTCGACATCGGCGTGTCGATGAGCCCGTGGACGCGGCTCGTCCTGTCGGGCCAGGTCGCAGATCCCCAGGACGAGACGACGGCCTACTCGCGCAACCTGTTCTCGGTCGGCCCGGGCTACACGTTCTTTTCGCTCCTGCCCCGGTTCCTGTGGGAGCAGGGCAAGCCGAAGGCCGCGCTGTCGAGCCTGTTCGGGGTCGGCGACGCGCAGGGCCAGGGCCGCGGACCGCTCGCCGATCTCCAGCGGTACGCCCCCATGACCATCCCCGTCCAGCCGTCCAAGACGTCGAAGATGCAGAACCTCGACCAGCAGACCGTGGGCAACGGCAACTTCGGCGTTGACCAGGCCCAGCTCCAGCTCCCGACCGGCGTGTCACGCTACGGCCCGTGACCGCGTCACGGCCCTTGACGTGGGACCGGGAAGCGCGCTAGTGTCGCTGGCGTGAGCAGGCAAGTCACTCCTGACGACGGCACCGCACTCGACCCCGAGGCCGTTGCCGCTCCCGCCAGTCCCTCCGAGGACCAGGGCGGAGACGCGACAGCAGAGCCCACCCCGGCGAACACGCAGCCTCGACTCGATGACCCCGCCCTCCTCCAGCGCGCGTTCACGCAGAGCCAGCAGAGGTGGTCCGATCTCCGCAAGGGGCTTGGTCTGCCGAAGGACGCCACCCCCGACGACGTTCTCGCAGCCATCGCGCAGCAGCGCGCGGCGAGGGACGACGACGAGGATGAGTCCGCGCCAGCGCCGCTCTCACCGGCGGCAGTCCTCGAGGCAGAGGCACGAGCGGAGGCCGCCGAGTGGCGGTACTACGCAGCGGTGTATCCCGAGACGGCGGTCGCAGCCCGCGAGTTCGCGGACTTCGCTCGTCAGGAGAAGGACCCCGAGAGCCTCACCCTCAAGTTCTACGAGATCCTCAACCGCTTCACGGACCAGGGCACGGGCCAGCCAGCCAGCGGCGACGCGGGCGGGCCAGCTCCCCAGGCAGCCGCGGCGCAGGCGCAGGGTCAGGGCGTGATCGACATTGGAGCGGGCGAGAGTCCTGCCGCGGACATCCAGCCAGAAGATGCCGCGGCGCTCGAGCGATTGCGTGGGTCCGGGAAGGTAGCCGAGGGGCTCCGCCATATCCCGGGCTGGGACCGCATGATGGGCCGTCCCGCCAACTAGCCCGCATCGTGAGAGTCGTCGCCTAACGGAAGGAACCTCCGATGGCGATTGTTACCGGCGTTCGGTACACGTACAGCGACTCCACCAACGAAGCGATCGACATGAGCTCGGCTCTCGATCTGCTCCACCCCTCCGACACGCCGCTCCTGCTCAAGATCGGCAAGAGCTCGCTCCGTGACGGCTGCACCGCCACGAAGCACGAGTGGCTCGAGGACGAGCTCCGCGGTCAGACGACCAACGACTCCGGCGGCACGATCAACAACACGACCGACCCCGTGACCGTGACCGTCACGACCAACGACGGCGCGAAGTTCCGCGTGGACGACATCGTGAAGATCGAGAGCGAGCTGTGCCGCGTCACGGCCGTCGCCGCCTCGACGATCACGGTCGCCCGCGCCCACGGTGGCTCGACCAACGCGGCCCACGCCGCGAGCATCCTCATCACCCTGCTCGGGCCCGCCCGCCCGCAGGGCTCCGACCCGGGCGCCGCGCGGACGACCACCAAGACCGGCCGCTACAACTACACGCAGATCTTCGAGGAGACGGTCAAGGCGACCGCCACCGCGCAGGCGACGAAGAAGTGGGTCAACAACGGGCGCGAGGTCGAGTACCAGATCGAGCGCACGATGGAGATCCTCGGCACGAACATGGAAAAGACGCTCATGTTCGGCCGCAAGGTGCAGCCCGCCAGCACCGTCGCCGGGACGATGGACGGCATCCTCCCGGTGTTCAGCACCAACGTCTACAACAAGAGCTCCGCGGCTCTGACCCAGGTCATGCTCGAGGACGCGCTCCAGGACATCTGGGTCGCGGGCGCGAAGGCATACCTCATCCTCGCTGGCGCCACCCAGGCCCGGCGGATGGACACCTTCCTCGATCCGTACAAGGAGGCCGGGTACTCCGACTCCACGTTCGGGTCGTTCCTGACCCGGTACGTGACCCGGTTCGGGGTCATCGACATCCTGCTCTCCCGGTGGATGCCCAACGACGAGCTGTGGATCCTGGACCCGTCCAAGATCGGGTTCGGCCCGCTCGAGGGGCGCTCCCTCGGGATCACGAAGCTGCCGGAGACGTCGCGCGAGTACGACACCTGGCAGATTTCGGGGGAATACACCTCCGAGACGCGCATGGAGAAGTCCCACGCCCGGATCTACGGGCTCGCCACCACGGGTCTGTTCTAGGCCCTCCCCCCACCCAATAACCCCTAGCCAGGTAGGCCCGGGCTCCCCTCGGGGGGCCCGGGTCGCAGCAGGAGGAACCACCAATGCCTCGTCCGGCACCGATGGGCTTCGTGCGAGTCCCGTACTCGCTCGGCGTCGCGATCACTCCCCTCACCGGCGCGTCGGCCCAGGTCATCGCGGGCAGCAAGGCCCTCGGTTTCCGCTACCGCATCGAGTCGGCGTTCATCAGCGCGCAGACGGCCCTCGTCGGCGGCACGCGCACCGTGCAGATCAAGAAGGGCTCGACGATCCTGTTCAGCCTCGCGATCGGCGCGTCCAACCTCGGCACGATCGGGCTCTCCGTGGACATGACCGCCTCGGTCACGCCCGACCAGCGCGAGTTCGGCGACGCTGACCAGCTCCTCATCGACGTCCCCGCTGGCGGCACGTCCGTCACCGCGGGCTCCATCGTCATCACCTTGATCCTTCGGCAGCTCTCGCAGGCCGCGGGCTAGGTCCACCATAGGGGTGCCCGGTGGTCGGCGGCGGCGCCGGGCCCCACCCCCTGCCGCCGATGCCGCCGAAGGAGGACACCGTGTCCAACGTCACTATCGAGAAGGCAGTCCCCGACGAGGACGAGATCAAGCTGTACGACCCGGTGTACGCGGGCTACTGCTTCGGCCCCGGGGGCGCAGGCTCCACCATCGACTTCGGCCACCGCGGCGGCTTCGAGGAGCACGTGTGGATCGGTCGCCGGGATCACCCGCTCCTCAACGACCTCCTGATCGCCCGCCCGGACCTCATCGAAGGCGACGAGACGACCAAGATCACGCGCGTCCTCGTCTGCCCGGAGTGCAACCGGGAGTTCTCCGCGCTCGTCGCGTACAAGAGCCACGCCCGGACCCACAAGGGCGGCGTGTCGGGAATGATCGAGGCGTAGCCCGATGGCGTTCTCGACGCTGGACACGATCCGCACGGCCGGGCTCAACCTCGAGCTCGGCCTGACGTCCGACGCGGACGACACCTGGGGCACGACCGCCCAGCGGTTGTTCTACCTCCAGCGCGCGTTCGCGAAGCTGTGGCCCGACATGGGCCGGGCGCGCCGGTACGCGCTGACCATCGTCGAGCAGCAGAGCCAGTACGACCTCACCGCTCTGGCCGTCCCCCTCCGGGAGATCACGGCGATCACCCTGTTCGACTCCACCGGCATCGAGGTGGACAAGATCCCGTCGTGGAACCTCTACTACGACGAGGCCAGCGCCACCCCGACGTCGAGGCTCGTCCTCCCCGCTGGCATCGACTCCTCGCTCTCGGCGTACCTGTACGGCTACCAGCCCTACATCGTTCCCGCGAGCGGGGCGGCCACGTGCGACCTCCCGCCCGAGCTCGAGTACGTCGTGTGCGCCGGGGCCCGGGTGGAGGCGTACCGCGCCAAGCTCAACCAGTTCGCCAACTTCTCGAGGCTCGGCAACGAGAACCGCGCCAACAGCCTCTCGGCTTCCGAGATCGTCGAGCTCATGCGGTCGGCCGCTGCCGACTTCCGTGAGGCCAGGCTGTCCAACGCCAAGGAAGTCTCCCAGCCCCGCCGGGCCATCAGGGCGACCCGGTAATGCCCGGCGCCGGGACGTTCGACTACCCGTTCACCTATCGGTCGCTGACCCTCAACGCCCACCGCTCCACGAGCGGGCTCCTCATCCCGGGCGCTGGCGAGTCGGACACGTACCGAGTCGAGCGGTTCGATCCGTCCCGGATCCAGGTGCGCGACCAGCGCGAGCCCAACCACCTGATCTCCGGGGGCGACCTCGGCGACGCATCCAAGACGTTCCGCTACCTCTCGGTGGCCGGGTCGATCCTCGCCTCGACGCAGGCGAAGCTCGACGACGCGATCTCCGCGTTCCTCTCGACGTTCGACATCGACGAGGTGCAGCTCTCGAGCCCGTCCACCGAGGGAGTGCTGCCGTTCACGTTCTGGAGCCCGACGGAGATCGGCGGCTACACGCCGGTCCAGCAGGAGCGGTACTACGTGCGCCCGGCCGGGTTCCCCGCGATCCCCGAGCGGCGCTCGACGGGCCTGTCGGCGCCCTTCGCCGTGGAGCTCGTCTGCGCCGATCCCCGGCGCTACCGCAACACGGCGAGCTCGATCACCCTCAACAGCGGCAACGGGTTCTCGGCCTCCTGCCCCAACTGGACGGCGGCCGTCGGCGTGGCGGTCTACCCGGTGCTCACGATCACGATGACGGGAGCTGGCAACGCGGCCTTCACGTTCAACTTCACCGGGGACAACGCGAGCAACCTCGTGCTCAACCTGTCCGGGCTCGTCAACGGCAACGTCGTGACCTACGACTGCGCCACCGGGAAGATCCTCGTCGGATCAACCCCGCGGGCCGACCTCCGCACGTCCGCCGTGACGTCGGCGATGCCGTTCATCTCCGCCGGGGGAGCGGTCGGGACCGCGACCAACGCGACCAACGTCTCCTCGGTGGTCATCGCGTACCGCGAAGCCAGGGGGTAGGCCGTGAGCGTGCCCAACCCGCGCTTCGTCATCGAGTACCTGACCAACAACTCGAGCACGTTCGGTCCGTCCACTCTCGATGGCGTCATCGTCACCGCGGCGAAGGTCGGGTGGAGCTGGTACAGCCGCTATCCGGCGAGCGCGTTCTTCACGCTGCGCCAGGACGACGCGCAGAACCTCCGGCTCCTGCCCCTGCGCCACCACATTCGCATCACCTACATCAACGACGCCACGGGCTACAGCGTCGAGGTGTTCAACGGCCGCCTCAACGACCCCGACTCGTCCGTGGACGACGTGATTTGGTCGGTGTTCAACTACCAGGCCGAGCTCTCGCTCTCCCGGACCGCGTACCGATCCCTGTACCCGAACAAGCTCGTCGGGACCGAGATCGTGACGCCCGAGTGGGCGCTCGCCAAGGGCGCGGCGTACAGCCTGTTCGGCCACGTCACGACGGGCACGATCGAGGATCCGCTCGGGTCCGACGGCACCACGAAGATCAAGACCGACACCCGGTTCGGCGTGGTGGACGTCCCGCGGCTCATGTTCTTCTTCGACCTCTGCGAGATCGGCCGGGCCAACACAACCAACAACGTGACCTTCGGGATCACTCGCACGCGGCCAGGCGGGTCGCACCAGTTCAACTTCCTCAAGAACGCGGGCTCGGCGATCACCGGCCAGCGGCTCACGTTCCCCGGCAACATCCGTGACTACAGGTTCCTCCCGGGCTACGGCAACCTGCGGAACGACCTCGCCACGATCGGCACCACGACCGCCGGTGGGGCGGCCGAGATCGTCAAGACCGACGAGGCGAACGCGGCGATCTACGGTCGCCGCCAGGACGTGTTCACGATCAAGACCATGAGCGGGCTCGCCGGAGCAGCCACGGAGTTCGACGCGCAGAACGCGATCACCTCCCGCGCCGTGCGCGAGGCGACCAACCTCCAGCGCGACCTCTCGATCGACGTGCGCCCCGACGCGTTCGAGCCGTTCAACGGCTGGGACCTCGAGGACACGATCCGGGTGCAGATCGCCCGCGGGCGCGACTACATCGACGCCGACTACCGCATCGTCGGGGTCCGGGGCCAGCTCGACGAGCAGGGCTACCGGCAGAACCTCATCGTCACGCTGCCGACGGCCGCATGAGCGAGTTCAGCCGCATCGCAGCCGAGGTGGGGCAGCTTCGCAGCGAGCTCCACCAGGTCGCCGCGGCTGCCCGTGCTGGCGACGACGTGCTCGCCCGAGCGATCCGGCGCGGACGCGTCGAGGCGACGGCTGCGGCGCACGAGGAGGCGTGGACGAGGCTCACGCCGGACGTGGCTCTCCTCCGCTGGCGCCCGCGCCCGGGGAACGCACCGCAGACGCCGGACCTCTCGGGCTCTCTCGTCGCGCGGCTCCGTCAGGGCGATCCGGTCGCGGACACGCTGTCGGGCTCAGAGTCGTGGTCGGCGTCGAACCTGATCGGGAATCCGATGCTCGAGAGCTCCAACCCCAACTACCTCAATATCCCGATCACGCCGATCCTCTCGTGGTCAACGGGGTTCTGGACGCAGCGGGTCCTCAACAGCGGGACGTCCCCGACATTCACCCGGGTCGCGTTGTACGACCGGACGGACGGCAACACCCTGTTCAACAGCTCGACGGCCGAGATCGACGTCGAGGCGGGCGTCCCGTTCGACGAGACGATCGTGTTCAAGAGCGATGGCTGGTTCCCGGCCGAGGGCGCCGACAACTACTTCCCCTACCTCGCCGCGTCCGTCCGCATCGCGGGGCCCGTCTCCTGGGCGGGCCACCACACGAAGTTCTCCGTCAAGCTGCGGCTCGGATCGACCTACGACGCCCACGCCCACGAGTCGTTCGTGGAGTCGCCGGTGATGAACCTGCTGGACTTCGACGACACGGAGCAGTTCACCCTCACCGCCGTCATGGCCCGGCCGGGCGGCGGGTACGTGGAGCATTGGTGGCAGCTCGAGTTCACGGTCGCATCCAACTGGACCGGCGCAACCGCCACCGCGAGCTGCTACTTCGGCGAGCCCATGCTCGCCATGTCGATGAGCGAGTCGGCCCCGTCCTTCACCCCGATCCTCGGGTCCTGGACGCCGGACCGGATCTACGCACAGGTGGCGCCCAACCTCTACCCGTCGGTCGGCCTTGACGCCACGGGGGTCCACCTCGGGGATGGCAACGCACCTTTCGACAGCGATAGCGTCCAGCTCGTTCGCTCCGACTCGGCATCGGTCCTGGGGATCGTGGCGCGGGCCGCGTACTCCGAGGTGGCGGCGGCCGTCGATCTCATGGCCGGATCCGCCCCGGTCACCCCGCTGACCGGACGCGGCCGGGTCTACTTCTCGGCCGCCACCAAGACGCTGCACTCGGTCAATGACGCCGGGGTGGACACCGACCTTGCTGCCGGTGGCGGTGGTCCGGCAACACAGGTGTCGATGGATACCGCTGCGTCGGGTGCTGCCGACTACGTGGCCCGGATCAAGCTGGCCGGGGACACGACGTATCGCCTGGCGGTCGGGCTGTCCTCGGCCGACTTCGGCACGATCTACTTCGGCGCTGGTGGCGTCGCCGCGGAGGATGCCGCGCTGGTCCGCAGCGGCGCGGGCATCGTGGACGTCACCGCGAACGGGTCTGCGAACACCACCCGCCTCCGGGCAATGGCGACCGCAGGGCAATGGAGCCAGGTCACGGGGCAGATCACGGGCGAGGCCGCGCCCCGGTTCGCCCTGTACGCCGGGTCCTCGCTCACGGCGGGCCTGCTGCTCTCGGACGGGACCGCGGCCGGGTCGGATGTCCTCGTCCAGCGGACGGCCGCGGGGCAGTTGACGGTCGGTGGCAACGGGCAGGCGGTCAACTCCTCGGCTCGCGTCATGGCGACGGCCGGGCAGCGGTCGGGCCTGGTGCTCGCGGTCGTGGGTGACGCAAACGCGCGGACGCAGCTCTGGGGGGACGCGACGCAGGCCGGGATCAACTTCGGACCCGGCACAGGAGCGGCTGATCTGCGGATCTATCGCAACAACGGCGGAACGCCGATCATCGACGCCAACGGGACTGCGAACGGGACGAACCTCGCGATTCGAAGCACTGCCGGTCAGCAGAGCCAGATGCAGGTTGACGTGACCGGCGACACTCAACCTCGAGCGATCCTCAAGGGCGACGCCAACATGGTCGGGATGATCCTCGGCCCGGGTAACGCGGCGCAGGACGTGCGCCTGTACCGCACCGGTTCCAAGACGCTGTCGCTTGACGACAACGCGGCTGGCGCAGCGACTCTGACGATCACCTCTACGGGTACGGTGAACTGGGGTGGCGCTGGTACGCTGGACGTGAACAACGCGAAGTTGCGCCTCCCGACCGCGGCGGGCATCAGCCTGACGGCGACCGAGTCGTATGTCGGAGAGGACTCGACCACGCACGACGTCCTGTTCTACGACAGCCAGCGGAGCAGGGTGGCGGGTGAAGTCGGCTGGGCACCGTACGCAACGTCCATCGGGGCGATCTTCACGACGGCCCCGACGACGACCGCCGTCACGCTCGCAGCAAGTGGCGGATCGGTGGCGATCCCGGTGCAGGTCGTCGGCCACATGCTGCTTCAAGACATCCGCTTCTACATTGGCGCTTCGACCACGCCGACGTACGAACTGCAGGTCTACCGGCAGTACCTGAACAACGGCAACGCCGGTGAGAACACGCTGGCCTACGTCAGCGGCGCGAAGCGCGCGGCGGCAGCGGGCACGGCCAGCGCGATCAACACGGCCACGATGGTCGGGGCGCCCGTCTACTTGTCGCCCGGCCTGTACTGGGTCGTCATCCGCAACACGACCGTCAACACGATCATCATTGGCGGAATCGCGACGGCTACGTGGGCAGTGGACATGAGCCAGACCAAGACACTTGGCTCGACCATCGTGGACGCCAACCTCGACTTTGTGGCGGCGACATGGACGAAGGTCACCGGGTTCGTGATCCCGATTCGGTTCAGTGGTCGCGTCTTTGGCCAGACCGCAGCGTTCTAACAACGCCAACCAGTAGGAGAGCGCATGGACCCTTTCGACCTCAACGAGCTGGTGCGGACAGTCGTCCAGCAGGCTCACACGATCCGCAAGCTCGAGGAGATGCTGGGTCAGGCCGTCGCGGAGCGCGATGCTGCGCTCCACCCCCACGACGCGGAGCCCACGCCCCTCGCTCCACCCGTCCACGACGAGAGGGTTCCGGCCTGACCATGAACGATCACGAGGAGACTCGCACCGCCGAGGTTGCCGCCGTCGCGGCTGTCGCGGCTGTCGCCCCCACCGCAGCAGTCGCCGGATCCCCTCCGGGCATGACGGT
>Ga0302299_10000792_pt1 | contig 18208 bp, 13 predicted proteins | sample III_Fen_N3_4_FD_198795 | JGI IMG/M metagenome (GOLD analysis project Ga0302299, IMG submission 198795) | Peat permafrost microbial communities from Stordalen Mire near Abisko, Sweden - III_Fen_N3_4 | ecosystem: Environmental > Terrestrial > Soil > Wetlands > Permafrost | place: Sweden: Abisko... | reverse complement strand
GCCCGGGCGTCCACCTCCAGGCGCGCGACTTCTTCGCCGAGCCGTTGCAGTTCCGCGCGCCGGTCCAGCAGCGACTCCGAGCGGCCGACCGTCACCACGCCCGCCGCGGTGGCAACGGCGCCATCGCGCGTTACGGCGATCCAGCCGGTGGCCAGCCGCGGTTGCACCGCGAGCGCCGCATTCAGATCCGGCACCCAGACGGCCCGCGCGAGCAATCGCGACGCGGCCCCGTTCGGGTCGGTACGGACGGCGTCGGCGAGCTTGCCGCCGCCGTGGCTCACTGCCGCCGCGACCACGGCTTCGCCGGCCTCCGCGGCGCGCTCCGAAGCACGCTCGGCAGCCCGGCCCGCGCCACTCTCTTGCGGGCGGCCGCCGCCACTGCCGGCGCCACTCCCCTCACCATCCAGGACCAGCGTCCCTCGCTGACCATCCAGACCAAGCACTCCCTCGCGACCCATCACGTAGCCCCGCATGGCCTCGCCGAGCGCCGCCTCGACCGCGACCCGGAACCCGGCCTCCACCTCGAGGCCGTCCGCCAAAGGCTTACCGCCGAGCCGTTTCGCGGCCTTCGCGATGCCGCGCGCTTCTTCCTCAGCCAGCCTCGCGTGGACCGCCTCGTGGCGTCCCCGGAGACTCGCTGCCTTGCTCGCCGTCGAGCCGGCCCGCTCGGCCGCGGCCTGCCGCGCGCCTTCCAGAGTGTCCAACTCCGCTCGGGCCTTCTCTCGCACCGCCACGGCGGCCTGCTCGGCCTCGACGGCGCCGATCGAGGCCGCCCTAGGGCCCGCGCACCCGGCCTCGGCCTCGGCCAGCCGTCGGGCCGACTCGTCGGCGGCGGCCCGCTCCTCGGCGGCCGCTCGCGACGCCTCTCCAAGCCGCCGTCGCACCGTCTCCAATTCGGCCGATCGCGCCGCCTCTACGCGTCGCAGCGCAGCCAGTGCTTCGCCCTCGGCCTGCTTTGCCGCCCGCATCGCGCCGAGCTCCTCGAGCGCCTCGGTGAGTGCCCGCTCCGCCTCGGCGAGAGTCCCGGCCAGAGCCATGTCACGAGCCGGCACAGGCGCCGCAATCTCACGCTGCTGGACGGCCAAGTCCGCCTCGGTGGCCGCCAGTTCCGCCTCGAGCCGGCCACGATCGCGCAGGACTCCGGCGGCGTCGCCGGCCGCTCTCGCGTCCCGCAGCTGCAACTCGGTGAGGAGGCCTCGAGCCGACTCGTGCGCAGCTCGTCGCTCGGCTTCCGTCGCGGATCGCGAGGCGAGGTCACGGGCGATCGTCGCGGCCCGCGCCTCCGACTCGCGCAGCGCGGTCAGCGACGTGTCGGCGTCAACCCGGCCCGAGCGCAGCTGACGCTCCGCGTCGCGAGATCGCCCGGCAGCCTCCTGCCAGCGCGAACGGGCCAACGTGATGATCGCCCGCCCATATTCGCGTCCCGCCGTCTGCCGGGAAGCTTGCTGCTCGGCCTGGGCCGCCAGCCGCCGGGCCTGGGGCCGCAACTCGGCCAGAACGTCCTCGACGCGGGCCAGGTTCGCCTCGGCTTCGGTCAGCTGGTCTTCGGCCCTGGCCTTGCGCCGCTCGTGCCGCCGCACCCCAGCGACCTCCTCGAACAGCGGCCGCCGCTCCTCGGGCCGCAGCGCCAGCGCCTGATCGACCATTCCCTGGCCGATGAACAGGAAAGCGTTGTCGGCGAGATGGGCCGCATCGAGGAGATCGACCAGGTCCTTCAGCCGAACGCGCTGCTTGTTGAGCAGATAGTCGTTCTCGCCCGAGCGAAAGAGCCGCCGTCCTAGCTCGACCGTTTCGTAGTCGATCGGGAGAAGCCGGTCGCCGTTGCCGAAGACCAGGGTCACGTCGGCCATGCCGAGAGCGGAGCGCTTCTCGGATCCGGCGAAGATGACGTCCTCGGATTTGCGCAGGCGCAGCGCCTTGCCCTGCTCGCCGAGGGCCCATCGCAGCGCGTCGGCGAGATTGCTCTTGCCCGAGCCGTTCGGCCCGACCACAGCGCTGATGCCGGGACCGAACTCGACGAGGGTCCGCTCCCCGAACGACTTGAATCCCTGCAGACGGAGCGCCAGCAGTCGCGCAGGTGCCGTCACCGGGCTCGGCCGTCGTCGCGCAGCTCTGTGTCGGAGTCGTCCGGCTCGTGTTCCGAGACGTCATCGCTGCGCGGCTCGAGATCGAACTCCACCCACGGCTCATGCGGGGGCATAGGCTCGCCGAAGGCCTCCCATTCGGCATCGTCGTCGTCTTCGGCTTCGCCCTGACCGGGGCCGAACGAAACGAGCTCGGGCGCGCCTTCGGTCTGCTCGGCGAGATCCCCGGGCGTCTCGCGCAGCGCTTCTATCGCACGCGCCGCGGCGGCCGTCTCGGCCACGCGCCGGGAGTGGCCCTCGCCCATGCCGATGACCCGGCCGGCGACCGCCACTTCGATCTGGAAGACTTTGTCGTGGTCGGGCCCGACGGCGTCGACCAGGTGGTACTGGGGCCGCTCGCCGGAAAGGCGCTGAGTGAACTCCTGCAGCCGGCTCTTCGGGCTCTTCAGAGCGCCGAGGGGCCGGTCGGAGGTCAATTCGGGAGCAGCCAGGGCGACCACGAATCCGGCGGCGGCCTCATACCCGAGATCCAGGTACAGGGCGCCGACAAGAGCCTCGAACGCGGCTGCCAAGAGGGCCGGCCGGCGTCGGCCGCCACGCTGCGATTCGCCCTCCCCAAGGAAGAGGTACTCGCCGAGCGAGAGCCGGCGGGCCAGACGAGCCAGGCCGGCCGTGCTCACGATCGAAGCGCGCCGGGCGGACAGAACGCCCTCGTCGTCGTCGGGATGGCGACGGTAGAGGGCGTCCGATATAGCCAGGCTCACGACCGAATCGCCGAGAAACTCGAGGCGCTCGTTGTGACCGACGGCCAGGTCCCGATGTTCGTGCAGGTAGCTGCTGTGGATCAGGGCCTGTTGCAGCAGTTCGAGGTCACGGACCGCGAGCCCCAGCCGCTCGGCGAGAGCGGCTGCGGGTCGCATCAGTCGGGCGGGCTAGGCCGAGTGCTCGTCGATGTAGTCGACGGCGTCCTGCACGGTCCGGATCTTCTCGGCGTCTTCGTCGGAGATCTCGGTCCCGAACTCTTCCTCGAGGCTCATGATCAACTCGACGAGGTCCAGCGAATCGGCATTCAGATCGTCGACGAACGAAGCCTCCGGCTTGGCCTCATCCTCGTCGACGCCGAGCTGCTCGACGACGATCTTCTTGAGTCGCTCGTAGGTAGTGGCCACTTACGCCCTCCTCGGGGTTCCATGGGCTTGCGATTGACGGTTACTGCGGCCCCGGCTCCGGGGCGCGGCGCGCACCGGCGACGGAGTCGCGAGTGATCCTCCCGAGTACACCGTTGACAAGACGGCGGGCCGGTTCGCCACTGTAGGTGCGAGCCAGCTCGACCCATTCGGCAATCGCCACCCGGGACGGCGTGCCGGAGTGTAGCACCTCGCCGATGCCGCTACGCAGCAGAGTCCGGTCCATCCTGGCCAGCTGGACGACCGGATACTGCGGCGCGACCTGCTCGATCAATGCGTCTATCCGCTCGCGGTTGGCCACGACGTTCTCGACGAGCGCCCGGGCGAATTCCGCCGTCGGTCCATCGGCGCCGCCTTCGGCCAGATGGCGCTCCAGAATCGCCGCGGCGGTGCGCTGTCCGAACTCGGCTTCGAAGAGCGACGCCAGGGCAAGCCGGCGCCCGAGCCGCGCTGAAGTCACTTCGTCGGGCGTCCTCTTGCCCGCCCTCACGCCCGTCCCGGGCCCGGCATCGCGCGCGGAGCCCCGGCCGCGCCCGGGCTGCGTCACGATCCCCAGCCCCCGACCCCATCGACGACAACGGTGACGGCGTCGAGCTCCAGGCCGAGCAGCCGGACCACGGTCGCCCCGACGACCTGGCGCACCTGTGCCGCAAGAGGTCCGAGTGGGTGGCCGGGCCGCGCCACGATCCAGACCCGCACTGAGACCCGCCCATCGCCGACGCTGGCACGCACCGGAGATCCGGCGAGACGGGCGAGCGGCCCGCCGCGGCTCACCTTGAGAACTCCGGGGACCTCCAGGGCCGCAACGCGCACCATCTCGACGATGACGCCATGGCTGACAGTCAGCGGATCGTTCGGCGTCTTGCGCGCGGCCGGCACCGATGCCGCGCCGGCGGTGTCGTCAGAGTGGCCGTCCATCTCGTCTCCGATCAACCCTTTGGCTTTCGGGCCTGGCCGCGGAATTCCTCGGCGATCAGCTCGGGAATGTGGGCCCGCGCTGCGGTCGCGCCCGCCTCCACTGCGAACTCGATCATGCGCCGCTTTGCGCTTCCGTGCGTGATCAAAACCATGCCCTTGACGCCCAGCAACGGCGAGGCGCCCATCCGCTCGTAGTCGAAGGTGGAGCGGATTCGGCCAACGCCGGCGCGCATGAACACGTAGCCGATCGGTCCGCGGATGCCGCGTTTGAACTCTCGTCGCCACAGGTCGAAGATGAAGCCGGCCAACCCCTCGAAGAACTTCATGGTCACGTTGCCGACTACGGCGTCGCACACGGCCACGTCGGTCTTGTGCTTGACCAGGTCCCGGCCTTCGACGTTGCCGACGAAATTCAGGGTGCCGTCGTCGTCGAGCATCTGCGTTGCCTGCTGGATCGCCAGGTCGCCCTTCCCCTTCTCCTCGCCGATCGAGAGCAGCGCGATGCGCGGGTTTTTGACCCCGAGGACACGCTCGGCGTAGAGCGAGCCCATGTGGGCGTACTGGTACAGGTTGTTGCCCGTCGCATCGACGTTCGCGCCGATGTCCAGGAGCACGAACGGCCCGGTCTCGGTGATCATCTGGACGGCCAACGCGGGGCGATCGACGCCCGGCAGGCGACCGAGCCGCAATACCGCGGCGGCCATGCCGGCGCCCGAGTGCCCGGCGGTGACGAGGGCGTCTCCCCTGCCCTGCTTGATCAGGTCCATCGCGACCATGATCGAGGAGTCTTTCTTGTTCTTGAGGGCCTGCGCCGGCGATTCGTCCATCTCGACGACTTCGCTGGCGGCAACCACTTCGACGTTGCGCGGAAGCGGGCCGCCGGCCGCCTTGTCTATAGCGTCTGGCAGGCCAACGAGCAGGATCGTGTCGGCGGGATGCTTGCGCGCCCAGGCCACTGTCCCGGTGACGATCTCCAGGGGCGCATGGTCGCCGCCCATGGCGTCGACGACGACCCGGACAGTTCCACCGTCAATCGTTCGAACCGTGCTCAGATCCACCGGCTCAGGTGGTCTGCTGCGGCTTTTCCTGCTTGATCTCGACCGTGGGCCGACCGGCGTAGTAACCGCAGTTCGGGCAAGCGTGATGGACTTGCTTGGACTGATGGCAATGCGGGCACGCTTCGAGGTGCGGCACGGTTAGCGCATGGTGGGCGCGGCGATCGCCCTGGCGGGCGTGGGAGACTCGCCTCTTCGGAACACCCATTGGTCTGACTACTCCTTATGCTCCGGCGCGGTGCCACTTGGCTGGCCGGGAGGTGGCGCCGGGGCGCGACGGTCCTGTCTGCTGTCGAGCAACGTGAAGCATACCCTGCATACAGGGCCGACGGCGGAGTTTACCCGGTCCTGACCTCGCCGTCATCGCGGCTGGGCCGCAGCCTCGTTGCCTACCCCAGATCCCTCGACACCGTGATGATGTCTTTGAGCTGCTCCAGACGGCTCATGACGCGCGCCAGCTGCGCCACCGAGGCGACTTCCAGCGTGGCCTTGACCGTGGCCGTGCGGTCGGGCGTGACCGAGACGTTCGCTGACATGATGTTGACCTTGTTCTCGGCTACGACCTGGGTGATGTCCGACAGCAGGCCGGTTCGGTCGTAGGCCTCGATGCGAATCGAGATGGGATAAGTCTGCTGGACCTGGCTCTCCCACTCGACCTCGATCATGCGGGCAGTCTCGCGCTCGTTCAGCACCGTCTGGCAGTTCTTGAGGTGCACGGTGACGCCCTTGCCGCGGGTGATGAAACCGGTGATCGGGTCGCCCGGAATCGGGTGACAGCACTTTCCGAAGCGGACGAGCAGGTCGCCGACGCCCTTGACCCGGACGCCGCCCTGACGGGAAGGGCTGGGCGGCGGAGAGGTCGGCGGCAGGGCCAGCTGCGCGTCGTCCACCACTCCGAGGCGTGTGACGACCTGCTGTGCGCCGATCGCCCCATATCCGACGGCGGCGTAGAAGTCGTCCAGGTTGTCGAACTTGTAATTCCGCGCGATTTCGAGGATTCGATCCTGCCCGACGGCTCCCAGGCTCGTCCGGGCAAGGCGCCGGAGTTCCCGCTCGAGCGACTCGCGCCCGTGGGTGATGTTCTCGTCCCGTTCCTGGCGCTTGAACCATTGCCGGATCTTGTCCCGGGCATGGCTCGTCCGGACGATGTTGATCCAGTCCCGCGAGGGACCGTGCTCGCCCTTGGTCGTGACGATCTCGACGATGTCGCCGTTCTGGAGCTTGTAGTCGAGCGGGACAAGGCGGTTGTTGACCTTGGCGCCGATGCAGCGATGGCCGATGTCCGTGTGGATCCGGTATGCGAAGTCGAGAGGCGTGGCGCCGGCGGGCAGATCCTTCACGTCGCCCTTGGGCGAGAAGACGAAGACCTGATCCTGGAAGACGTCGAGCTTGACGCCCTCGACGAACTCGGTGGCATCCGAGACGTCGCGCTGCCAGTCCATCACCTGGCGCAGCCAGGCGAGCTTGGCGTCGTACTCGCGGTCGGCCCGAGATCCCTCCTTGTACCGCCAGTGCGCGGCGATGCCGACCTCGCTGACCTGGTGCATCGCCTGCGTTCGGATCTGGATCTCGAGCGGCTGGCCGTCGAGCGAGATCACCGCGGTGTGGAGGCTCTGGTACAGGTTCGGTTTGGGCACGGCGATGTAGTCGTCGAACTGGCCCGGAATCGGCCGCCAATGCGAGTGCACGACGCCCAGGGCCGCATAGCAATCCTTGACCTCGGCGACGAGGATGCGGATCGCATAGACGTCGTAGATCTCGCCGATCTCCGCGCCCTTGCGCTGCATCTTCTTGCGGATGCTGTAGAGGTGCTTGGGCCGGCCCGACAGCTCGGCCTCGATGCCGGCCCGGACCAGTTCCGGCCGCAGCTCCTCGATGGCCCGATGGATGAACGACTCGCGGCTCTTGCGCCGGGTGTCCAGCATCCGCGACAGCTCGCGATAGGCTTCCGGCTCGAGGGTCTTGAAGGCCAGGTCCTCGAGTTCCCACTTGATGCTCCACATGCCCAGCCGTTCGGCCAGTGGGGCGTAGATCTCGAGCGTTTGATGGGCGATGCGGATCTGCTTTTCCGACGGCAGCGCGTATAGCGTCCGCATGTTGTGGAGGCGATCGGCGAGCTTGATCAGGACGACGCGGATGTCGTCCGCCATGGCCAGGAACATCTTCCTGATGTTTTCGGCCTGCTGCTCCTCGTGGCTGTGGGTGCTGAACTTGGACAGCTTGGTGACGCCGTCCACCAGCTGGGCGACTTCGGCGCCGAATCGCTCCTCGATGTCGTTGAGGGTGTAGTCCGTATCCTCGGGGACGTCGTGCAGGAGCGCGGCGGTTACGGCCGTGGCGTCGATGCCGATGTCGGCCAGGATCTGCGCGGAGGCAAGGGGGTGGGTGACGTAAGGTTCGCCGGTGACCCGCGTCTGGTCTCGGTGAGCCTCCTGGGCGAAATCGAAGGCGTCGCGCAGAGCCGTGAGATCGGCTTGCGGGAAATGGCGCGCCAGCGAATCCCGAACGTGGCGGAAGCTGGTTTCAGGCGAATTGGATCCGCGCACGCCGGCCCGCAGCCGCTCCGCCATCGACAGTTTCGGTGGCGAAATGCGTGGTGTGGGCAGTGGCCCGACAGCGGTGGCAGGGGCTTCCGGGCCGGATGGATCGATCGACATTTGCCCAGAGTCTACCAGCCAGTCAGGCCGAGCCCGGCGGCTCGCGGGTCGACGATCCGTCGTGCCGGACAGCGTCAGCTGAGCAGATTCTGGATGTTGATCGTGCCGGCCAATGTCACGATCGTCGGGCTGATGTCGACAGATGTGACCCGGAACGGGTTCCCGCTTCCCGGCGAGATCAACGTCACGATCGGCAGAGCGGCGCTGTCGGGATCGACGAGCAGCGATCCGTTGCTCGTCACGAGCCGCCCGGACACAGGCTTGCCGGCGATCGTGAGCGTCACCAGGTTGGGGCCTTTCAGGGTGACGGTGGCCGTGATCCCGGTCTGCGATTTCAGCTGCGACTCGGCGAGGGTCTCGGCTTCGGGCACGGTCAGGGTGGCGGTCGCGATCGTCGCCGTGGCGGATCCTTCGAGGGTCACCTTGTCGATCCCGACCGGGTCGCCGTTGGGGGCGGCGACACGCACGCCGTCGAGTGTGCCGGTCACGGTCCCGATGTTTCGGCTGAGCAGTTCCACGTCGCCCAGGACGACATCGACTGCGGCGGCATGGAGGTCACCCATCCTGGCCTCGCTCGACCGGATACGGATCGTGTCGGCGTGGCCCGTCAAGAGCATGAACGGCGGGTTCGCAGAAACCTCGACCTTCGTGTCGGTGCCGGTAAAGCCGCTGGAGTTCAGAGCCCCGGTCGCAAGCGCACTGACACCGAGTGGGAGACCGAACCACACCAAGGCGAAGGCGATCGCCAGCATGACGAGGATCTGGACCAGGCAGGATCGCATCAGCCGGTGGCCTCCATCGACGCCTCGCGGCGTCCGCTAGTCGTGCGCATTCCTGTCGTCGCGCTCGCCGTGTTCGTGGTGACGGAAACCCAGCAGCCCCAGGGCTGCGATCGCCTCGGTTCGCTCGTCCCAGGCTCGGGGTCCGTTGCTCATGATGATGGATTGTTCGTGACCCTTCCCGGCGAGCACCACCATGTCCCCAGGTCGGGCCTGCTCGAACGCGGTGGCGACTGCCTCGCGGCGGTCCGGGATCACCAGGAGATCCTCGCCGCGACGCTTGCCGGCGGCCTCGGCCCCTGCTGCGATCTCATCGAGAATCGCCTCGCGGCTCTCACCACGGGGATCCTCGTCGGTGACGATGACGAGCCGGCAGCGCTCGCCGGCGATGCGGCCCATCATCGGGCGCTTCTGGACGTCTCGCTCACCGGCCGAGCCGAAGACGGCGATCAGCCCGGATCCCGCAGCGGCCAGCGGCGCCAGCTGATCGAGCACCGTTTGCAGCGATGCGGGCGAATGGGCGTAGTCCACGATGACTCCGAACGGCTGACCGCAATCGACACGCTCCATCCGGCCGGGGACTCCTCGAACACCTGCGAGACCGGCCCGAACGGCGGCGGGATCCAACTCCAGCGCTTCTCCGAGCGCGATCGCCGCCAGAACGTTGTAGACATTGAATCGTCCGACGAGTCGGACCGTCACGTCGTCGACCCACCGGGGCGTCCGGACCCGGAGCCTCAAACGCCGGGCGTCCTCTTCGACGCCGACGGCACACACATCCGCGGCGGGCGCCACGCCGTAAGTGATCCGCGCAGCCCCGGCCGATTCGGCGGCCTCCACGAAGAGCGGCGACGACGGGTCGTCGTGGTTCACGATGGCGGTTCGCGGCCACTCCCGGGAAAGCTCTTTGGGCGCCGCGACATTTACGCCGAGCCGCCGGAAGAGGCTCAGCTTGGCCTCGCGGTAGGCCTCGAATGTGCCGTGGAGCTCGAGGTGCTCGTGGGTCAGGTTCGTGAAGATGGCGATGTCGTAGGCGACCCCACCGACCCGGTCCAGGGCCAGGCCGTGGGAGGTGGTCTCGACAATCGCAGCCCGGTTGCCGGCGTCGACCATGGCCCGCAGGGTTCGCTGCAGCTGCGGCGCCTCCGGGGTTGTCACGTGCTCGGGGTTGGCGCTCCGAAGCTCGCCGACTTTGAGCTCGGCTGTGGTCAGCAGGCCGGTCGAGATTTCCGCAGCCTCGAGCACCGCGGTGGCCAGGAACGACGTGGTGGTCTTGCCGTCCGTACCGGTGATGCCGACGACGCCCAGCTCGCGACTCGGGTCGCCGTACCACCAGGCTGCGGCGACGGCCAGCGCAGCCTGCGCTCGATCGACCACGATCTGCGGAGTGGCCACTCCGGCGAGAGGACGCTCCACGATCACGGCCGCGGCGCCGAGGGCCACGGCTGCGGGGACGTAGTCGTGGCCGTCGACATGCTCGCCCGGAACCGCCACGAAGATCGAACCGGCCGTGACACGCCGGGAATCGAAGGTCAAACCGCGGATCGGCATCGAGCCTACCGCGACCCGCGCGGCCGAGGCCGCGTCCCGGGGCCTCTCCGGCGCCAGGACGGTCCGCATCCGGCCTTCGGCCTCCAGGCGTTCGATCAGCTCGCCCAGCCGTCGAGGGGTCTTGGGCTCGGCCGACGCGATCAGCTCGGCCAGGGCGTCCTCGCGGCCCGAACCCGAGGTCACTCCCCGCCCTCTGCACCACCGCTATCGCCGCCCGACGCCCCCGCCGCTTCCTTGCGACCCCCTCGAACGTGGCGGATGCCGTGGCGAAGTCGCCCGACGCGGTCCTGCCAGCCCTGGGCGCTGTCGAACGCCAGCCTACCGGCAGGATCCAACACCAGATCCCACGCTCCGACGTAGTGGATCTCGCGGCCGCCGAAACCGCTCTTGAATTGCTCGATCCCCTCGTGCGAGATGCCCCACATGTCGTAGCTCGCGGCGCCCCGATCCCGCGACGTGCGGATCGCTTCCCACTTGAGCAAGTAGTTGGCGCGGGTCTCTGCGCCTTGCGCGGTCATCCCGCCGTACGGCTCGATCACTCGGTTGCCGACGCGGAGCAGAAACAGGGTCGCAACGGCCTCGCCTTCGGGGGTTTCCGCAATCAGGAGTCGGGCCATCCCGAGCTTCGCGAAGGCTTGCCATACGGTGAGATAGGAGTCGTAGGTCCGGATGATGAACCCGGCCCGTCTGGCGGTCTCTCGGTAGACCGAGTAGAACTCCGGCAGGCGTTCCACAGTGGCGTCGACAACGCGTATCTCGCTCTTGCGACCCTTGTTGACGTACTGGCGCCATTTCTTGCGGAGGTCTCCCCAGAGCGCATCTTCGTCCGCCCGCAGGTCGATCTGGCGCGTCCGCGGCGGTTGAATAGGCGCGCCGGGCCGCCAGCCCGAGCGGCGCAGGGCGTGGCGAAGGTCGCCGTCCAGGTCGCACGGCCCGTTGAGCTCGATCTCGGGCTCGATGCGAACGTGGGACACCCGTGTCGGCGCTGAGACCAGCGCGTTGCGCAGACCGATGGTAAAGGCGCCGAGCGTCGCCGGATTCCAGGCCTCGAGCACCGGGCCGCGCGGGGCATATGCGAACGCCCAGGGGAAGAGCCGCGGCCGGCGAAGAAGCAGCTGCACGCCGAAGCCGGTCTCGCGTCTGGGCTGCTCGTCGGCCCCCGAATCCTCGTGTTCCGGGGCCTCCGGATCGACTGCCTGCGTGCCGGCGTCGGACTTGAGAACCAGCGTTGAGCCCATGAAGCGGAGCGGCGTCCAGCCATTGGGAGCCTTCACTTCGGCCCAGGCCGAGGTCTGGAGGTAGGAGCCGGGATTCGAATGCGAGACGAAGGCGTCCCAGGTTGCGGTGTCCGGAGCGAGGTCGACGACGGAAGCTGGAGACGATCTGTCGCTTTCTACGCGCGCTGCTTCCCGCGTGACCTGCTCAGGCATCCAGCTTCCTCCGTGAATCGTCGCGCCACATAGGTGAGGCTAGCCGCGCCGATCCTCCCGCGCGCCATCCGAGGAAGACCCCGAGCCGGATGCTCCGTTCGGGCTCTCCAGGCGAGCGCGCGGATGGGAGGCAGTGTACGCGGCCCGCAGTCGCGCCGGCGAAACATGGGTGTAGATCTGCGTGGTGGCCAGGCTTTCGTGGCCGAGCAGCTCCTGGACCACCCGCAGATCCGCGCCGCCATCGAGCAGATGCGTGGCGAAGCTATGACGCAGCGTGTGGGGCGAGACGCCCTCCGGCAGACCGGCGGCAACCCTGAGCCGCTCCATCCGCCAGCGGATGCCCCGAGCGCCCAGCGCGGCGCCCCGGTGATTGAGGAAGAGGACGCCGGGATCGGGTGATTCGGGGCTCGTCGCGCGGCGGGCAAGAACCGGTCGCCCTTCTTCGATGTACGCGAGCAATGCGGCGCGGGCCGGGTGTCCGAGCAGCGAAATCCGCTCCTTGCGCCCCTTGCCGGTGACTCGCACCTCGCCGCGGCGCAGCTCCACCGACCCGATCGTCAGCGTCGCCAGCTCCCCGATGCGCAGCCCGGCGGCGTAGGCCGTCTCCACGATTGCCACGTCCCGCAACACCAAAGCGCGCTCCATTGCCGCCCGCAGAGTCCCGGCCGGCGCCCTGTCACCTTCTTCACCTGCGGCGTCGATGAGCCGCTCGGTCTCGGCCACCGAGAGGACCGCGGGCAGCCGGCGAGGTTGCCGCGGCGTCGGCAGGGCAGCGAGCGGGTTCCCAGGCACGAGCTGCTCGCGCGTGGCATATCTGTAGAACGATCGGAGCGCGGCCAGCCGCTGCGCCACCGTGCGCCGGCCGTGACCCTCAGACAGCGACGCCAGAAAGCCCCTCAACTCGGTCCGCGACGGTGAGCGCCAGTCGTACCCGTTGCTCGACAACCAGCCCGAGTACACCTGGAGCGCCGTCCTGTAGGAGCGGATCGTATGAATCGAGGAACCCTTCGCCTGAAGGGCTTGCAGGAACCTCTCGACCGCGGCCATGGCATCTCCCGTGCCCTGACCCGCGCCCGAGGTCATCCGTCGCGGCCGGCGCTCGCGGCCCGAGTTCCCGAGCTCTTGCGGGTCGAAGCAGCGCGTGTCTTCGCGCCACTCCCCGCTCTCGTGCCCCGAGTGCGTCGCGGGGCGCGACCGGAGCTGGGCCGCGCCAGAGCCGCGGGATTCGCCTCGCCGCCCGCCAGCCGCCTGCCGACGATGGCCTCCCCGGCCGGCAACTCCACGGTTGCGCCGCAGACGAGGCAGATCGCCGCGTCGCCGGCTCCACGCGCCACGGGTCCCTCGTCGGCATCGTGGAGAGCCCCGAGGGGCTCATGAGATGTCGTGTAATCGCATTTCGGGTAGCGCGAGCAACCCCAGAAGAGCGATCCGGTGCGCCGGGCGCGGCGCGTCGCCAGCTTTCCGGTATGGCATGTCGGGCAGGCCACCTCGAACGCCAGCGGATCCGGCGGAGGCGGTCCCTCCTTCTTGATGTAGTCGCAGTCCGGATAGCGCGAGCAACCCATGAACGGCCCGAATCGGCCACGCCGCCCGACCAGGACGCCGCCCTCGGTTTCGCCGCACTTGGGGCAGACTTCGACCGCGGCGGGTTCCGCGGGGACACCGTCGGGGCCGATTTCGGCCGCGCCCGGCGTCGTCCCGTCCGCGCCCGGAAGCTCGCGCGTCTCCTTGTGCTCGGGATACATCGAGCAGGCGAGGAACTCGCCGTAGCGGCCCAGCCGGATCACCATCGGATGGCCCAGTGAGCAGACCTCGTCCGAGGGGCGTGTCGTGAAGTCGGCCCGGCGCAGCTCCTTGGTCTTCTCCTCGATGCGCGTGTGGAACGGTCCGTAGAATTCGCGTACGACCGGAACCCATGCCCGCTTGCCGCTGGCGACGTCGTCGAGTTCCTCCTCCATCCGGGCCGTGAACTCGAGGTCCACGAACTCGCCGAAGTGGGCGACGAGCAGGTCCGTCACGACTTCGCCGACCGGTTCCGGATACAGCCGCCGCTCCTTCACCTTGACGTAGCCGCGATCCACGATCGTCGAGATCGTGGCCGCGTAGGTAGACGGTCGGCCGATGCCGTGCTCCTCGAGGGCTTTGATGAGGCTCGCCTCGGTGTAGCGCGGTGGGGGCTCGGTGAAGTGCTGCAGCGCGTCGACGCCCTCCACGGTCGTGATGTCCCGTTCCTTGAGCGCCGGGAGGCTGCATTCCTTTTCTTCCTCGAGGTCGTCCTGGCCCTCCGTGTAGACGCGCGAGAAGCCGTCGAAGGTGGTTCGGGTCGCGGTTGCCCGCAGGTCGTAGCCGTCGGCGGCAAGTTCGGCCGTGGTCGTCTCCTGCGCCTTGGCGGCCATCTGGCTCGCGAGAGCCCGCTGCCAGATAAGCCGGTACAGGCGGGCCTCGTCGCTCTTGAGGAACTTCGCAGCGGCCTCGGGGTCGCGCCAGAAGGAAGTCGGCCGGATGGCCTCATGCGCTTCCTGGGCGTTGCGCGTCTTGGTCTTGAAAGCGCGCCCCTTGGGCGTCGTGTAGCCGTCGCCGAAGCGCGACTCGATCACCCGCGCCGCTTCGGCCATGGCCTGGCTGGAAAGCGCGACCGAGTCGGTGCGCATGTATGTGATGAGGCCGACCTGGCCCTCGTCGGTCGCCACGCCTTCGTACAGGCGCTGAGCGGCACTCATGGTTCGCTTGGGCGAGAAGCCGAGCTTGCGGCTCGCCTCCTGCTGCAGGCTCGAGGTAGTGAAGGGCGGCGCCGGGTTCCGGTTGGTCTGCTTGACCGACACGGAGGTCACAACCGGGTGACTGGCGCGGATCGCCGCGGCGTGGCGCTCGGCGGTCTCGCCGTCGGAGATTTCGGGCTTCTTCCCGTCGACGCGCACGAGGTCCGCGTCGAACTGCTCGCCGCCGGGCGCCAGAAGCGCTGCCTTGAGAGTCCAATACTCCCGCGCCAGGAACGCCCGGATCTCGCGCTCCCGGTCCACGACGATGCGGACCGCCACCGATTGGACGCGACCGGCCGACAGTCCCGCTCGGACCTTGCGCCACAGCAACGGGCTCAATGTGTAGCCCACCAGCCGGTCGACAACTCGGCGGGCCTGCTGGGCGTCAACCAGATTCGCGTCGATCGAGCGCGGCTCGGCGAAAGCTCGCTTGATCGCGGCTTCCGTGATCTCCGAGAAAGTGACCCGCCGGGTCTTCTCCGGGGCCAGGCCGGCAGCCTCGGCGACGTGCCAGGCGATCGCCTCTCCCTCACGGTCGAGGTCTGTGGCGAGGTAGATCAGGTCGGCTCGCGCCGCCGCCTTCTGAATGGCGGACAGCTGCTTCTTGCGGTCCGCAACGACCTCGTACACGGGCTCGAAGTTATGCTCGACGTCCACGCCGAGCTGGTTCTTGCCGGGGTTCTCCGGCAGGTCGCGCACGTGCCCGTACGACGCCAAAACCGTGTACCCCGGACCCAGATAGCGTTCGATCGTCTTCGCCTTGGCAGGCGATTCGACGATCACAAGGTTGCCACTCATCGGCGGGAGTCTAGCATCAGGGCCTCACCTGGCCGTTGCGCGGCATTGCGCGGGGCAGGAATCGCACCTTGTCCGATCTCGAATGCCGGCCTGAGGTTCCCTCTGCGGCGCCTCCGCGCCGGCCCGGCCGGTTCTCCGACGACGATCAGCCGTAGAACTCGATGGTCAATCTCACGTGACCGTGAGAGACCCAGACGCCTATGCCGGCCCGGTGGAAGTGCACGTTCATGATGTTGTAGTAGTGCGCGAACTCGCAGCCTCTGTTCTGACAGCGGTACTCGTTCTGGAAGAAGATCTCCGCGTCGATCATTCCGGACTTCCCGGAACTGGGCGGCGAAGCCAGGTTCTCACCCCATGAACCGCCGGGATATCCACCCGCGGTCATCCGGCTGTGCGGAGTCGTCCCGTCGAGGTAATGAGTCAGAACCCCCCGGTCCGCCTGGGCCTTCGAATAGGGCCGCGCGACCCGATTGGCGATGCCCGCGTCGAACCGAAGCGCATCCTGGGCCGGCATGACATGGTGGGCGATCGAGCTGCAGGTGCCGCTTCGCGTCACCCAGCCGCCGGTGCGGGTGCAGTTCATCAGCTGCAGGTAGTAGAGCTCCGACGGATGCCACGGTGCGGTCTTGGAGGCCACGCCGCCCTGCCAGGCGATCCCGCGCACGGTCGGCCGCACGACCCGGAAGCTGGAGTTGGCCGCGCCGCCGAGGCGCTGACCGGTGATCGATCGAGCGGTCGACGAGATATGAATGCTGACCGTCGCTCCGACCGACAGCTTGCTGGTGGGGTCGAGGATTAGGACGGTGTTGTTCTCGTCCCAGGTGATCGCGCCGCGGACGCGCTTGCCGGCAACGGTGACCGAGAAGGCGGCCGCGGTGGAGGCCCGGTTCATCGGCACGGTGAAGCGGACCGAGATGACCTGGTTGGGGTCGGCCGTGGTGTGGCCGTTCTGGGGCCGGAACCGGACCACGTCGGGCGCGGCCAGGGTCTGGACGGTGAGCGGCTCGACGGGCAGCAAGGCCACGCCGGCGGAGTCGGTGGCGTTGGTGGCGTCGAAGCTGACCGTGAAGGACGTCCCACCCGAGAGGATGTCGTCGGGAGTGAAGGTGAAGACCTGGGAGGAGACATCGGTCGGGTCGTCGCCGGCGATCGTGCCGGTCACGATCGGGGCGATGGAGAGACGGGCCTGGATGGTGGCGAGCTTGACCGGCCGGGAGAACGTGATCACGAAGGCCGACGTGGGCGCGACCATGCCGTCGGCAACGACCGTGGCGGCGATCTTGCCCGAAGTCAGAGCGCCGGTGGCAAAGGCAGCGGTCAGGGGCGAGCCGAGCTGCATGCCCGACTGATCCATGGCCGAGCCCGAGACCGTGATGGCGTAGCTCGTGAAGGGTGCCCAATACGTGACCGGGGTGATCGAGAGCGTCTCGCCCGAGGCATCCCAGACCATGCGCACCGCTGCGGCGGGCTTGATGGTCAGGGAGTCGGCGACGCTGCCCTGGTTCATCGGCTTGGTGAAGCGCAGGACATAGGGCGCTTCGACGTTGACCTTGGCCGTGGCCGGAGTCGCTACAACGGTCGGCGAGGCCGGGTCGTAGGGAGTCGGGCCTTTGGCGTCGATTGTCTTGGTCGGCAGCCCGAACAACAGGCCACTGACAACGAGCGCAACGGCAAGTGCGGCAATCGCCAGCTGGGTCACGACGGAGCGCCGGCTGACGTATCTCGAGAGGTAGCTAAAGCCGGCTATGGGAATCTCGAGGACTGCCGCAGCGAGTTGTCGCATGTGTCAGTCTCCTGTGACGAGGGGATCGCACAAGGGCCGCGACTTGGCAACCCCGGGCCCGCAGGTTACCACCGTGGCGGAAAATCCGGCAAATCGGCGACTCGCCTGCTGAGGCCGGTGGTGGCCGTCTTGCGCGGGGAAGCGGCGCGTTCAGTTGTGCACGGAAGCCCTCCGAGCACCAAAGAAGGGGGGTTCGCCGGCTCCTCGAATGGCCGCGGCGGGGCTCCTGCAACTGCCCTCAGCCGTCTCGCCCGGCCGCGCTCAGCCGTAGAAATCGATCACTACCCGTGTGTGTCCGTTACTGACCCACACGCCGATGCCGGCGCGGTGGAAAGCTCCATTCATCACGTTCCTGTAGTGGCCGAACTCGCACCGGCCCGACTTGCACCTGTACTCGTTCTGGAAGAAGAGCTCGATCGAGATCATGCCGGCAAGTCGTGGGTTGGCCGGCATGGCGATGTTCTCTCCCCAGCCGCCGCCGTAGCCCGCGGCCGCCAATCGAGAGTGCGGAGTGCCGATGAGGTAGTGGGAAAGAGCGTTGCGGTCGGCCATGTACTTGGCGTACGGGCGCGAGACCTTGTCGGAGATGCCGTTGTCGAACCCAAGCGCGCCCTGGGCCGGCAGGACGTGGTGTGTCACCGAGCTGCAAGTGCCGCTGCTCGTCACCCAGCCGCCGGTGCGCGTGCAGTTCAAGAGGGCCAGCATGTTGAGCTCGGCTGCGTGCCAGGGTGCCGACGTTAGCGCCGAGGGGTACTTTGCCCTGGTCGTGAACCTGATCACGCGGACGGTGGGCCGCACGACCTTGAAGGTGGCATTTCGGGCTCCGCCGAGGCGCTGACCGGTGATCGATCGAGCGGTCGACGAGATGTGCATGTACACGGTGGCTCCCACCGGGAACCTGCTGGACGGGTCGAGGATGAGGACGGTGTTGTTCTCGTCCCAGGTGATCGCGCCGCGGACGCGCTTGCCGTTCAGCGTGACCGAAAAGGCGGCCGCCGTGGAGGCCCGGTTCATCGGCACGGTGAAGCGGACCGAGATGACCTGGTTCGGATCTGTGGTCGACTTTCCGTTCTGAGGACTGAACCGGACCACGTCGGGCGCGGCCAGGGTCTGGACGGTGAGCGGCTCGACGGGCAGCAAGGCCACGCCGGCGGAGTCGGTGGCGTTGGTGGCGTCGAAGCTGACCGTGAAGGACGTCCCACCCGAG
>Ga0302299_10000791_pt1 | contig 18218 bp, 15 predicted proteins | sample III_Fen_N3_4_FD_198795 | JGI IMG/M metagenome (GOLD analysis project Ga0302299, IMG submission 198795) | Peat permafrost microbial communities from Stordalen Mire near Abisko, Sweden - III_Fen_N3_4 | ecosystem: Environmental > Terrestrial > Soil > Wetlands > Permafrost | place: Sweden: Abisko... | reverse complement strand
TTTCACCGCAGCTTCAGGCCGGCGGCCGGCACGCCCCCGGGCCAGTCTCACAGGTTGCTGCGGCTGCAGGAAGCGCGAAGGCTTGTGGGCCCTGTGGCCATCAAGTCCGACGACGTGACTCGTATCGCGCGGCGGTCGGGTACGCCAGTCCTCGTAGTCCAGCCGAGGCTGCCAGCGCTCATTCGGCCTGGCGCCCGTGGTGGGTGCCAAGCGCTTCGGCCGAGCGACGGCGCCGCCGATCCATGCGCCGTGGTGGTCGTCATGGATGGGCGAGGTCACGGACTCACGAGTAGATCATCTTGCGGGTCATCCCGCCGTCGGAGATCAGGTTCTGGCCGGTGACGAAGCCGGCTTCGTCCGAGAGCAGCCACGCGCACAGCGCCGCGATGTCCGCGGGGCGACCGACGCGGCCGACCGGATGCTGGCGGTGATCGGCGCGCGATAGCTTGGGCGCGTGGCGGCGATCGCGCGGCGCGGCCTCGTCCGTGGCGATCCATCCCGGGCTGATGCAGTTGACCCGGATCTCGGGGCCGAGGCTCTGCGCCAGCGCGTGAGTCAACGCGACGATGCCGCCCTTGGTGGCCGCGTAGGCCTCGGTGTGCGGCTCGGACTGCAGGGCGCGGGTCGAGCCGAGGTTGATGATCGCGCCGCGCGCCCGCCGGAGATGCGGCACCGCGTGCTTGGCCACCAGGAACGCGCCGGTCAGGTTGATATCGAGGTAGCGCTGCCACGCGGCGAGGGTGAGCCGCTCGATCGGCGGGGTGTGGGGCGCCGCGATCGCGGCGTTGTTGACCACGCCATCGAGCCGGCCGGCCCACCGCACGGTGTCCGCGACCGCCTTGCGGACGGCTGGCTCGCGGGCGACCGAGCCGCGCAGGAACTTGACGTGCTCGCCGTACTCGAGCGCCGCGTCGCGCCCCGCGTGGGCATCGACGTCGAGGATACAGACCCGGGCGCCCGCGGCGGCGAGCCGCTGGACGATCGCGCGGCCGATCCCGCTGCCACCGCCCGTGACCAGAAATGCTCTGTCGGCAAGCTGCATCCGCCGATGTTACCGAGTCGCCGGCGGGCGATCCGGGTCGCCGTACAGCAGCTTCTTCCAGCCATCGCGCTGGAACGGCGTCCACGCGTGCTCGGGCTGCGCGAGTCGATCGGCGGTCGCGAACAGCGCGAGCGGGTGGTTGCCGATCCCCAGGTGGCTGGCCCGGATCTCGATGTTCTCGACGAACGGCTGCCGCCGCTCGACGCTGCAGCGCCACGACACCACGCCATCGCTGCGGCTCCAGATCGAGGTGGTCGGCACCGGCGGACTGGCGCGCAGCGGATCGTGGAACTCCGGCGCGCCGACCCGGTTGCCGCTGACCAGCTCGTAGAGCCGCACGGCGTTGGACGCGCGCGGGTGGCCGGTGAACGGCGACGCCATCGAGATCACCAGCCGCACCGACGAGGGGAGCTGCTTCGCGAGCTCGCGCGCGTAGATCCCGCCGAGGCTCCAGCCGACGAGGCTGACCTTGCGGCCGTGCGCCTCGGCGAGCTGCTCGATCTTGCGGCGCATGCCTTCGACCACGCCGGGCCGGGGGCCGAAGTTGATGCCGAGGCCCCAGGGGCTGACCGCGTAGCCCAGCCGGCCCAGGAACCGGCGCATGATCGCCGTGCTGCGGTCGCTGGCGACCAGGCCGGGCAGCACGAGCACGGGGTGGCCGTCGCCGCGCGGCGCCAGCTGCCACAGCGGCATCAGCGCCAAGGAAGCGCCGGCTTCGAACCAGGCCCGGCCCTCGAGGATCTGCAACAGCGGACCTGGCGCCCGCGGTGGCTTCGGTTTGCGATCAGTTTTCACCCGACGACCTGCCTTTGCTGCGCCCGAGCGCGAGGTTATCCTATCGCGCGGCGGCGACGTGCCGTGTGGGGTTTCTCACCGGGGCGTGATCCGGCGCGGATGGGCCTGTGGCGCGAGACGTCGGGAGCAACGCAGAATACCATGGTTGATGTTGAAATCATTGTCAGGTACCGGGACCGCGCGGGCGGCCAAGCCTTGCCGCCTGCGGGGCCTGCAGGGATGGATCGGCGGCACGACTCGCGGCATGCTCGTGTGCAGTTGTGCGCACCCTTCGTGAGCTGGTCGATCGGCCGTCGCGGCGCGGCGCACGATCGCGGTTGCTGGAATTGTCGGGGGGAGGGGGGCATGTCTGAGGCCGTACTCAGGCGGTTCGCCCGTGACCAGTGGGTGCGGCGGCACGGCACGCCGCGGGTCACCGTGCTGGTCGGCGGTGCGCACGCCGGGGCGGCGTGGCTGCAGTGGCTGCGCGTCGGCGGGCTCGATGGCACGCTGCTCGACGCCGCGCTCGAGGTCGCGCTGCCGGAGGCGGTGACGCGCGCCGTCGCGAGCCCGGTCACGCCGGTCGCCGTGGCGTGCGCGCCGGACGCGCTGGGCGCCTGGCGCGCCGGTCGCTCCGATCGGCTCGCCGCGATGGTCGACGAGGGCATCGTCGCGGTCCCCGACGAGCTCGGCGTGGAGTGCCCGCGAGCCGCCGCGGCCGGGTCGCTCCCCGCCCGGTCATGCAAGGCGCGCAGCGCGGCCGAGGTGAGGCTCCACGAGGCGTTCGAAGCGACACAGGCGCTGGCCGGGCGGTTCGAGCTCAATGGCTCGCTGTCGGTTCGGTTTGGCCCCGGCGCCGCCGAGGTCGATCTGCTGTCGCGCGAGGATCGGATCGCGGTCGAGGTCGATGGGTTTCATCACTTCGGCGATCGCGAGGCCTATCGCCGCGATCGGAGAAAGGATCTCTTGCTGCAGACCCAGGGGCTGCTGGTGCTTCGCGTGCTCGCCGAGGACGTGATGCGCGATCCGCGTCCGGCGGTGGCGGCGGTGTGTCAGGCCGTCGCTGCGCGGCGGGCCGGGCGACGGTGACGGCGGTGATGGCGGCAACGGCGAAGGTCGTGCCGGAGCGGCTCGAGACCCTGGTGCTCGCCCGGTGGGCGATCGCGGGCAAGGCGCCGCTCACCGCGGACGCGGTCACCCGGCTGTTGCGGCGGTACGCGCCGACCACGTGCACCGAGCCGGAGTGGCGCGCGCTGGTCGAGGACGCGCTGGCGCGGCTCGACGGCCAGCGGCTGACCGGCGGCGAGCGCGAGGCGATCCGAGACGAGCTGCTGCGCCGGGTCGGCGCCCACAGCGCGAGGAGCTGGGAGGCGTGGACCGATCGGATGTTCCCGGCGCTCGCGCTCGGCGTCCGGCTCGACGACACGAAGGCGCTGCGCCGGCTGTCGCAGGCCCATGGCTGGAGCGCGGCGATCGCGGCGCGCGCGCTGGCCGCGTGGTCCGACGGACCGCCCCCGGCGATGGCCGCGCTGTGCGATCGGGTGGTGTGGCGAGCGCTCGGCCTGCCAGGCCCCATCGAGCCGTGCCCGCCCGGGATCCGTGCGCACTTCCTTGCGCCCTACCTCGCGATTCCGCACGCCACGCCGGCCAAGCTGGTGCGCCAGATCGCGGCGCGCGCGGTCGAGGCCCAGCGCCTCGAGCTCGGTGCGCTGCGCGACGCGCTGGTCCGGCGCTGGCTGACCGGCCGCGGCCCCGAGCCCTGCGGGCTTGCGCCGGCGGCGCCGCTCGAGGCCGCCGCTCCGTCGCTGGTCGACGCGGTTCGCAGCGCGGCGCACGGCGCGCGCGACGGCGTGTTCGGCGATCGCAAGGTGTTCATCTCGAGCGTCTGGCAGGCGCTGCGCGCGCAGCCGTCGTGGATGGCGCTGGCGCTCGACGACTTCAAGGCGCAGCTGGTCGCCGCGCATCGCAGCCGCCAGCTCGTGCTGGCGCGCGCGGACCTGGTGGCGGCGATGGATCCGGCGCTGGTCGCGGCCTCGGAGACCCAGACCGAGGGCGCGACGTTTCATTTCATCGTCCGGGAGCCGCCGCGCTGACCGGCAGCGGGCGCTCGACGTGGTGCTCGGCGCCCCCGGGAGCGAAACAACCGCTGGTGGGCGCACCGCCAGCGCGGTGGATCGTGCTCGTCGCGCCGGGCGATGGGTAGGCTGCGGCGCTTCCTGACGAGCAGCGCCCGTGGCTACACTACGCTCCGCATGCGATCTCCATTCGCCCCCGTTCTGCTGTTCGCGCTGTCCTGCTCGCATCCGCCGGCGCCCTCCTCCGCGCCGGCCCCGGCGCCGACGGCGGCCTCGGCGGCGCCGGCGGGTGCGCCGGCTCCCGCGGCCAAGGACCGCGGCTGGATCGCGCGCAGCAACGAGAACGCGCAGCTCTTGCTCGCGCTGCAGGCCAAGTTTCAGCCGGAGGGCGCCGCCCGGCAGGGCATCCCGGGGCTCGATGACCAGATCTCGGACTTCACGCCCGGCCACCGCCAGCGCCAGCGCGACGCGACCCGCGCGGTCCAGGCCGAGCTCGAGAAGCGGCGGGCCGCCGAGCAGGATCCGCTGGTCGCGCAGGATCTGGAGATCCTGATCGCCGCGGCCCGGCGGCAGATCAAGGGCAGCGAGCTGCGCGAGAAGCTCGCGGTGCCGTACCACACGGTGCCGCAGATCGTGTTCGGCAGCATGCGCTCGCTGCTCGATCCGCAGGTCGCGGCCGATCGCCGGCCGGCCGCGCTGATCCGGCTGCGCAAGTACCTCGGCATGGAGGGCGGCCAGGTCCCGCTGGTCCAGCTCGTCGAGGCCGAGACGCGCGAGGGCCTGAAGCACGGCCTCGTGGCGCCGGCTCGCCTCGAGGTCGAGAACGATCTCGAGACCTCGGAGCCGCTGCTCACCGGGATCGACAAGCTGTTCAAGGAGTACAAGATCGAGGGCGCCGAGCCGGTGCTCGCCGAGATGCACAAGCAGCTCGATGCGTATCTCCAGTTCGTGCGCAGCGAGGTGCTGCCCAGGGCGCGCAAGGACTTCCGGCTGCCGCCCGAGCTCTACGCGTTCAACCTGGAGCAGGTCGGCGTCGACATCGCGCCGGCCGAGCTGGCGCAGCGCGCGCACCAGGCGTTCACCGAGATCCAGGGCGAGATGCAGCAGGTCGCGCGCAAGATCGCCCAGCAGCGCGGCCTGAAGTCGTCGGACTACCGCGACGTGATCAAGGAGCTGAAGAAGTCGCAGATCCCCGACGATCAGGTGCTCGGGTTCTACAACCAGCGGCTCGTCGAGATCGAAGGCATCATCCGCACCCAGCGCCTGGTGACGCTGCCGGATCGGCCGGCGCGCATCCGCATCGGCTCGCCCGCCGAGAACGCGCAGCAGCCGGCGCCGCACATGGTGTCGCCGCGGATGATCAACAATACCGGCGAGCAGGGCGAGTTCGTGCTGCCGCTCTCGGTCCCCGGCAAGACCGCGCAGAAGTACGACGACTTCAACTTCGACGCCGCGGCGTGGACGCTGACCGCGCACGAGGCGCGGCCCGGTCACGAGCTGCAGTTCTCGCGCATGATCGAGACCGGGGTGTCGCTGGCGCGCGCGCTGTTCGCGTTCAACAGCGTCAACGTCGAGGGCTGGGGACTCTACGCCGAGGCGATCACGCTGCCGTTCATGCCGCTCGATGGCCAGCTGATCAGCCTCCAGCTGCGGCTGCAACGCGCGGCGCGCGCGTTCGTCGATCCGGAGCTGCAGCTCCCCGGCACGTGGACGCCGGAGTCGGCGCGGGAGTTCCTGCAGCGCGAGGTCGGGCTGTCGCCGGCGTTCGCGACCGAGGAGGTCGATCGCTTCACGTTCCGCTCGCCGGCCCAGGCGACCGCGTACTTCTACGGCTACATCCGGCTGCTCGAGCTGCGCGACGCCGCCCAGCACCAGGCTGGCGACAAGTTCGACGCGCGCAAGTTCCACGACGTGATCCTGGCGCAGGGCCTGCTGCCGCCGGACCTGATGCGCAAGGCCGTGCTCGCCGAGCTGCGATAGCCCGGAATATCGCGGCGCGCGGCGGCGCCGGCTCAGGTCGCGAGCTCGCGCAGCGCTCCGACGAGGGTGTCGATGTCGCGCTCGCGGGTGTACGCGTGGACCGAGGCGCGGACGATCTGGTCCAGGCCGCGCGCCGCCATGTCGAGCGGCGTGTAGGGCAGGCCGTTGACCGCGACGTTGATCCGGCGCGCCGCCAGCGCCGCCTGGACGGTGGGGCAGGGCACGCCGTCGAGCGTGAACGCGACCAGGCCCGACCGCTCGGCGCCGAGGTCGCGCACCGTCAGGCCGGGGATCTCGGCGAGCTGCGCGCGCAGCGAGCTCGCCGTGGCGTCGATCCGCGCCCGCAAGGCGTCGATGCCGAGGGCCAGCGCGTAGTCGAGCGCGACGCCGAAGCCGAGCTGCACCGCCACCGAGGCCTCGGCGTTCTCGTAGCGGCGCGCGTCGAGCCGCTGGACGAACCGGCCGTCGGCCTGGCGCGGCGTGGAGGCGTGGTCGGGCGGCGGCGGGACCAGCTGCTCGCGGAACTCGCGGCGCACGTAGAGCAGCCCGGAGCCGCGCGGGCCGCGCAGGTACTTCCGGCCGGCGCCGGCCAGGACATCGCAGCCGAGCTCGCCGACGTTGCTCGGGATCTGGCCGAGCGCCTGGGCGGCATCGAGCAGGTAGGGGACGCCGGCGGCGCGCGCGAGCTTGCCGACCGCCGCAGCGGGGTTGATCAGGCCGCCGTTGGCGGGCAGCCAGGTCAGCGCGATCAGCTTGACCCGCGGGTCGAGCATGGCCGCGAGCGCGGCCAGCGAGATCCGGCCGTGGTCGTCGCTCGGGACGAGCTCGACGCGCGCGCCGGTGTGCTCGGCGGCGCGCAGCAGCGCGGCGTAGTTGCTGCCCCACTCCGAGCGCGCGGTGAGGATCCGGTCACCGGGCGCAAAGCGAAACCCGGCGAACCCGAGCTGCCAGGCGCGCGTGCAGCTGTCGACCACGGCGACCTCGTCGGAGGCGCAGCCGAGCATCCGGGCGGCCGCGCCATGGACCGCCTCGAGCTCGTCGGCGACGGCGCGCTGGGCCTCCATCGCGCCGGTGACCGCTTCGTACTCGAGGTGGCGGATCACGCGATCGATCACCGGCCGCAGCGGCAGGCCCGCGCCGGCCGAATTGAAATGCACGACGTGGTCGAGGCCCGGCGTATCGGCCCGCAGGTCGTCGGGATCGATCATGGCGCGATCTCGAACACGGCCTCGACCTCGACCGCGGCGCCGCGCGGCAGGCTGCCGGCGCCGACCGAGGTGCGGACGTGGCGGCCGCGCTCGCCGAACACCGCCAGCATCAGCTCCGAGGCGCCGTTCATCACCTGGGCATGATCGCGGAACCCGGGGACCGCGTTGACGAAGCCGCCGAGCCGCACGCAGCGCCGGACCCGACCGAGGTCGCCGGCCACGGCGGCCGCGACGTGGGCGAGGACATGGAGCGCGCACAGCCGCGCGGCCTCCTGGCCCTGCTCGAGCGACAGCTCGGCGCCGAGCTGCCCGAGATAGCTCACCTCGTCGGTGCGCGAGACCTGGCCGGCGACGAACAGCAGATCGCCGGTGATCACCGTGGGCGTGTACGCACCGGCAGGGGTGGAGACCGCGGGCAGGGTCAGACCGAGCCTGGCCAGGGCGTCAACGAGAAGGTCGGGCATGGCTGGATTCCTCTCGACCGAGGGTCGTCGCGTCAGTGTGGCGCGAGAGGTCTCGCAGCGTGGGAACAGCTGCGGCGGTTTGGGGCCACCACAGATTGCGGCGCCACGCGCCCGGGACGTCGCTGGGCCTGGCGTGGGCGCGTCCAGCGGGCCTCGCCGTCCGGCTCGCGCGGCAAGGCGATCACCCGGTGGCTGGCCTACGGCGTATCGCCGGTGATGCACACCGCGGCGTCGGTCGCGGCCAGGCTCGTCGCCGGCGCGGCGTAGGTCGCGACCACGCGGGTCTCGCTGGGGGCGCGCGCGACGGTGGTGACCGGTTCCGCCGCCGCGTTGCCGGTCGGTACGGTCGACGAGACGGTGACGCCGGCCCGATCGCAGGTCTGGTCCGCGGCGACGTGCACGGTGAACGTGACATTGGCGCCGCGCGGCGCCGAGGCCAGCAGGCGGACCGGAATCGCCACGTCGATCGAGGAGAACGGCGCGAGCTGCGCGAGCTCGAGCGGCGCGCCGAGCTGCACGCCGGTCGCCGTGGTGGTGGCCGTCACCCGGAGCTGCTCGGCGGCGACCACGCCGCTGTTGGCGATCGTGAGATGCAAGGTTCCGGCCTCGCCGGGATCGAGCACGCCGTCGTGATCGGACGCCGCGCCGTCGTCGACGACGGTCAGCGCGCCGGCCTCGAGCTTGCCGGCGAGCGTCCCGCTCTCGACGACCCCCGCGTTGCTGGTCACCGCGTTGCTCGGCGCCACCGCGCAGCTGCCCGCGCCGCGGCCGGCGAACGCCGCCGCCAGCAGCAGCATGTCGTCGCGATCGAGCGCGCTCGCCGCGGCCAGGATCGCATCGCGCGCCTCGGTGAACGTCGCCTCGGGGGGCGTGAGCAGGAGGCCGGCGGCGGCATCATCGGTGATGCGGCGGCGCGCGATCGGCACGCCGTGCGCATCGATCAGGATGTTGAACGCCTCGAACATCATGGTCGCCCAGACCTCGCCGGCGTTGTGGACCTCGCTGTTGGGGCTGCTGTTGGGCCTGGTCGGCATCCCCGTGGGCAGCGGGTTGTCGTCGCCGATGTGGCGGAAGCTGAGGTCGTTCTTGGTGCGGTTGATGCTGTACGGGAACCGCCGGACCGAGAAGTACGCCGCGTTGGGCGTGCCGTTGGCATCGGCGTACGAGCCCTGGGCGTAGGTGCTGTCGCGGTTGTCGCCTTCGCGCAGCTGCAGGAGGAGCGCGTTGAAATCGCCCCAGCCCTCGCTCATGCCCCCGCACTGCTGGCCGCGATTGCACACCGCGAGCCGGTGATGCAGATAGTGCCCCCACTCGTGGCCGGTGACCCCGCTATCGAGATCGCCGTCGCGCTCGGCGCCGAACGGCGCGCCGTGCAGGGTGACCGCCACCGGGCCCGCGGCGATCGCCGCCGCCAGCGCGAGGCCGGCGGACTTGCCGATCGCCACGCCGGGGAGGTTGGCGGCCGCGCTGCCGGCGAACGCCCGCGGCTCGTCGAGCGCGCCGTCGGCGAGGATCACGCCGATCGCGCCGGCCGCCTTGGCGTTGTTGACCGTGGCGGCCGAACCGCACACGCCGGAGAACGTCAGGAGCGCGATCTTGCCGGCCACGTCGCTGGTGATCGGCTGGCAGCCGTCGTTGCCGGGCGCCACGCCGTCGTCGGCGACGGCGACGGCGCCCGACAGGTCGAAGGTGTGAGGCGGCGCGCTGAAGCCAAAGCTTCCGATCGCGCCGGCCGCGGTCGTCAGCTGGGTCACCGTGGTCGTGCTGAACAGGAACACGCGCATGCGCGGCGACCTGCCGTCGGCCGGCGTCGACATCGAGGCGTTGTCGCGCGCGCCGTTGAGCGCGCCGGCCTGGGCCAGCGTGACCACCGGGTCCCCGCCGACGCCGCCGCGGCCCAGGTTGTCGACCTGGCCATCGCCGGTCGCCTCGGTGAAGCCGGAGTCGTACCACCAGTCGTGCATCCAGTTCGCGAGGTAGAACAGGTTGGTGACGCCGGCCTTGATCTGGTCGGGCGTGGCGAGCGGCTCGATCGTGGTGTCGTAGCGATAGTTGAGCGTGCGGCCGGCCCGGACCTCGGGGCGGACGTCGCCCGGCGTGAACGTGCCGCTGCCGTCGAGATCCGAGAACGCCTCGACGTTGTTGCCCGACGTGGTCGTGGCGTGATCCGGCAGCCATTTGTCGACCGGGCCATTGAACGCCTCCATCACGACCAGGTTCGAGCTGACGACGCCGGCGGGCGCCGAGCCGTCGGGGAACCCGGTGGGGTGCGGCGAGAAGTCGGTGAGCGGGCCATCGAGCGGCCGGCGGTTGCCGGTGGTCTCGGCGTACACGCGATACACGAATGCATCGTATTGCGTCAGGCTCGTATCACTGAGGATCTTGCCGGAGGCATCGGCGACGACATAGCGCCGGGCCGCGGGCCGGGGGATGCTGGGATCGGCCCGCGGATCGGGCGGGCCATCGCCGGTCACCTCGACCTCCCACGCCGCGATTCGGGCACCGCCGTCGTCGCTGGCGAGCAGGCGACGCGCGCGCGCCTCGGTCACCCGGAGCTGCGGATCGGCGGCCACCTCGAGGGTCTCCCAGCCGGCGTCGTCGCCGGCCTGGGTGATCGCCGGCCGGGCGCGCGCGCTGCCGAACAGCTGGTCGAGCGCCCGCTCGAGCGCGGCGCTCGGCGAAGCGACGAACGCAGGCGGGGCGACGGCGGGCCACAGCGTGCCCGAGACCGCCGCGAGCGAGCCATCCGGATGCATGAGGACGCGGAGCTCGCCGTCCTCGACCACGACGCCATCGACCTGCTGGGCGAGCCGGACCACCGCGGCGCCGTTGCGCAGCCGCTGCGTGCCACGGTCGACCAGCGCCATCGCTGACGCCTGCTGGACCCACAGCGGCGCGAGCGCGGCGACGTGCTCGCGCGCGGCGAGCTCGGGGGCCAGGCCGGCGGTGGCGGCGCGCGGGTGGAACGCGCGCAGCAGGCGCGGCGCGCCGAGCGCATCGCGCGACACGACCGACACGCCGAGCGCGACCGCGGTCGGATCGGTCGGCGCGGCCGGCCGGGCACCGCCCGGTGAGGAGGCGCCGGGCGCGGGCGGGGTGGGCGCCGAGCCGGCCGCGCACGCGGCGAGCAACAACGCGGATAGGACGGTGGGTGTGCTGATCCGGACCATGATCTCCCTCTCCTGACAGGCCTGATAGGCGCGACGGGCGCGACGGGCGCGACGGGCGCGATGGGCGTGATGGCGTGATGGGCGCGACAGGCACGCCTCTCGAGCCACGCGAATATCACGTGTGATTGGCTATGACGACCATAAAGCTGCACGCGACGCGACGTCCGCGTCCCCCGTTTCCTCGAGGTTTCGGATTGGCGGTCGCTCCGGCGTCGTGCGGCCGCGCGGCGTCGTGAACCATCGCCTGCCTCCGACCTCCGCACACGTCGCGTGATCGCCGGCAGCCATCACCCCTGGATAGAACCGTAAGCCGCGGTCCGCGGCGCACCGACGTGGAGCCTGCCAACTGTGCCGAGTGCCGCCGCCGCCCTGCCTTTTACGTCCCACGGTACCTTGTCGCCGTCAAGGAACTCGGCTGCCTCGCCGGGGTAACGCGTGATTGGTGGCCGCAACACGCCCCGTGCTTCCAGGTCCAGTCCCACCCGGGCCTCCTTGATCCGCATCAACGGCCTCCGACTCGCTTCGCTGCGAGACCACCGGAGCGTACCGACGTAACCACGAGCCGTGCGAGCTCCAACGAGCAAATCGCGATGCCTCGATGTCCGTCTGATAGGTGGATATTTACGCACATCAGGTCACGCTTACCATCGGTGGGGCTGGCGTCTCGGACGGCTTGCTGCGCGGCTTAGCCACCGGCGGGTAGAGGGTCACGCCCTCGGCGGTGGCCTATCCAGGGCAGTCCGGCGGCCCGTGCATGTCCTGGTAGACGACTTGACGTGATGGGTCTTATTTGTAAAGCTGTCTATAGATGTACCGCATTCTGGTCGCTGCCGGGCTCGCTGTCTCGCTCGTGCCGCGCACCGCCGCCGCCGATGATCCGCCGTTCACGATCGGCTCGGTGCCGGCGTGGCTCGTGCTCGGCGGCGTGACAAGCGGCGGCACCGTCGGCGTCGCGGATCGCGGGGCGTTCGTCGGCGGCGAGCTGTCGCTGGCGCGTCTGCGCGACGCGAGCTTCGCCGGCGTCTACGCGGATGGCTACTACGACTGGGGCGCGGGAGGCACCTACGCCACCGGCGGCGTCGAGTTCGGCCGCAACCTGGTGGGCCTCGACGGCGGGGCGGCCGTGCGGTTCGCCGGGGGCGACACCGACGCTGGCGTGGCGGCGAGGATCACGGTCGGGGTGGGCCTCGTCGGGGTCTATGCTCGCTACCTGTATTTCCCCGGCGCGGCGCACGACGACCACGTCGTGCAGGTCGGGCTGACGCTCAAGCTCCCGCTGGGAACCTCCGGAGGTCACTGATGAAGCTCCTGGTCAACGATCGCGCGGTCGAGGTCGCGGTGCCGGCAGAGACCCCGCTGCTCTGGGTCCTGCGTGAGGAGGTCGGGCTCACCGGCACCAAGTTCGGCTGCGGCAAGGCGCTGTGCGGGGCTTGCACCGTGCACGTCGACGCAGCACCGAGGCGTTCGTGCGTCACGCCGTGCGGCGACGTCGCCGGCAGGTCGATCGTGACGATCGAAGGCCTGGCGAGCGGCGGCGTGCTGCACCCGGTCCAGCAGGCCTGGATCGAGGAGAACGTCCCGCAGTGCGGGTACTGCCAGGCCGGTCAGATCATGACCGCGGTCGTCCTCTTGCGCGCCAGGCCGCGACCCTCGGACGCGGAGATCGACGATGCGATGAGCGCGAACCTGTGCCGGTGCGGCACGTACCCACGGATTCGCAAGGCGGTGCATCGCGCGGCCGATCTGCTCGCGCGGGGAGGCGCCAGGTGATCCGGGTCTCGCGCCGGGGGTTCTTGCACGGCGTGCTCGCGGGCGGTGGCGCGCTCGCGCTCGCCGCGTGCGGTGGCAGTGGCCGGGCCACGCGCATCCAGCACGCCGACGCGACCGGCGCGCTGGTCGCCAACCTGTACATCACGGTGCTCGAGACCGGACGCGTCGCGCTGATCGTCAACAAGGCCGAGATCGGACAGGGGGTCTCGACCGGCTACGCGACGCTGGTCGCCGACGAGCTGGGCGTGCCGATCGACCACATCGACGTCGAGTTCGCGGGCGCGAACCGCGCGATGCGCAAGATGAACCTGCAGCTCACCGGGGGATCGACCTCGATGATGGAGGCGTTCGTGCCGCTCCGCCGGGCCGCGGCATCGGCGCGCGAGATGTTGATCGCGGCGGCGGCCGCGCAGTGGCAGGTGCCGGCGAGCGCGCTGCGCGCGGTCGATGGTCACGTGGTGCGGATCACCGGCGAGCCGGACACCAGGCTCGCGTTCGGCGAGCTCACGCGGCGAGCCGCGCGGATGGCCGTGCCGGAGTCGCCGCGGCTCAAGACCGCCGCGGAGTTCACGCTGATCGGCCGCGCGGACCGCCGGATCGACGCCCGCAGCAAGGTCGATGGCAGCGCGCAGTTCGGCATCGACGTCGCCGTGGCGGGCATGTGCAACGCGTACGCGATCCACGGCCCGGTGTTCGGGGCCAAGCCCCTGTCGGTGCGCGCCGACGCCGCGCGGCGGCGGCCCGGCGTGATCGACGTCCTGGCGTTCGACTGGGGCGTGGCGATCGTGGCCGACAAGTTCTGGCAAGCCCGCGCGGCGGCGGCCGAGGTCGAGGTCGTCTGGGATCACGGCCAGGTCGCCGGCCTCGACACCGCGCGGCTGCAGGCCGCGATGCGCGAGCACGAGTTCAAGGGCCAGGTTGCCCAGGAGTACGGCGACGTGGCGCAGGCGCTCGCGCACGCCGAGGTCAAGATCGGCGGCCTCTACGAGGCACCGTATCTCGCGCACGCCACGCTCGAGCCGCAGAACGCGACCGCGAGCGTGACCGGCGACAAGGTCACGATCTGGGCACCGACCCAGAGCCCGACCCTCACGCAGGCGTTCGTCGCCCACGCGCTCGGGGTCGAGGTGGACGACGTCACCGTGCACGTCACGCTGTGCGGTGGAGGTTTCGGCCGCCGCGCGGTCGGCGACGTGTGCGCACAGGCCGCGCAGATCGCGCGCCGCGTGAAGCGCCCGGTCAAGCTGCTGTGGACGCGCGAGAGCGACATGACGCAGGCCTGGTATCGGCCGGTCTACACCGCGAAGGTCGAGGGCGCCGTGCGGGGCAACCAGGTCACGGGCGCGCGCGTCCGGTCGATCGCGCAGTCGATCCTGATGTCGAGCGAGACCATGCTCGGCCAGGTGTTGTCGATGCTGCCCGCGCCGCTCGGCGACAAGGTCACCGGCGCCGCGCTCGCGGTGTTCTCGACGAACTCGTTCGGCGACCCCACCACGACCGAGGGCGTCATCAACTCGCCGTACCGATTCGGTAACTTCGCGTTCACGACCGAGCCGGTCCAGACCAAGCTCCCGGTCGGGTTCTGGCGCTCGGTGGGCAACTCGGTGACCGGCTTCGTGATGGAGGGGCTGATCGACGAGCTCGCGGCCGCCGCTCACCAGGACCCGTTCGCGCTGCGGCGGGCGCTTTTGCCAGCGAACTCCAAGCAGACCCGCGTGCTCGACGCGCTGGAGGCGCTGTCCGGCTGGTCGCGTCCGCCGGTCGATGGCATCGGCCGCGGGCTCGCGCGGCACTTCGCCTTCGAGACCGAGGTCGCCGAGGTCGCCGAGGTCGCGCTGGTCGACGATCGCATCGTGGTCCGCCGCGTGTACTGCGTGGTCGATTGCGGGCTCGCGGTGAACCCCGACATCGTCAAGGCCCAGATGGAGAGCTCGATCCTGTTCGGGCTGTCGGCCGCGCTCGATCAGGAGATCACGCTGGTCGACGGGGTCGTCCAGCAGCGCAACTTCGACGGGTTCCCGGTGCTGCGCATGCACGAGGCGCCGGAGATCGTTGTCCAGATCCTGGCCAGCGACGCGCCGCCGACGGGCGTGGGCGAGCCGGGACTGCCGCCGATCGCGCCCGCGGTGGCCAGCGCGATCTTCCGCCTGACCGGCGTACGGCTGCGCCGGATGCCGCTGCAGCGCGCCTGGAACGAGCGAGGTGCCGCGTGATCGCGCGCGATCCATCCGACGCCGGTGCGGGTTGGCGCCGCGAGCTCCGCGTCACGCGCTACGCGATCTGCTGCGCAGTCGTGTGTTGCCTCGTCGCGCGGGCCCCGGGCATCGCGCAGGCGCAGGCGCCGGCCGCCACCGCCAGGCTCGAGGCCGGCAAGCGAGGCTTCCTCGCCGTCGCGACGGTTCTGCAATCGCCGCGCTGCGTGAACTGTCACCCGGCCGGCGATCGTCCGATGCAGGGCGACCAGGGCAAGCCGCACGCGCAGAACATCTCGCGAAGAACCGTCGCGGCCGGCGTGCCGTGCACGACGTGTCATCAGCTGCGCAACTCCGAGTCGGTCGGCGTCGCGGGTGGTCCGCCAGGCGCCCCGGGCTGGGGGCTCCCACCTGCCGATCAACCGATGGTGTTTCAGGGCAAGTCACCGACCGCGCTGTGCGAGCAGCTCCGCGATCCGGCGCAGACCCACGGCAAGAACCTCGCGGCGCTGCTCGAGCATGTGACCCACGATCCGCTCGTGCTATGGGGGTGGGATCCCGGAGCGCGGAGGACCCTGCCTCCGCTCGATCACGCCGCGTTCGTGGCCGCCTTCACGGCCTGGGTCGCGTCCGCCGGCGCGTGTCCCTGAGCGCGCGCGGCGAGCGCTGGTCCGCGCGGGGGGACCCGAGGTTCGGCCGAGGGTTCGGCCGAGGGTTCAGTGACCCGTGCGGCAGACGAGCTTGATGGCGAACCGCTTGCGGTCGCGGAACTCGGCGGGCGAACCACCGAGGTACTTCAGGCCGTGCAGGCTGGCGTGCAGCTGCAGCGCTAGATCCTTGGCGGAGATGCCCTCGCCCTTCCAGCGCGTCATCACGCCCGCTGTCTGGAAGAACTTGGCGAGGTCGGCGACGAAGCTGTTCTCGAAGTCGTGGAGCACCGGTCCCAGCAGCTGCTTGGAGGCCGCCAGCAGCTCCGCGGTGTGCTCGTCCGCCAGCTCTCCCATCGCTTCGCTGGTTAGCACCTGCAGGGCCTCGAACAGGCGATCTTCGACCGCGATGTCCCGGCGGGCGAGGGCGGCCTGGATCGCCGATCGCATGGTGGCCAGCAGGCGCAGCACGGACTCCTTGAACAGCTCCTCTTTGGTGGCGAAATGCAGATAGAGCCCCTGGCGGGACATCTGAGCCGCGCGCGCAAGATCGTCCATCGACGTCTTCTTGAAGCCGTAGCGGCGAAACACCCCGGCGGCCGCCTGGAGGATCGACTCGCGCCTGGCTGCACCGGCCTCCGTGGAATCCACCATGGTCAGCCGGCGCAGGGCCGCGGCAGGTGTGGGGCGGTCACCGGCCGCGGCGGCACCGGAGCCGCGGGGTAGCGCCGGGACGTGAGCGCGAAGACCATCGTCGCAAGTGTACGCCGTGCGTGATGGTCCAGTCGAGTTCTCACGGTAGCGCCGGCACGACCCGCGGGCGCGACTCGATCGGTCGAGCGCTGTCGAGTGGGTTCCTCCACGAGGCGCGGCGATCGTCGACGAGCCGTGGAGGACGCGCGGCGCTCGGGGGGAGAGCCCGCGCTGCGTGCAGCACGATCCTCGAACGGTGGAGTCCGGATACGCGCTGATCGCGGCCGGAAGGATGCCGCGATCCCTGGACGTCGGCGCGTTCACCGGACCGCGCCCAGGGCAGGGCGGCGGTGTGTAGCTCGGAGTGATTTCAGCAGCTTGTGGAGCGAGGTGGCTGGCCCACCGCGTGCTCAAGCGGTCAGGCATGAAGTCGTCGACGCCGCTCTCGCTCGCAGGTCTCGCAGGTCTCGTCCTCACCGGCTGCATGGCCGACGCCGCCCAGCCGGGCGAGCAGGCGGACACCTCCGACGAGCCCGCGGTGGCGACGCAGTACGACGAGATCGTCGCGCGCTGCGGCGGCGATCACGGCAACGAGCTGCCGAACCACACGCCGGTGGCAGACGAGAGCGGCGTGTTCACGACGGTCAGCGCGCACGGGTCGATCGACCTCGACAACGAGTTCTTCCAGGACCTCGGGACCAACGGCCGGCGCTGCGTGAGCTGCCACGTGCCGACGGTGGGCTGGACGATCACGCCCAAGCAGCTCAAGGCGACGTTCGATCAGACCGATGGCGGCAAGTACGACGACGGCCTGGGCCTCTCCGCGGTGTTCCGGCCGGTCGACGGCGCGAACTCGCCCAAGGCGGACCTGTCGACGTTGGCCAAGCGGCGCGACGCATACAGCATGCTGCTGAACAAGGGCGTGATCCGGATCGGCCTGCCGATCCCGGCGAACGCGGAGTTCGAGCTGGTGGCGGTCGATGACCCCTACAAGTTTGCGAGCGCCAAGGAGCTGTCGCTGTTCCGCCGGCCGCTGCCGACGACCAACCTCAAGTTCGACAGCACGGTGATGTGGGACGGCCGCGAAGTCGTGGCGGGCGCGACGGTGGCTTCGGAGCTGCAGACCCAGGCCAGCGACGCGGTGACGACGCACGCGCAGGGCCAGCCGCTGAGCGCGGCGCAGCGGGCGTCGATCCAGAACTTCGAGGTGGCGCTGGCGAGCGCGCAGATCTACGACAACCAGGCGGGCCGGCTCGACGCCGCCGGCGCCAAGGGCGGGCCGGATGCGATCCTGGCGCAGGAGTTCCACATCGGCATCAACGACAACTTCGGCGACGCGGTGACCGGGGCGCCGTTCAGCCCGATCGTGTTCGACGTGTTCGACAAGTGGACGCACGCCCGGGGCCACCGCGACGAGGCGCGGCGGCAGATCGCGCGCGGCGAGGCGCTGTTCAACACCAAGCCGATCTCGATCTCGGGCGTGTCGGGGATCAACGACGAGGCGGCGTTCGGCACGCCGGCCAAGCTGGTCGGCACCTGCACGACGTGCCACGACACGCCCAACGGCGGCAACCACTCGGTGGTGGCGCCGCTCAACATCGGCCTGGTGGACGCGTCGCGCCGGACCAAGGACATGCCGCTGTACACCCTGCGCAACAAGACGACGGGCGCGACGGTGCAGGTGACGGACCCGGGCCGCGCGCTGATCAGCGGCAAGTGGAAGCACATCGGCCGGTTCAAGGGCCCGATGCTGCGCAACCTCGCGCCGCGCGCCCCGTACTTCCACAACGGCTTCGCGGCGGACCTCGACGCGGTGGTGGCGTTCTACGACGAACGGTTCGCCATTGGCTTCACCAAGTCCGAGAAGGCCGACCTCATCGCCTTCCTCCGCTCGCTGTAACCACTCGCGCGCAACACCACCAGCGACGACACAACGGCCGGGGCTACCCGGCCGTTGCGCGTTTTTGTTAGCTGGGGCGGAACTCGGGGATGAACTACGAAGTGAACGTCGTCGCGTTCAACCCCCCGAAGCTCGGGTCCGTGAACCTGGTCACGTCGTTTCGAAACCGACTCAAGGCTCGGCCAAGGAACTTCCGAATCTCCGTCTTGACGAGAGAAGGCGACCCGGTCGACGACGTGCCGCTCGACGGCCCGATAGTCGGCTTTTACCACCCCCTGGGGATTCCGACGCATGTTCGCACCG